>Ga0070665_100007020_pt1 | contig 11443 bp, 10 predicted proteins | sample KBSS13metaG_FD_65862 | JGI IMG/M metagenome (GOLD analysis project Ga0070665, IMG submission 65862) | Switchgrass rhizosphere microbial communities from Kellogg Biological Station, Michigan, USA - KBS S1-3 metaG | ecosystem: Host-associated > Plants > Roots > Rhizosphere > Soil ...
CCGCAGTTTCGCCACTTCGCGCCGCAGCCCGCGCCGCACGAGGAAGCCGCCGGCAACGCCGGCCAGCCCGATCACGGTGGCGATGCTGGCGCCCAGCCAGTTGTCGGTGAACAGCGCGATGCGCGCCTCGGTGGGTTTCGACACCTTGTAGACCACCGGCACCTGCGTGCCCTCGGGAAAACGCTTCGAGCCCGCGGCGAGCTGGCCCGAGACCGTGATGATGTCGCCGCCGGTGGTCCGGAACCGCACGCGCGGCCGGTAACGCGTGTCGTCGCCGTCCTTGACCTCGTGGTAGCCGACCACCTCACCGGTGGCGCGCTCGGCGTCCTGCGCGAAGCTCAACGTCTGCCAGCCGAGATAGCCGCCTAACAACAGGCAGCCCACGCCGAGCGCGAACAACAGCCGGCCCGACAGGTCGAGGATGCTGAAGGCGAGTCGCATTCAGGCGCGCCGGCTCTGGTTGCCGGAAAACGGTTCGGTCACATTTTTCATGTTGCGGGGTCGCGGCCGTAAAAGTAGGCTGCAAAGTCTAGTCGATGTGGGGAGCACGATGAGCGAGCCGGAGAAGAAGGGGTCACCATGGCCATGGATACTGGTGCCCGTTGCAGCCATCAGTCTTTTCTTCGTGCTGCGCGAGTGTCGGCAGAACCTCCCGCCCGCCCCGGATCACGCAGCCGCGGCCGCCGCTCCCGCCGACGCCAAGCCGGCGGACCCCGCGGCGACGCCGGCCCCCGAGCCGGCGCCGCAATAGCTCACGGCTGCTGATTCTTCAGCTTGAACACCACGCGCAGGCGGTACCACTGCGCGTACGGCTCGCCGTTGCGCGTCGCCGGCAGCATGCGCCAGTTCCGCCGTGCCTCCTCGAGAGCGGCGCGATCGAACAGGTCGTAGCCGCTGCTGCGGATCACGCGCGCGTCTCCCACGCGCCCGTTGGGCTGCACGAAGATCTCGACGTCGACATTGCCCTCGATGCCCTGGCGGATGTAACTCGCCGGGTACGGCGGCTGCGACAGCGGGTGGCGCGGGTCGTTGCGCACGTTGACCAGCGTGTCGGGTTCGACCGTCGCGCTGCCCGGACCGATGGGGATCTCGTCGACGCGCCGGCGCTCCGCGGTGATCGCATCGTTGGCCGCCTCGTTTTCCACCGTGACGTCATCGGGCGCCGGCACCAGCACATCCTGTTGCACCAGCTCCGGCTCGCGCGGAACCGGCGGCGGTTCTTCCCGCGGCAACTCGGCGGGGAGCACCTCCGCGACCACCCGTTTTGGCTCGAGCGTGAGGGCGGGAACCAGCCCCAGGCTTCTCGCGATCAGGAACAACGCCGCGACGTGAATCGCCGCGACCAGACCCATTCGACCTAATGCGCCAAAGCGCCGATCCACCGTACGCGCAACCATCACGGCCTCCGCTTGGGCCCGGGATTGTGTGGGCCCGTTGAAGAGGTGAACGCGGCCGCTTCGAGGGCGGGGTTAGCGGGCCCGGGGTTTCATTAGTTAGTCGGTTCCGCCGGCGGCGCGGCCGGGGCGGCCGGGTCGGAGATGTACGGCTCCACGCGGCCCGCCGGCATGGCGACCGGTTCCTGCGTGCCGGCCGGCACGCCGCCGTTGCCGTTGCGCCGCTTCATCCACAGCCCGATGGCGCCGCCGACCGCCGCCACGAAGGCGCCGTATCCCAGCGAAACGGTCAGCAGGCCCCAGTTGTCGTAGAACCCGGAGAGGTCCACGCGATTCCCCGTGGCCATGAACGCCAGGTTCGAGGCCACGGTCAGCGCGGCGGATAGCGGCGCCATGGTCAGCCCCAGCAGGAAGCCGTGGCGCGGGGCAGTCATTGCCGTAATGAATGCCCCGAGGCCGGCCACATTCGTGGCCGCGAACAGCATCACCACGATGGCGGCCATGAACCAGTCGGCCCGCGACTCGAGGAAAATGAGCCCGAACCAGGCCGTATGGATGAGAACCACGGCTGCCGCCCCGTATCCCCAGCTTTTCCTCATTCTTTTGATTTCTCACTGGAAAAATGGCTTTCGGCGCGTACCATAGCGCCCCCTCATGAGCCGCCGCCAGCCAAAAGTCGGGTTCGTCAGCCTGGGTTGCCCCAAGGCCCTGGTGGACTCCGAACGCATCATCACCCAGCTACGCGCCGAGGGTTACCAGGTCGCGCCGGATTACGGATCCGCCGACGTGGTGGTGGTGAACACCTGCGGGTTCATCGACTCGGCCGTGGACGAATCGCTGGACGCCATCGGCGAGGCGCTGGAGCAGAACGGCAAGGTCATCGTCACCGGCTGCCTGGGTGCGCGACCGGAGCGCATCCTCGAGCGCCATCCGCGCGTGCTCAAGGTCACCGGCCCGCACGCCTACGAGGAAGTGGTGGGCGCGGTACACGAGCACCTGCCGCCGAAGCACGATCCATTCATCGACCTGGTGCCGCCGCAAGGCATCAAGCTCACGCCGCGGCACTACGCGTATCTCAAGATCTCCGAGGGCTGCAACAACAAGTGCAGCTTCTGCATCATTCCCTCGATGCGCGGGTTGTTGGCCAGCCGGCCCATCGACGACGTGCTGCGCGAAGGCGAGAAGCTGGCGCGCGCCGGCGTGAAGGAACTGCTGGTCATCTCGCAGGATACCTCGGCCTACGGCGTCGACATCCGCTACCGCGAAGCGGAGTGGCGCGGCCAGAAATACGAAACACGTTTTCTCGACCTCGCGCGCGGACTGGGCGAACTCGGCATCTGGGTGCGCATGCACTACGTGTATCCGTACCCGCACGTCGACAACGTGATCCCGCTGATGGCCGAGAAGAAGGTACTGCCCTACCTCGACATCCCCTTCCAGCACGGCAGCCCCAGCGTGCTCAAGCGCATGAAGCGTCCCGGCCAGGTGGAAAAGACTCTGGATCGTATTCGCGCCTGGCGCGAGAGCTGCCCGGAACTGGTCATTCGCAGCACGTTCATCGTCGGTTTTCCCGGAGAAACCGAGGCCGAGTTCCAGGAACTGCTCGATTGGCTGGAAGAAGCCCAACTCGATCGCGTCGGCGCGTTCAAGTACTCGCCGGTGGAAGGCGCGCCCGCCAACGACGTGGCGCCGCACGTGCCGCCCGAGGTGCAGGAAGAACGCCTCGCGCGCTTCATGCAGACCTCCGCGCGCATCAGCGCGGACCGGCTGGCCGCCAAGGTGGGCAAACGCATGCGCGTGCTGGTCGACGCCATCGACGGCAACACCGCCATCGCGCGCAGTGAAGGCGACGCGCCGGAGATCGACGGCACGGTGAGAATAAGTCGCGGCAAACTACCGGTGGGCGAGTTCGCCGAGGTCGAGATCACCGGTTCCAGCGATCACGACCTCGAAGCGAAGCTGATCAAGGCGAGCTGATCGCCGTCAGGGTTTCGGCGGGCCGGCCGTGGCGCAGTAGTCGCTCATCGCGGCGGCCAGGTGATCGAAGGCGGCGCGCACCCGTTCCACCTTCTTCTGGTCCTCGTGCATGACCACCCACATGTCGAAGCTCAGCGTGAACTCGCGGGTCAGCAGCGGCACGAGATCGCTGTTTCGTCTCGCAATGCCGTACTGGCAGACGCCGATGCCGATTCCCGCGCGCAGCGCCGCGAGCTGCGCGCTGTCGTTGTCGGTACGGAACCCGAAGGATTCGCGGGTGACCGGCCTGCCGCCTATCTTGATGTCGCGGGCGTAGGGCGGCACCTGGTCGAACCCGATGACCAGGTGGTGCTCCAGGTCTTCGAGCCGGGTGGGCATCGGATGCCGATCGAGATACTGCCGATGCGCGTGAAATCCCAGCGCCACCCGCCCGACGCGTTTCGCAAATAGCGCCTGCTGGCGCGGCCGCACCATTCGGACTGCCACGTCGGCGTCGCGCTTCAGGAGGTCGACGCTCAGATCGGACAGCGTCAGTTCGAGCGTGATTCCCGGGTGCGCGACATTGAACGTGCGCAGCGCCGCCGGCAGCACCTCGGTGCCGATGGCCACGCTGGCGGTGATCCGCACCGTACCCTTCATGAGATTGCTGCCGGCCGAGGCGCGCAGCATCACGGACGCGGCCGAAGCCATGGTCTCGGCGTGCGGCTGCAGATCGTGTGCCGTGCGCGTGGGCAACAAGCCGCTGGGCGAACGGGTGAACAGCGCCCGGCCTCCCAGGGATTTCTCCAGCGCGGCGATCTGCCGGCCGACCGTGGGCTGAGTCAGGTCGAGCTCGCGCGCCGCGGCGGACAGGCTGCCGTTCCTGAGTACGGAGAGGAAGGTGCGGTAGTAATCCCAGGCGGGTTCCGTGGTCATACGAAAATGTATAGCGGATATAGGTGCTCGCGCAATTCCGTTGGATGGATCGCGCGCCGATACTGGCGCCGTTCAAACCACGGCTGGAGAAGTACATGAAAGGCACGGCACTCATCATCGGCATGACCGGCGGCATCGGCGGCGCCACGGCGCGCGCGCTCGCCGCGCGCGGATTCCGCATCCGCGCCATGCATCGCAACGCGGCTGCGCAGCGCCAGCGCAACGTGGAATGGGTGCAGGGCGATGCGATGAGCGCGGCCGACGTGATGGCGGCCGCGGCCGGTGCTGCCGTGATCGTGCATGCCGTCAATCCGCCGAAGTACCACGACTGGCGCGGCCTGGCGCTGCCCATGCTGGCGAACACGATCGCGGCCGCCAGGAAGACCGGCGCCACGATCGTGTTTCCGGGGACGCTGTACAACTACGGCCCGGACGCCGGTGAGCTCGTGAACGAGCAATCGCCGCAGAATCCCGTGACGCGCAAGGGTCGCATCCGCGCCGAGATGGAGTGGATGCTGCTGGACGCCAGCCGTGCCGGCGCGCGCGTGATCATCGTCCGGGCGGGCGACTTCTTCGGCCCGGGTGCCGGCGGCAGCTGGTTCTCGCAAGCGCTGGTCCGGCCCGGCAAGGCCGCGAGCCGCGTGTTCTATCCCGGGCCGCACGCCGTGGGACATTCCTGGGCCTATCTACCAGACCTGGCGGATGCGATCGCGGGCCTGGTGCAGAGACGCGGCGGATTCGGCGCGTTCGAAACCTTTCACTTCGAAGGGCACTGGTTGCCGCGCGGGGTGGAGATGGCGGAGGCCATTTGTACCGTCGCCGACCTGCCTTTCCGCCGCATACGGCCGCTGCCCTGGTGGGCGATGCGGGCGCTGTCACCCTTCGTCGAGAGTTTCCGGGAGACGCTGGAGATGCGCTACCTGTGGCAGCGACCGCTGGCGCTCGACAACCGCAAGCTGGTGGCGGCGCTGGGAAGCGAACCGCACACGGCCCTGCACGATGCCGTCCACGACACCCTCGAGGCACTGGGCTGCCTCGAGGGTGGCGCAGGCGCTACGCGGCGGCCATCATCTGCCGCAGCATGAACTTCTGGACCTTGCCGGTGACGGTCATCGGAAAGGTCTCGAGGAAGCGCACGTAGCGCGGCACCTTGAAATGCGCGATCTCGCCGCGGCAGAAATCGCGGATCTCGTCGGCGGTCGCCTCTTGGCCCGCGCGCAGCACGATGCAGGCGCACACTTCCTCGCCGTATTTCTTGTCCGGCACGCCGATGACCTGCACGTCCTGGATCTTGGGATGGCGGTACAGGAACTCCTCGATCTCCCGCGGGAAGATGTTCTCGCCGCCGCGGATGATCATGTCCTTCGACCGGCCGACGATCCGGCAATAGCCCTGGTCGTCGATGACCGCGAGATCGCCGCTGTGCATCCAGCGGGCCGCGTCGATGGATTCGGCGGTGCGCTGCTCATCCTCCCAATAGCCCCGCATCACGCAGTAGCCGCGGGTCAGCAATTCTCCGGTTTCACCGCGCGGCACGATGCGCCCCTGCTCGTCGACGATCTTCACCTCCTGGTGCGGCAGGATGCGGCCGACCGTCGACACGCGACGCTCCGGCGGATCGTCCAGCGAGCTCTGGAACGAAATCGGTGAAGTCTCGGTCATGCCATACCCGATGGTGACCTGCGGCATGTGCAGCCGGTTCATCACCTTCTTCATGAGTTCGATGGGACAGGGCGCGCCGGCCATCATGCCGGTGCGCAGGCTATCTACCCGGAAATCCCCGAAGCGCGGATGGTCGAGCACGGCGATGAACATCGTCGGCACGCCGTGCAGCGCGGTGCAGCGTTCCTCTTCCACGGCCTCCAGCACCGCCTGGGCGCTGAAGCCCTCGGATGGATAGACCATGGTCGCGCCATGCGTGAGGCACACGAGATTGCCCAGCACCATGCCGAAGCAGTGGTACAGCGGCACCGGGATGCACAGGCGGTCGCGCTCGGTGAAGTTCATCGCGACACCGACCGAGTAGCCGTTGTTCAGGATGTTGTGGTGCGTGAGCGTGGCGCCCTTGGGTGAACCCGTGGTGCCGGAGGTGAACTGGATGTTGATGGGATCGTCGAACTGCAGCGTCTCGCCCAGCGCCGCGAGCGCCCGCAGCTCCGCCGCGCTGGCGTCTTCCAGCAGCTCGTCGAAGTTGAACATGCCCGGGGTCTTTTCGGCGCCGAGCCGGATCACGTGGGAAAGAGTCGGCACGCTGGGCGCGCACAACTTGCCGGGCAGGCTGGTGCGCAACTCCGGCGCCAGCTCGCTCAGCATTCCCAGGTAATCGCCATCGCGAAATTTCGGCGCCAGTATCAGCGCGCGGCAGCCGACCTTGTTCAGCGAATAGTGCAGCTCGCTGCGGCGATACGCCGGATTGATGTTGACCAGGACCAGGCCGGCCTTGGCCGTGGCCAGTTGAGTCAGCAGCCACTCGGCATTGTTCTGCGACCAGATGCCCACGCGTTCGCCGGGCGCGAGGCCCATGCGCATGAGGCTGGCGGCGAGGTTGTTGGTCAGCTTGTGCAACTGGGCGTAGGTCCAGCGGATGCCCTGGTGGCGCGACACCAGCGCCTCGCGGTCACCATGTTGGCGCGCGATGCGATCGAGGCAGGCGCCGATGGTTTCACCCAGCAGCGGCTGGTCGCTGCCGCCATGCACGTAGCTCGGTAGTCGTGAGTTCATGTGTTTCAACCCTTCCATGGGCAAGTGCCGAAGACCTGCAGCGCCACGCCTCGTTTCGTGCTGACGGAGTAGGTTTCACCGGCTCCGAACGCGGCGAAGTAGCCCGACTTCAGGTTGGTCGCGCCCGCCGGGTGGGCGGTCGCTCCGCGGCTCACGGTCATTTCGCCGGACAGCACCACCAGTTGCAGGTCGCGTTCCGCGCGGCGCGGCGACAACTCGAATCCGGGCGGCAGCTCGATGCGCACGATGAATCCGCCGGGAGCGCGCGGATCTCCGGACACCACGGCGTAACGGCCGGCGTTGGAAAAGTCCTGCGGCAGTTCACGCCAGGCATTGGCGGGTACGGGAATCTCGACGGCCTGGTTTTCTTCGCCAGCCAGGCCGCGCGTGGCCGGACCCGCGCACAGCAGCGCGGCCAGTCCGATGGCGAAGGCTTTCGCGAGTCCGCCGGCGCCCCGGGGAGCGTGGCTCGGGAATTCGGGCATGGCCGCCACCGTGTGTTCGTCCTCGGATGCCGAGCTCGAAATGAAACGCGCGATCTCGGGATTCACCATGTCCGGGTGCGTGACCGGGCCCATGTGACCCGCGCCGAACTCGATGCGGCGGATGCGCGGCAGCAGCGCCGCCAGGAAGGCGATGACACGCCGCGCCGAAGACGGGCTCGAATTCCCGTGCATCAGGCACACCGGCACGTCGAAGTCGCGCAACCACGAGGTGATGCGGCGCTCGCCGGAGACGGCGCGGAACTCCATCAGCACCTTGGGCAGCAAGGCCGTGAAGGCGCGCTGCTTCAACGGGGGCAGTGCCGAGAAACTGCCCTGGCCGGACCAGTGGTCGATGAACCGGGCGGCGCCGGCGGTGGCGTTATCCGCCGCCGCGTCATGACCTACCCGCTCGCCCAGTAGTTCGAACTCCAGCCGCGCGGGATCCCGGGGCGGCAGCAGGTGCACGGCCAGGGGTTCATAGAGCGTGAGGCTGTCGAGCCGCTGCGGCGCGCGCTGCGCCAGGCTCAAGGCCACCACGCCACCGTAGGAGTGACCCACGAGATGGAATGTTTCGCAGGGCAGCAGGGCATTGGCGAGCACGCTCTCGACATGACGGGCCTCGTCCGCCAGGCGGTAGTTGGTATCGCGGCGCCGCATGCGGCTGTCGCCGTATCCAAGAAGATCGATGGTGATGACCCGGTAGCGCGAGCGCAGCTGTTCCGCCAGCGCGCGCCATTGGTTCCGGGAGCTCATGGAGCTGTGCAGCAGCACCACTGCCTTTCCCTGGCCTTCCTCGTGAAACACGATGCATCCTCTTCAGTTGTTTGATCGGGGGCGCAATCCTGTAGTCCGGAGGGCTGTGCGTCGATTCCCAATGGACGCCCAGGGCTGTGCATCCATGCACAGAACCCATTACAGTCCGCGGGTGACGCAAGCCGAACTCAACTGGGAAGACCTGCGGTTTTTCCTGCGCGCCGCGCAGGCCAACACACTCGCCGGCACGGCGCGCGCCATGGGAGTGGAACACACCACCATCGGGCGGCGGCTCACGGCGCTCGAGAAGCAGTTAGGTGTCGCACTGTTCGTGCGCGGTCCGCGCGGACTGTCGCTCACGCAGCTGGGCAAACGCCTGCTGCCGCTGGTGCAGGAAGTCGAATGCGGCGTGCATGCCGTGCAGGAGCTGGCCGTCACGCAACGCGAACGCGTGCGCGTGTCCATGCCGCCGGGCATCGCGGGCTTGCTGATGCCGCATCTCGGGAAACTGCAGCGCGAGCATCCGGACGTGACCATCGAGACGGTCAGCAGCGGGCGCGCGATGGGATTGAAGCGCGGCGAAGTGGATCTCGCGATCCGGCTGCTGCCGGTCAGCGACGAAAGCCTGATCGTGCGGCAACTGCCGGACATGGCCTGGTCGCTGTACGCCGCGCCCAGCTACCTGAAAGTGCGCCACGCGCCGAAGAACATCGACGACCTGTCCGGACACGAGATCATTGCCTACGGTTCCGACGTCGCGGCCCAACCCGCGGCGCGCTGGATGGAAGCCCGGTCGAGCAACGCGCGCGTGATACTGCGCGCCAACGAGATCGACACCGCGGTGACCGCCGCCGTGGACGGCGCCGGCCTCGCCATCCTGCCCTGCTTCTTCGCCGACCGTGAGTCGCGGCTGCGGCGCCTGACGCCGGAAGTTCTCGCCACGCGCTCGATGTGGCTGGTCTATCGCAGCGACGCGCGGCTGTCGAAGCCCATCAAGATCGCGGTCAAGTTCGTTCTCGACTCGATGCGCGCCAACGCCACGCGGCTGGCCGGCATCGCCGCGCCCGCGACGCGCTGATTCGCGGCCCGCGGACGATCTACTTCAGGTTCACCGCCACCAGGTCGGTGTTGTTGTGGATGTAGAGGATGCCATTGGCGGACAACGCCAGTTTTCCCGAGACCGGGTAACTCCACGTGGGCTTGTGCGTCGCCAGGTCGATGGCATGCGTCGCGTAGTTGGTGCTCACGAAGGCGTGCGTATCGGTCAGCAACACCTCGCTGACGAATGACGTCTCGCCGGCGTTGGCCGGCGCCCAGGACCAGAGCAGCTCACCGTCGCCCTCGGCGCGCGCCTCGAACTGCACCGGGTACTCGTTCACCGCGTACACCACGCCGGAGCGATAGGCCGGCGTGGTCGGAAAAGAGCCGCTCGCCTGCCAGGCGATGGTGCCGTTGGTGGTGCGGAAATTCGTGAGCAGGTTGCGCCAGATGCCGGTGCTGTTGATGGCGCCCCAGGTGTAGTTGGCCCCGAACACCGAACCCAGCGCCGCATCACCCAGCACCGGTGCGCCGCCGTTTTCGCTGAAGCTGTTGTTGTTGGGATCCGGGATGGTCACGCCGGCGACACCCGTGAGCGGATCGAGCAATTGCAGCTTGTCGCCGGTGTAGGCGTAGACCGCGCTGGCGGTCACCGCCGGCGTCCAGTTGCTGACCTGCGAAGCGCCCGCGAAGAACAACTGGTTGCCCGCGGGATTGAAACCGTAGACGCCGCCGTATGTGCCGGCGTTCAGGTACACCATGCCGTTGGGACCGACGGTGGGCGAGTAGTAGCCCTCCCACTGCGACGCCAGCGCGGTACGGAACACCGGCGATCCATCCGTGGCATTGCGCGCGATCACGAAGGTTTCGTTCTGGTGGCCCGCGGCGAAGTAGACGACGCCATTGGATACCGTCACCGGGTTCGCCGACGGGTACTGCATGCCGGCCACGTCGTAGTGCCAGACCTCGCTGCCGTCGGACTCGCGCTTCGCGTACACCACGCCGTTTTGCAGGTAGTCCGAGCTCACCACGAAAAACAGGCCGTTCGCGGTGACCAGGTTGGGCTTGAGCGGGACCCACGGATTCCAGAGCTGGTTGCCGCTGGTCTTCCAGCGTAGCGTGAACGCATCCGGGTTGACCGACGCGGGCACATGGCCGGTATGCGCGGCATTGCCCTGCATCGTCGACCAGTCGGGCACGCCGGGCCAGCTCGCGAGCGCCGTCGGGTGGTCGCCGGGCCACGCTGTCGACGCACCGACCACCGTCACCTTGAACGGTACGCTGACGTCCGGGACTTCCTGCGGCTGCGTGCCGGCTGCGTCCCGATACAGGTTCAGCGTGAGGCTGCCGTTGAAGATCGCCGGCGACACGCTCGGGTTGGTGGACAGGATCAGTGAGTAGCTGCCATCACCGCGCGCCGTCACGCTGACCGGCTGCAGCACCAGGCCATTCGGATCGGTGGCCGTGGCGTACAGCGTGCCGGCGTCGAAGTTCACCGGGCGCAGCACGACTTCCGGGTAGATAGGGCTATGCTCGGCGGCGAAGCGCGTGAGTGTGCCGCCCGACACCTCGACCGTGATCACCTTGAGCGACAGGCCGAAGGTGGTGGATCCACCGGTATTGCCGGCCGTCACGGTGTACGTGGCCGTGGCCGCCGTGGCCGTGGGCGTTCCCGAGATCTGGCCGGTGGCGCCGTTCAGCGTGATGCCCGCGGGCAGCGACGGCGAAACCGAATAACTGGCGACCGATCCGGTCACCGTGGGCGTGAGGGCCGTCATTGCCGCGTTCAAGCGCAGGCTCTGCGGCGAGGGATAACTCAGCCCGCTGGGCGCCGGCGGCGGTGGCGGGGCTTTGCTGCCACCACCGCCACCTCCACCACCGCAGGCGGAGAGGATCAGCGTGGTGGCGAAAGCGGCCATGAGCAGCCGCGGCCGCCTGTCAGATGCATGCGCCATTGATCAACCTCTGCGGCGACCTTACGAGTGCTGACAGGCGAGCGTCAAACGCCGGGGCATGCCGGCGCTTGTCGCCCCGGAACGCTCAGTCCACGAGTTTCACGACGGCGGGAACGACGGCGCCGAAATAGCGCTCGGGCGGAACGTTCAAGTTCGACGGCGCCTGTGTCTTGTGCGCGATCACCAGGTTCAGCTTGGGCAAGAC
>Ga0070665_100007022_pt1 | contig 11441 bp, 12 predicted proteins | sample KBSS13metaG_FD_65862 | JGI IMG/M metagenome (GOLD analysis project Ga0070665, IMG submission 65862) | Switchgrass rhizosphere microbial communities from Kellogg Biological Station, Michigan, USA - KBS S1-3 metaG | ecosystem: Host-associated > Plants > Roots > Rhizosphere > Soil ...
GGCTTGAATAGAACGACGTAGAGATCGTCCAGTGTATGCGTGCGATTGAAGGCGTTGACGGGCACGGCGGGAGTGGCAAACGTCGTGCAGCCCGCGGTAGCAAATATCTCACTATCGTCCGCATTGGCGGCGCGCCCTAACGTCAGCGCAAGCAACAAGGCGAAGTAATGCAGGCGGGAGGTTTTCATCGCGCCTTCAGTTCAGCGGCCCTTTACCGGTCACCGAGGGCGTGAGCGGAGAGAGCCTTGCGACACCCTGCGTATGAACTGCCTGCGCATTACGCGAGGACTTGCCCGTGCTCTGAATGGCGAAGTGATACGTCGAGAAGCTGTTCCAGCTGTTGCCCCAGATTGCCGGCTGCGGCAGTCCGTCGAGATCGGCGGTGAGCGTCGTGCTGAACACCTCAGCCGCTGACGGGGAAATCAGCACGTTGTCGTGATCCTCCACGGCAGGCTGAGGAATGACGAACTTGCCGCGGGCCAATGCCTGTTCGATTCCTGTCTCCGCGGCCTGGAACGCGCGCTCCCGATATTGCGTGTTGCCGGCCATGGTGAGCTCGAGGCTCGCCGAGTTGATGCGTGCGACCGCAAGCAGCGTGATGACTACGAGCACAATGAGGCCTGCGACTAGCGCGGCACCGCCCTGCCGCCGCCGGAACGCCCGCGGGGCGAGGTCAAGTCCCGAGCGCATTGCGCACCTGAAAGGTTCGCGAGACCAGCAGTCGCCGGTACCGCTTGGGACTCGTGAGACGGTCGTCCGTGCTGAGCGATGGCTGATAGGCCGGCAGGTTGGGGCTAGTGCCGCTCGCCAGGTCCCCTGTCTTGCCATGCGCGGCCCTTCGATTTCCGTACTCGTAAACGCGCGTATCGGTGAAGCCGACCTCCGGTGTGTCGGCGCGAATCAACAGCCAGAGACGCACCGAGACAATCTGGGCGGGGCTGCTGGTGCTGTTCAGCAATGCACTCAATGTTGGACCTGCGTCCAGATAGCGCGTCGCTGCACCGCTCCTGGGTCCGACGCCACCGCTCGTATCGACGCCGTACTGGATCTGCATGTCTTCGACGTTCGCAACGATCTCGACGTCGTCGAAATCCGGTTTGGCGTTCAGCACCTTGCGCCTGAGCGAGGGCACCCCGGTGCGTTGGTCCGAATCCTGCCCGACATAGTAGAGGTGGACGACCAGATCGTTGATCTGTGCGATGGAAGGAGTCGCGGATGCCGCAGCACAGGTTGCCGAATCGGAGAGGCTCGCCACCAGCACGCCAGTCGTGCGCGTCGAGCAGATCCGCAGTGGCCCGGCTCGCGCGCTCGCATTGCTCCGCGCGGTAGACGCGCGCCGGATCGTGATCGTGTCGGCATGCGGCATCGGATGGCCGTTCTTCGCTTCGCAGGCGGCCGCATAGGTATCATTCGTTCCTTCGATGCTGCTCGCGAGATCCATCGCGAAGTTCTTGCCGCACGTTTTTGCAGCATTGCCACCTGGCACAGACTCAACATCGCCTGGGTTCGCCTGGCCGGCGATCGACTCCGCCCCTTTTAGAAGACCCCAGTAGTTCGCCATCCGCAGGTCCGGCTCCATCACGCTAAGCGCATAGCGTGCCGTCTCCTGCATGCGCACTATCGTTTCATCGACGGCGTACGCGCGGCGACTGTCGACGTACGCCTTCATTGCGCCGAAGATCAGCACGCCGCCGATAGCGAGCGACACCAGCAGTTCGACCAGGCTGACACCGGCTTCCCGTTTCATACGCCGATCAGTAGGCAGGAGCCTGGATTTCGAGTCGATATTCCTGCGGCTCATACAGCTCACCGCTGTTACGCGCTCGGTCCTTCCACGAAACCTGGATCGTGTATGTGGACGGAGCAAGTCGGGAGGAACCGCCGGAATACCCGACGGTGCCAATGGCAGTGCCGCCCGGAAAAGCCTGCGCGATCTGCTGCCGCCACAGCCAGACATCGTTCTTCGCCATCTCCTCCGGACTGCAGGTGACAGAAGACTCGCCAACGCACTTGTCGTCGGCGGCCACGGGATCTGCCGAATACGCTTCGCCTGCTCGCCGGTTGGAGCGGATGCGGTCCGCGATATCGCTGGCGAGATCGACCGCCAGCACGCGCTGAATTGCATTGCCGCTCGATCGCAGCGTGACGGCGAACAGGCCGGCCAGACCGAGCATGCCGATCGAAAGCACGACGAACGCGACGAGCATCTCGACGATCGTGACGCCACGCGCGTGCCGGCGATTCATCGGCATCGCTCTCATGGGCATGGTGAGGCGACCGCGGCCAGAGCACTGGTGATCTCGGCTACGTCACGCGTGACGCGCGCACGACCGGTGTTCTCGATGCGAACTGCCCTCGCGAGAGAGTTGCTGCCGATCTGCGCTGTGCCTCGTTCGTCGCAGATCAGGATCGTCCTGACCGGTGACTTCGCGCCCATCGGGCTCGCGAAACCCGTCTGGTTGTAGCTTTCTATGCCGTCATTGTCGGTTCGGACGGTGATCGAGGAGTCGAGCGCAGCGTGGCGTTCGAGGATCGGCTCAGACGGCTGCACCTGCCAGTCCGAGTTGCGGTCTACGAAAACGATCCAGCCATTGAATGCGCCATAACTGCAGGTGGGATTCGCTGCGGAAGGATCAGCAGACGCGCACACCGCCACGTTCTGCTGCGTCGTGATTGCGGCTGCGCGTGCAAGCTGAAACGAGTGGAGCAGATCGTTAGATGCGGTCGCGAGCCGACTATCCTTCATGAACGCCCGCGCATTCGGCACGGCAAGTCCCACGATCACCGCCACGAGCGCCATCGCGATCATGAGCTCGATGAGCGTCAGGCCAGCCGAGCGGCCGTTCGCGCGCGCGATTTGAGCAGCTTTCTGCATGACAAGCACTATAGTTCAGCGAACCGGCCTCGCGAGTTTCACTCGACCAGCGGCGCGATGTGCCGACGAACGGCACCGCGCTCGTGTGAACACGGTGCGTCGCGACTCGGCCGGAGTCGAACGTGAGATGCGTCACACTTGAAGGGACCTTATGTCGAAGCGAAAGGGATGGGTTCTGGCACTGGCCGCGCTATTTGGCGCGACGGCACACGGCTCGAGCGTCCCGTCCTCGCAGACGCAGGTCATCAAGATCGCGACCTGGAACCTCGAGTGGCTTCTGTCCCCGAAGGCCTTCAAGTCACTGAAAGCGAATTGCGCCCCCGATGACGCATCGGCGCGGGGTGAGCTTCGCCGGCTGCCGTGCGACGTCGCATCCCGCCTCGAGCGTTCGTCGCGTGATTTCTCCGTGCTCGCGCGTTATGCCCGCGAGCTCGATGCGGACGTGGTAGCCCTTCAGGAAACAGACGGCGCGGACGCCGCGCGTCTCGTGTTTCCCGGATACGAGTTCTGTTTCACCGATCGCAAGCATGTGCAGAACACTGGATTTGCCGTGCGTCGGGGAATCGCCTTCCGTTGCGGGCCCGATGCGCGCGCGCTCGCGCTCGGAGACCGGTTGCGCCGGGGCAAGGAGCTCACGCTGTTCCCCGGGGAATCACGCGAAATCCGCCTGCTCAGCGTGCATCTCAAGTCGGGTTGCAGCTCGGAGCCGCTCACGGCAGCCGACCGGGCCTGCCATGACCTCGCCCGTCAGGCGCCGATCCTGCAGGCCTGGATTGAGGCGCAGGGACGGTCGGGGCGACGGTTCATCGTGCTGGGCGATTTCAATCGCGACCTCCTCTCGGAAGAAGCCCAGCGGACGAGGCGCGATCGGGACCAAAGCTTCTGGGCCCAGATCGACACAGCGAACCCAGCGCAGGCCGGCCTGAGGAATGCGGCGAGCGGCCAGGTGTTTCGTAACTGCGTACCGGGACAGGGATACCGGGCCTACATCGACAATATCGTGCTCTCCCGGCCTCTGGCCGCCGCGATGATTCCAGGCTCCTTCGCCCGCCTGACCTATCGCGCGGCCGATGCACGGCACGCGAGGCTCTCTGATCACTGCCCGGTGTCGATTCGACTGGATACCGGACGAGAGGCCTCCCCGGCCGACTGAACCCGTCTCGACATAACCTCGCGCCAGACGCCGCTGATCCGGAGCCTGTGAGCCGCTCGTCGGGAATGCGTCGAAACGTCGAGACCCCCCGCCTACTATGCCGGCCGCATGGAAACTGGGCGGGAAAGCACATGATCTCCAAACGCTCTGCAGGATTCACACTCCTGGAGCTCATGACTGCCGTTGGGATAAGCGCCATCCTGCTCGCCATTGCAGTGCCGGCCTTCCGCAACATCACGGTCAACAGTCAGCTGACGGCGCAGGTCAATGACCTGGTCTCGGCGCTGAACGTGGCGCGCTCCGAGGCAATCAAGCGCAACGGGACCATCACGTTCTGCAGGGCGCCCCTGGCGACCAGTACCGCGTGTGCGACCAGCGCGGGGGATTGGGCGAACTGGATCGTGAGGACGTCCGGCGGAACGGTGCTCCGTCGCGGGACGGTGGCTACCGACAGCGCGATCGCCGTGGTGTCCGATCTAGACACAGACACCATGACGTTCAGCTCGGACGGGCTGGCCAGGACCGGCGGTGCACTGGTGACCTTGAAAACGATCAGGGTCTCTACGACGAAATTGAGCCGAGACAACCTCCGCTGCATCACTGTCGGTGGTGGCAGCCGGATTTCCACTAAGCCGCAGACTGGACCGACATGCACATGAACCGGAAACCCCGTCTCCATTCCGGTCGCTGCCGGCGGCAGCGCGGCGTGGGTCTGATCGAAGTGCTGGTTGCCGTGCTCGTCATGGCGATCGGCTTGCTGGGCCTGGCCGGCCTCCAGATCCGCACCCTGCGGGATAACGAGAGTGCGTCCCAGCGAGGCGTCGCCGTCATGCAGACGCATTCGATCATCGACGCCATGCGCGCCGATCGCACGAAGGCGACCACCGACGGCTATGACATCGCCCTCGCCGATGCGACTCCGACGGGCAGCACCTTCCGCGACCTTGCAATCGCTTCGTGGCGCACCAGCCTCAAAGATGCGCTCGGGTCAGCAGCGACGGGAGCGATCGACTGCAACAGCAAGTCCTGCACGATCACGGTCCAATGGGATGACTCGCGCGCGACCCAGGGCGCCGATACGTTCTCGATCACGACGGTGGCGCAACTATGAGCGGCCGCGCACGACGACAGATTGCCGGGCGGACTCCGGCGAAAGGTTTCACGCTGGTCGAGCTGCTGGTCTCCATGGTTCTGGGACTGGTGGTCGTCGGTGCGGTCGTCAGCGTGGTGATGGCGAACAAGCGCACCTTCAACACGACGGCCGCCATGTCACAGGTGCAGGAGAGTGCGCGAACGGCCTTCGAGCTGGTGGCGCGCGACCTGCGTCAAGCCGGCGCGACCGGCTGCGATAACAGCGGGCGCGTCGCCAACGTGCTGGACCCCGGCACCCCACCCGCCACGCCGCTCTGGTGGCAAACCTGGAACGGGCTCGTGGGATTCGACGGCACCGACGTCGACCCGGCGGTATCGATCGGCACCGGTCCAGAGGATCGGATCAGCGGCACAGACTCTATTCAGATACAAGGCATCGTGGGCAACGGGCTCTCGGTCGAGAGTCACGACGTGCCCGGCGCAAAGTTCACGATCAACGCCACCAGCACGGATCTGGTGACAGGCGATGTGCTCATGGTGTGCGACTTCGACCACGCCTCGATCTTTCAGGCGTCGAGCTACGACGCCACCAACGTCCGGGTCACTTACGCCACCTCCTCGGGAACCCCGGGCAACTGTTCTTCCGGGCTCGGTTACCCCACCGACTGCTCGACGGCCAACATCTATCCGTTCGCCAAGAACTCCCAGATTTCGCACCTGAGCGTCGTCGACTGGTACATCGGTAACAACAACCGCGCGGCCGACGGCGGCCGCTCTCTGTATCGAAAGCGACTCGACAGCGGCGGAGTCATCATCACGGAAGAGGTCGTCGCGGGTGTCTCGAACATGGAGATCAAGTATCGCGTCGATGGCACCGATAGCTTCGTCGATGCGAGCTCGGTGACCGCGGCCAACTGGCCGAAGGTCAACGCAGCCCTCATCAAGCTCACGATCGACAGCGCCGACCAGCGCGTGTCGACGGATGCGTCCGCAAATTCTGGAAGGCTGCAGCGCCCCTTCACGTGGATGGTCACGATGAGGAATCGAGTTCCATGATCCGCTCCCCCATTCGCCGCACGCAGTATCAACGCCGCTCCACGCAGCGTGGCGTCGCTCTTGCCGTATCGCTCATCCTTCTCGTCATCGCAGTGATACTCGGTCTTGCGGCCAGCCGCGGCACGCTGCTGCAGGAGCGGATGAGCGCCAACATGTACGATCGCTCGCTCGCTTTCCAGCGTGCGGAGTCCGCATTGCGAGCCGCCGAGCTCGCAATCAGCGGCAGTTGGAAGATCGCAGATCTGAGCGGCGTCGATTGCTCGCCCTCGGTGGCCTCGTGCAAGCAGGTGCCCGCGAACTCCTTCACCGGCACCGACGCGAACTGGGTCGACGTCGTTAGCGCTTACGACGTCAACGATAACGCGCCCGGCACGCCGCAATACACCATCGAGCTCATGAACACCGGCTCCGGCACGAGCAATCTCGGCCTCGATGCCAACGCCGACGCCAATAACTACGGCACCCCCTATCCGCCGGACAACGTTGCTTACTACCGGGTTACCGCCCGCAGCAGCAAGCCCGCAGATGCCGGGGACCGATCGATCGTGGTTCTGCAAACCACGGTCAAGCGCTCCTTCTGATGAACACGACACCAAGACGAGGACATCCTGTCATGTCGCAGCTTTCGCCTTGCCCGTGGATCCGACGCTCCGCTATCGGCGTGCTTCTGACGCTTTCGGCCGGGGTCGCATCCGCGCAGATCGTGTCGCAGTCACCGCTGTCCGTGAGTACAAACATTCCCGGAAACCTGCTGTTCGTTCCTTCGGTGGAATGGCCCACGGTCGACAGCATTGCCACCCTGGACAACACGTTCAACAACTCTCGCATCTACGTCGGTTACTTTGATTCCGGCAAGTGCTACACGTACATATACGACGCGGTGGAGGCGAACCGGTACTTCAAGCCGGTGAGCCTCATGCCGTCGATGCACCCGGCAGTGACGACACCCCCGACGGCGCCAGTGCCGGGCACTTGCGACGGTGCCAGCAAGCAGTGGAGCGGTAACTTCCTGAACTGGGCGCTGACGCAGACGATCGACCCCTTCCGAAAGGCGTTGACCGGTGGCTATCGCGTCAAAGACACGACCACGGAAACCTGGCTCGAGAAGGCCTGGTCCGACAGCAACGCCGGCGCCAGCATCTTCCCTGACAGGACGCTCACCGGGTCCTCCACCATCTCTTCGTACGCGCCCTCGGGCTGGAGCAGCCTCACGATCCGGGTCCGCACCTTCGGCAACAAGCTGCGCTTCACCAGCACAGGCACGGACTCCGCGCTGAACGGGAATACGATCACGGTGTACGACCCGGCGACCATGACGCTTGGCACGACCAGCCCGAACGACAACCGGGCCAAGATTTTCGAGATGAGCGTGCGCGTGAAAGTGTGCGACCCGTCGATCGGCGTGGAGGCGAACTGCAAACAGTACGGGTCCAACTACAAGCCTGAAGGACTCATTCAGAAGTATTCCGATCGAATCCGCTATAGCGTGTTCGGCTATCTGAATGACAAGAGCGTGGCTCCGAACCGCGATGGCGGCGCTCTGCGCGCGAAACAGAAATTCGTCGGGCCGCTGAAGCGAGATACCGTGACCCATGGCATGGTTGCGAATGCAGCCAACGAGTGGGATAGCACGACCGGTGTCCTCGTACAGAATCCGGACACGGCTGATGCAACCGCGACCACCAACGCCGTCGGGCAGACGATCGCCGACAGTGGTGTCATCAACTACCTCAACAAGTTCGGCGAGATGCCGCAGGGTTCGCCGCCAACCCACAAGACCTACGACCCCGTCAGCGAGCTGTACTACGCGGCCACCCGGTATCTGAAAAACCTGGGGAACGTCCCCGAGTACACGAACTTTCCGGGTTCTGCGACGAGCGCGGAGAAATACGCCCTGGCGGATGGCTTCCCGGTGATCACCACCTGGGACGACCCGATTCAGTATTGGTGCCAGAACAACGCGATCCTCGGTATCGGCGACGTCAACACCTGGTACGACAAGAACCTGCCCGGCAGCAACTTCACCAGTAACGAGCCCTCGAAGCCCGCGCTGGTCAGCGCCGACACGTCGGTCAACGTCGTCACGGCGCTCGCGAAAGTTACGGCCCTCGAGGGCATCACCGTCACTACGCCGATGCCCGGTGGACGTGACAGCTCCGCGTTCATCGCGGGTCTGGCGTACGACAACCACACCAAGGACATGCGTCCCCTACTGCAGGGCAGCCAGACAGCGTCGACCTACTGGGTGGACGTGCGTGAAGCGCAGACTCTGTATGGCAGGGACAGGAACCAGTACTGGCTTGCCGCCAAGTACGGTGGATTCGTGGTTCCGAAAGGCTACGATCCGTACGCCAACACCACGCCTTTGGACTCAACGCTGTGGCATTCCGCGGGGCCCACGGACACGATCACCCCCACGGTCCCCGCGGGCAATACCACTAGCTATCTGCGCCCCGATAACTTCTTCGTCGCGAGCGAAGCCGACAAGATGGTCGAGAGCCTCACGCGAGCCTTCGCCAAGATCTCGGCGGAGGGCGGCGGCTCTTCGAGCTCCCTCGCTGCAAACTCCACGCGCCTCGACACGAGCACGCGCACCTTCCAGGCACTGTTCGAGGCGGGCGCGTGGAACGGCGACCTGCAAGCGTTCGCCGTTTTGAGCAACGGCAACCTGGCGTCCGCGCCATCATGGAGCGCAAAGACGCTCCTGCTTGCTGCGCCGTGGGCGAGTCGCAATATCTATACGTACACTGGCAGCGCGTACATCCCCTTCAACGACTACTCGACTCTCAGCGCGGCCCAGAAGACCGCGATCGGCTCTCAGATCGTGGTCGACTACCTGCGCGGCAAGCGCTCGGACGAGAACGCGCAGTCGGGCGGCACCCTTCGCACCCGCACCGGCGTGCTCGGCGACATCGTGAACTCGACGCCCATCTATGTCGGCCCGCCGAACTCACGGCTCTACGTCAACGCCACGTTTACCGGCGCGAGCGCGTACGCCGCATTCGTAACGAGCAAGAGCAGCCGCACCCCCGCGGTGTATGTCGGCGCGAACGACGGCATGCTGCACGGCTTCAACGCGAACACCGGTGCCGAGACTTACGCTTTCATACCCAACAGCGTCATCCTCAACGACCTCAAGTCGTATAGCGATCCGAACTATCAGCACAAGTACTTCGTGGACGGCGAAAGCGCGGTGGCCGATATCTACGATTCGGTCGCGGCGAAGTGGAAAACGGTGCTGGTCGGTACGCTGGGCCGCGGCGGTCCGGGACTCTTCGCGCTGGATATCACCGATCCCGCGAACGTGCTGTTCCTGTGGGAGAAGAGCGTCTCGGACATTCCGACTCTGGGGAGGAATATCGGCAAGCCTGTCATCGCTCAGGTAGCCGATGGCGACTGGCGTGTCCTTCTCGGTAACGGTCCGGATGGGGCGGGCGGCAAGGCCACGGTCGTCGGCGTCGGGGTCATCAGCGGCACGGTCGCCACCCTCGACACGGGCGACACCGGGGGCAGCAACGGACTGACGGCAGTGCTGGCGCGTGATTCGGACGGTGACGGGTTCGCCGACACCGTGTATGCCGGAGACCTGAAGGGCAATCTGTGGAAGATCAGTGCTATCAGCGGCACGCCCACTGTGCTGAAGCTCTTCACGGCGCTCGATGCGAGCAACAACGCGCAGCCGATCACCGCGGCGCCCCTCGTGGGCAAGGACCCGGCCACGGGCAAGATCTGGATTTTCTTCGGCACCGGTCAGTACCTGGCTGACACCGACCCCACCACCACTAGAGTGCAGACCTGGTATGGCCTGATGGACGGCACCGCCATCGCGGGCCGCACCGCTTTGCAGGCGCGTACCGCTACGAATGGTGCCGTGGTCAACGGATTCACTACGCGCACAGTCGACCAAGGCAGTGCCGCGGACCTCGTCGGCAAGCGAGGCTGGTACATCGACCTCCCCTCCTCTGGCGAGCGAATGGTGGTCCCCAACCGGTTCGAGGGTGAGGCCCTGATCGGCACGACGCGCATCCCGGATTCGGGTGACGTGTGCAAACCGAGCGGCAAGGGCTTCGTCATGTCGATCAATCCCTTCACGGGAGCCCGGCTCAATGACACGTTCTTCGATCTGAATGGCGACGGGCTGTTCAACGACGCCGACAAGGCGGGCGGTCAGATCGTCTCGGGCATCGGCTTCGACAGCAGCCCGAACAACCCGATCTTCATCGACAACGTCATGGAGGTCAGCCTCGATGATGGCTCGACGAAATCGATCCGCACGCAAGGCTCGTCCGTCGACGCCAAGCGAATGAGCTGGCGCGAGCTCGTGAACTGATACAGATGGGAAGCTCCATGAAACGAGTAACGATTCCAGGTGGGCGCGTGACGAGAATGGCCGGCGTCACGCTCATCGAGCTGATGGTCGTGGTGGTGATCGTGGCCATCCTGGTGAGCATCGCGGTTCCGGCGTATCGAAGCCACGTAGTGAAAACGAACCGGAAGGCGGCGCAGTCCTGCCTTGCGGAAGCTGCGCAGTACATGGAGCGGTTTTATACGACCAAGCTGACTTACGAGGACGCTGATCCCAATCCCGGCTGCTACAGCGATGCGAATCTCGGCGCGCGCTACACCTTCGAGGCGACTCCAGCCCCCACTCAGAGCGCCTACACCTTGACGGCAACGCCGAAAGGCCCTCAGGTCGATACACAATGCGGAGTTCTGAGCATCAAGCAGGATGGCGCGCGCAGTCCCACAACCCCGGGCTGCTGGTAGGCCATCGACTTGTAACTAGTTGATTCGGCCGCGTTTTGTGTGGCGCGTTCTACGTCTTGACGCCATCACGCGGTAGCCGCACGATTCGGCCTCGCTGCATCCGCGGCCATTAAGTTGACTCGGGCTCGCTGCAGCAAATGCGAAGGCATAATGGCTAGCGTCTTCTCAAGTCGATAGAAATATAAAGTCGAGGCCACGTTAGTGGAACGCCGTCTTCATACCCGGCATCGGGCCCGTACCACCGTTTACATCAACATTCCCGGCGGCCGCCGCAAGCTGTGCCGTGCGGTGAATCTGAGCGCCACCGGTGTGTTCATCGAAACGACCAACCTGGGACTGCGCAAGGGGCAGCAGGTGGAGCTTTCGTTCGCCATCAATCTCGGCGCAGTCACCAAGCTGCACCGGCGCACCGCTGTCGTGGCGCACGTGTCGCGCGGCGGCACGGGGTTGCTGATGGAGGCGTACAACGCGCGTCCATCGGCGGCTGCGACCGGCTGA
>Ga0070665_100007024_pt1 | contig 11440 bp, 9 predicted proteins | sample KBSS13metaG_FD_65862 | JGI IMG/M metagenome (GOLD analysis project Ga0070665, IMG submission 65862) | Switchgrass rhizosphere microbial communities from Kellogg Biological Station, Michigan, USA - KBS S1-3 metaG | ecosystem: Host-associated > Plants > Roots > Rhizosphere > Soil ...
GAGCGGTCGAAGCGGGTGGTCTGGCTCAATCCGGAAGGCCGCATGGCCTGGGGCTGGGGCGATTCCGAAATGCCGCGCTATTCGACCTTCTGCACCGTGGTTCGCCAATGCGCGACCGCAAAGCAGCTCGAACGTGCGGTGTCGGACATCGTGGCGAGCTATCAGTAGGCGCCTTCACGCATCGATCGCCTCTTTGATGCGCTTGCGCGTCAGCGGCAAATTCCGCAGCCGCCTTCCCGTGGCATTGGCGATGGCGTTTGCAATCGATGCCGCCGCCGGCCCCTGCCCGGTTTCGCCGCTGCCGAGGAACGGCTGGCCCGGGCGATTGATGATGTGAACCTCGACGCTCTCAGGCACGGCATCGAAACGCAGGATCGGATAGGTCTGCCAGTCGATGCTGGTTATCCTGGTGTCATCGAAGCTGACGCTTTCGTACAATGTCCAGCTCATTGACTGCACGATTGCGCCTTCGATCTGGTTGATCAACCCGTCCGGATTCACCACCTGCCCGCTGTCAACCGCCGCCACCGCGCGGATCAGACGTGGACGACCGGTCTCACGATTGACCTCAACCTCGGAAGCAATCGCGCAATAGGCCGCCAGATTCTTGTAACGCGCAAAGGCAAAACCGAAGCCGCGATTCTGCGGCGATGTTTGGCCGGCCTTCCACCCAAAACTCTGCGCAGCCTTTTCGATCACGTCGCGACCGCGCGAGTCGTCGAGATGTTTCAATCTGAATTCGACCGGATCGGCACCGGCGAGCGCGGCGAGCTCATCCATAAAGCTCTCGATCGAGAACACATTGTGGTAGGCGCCGAGCGCACGCATCGCCGAAATCCGCAACGGCATCGCCGGGATGAAGTGGTGCACCACATGCGCGTTGGGAAAATTGTAGAACGGGATCGCGTTGCGGTCGCCGCCGCCTTCGGGCAACGGCAACGGTCTGGGCGCCGGCAAGGCAAACGGCTGAGCCATGTGCTGCGCCGCCAGCATCGATCCGGCGCCGCCCGGCCGCATCGAATGGGTGTTGCTGAAAACCTCGAAATTCCAGTCCGCGATCTTGCCGTTGCCGTCGAGCGAGGCCTTCAGTTTGGTCACCATCGCGGGGCCATATGGTTCCCAGGCATGTTCCTGCTCGCGCATCCATTGCACGCGAACGGGGCGGCCGGGCAATGCGCGGGCGATCAGCGCGGCGTCGGCCGCGGCATCGTCGGCGCCATTATGGCCATAGCAGCCGGAGCCTTCGACATGGATCAGGCGAACGCTGGCGGGCGGCATGCGCAGCATTTCGGCGATGCCCTGACGATCGGGATAGACGCCCTGGGTATGCGTCCATACGGTCATCGCACCGTCGACGAATTGCGCCACGGCGCAGGACGGTCCGATCGATCCATGCGCCTGATACGGCCGCGTATAGGTCGCCTCGATGGTCTTCTGGCCGGTGGCCGAGGCGTTACCCCGCTCGAAGATGGTCGTGTTCTGCGACGGCAGGCTGGTCAACACCGCGAGCAGATCGTCCTGCTTCGGTAGACTCGCGGTCTCCTTCCACTTCGTAGCCGCAGCAAGCGCGTTCATCGCCTTGATCGACTGGAATTCCTTTTCCGCAACCACGGCAAGGAAATTGCCGTCGCGCACGATTTTGACGACGCCGGGGAGCTTCTCGACAGCGGAAGTTTCGCATTCGATCAGTTGCGCGCCATAGCTCGGCGGGCGCACGACACGGGCGTGCACCATGCCGGGCAACCGCATATCCTGGACGTAGGCGGCGCCACCGGTAACCTTGGCCGGAATATCGACGCGCGGCACCGACTGGCCGATCACCTTGTATGTCGCCGGGTTCTTCAACTTTGACTTGGGCTGCGCCTGCACATGCAGCATATCACCAGCAACGAGTTCCCCATACGACAGGCGCTTGCCATCCGGCGCGATCACCGCACCGTCTGCCGTCCGCAGGTTTTCGACCGGCAGATCGAGCCGCTTTGCTGCTTCCGCGACCAGCAATTCGCGCGCCTGTGCCGCCGCGATCTGGATCGCAGTACCGCTGTCCTTCATGGAGTTGCTGCCGGACGTATAGCCCTCGTTGGCGGTAACTTTGGTATCGGCGGTGACAACCTTCAATGCCCCGAAGGCGACATCGAGCTCTTCGGCGGCAATCTGTTGAAACGCCGTCCTGAAACCCTGACCGAGTTCGGCCTTGCCGGTGAATACGGTAATGCCGCCATCGGTATCGATGCGGATCCACGCGTCGAGATAGGGCGACGTTTTCAAGCTACCGGGCGGACTCGGCGCGGGCGCCGCCGGGGCATCCTGTTGCTGCGCGAAGGCGCTTGTGAGCGAAAAGCTGATGATCAGCGCGCCGCCGCCTGCCAACACGCGACGGCGATCGAGAATAATTGGGGCGTTCATCGGGCGCTCCTGCTGGCTGGAGAGGAGGCATCCGCCGTATCCATGAGTCTTGCGGCCCGATGCACCGCGCGCAGGATTCGCATGTGGGTGCCGCAGCGGCACAGATGCGGTTCGAGCTCGGCGCGAATCTGCTCATCGGTCGGTTTGGAATTTCTTTGCAGCAGGGCCTGCGCCCGCATCATCATGCCGGCGATGCAGTAGCCGCATTGCGCCGCCTGCTCTTCCATGAAGGCGCGCTGGATCGGCGCGGGCTCCGCGATCGTGCCGAGACCTTCCAGCGTCGTCACCTGCTTGCCTTCGAGCAGCACCATCGGCGTCACGCAGGAGAGCACCGCCTTGCCGTCGACAATTACCGTGCAAGCGCCACATTGGCCTAGTCCACAGCCGAACTTGGCGGCGTTGAGCTTGATGTCCTCGCGCAGCACGTACAGCAGCGGCGTATCCGCCTCGGCATTGACCTGATGCTCCCGGCCGTTGACCTTCAATGTCATCATGGCTTGTCTCGCTGCATGGGATCGGCGGGCGCGTTGCGTGGCCCGGGCGATGTCTGGAGAAATACGGTCTGCGTGCGGCGCGCGTCCTGAACTGTCTTGTCAACGCCGGTCCATGCCGGCTGGTTGCTGAACCGCGCCCGCAGATAATTCAACAGGGCCGTAGCCTGTTCATCATTCATGCTGGCGGCGAAACCCGGCATGATCGGGCTGCGCTCGCCTTCCACCGCGCGGACGCCCGACAGCACGATGTTGGCGAGGTTGCGCGGGTCGGGACTTGAGATCGCGGTGCTGCGTCCAAGATTGATTCCGCCATAGGGAAGCGGCCGGCCGTTTTCATGGCATGACGCGCAGGCCGCGGCATAGATCGATGCGCCGGCCGCGTTGTCCCGCGCAGCCGTCTTGCCCTGTGCCAGCGCCATCTCGTCCTGCCCCTTGCGATCCGCCGCAGGCGTACCGGACACGCCGGCCATATAGACCGCGATGGCGCGAACATCGCTCGACGGCACCGACGACAGGTTGCTGACGACTTCGGCCATCGGCCCGCGTGCGGTGCCGTGATCGGGATGAAAACCTTCGCGCAGATAGGCGAACAGAGCGTCGGCGGTCCAGGGCACCGGTGAGTGCGACTGATCGTTGAGCGCATAGGCGTGCCAGTTGTCGACATCGCCGCCGGCAAACTGCGCGCTGTTGCGTTCCGCACCCAGCGCGTTGCGCGGCGTGTGGCAGGCGCCGCAATGCGCCAACCCTTCGACCAGATAGGCACCGCGGTTCCATTCAGCGCTTTGCCTGGGATCGGGCTGATAGGTGTCGTGACGAAGGAACAGCAATTTCCACCCCGCGATGGCGAACCGCTGGTTGAACGGGAAGGAAAGCTGATTTTCGCGCGCCGGCGCACGAACAGGCTGCCGTGTCATCAGGAAGGCATAGAGCGCCCGATCGTCTTCATCGCTGACATTGGTGAAGTGGTCGTATGGGAATGTCGGATAAAGATGCTGGCCTTCACGATTGACGCCGGACCGCATTGCGCGCTGAAATGCGGCCTCCGACCATCGCCCGATTCCCGTCTCGGCATCCGGCGTGATGTTGGAGGAGAAGATCGTGCCGAATGGGGTCGGCACCGGCAGGCCGCCGGCAAAGTTCTTAGCCCCGCGCACGGTATGGCAATCGTTGCAATTGCCGATCGCCGCCAGATCCCGGCCCTTTTTGACGAGGGCGGCATCGAAGGTCTGCGGCGCCGGAGGATCGATCGTGGCAAACGCCGGCCGCCAGACGATCGCAAAGGCTGCCGCCACGGCTGCAACCAGCACGACCGCGACAATGCCCGCGATGATCCGCGCCGATCTCGTCATGCGCTCCCCTGTGTTTATTGGTTGGGTCGTGTTCTAACACAAATCTCCCGCCGACGTTTCGCCCATGAGGGCGTCATTCACCAGTAGTTGACCCCTCCAGGCTGCCCTGAAATGCGCCGCGAGAGCGTCTAATCAGGCATGGACTTGCCATGATCTTTTTGGCCTACTTGGCCTCATCGATTCCGCCGCATCTGCCTCAAAGCCGGCTGCCGCACGGCCACTAACCGGACGACCTCACCCCTATGCCTGCCCCCGCAGCCCGCAACCGTGTCTCCAGCACCACTCCTGACGCGCTTTCAGTGCTGAATTCCGTGTTCGGCCTGCCCGGCTTCCGCGGCGAGCAGGAAAAAATCGTCCGGCACGTGACGGACGGCGGCAATTGCCTGGTGCTGATGCCGACCGGCGGCGGCAAGTCGCTGTGCTATCAACTGCCGTCCTTGCTGCGCGAAGGCTGCGGCATCGTGGTGTCGCCACTGATCGCGCTGATGCGCGACCAGGTCGCGGGACTGCTGGAGGCCGGCGTCAACGCGGCGGTCTTGAACTCGACGCTGTCGTTTGACGAAGCCTCGGAGGTCGAGCGGCGGCTGCTCGCCGGCGACCTCGACCTGCTCTACGTCGCGCCGGAACGGCTGCTGACACCGCGCTGTCTCTCGTTGCTGGGACAGGCCAATATCGCGCTGTTTGCGATCGACGAGGCGCATTGCGTGTCGCAATGGGGGCACGATTTCCGTCCCGAATATATCGGCCTGTCGGCAATCGCCGAACGCTTTCCACATGTGCCGCGCATCGCGCTGACCGCGACTGCCGACGAGATGACGCGCAGGGAGATCGTGACTCGGCTCGGGCTTGCAGGCGCACCGAGCTTCATCTCGAGTTTCGACCGTCCGAATATTCGTTATGAGATCGTCGAAAAGCAGAATGCCCCGGCCCAGCTCAAGGCCTTCATCAGCGAACGCCACGCCGGAGACGCCGGCATCGTCTATTGCCTGTCGCGGGCCAAGGTCGAGGACACCGCTCAAGCGCTGACCAGCGCCGGCATTCCGGCGCTACCCTATCATGCCGGCCTCGACGGCAGCATTCGTGCCCGCAACCAGGATCGCTTCATCAACGAGGACGGCGTTGTCATCGTCGCCACCATCGCGTTCGGCATGGGCATCGACAAGCCGGACGTGCGCTTCGTGGCGCATCTCGATCTGCCGAAAAGCATCGAAGCCTACTACCAGGAGACCGGCCGCGCCGGGCGCGACGGCAAGCCTTCCAGCGCCTGGATGGCCTATGGCCTGTCCGACATCGTGCAGCAGCGCCGCATGATCGATGAATCCACCGGGGCCGAAGCGTTCAAGCGGGTGTCGATCGGCAAGCTCGATGCGCTGGTGGCGCTGGCGGAAACCGCCGACTGCCGGCGCAGTCGCCTGCTCGGCTATTTCGGCGAGACCGTCACCGGCACCAATTGCGGCAATTGCGATAACTGCCTGTCGCCACCGCAGCTTCGCGACGGCAAGGTCGCCGCGCAAAAACTCTTATCCTGCGCCTACCGCACCGGGCAACGTTTCGGCGCGATGCACCTGATCGACGTGCTCGTCGGCCGCATGACCGAGAAGGTCACGCAATTCGGCCACGACAAGCTGTCCGTGTTCGGCATCGGCGGCGATCTCAACGAAAAGCAATGGCGCGCCGTGATCCGCCAAATGGTCGCCATGGGGCATCTGCGGGCGGACAGCGAAGCCTTTGGCGCGCTGAAACTGACGGAAAGCGCGCGCGGCGTCCTGAAAGGCGAGACGGAAGTCATGCTGCGCGAGGCAGCGCCCGGCGCGCGCATCCGCGCCAGCCGCGCCAAATCAAGGCGCGGCGATCTGGCGCCGCGCGCCGAGACAAAACCCGCCGATGCCGGCCTGCAGGCGGCGCTTCGGGCATGGCGCTCCGACATCGCTCGCCAGCGAAGCGTGCCGGCCTATGTCGTGCTGCACGATTCCACCATCGACGGCATTGCCGCCGCGCGGCCTTCGACGCTCAACGAGCTGCGCAACATCCCGGGCATCGGCGACAAGAAGCTCGAACACTACGGCGACGAACTGCTCGCACTGGTGCGGGCGGCGGATACATAAGCTGTTAGCCTGCGCCGACTTCTTCTCCCTCGCCCCGCTCTTGCGGGGAGAGGGCTGGGGTGAGGGGCTGCCTCTACGAGTACCGAAGGCGGTTAGACCTGTACCCCCTCACCCGGATCGCAAGGGCGATCCGACCTCTCCCCGCAAGCGGGGCGAGGTTAGGAGCACACGCCTCGGACTCAAAGCGCCATCTCACCCATTCCGGAAGGCGTACGCATATCCGTTGATCGCGGGCGCGCCGCCGAGATGGGCGTAGAGCACCTTCGAGCCCTTCGGGAAGTAGCCCTTGTTCACGAGGTCGATCATGCCCTGCATGGATTTTCCCTCGTAGACGGGATCGGTGATCATGCCTTCGAGGCGCGCGCACAGCCGGATCGCCTCCTTGGTCTCCTCTGAGGGAACGCCATAGGCCGGATAGGCATAATCCTCGATCAGTACGACATCGTCCTCGACGATCCCCTGGCCCAATTCAACGAGGCTGGCGGTGCCACGGGCGATGTCGAGCACCTGGGCCTTGGTCTGGGCCGGGGTGAAGGAAGCGTCGATGCCGATCACTTTTCGCGCACGGCCGTCCTTGGCAAACCCTACCAGCATGCCGGCATGGGTCGAACCGGTGACGGTGCAGACGACGATGTAATCGAAGGCGAAGCCGAGCTGCTTTTCCTGCGCCCGCACCTCCTCGGCGAAGCCGACATAGCCAAGCCCGCCATATTTGTGCACGGAGGCGCCGGCCGGGATCGCATAGGGCTTGCCGCCCTTGGCCTTCACATCCGCAATCGCCTCTTCCCAGCTTTGGCGAATGCCGATGTCGAAACCTTCATCGACCAGGCGCACATCCGCGCCCATCACGCGGCTGAGCAGGATATTGCCGACACGGTCGTAGACGGCGTCCTCGTGCGGCACCCAGCTTTCCTGCACCAGGCGACACTTCATGCCGATCTTGGCTGCAACGGCGGCGACCATGCGGGTGTGGTTGGACTGGACGCCGCCGATCGAGACCAGCGTGTCCGCGTTGGAGGCGATCGCATCGGGGATGATGTATTCGAGCTTGCGCAGCTTGTTGCCGCCGAAGGCCAGACCCGAATTGCAGTCCTCGCGCTTGGCATAGAGCTCGACCTTGCCGCCGAGATGCTGTGAGAGCCGCTCCAGCTTCTCGATATGGGTGGGCCCGAATGTCAGCGGATAGCGCTCGAATTTCTCCAGCATCGTCATCCCCGTTGGTGGTCCTGATCTCTTGCGGAACGGCCCTATCACCGGGGACCAGAAATGTGCTCTCTAAGTTGTCGGATATCCTTTATCAATATTGCGCAGATGCCACATCTGAATACTATTTCATCCGCCATTTGATAAATTTTCGAGAGATTCTTTCATGAGCAGCCGGCTCGACCGCATCGACCTTAAGATATTGCGTTTGCTGCAGAATGGCGGCCGGCTGACCAATGCCGAGCTGGCCGAAACGGCCGGTGTCAGCGCCGCGACCTGTCACCGGCGCACCCAGCGCCTGTTCGACGAGGGGTTCATCTCCCAGGTCAGGGCGATGGTGGCGCCGCGCAAGGTCGGCAAGGGAGCGCTGGTCATGGTCGGCGTCGTGCTCGACCGCTCCACGCCGGAGAGCTTTGCCGCCTTCGAGCGGGCGATCGCGCAACTGAAATTCGTGCTGGATTGCCATCTGGTGGCCGGCGATTTCGACTATTTCCTCAAGATCCGCGTCGGCGACATGGAAGATTTCAACCGCATCCATGGCGAACAATTGATCGCGCTGCCGGGCGTCCGCCAGACCCGGACTTTCTTCGTCATGAAGGAAGTGGTCGACAATGCGCCCCTCGATTTCTGATGGCCGCCGTTGTGGCGCTGCAAAACAGGGCTATCCTGCCTTGGCGCGCTTCCGGAACCCTGCGAGACTCTGGTCACACAGCGCGCCATGTCCTATCAACCGGGGCATGACCATGAAATTCCGCCGGCAGGCTTTCGCCCTTGCCATCGCCCTCATTGCAATGCCGGCTCGCGCCTCGGAAGAGCTTCCGCGGCCAGAGCCCGATACCATCATCTTCGCGATGATGTCCGGCAAGTGCAGGACGTTCAATGTCGGCGGGCGGGATCTGCCCTGCCGGGCCGTGGCGTTCTCCCAGAACGAGGAAGGCAGGGCGAATTTCACGGTCGCGATCAACGACCCCAAGGACGACAGCCACATCATTACGTTTTCCGGTGACAACGGACGAAGGCCGGAGCCCAACGTGTACGAGCTGCCGATCGACCGGATGCTGCTGAAATCCAAGGATCGGCCGAAGGCCGATGGCCTGCCGGTGCCGTCGATCGAATTGGCTACGGGCCTCTGCAGGCAGGCCGGGAATTTCGTGACGCTGGAGCTCTCCAGCATTTCCTGCACGGCCGTCGACCAGAACGGCAAGAAGTACGAACTGCAGTACCAGTCCGACGGTACGCCCATGGCGGTGCGCCGCATCAAGCGGATGCGTGTCGGCAGCCCCGCGGTGTCGCCGTTCGACGATGTGAAATGAAGGGCCGGATGTGAAATGAAAGGCCGCCGGCGGAAAAAACCGACGGCGGCAAGTGTCGATCCGCGCATGGCTCGCAACTGCGCGGACAAGTTCAGGCTAGCGTGAAAGTCCTCGCGGGGTGTGCAGGCGATCAGTCAAAGTCGAGCGATTGCCTTGATACGGGCTTTACCGTGCGCCGCTTCGCTCGCGCCCGCCCCTCGTTGGCAGGATGGCGGTCGCGATCTCAAACGCGACGGCCCATCTCGGCTTTTCTTCCTCCGCGCCGGGCACGTTGATCTGAACGCCAACACCGTCGTTGATCGAATAGGACGCGGCCAGTGCGGCGGCTTCGAGGGCGGCACCGCGTGAATCGTAGACGCCGCCGATTTTGACGTTGTCGGCAAATACCGACCAGCCCAGCGGCGCCTTCACGATTTCGAACACTGATCGTTGCATTAGCTCGCCCTGTACCGTTTCACCTGTATCGCTTCCGCCCCTCGCCTACGCGGCGAATCCTGGCCATGGGAGCGTCGCGACGGGACGTGGGTTTGTCAGCGGCGGGCTTCACCCGCCCGGCGGAGCCCCGCCACCCGGTCAACGAATTCAACGCCGGTGCAAGCGCGATTTCCTTCCGCACAGCATCGACAATCCGATCGAATTCAACTTCGCTCATCGCACGCTCCATTGCGCCAGGTCCGGCATTCTGCCGCCAGGACGATAAGAAGGACCGCGCTAAGCACAGATCGCCATGCAAGTTTGTTGTTTGAAGGCTCGCCGCCGGTCGCTTCGATGGCAAAAAAGGGCCGAAATCGGGAACGCCCCAACCCTACCCCTGCGAAACCGGTGGCCTTGATACCCCGTCGGTGCCCTCCCTTGGCCCAGCTTGCCCGATGCGTGCTAGATTCGGCTGCGAATCAGGAGAGTTTGCATGCCGGTAGACAGCGACAGCGCCATTGCGTGGCACCGCGCCCAGCTCAGGAAGCTTCGCGAGACCCTGAAGAACATCGAAACCGCGAGGTTCACGGTGGGCGAGCCTGCGCAATCGAGCAGGATCGGCAAAACACAGAAGGCCATTGCCGAACTCGAGCAGAAAATCCGGCAGTCGCAGCACATCATCGCCGCCTATGAGCGGCAGACCCGGCGACCGCTCGCGACCGACCAGCGAAGCCTTGCGACCGTGAGATGGAGTGCCTGGAATGCCCAGGCCGCGCAGAGCCGCGGCAGCAATTCGCGGTAGGCGTTGAGCCGCCGGGCGATCCGGCGGGCTCCGCGCCCAGCTTTCGAGCTGGCGTATCCATCATTTTAGCGCGCTGCCGATGCGTTCGCCGCCAGGCGCCCTAATTCCTTGCAGTCTCTTTTTCTTTCGCCTTGGCCTTGCACGAAATAAGAAACGTGAACGCCCGCGCATTGCGCGCGATGTCGGCGGTCTTCAACTCGTCCTTGGCGTCGGAGATCTGATACGGCACCACGCTGTTATCGAGAAAGTCCCGCAGCGCCCCGGTCTTGATGGCGAAATTGATGTTCTCGGGAATGTTGCCCGTGGCCCGCACGAACTTGATGGCGTTCAGTTTCGCCGCGACCACGCCGACGACGTCGCCGCTCGAGGCCAATAGCGGCCCGCCGCTATTGCCGGGCTGAACGGCCGCGCTGATCTGCAGAAAGCGCGTGTCGTTCAGGATGCCGCTGAGCGAACTCACGATCCCGGTCGTCACCGTGAAATCGGACGTCAGCAGTCCATGGAAGGGGTAGCCGATCGCCACCACGCTGTCGCCGGACTGGATCGCCTTGTCCCTGATCCGGGCGACATCCTTGAACGAGCCCGTCACTTGCAGCAGCGCGAGATCGTTGGTCTCGTCGCTCGACACCAGCCGCAATTTGGCGGGCGCCTCGCCGGACAGATTGCCCAAGATGTCGCCGACGCAGCCCTGCACGACATGCGCGTTGGTCACGAGATGCCCGTTCGGGCTCACCAGAAAGCCGGTGCCGGTCTGGTCGAACTGTCTGTCGGGCTTGGCCGGCGCCGAATCCGGCGCAGCTGCCGTGGCGACCGGCTTGGCGGCGGGAAGGACCGAAAAATCGCCGGCGCTGGCCACACCGGACTGCCTGGTCTTGGCGACGCAGTTCGCCAAAATCGGCAACAGCTGTCCGGTCTGATCGAGGTTGAACTGAAAGAGCTGCCCCTGTGTGTAGGCGGTCATGGCTTTTGCCCGTCGGAACTGGGCGATGAGCGAGGAATTGCTCGGCATCGGCACACGCACCAGCTTGTCGGCGATCGGAACGCCGTGAACGTTGAAAGGTTGCTGGCCGTCGAATGTCAGGGTCAGCGGAAACGCCGCGCCGGTCGTCAGCTTCCATTGTTCATGCATGAAGCCGAGGCTCCAGCCGCCACTGTTGTCGATCATCACGAGAAAAAAGACACCGCTGGCGTATCGGGCGCCGGCTGCACAGTGCGTGAAAGACCCGGTCTCGTCGTTGGTATAGGCCCCGCCCTGCCAGTTGCCGACGCTGATCGTACCGTAGGGCCCGCGCGCGTCCGCATTCGAACTGGCAAAAATCGTACTCAATAAAACTGCGACCGCAGCAGCACGGCA
>Ga0070665_100007025_pt1 | contig 11440 bp, 10 predicted proteins | sample KBSS13metaG_FD_65862 | JGI IMG/M metagenome (GOLD analysis project Ga0070665, IMG submission 65862) | Switchgrass rhizosphere microbial communities from Kellogg Biological Station, Michigan, USA - KBS S1-3 metaG | ecosystem: Host-associated > Plants > Roots > Rhizosphere > Soil ...
CGCGGAAGCACAACGCGATTTCTGTTTCCGACAACACCTTCGCCAGCCCCTGGATCCAGCGTCCGATCGAGCTGGGTTTCGACATGGTAATTCATTCCGCGACGAAATATCTCAACGGCCACTCTGACATGGTGGGCGGCGTTGCGGTCGTAGGGGAGAACAAGGAGCTGGGGGATCAGATGCAATTTTTGCAAAACTCGGTCGGCGCAATCGCGGGACCGTTTGACAGCTTCCTCGCCATGCGCGGTTTAAAGACGCTCGCCTTGCGGATGGAGCGCCATTGCGAGAACGCAGAAGAGCTCGCCGGCTGGCTGGAGAAGGAGCCGAAGGTGCGGAAAGTTAATTACCCCGGCCTAACGAGTCATCCGCAATACAAGTTGGCCAAGCGGCAGATGGGCGCGCGTTTTGGCGGCATGGTGACGGTCATCCTCGACACCGATCTCGCGGGCACCCGACGTTTCCTCGAAAACACCCACCTCTTTTCCCTCGCGGAGAGCCTGGGCGGCGTCGAGAGCCTGGTGAATTACCCGCCAATCATGACCCACGGCGCGATTCCCGAGAAACAAAGGATCGCCCTCGGCATTACCGAGTCGCTCGTGAGGCTTTCAGTCGGCGTCGAGGACGTGGAAGATCTACGCGACGACCTGCGAACCGCCCTCGCCGCTATCTAACGCGGCATAAGACGCTTCTCCTCCCGGGTCGCGCGGTTTCCCGGAAGCCTTTCGCTCCGCCAAGAGCCGCGCTAGCGTGGCCCTTCGATGGGCAACAGCTTCGGACAACTCTTTCACATTACCACCTTTGGTGAATCGCATGGCGGCGGCGTGGGCGTGGTGATTGATGGTTGTCCGCCACGAATTTCGCTGAGCGAACCTGACATCCAGCGCGAACTCGACCGGCGACGCCCAGGGCAAAGTACGGTCGTTTCACAACGCAACGAAGCCGATCGCTGCGAAATTCTCTCCGGCGTTTTCGAAGGCCAGACGTTGGGCACGCCGATTGCCATCGTGGTGCGCAACGAAGACGCCCAGCCGGAAGCCTATCAGGAGATTGCCACCACCTTTCGTCCTTCGCATGCCGACTTCACCTACGAGGCGAAATACGGCATTCGTAATTGGCAAGGCGGCGGCCGGGCCTCGGCCCGAGAGACGATTGGACGGGTTGCGGCCGGCGCGGTCGCACGCCAGGTGCTGGCGGTCCTTCATTCTGAACTAGAGTTCGTGACATACGTAACTCAATTACATAGTCTCGTCGCGGACGTTGCTGGGGGCACGGTGACCCGAGAACAAGTCGAGGCGAGTCCGGTCCGATGCCCTAATAAGGTTGCGACCGAGAAAATGATCCGAGCGATCGAGCAGGCTCGGGCCGACGGCGATTCGTTAGGCGGAATTATCGAATGCGTGATCCGGGGCGTTCCGCCCGGTCTGGGCGAACCGGTCTTCGACAAGCTGGAAGCCGACTTGGCAAAAGCAATGCTTAGCCTGCCGGCCACGAAAGGATTCGAAATCGGCTCCGGATTCGCCGCCAGCACTATGAAGGGGTCCGAGCATAATGATCCCTTCGAGATCCGAGACAGCGAGGTCCGCACAACGAGCAACCATTCCGGTGGTGTGCAAGGCGGGATAAGCAACGGCGAGAGCATCATCTTTCGCGTCGCCTTCAAACCAACCGCCACGATTGCGCGCCGGCAGAGAACGGTCACCGCGACGAAGGAGGAAACCTCTCTTGCGGCGCGGGGCCGCCACGACCCTTGCGTGCTGCCTCGGGCGGTACCGATAGTCGAAGCGATGGCGGCGCTCGTTCTCTGTGATCACGCCTTGCGTCAACGCGCAATTGCGTCAGCGGGTTAATGACATGACGACAGGTTCTTCACTCTGGCAGATGATCTTTGTTTCGTTTGCCTTCGTCCTGATTCTCTTCGAAGTCGTCCGCGGGTGGCGGCGGGGCGCCGTCAGGCAGGTCGTTCGGCTCTTTGCTTTGGGTGCGGCATATGCGGTCGCGTTTTTCGGCGGACCTATGCTGCTCCCGCTTGTGCGTCCTTTTCTGCCCGCCCCAGATCTCTTCATCTCGATCGCCGCCGGAGCGATCCTCGCTCTCATGGTTTACGTGGGCATCACATCACTCGGCGCGATTCTCTTTAAACGCACCGGCCAGCAAAGCGCCGGGATCGTGCGCCTGCTCTACGGAGTTTGCGGCGCGGTACTCGGGCTTTTCTTCGGCCTCTTCAGCGTCTGGCTCGTGGTCGTCGCGATTCGTTCAGTTGGCGCGATCGCCAATGGGGATTTGGGCACGCATACCAACGCCCAGCATCAGCCCTCGCCGCTGACTATTCGTCCGCAACCTTCGCCGAGCGCCGCCCCAGCGATAGCTGTTTCGCTCGCCAAGTTGAAAAATTCAATCGAGCTGGGTTCGTTAGGGGAGATCGTAAGAGCAGTGGACGTCGTGCCGGCCCAAGCCTACCAGACGCTGGGCAAAGTCGGGACCGTCGTCTCACGTCCAGAAAGCGCCGGGCGTTTCCTTTCCTATCCCGGCGCCAAAGAGCTGGCCGAGAATGCGAAGATTGTCGCCCTGCGCGACGATCCGGAGATCATCGAACTGATCCAACAGGGACGCTTCTTCGACTTGCTTCAGAATCCCAAACTGATCGAGGCAATGAACGATCCTGCTCTTGCGGCCCAGCTACGACGCTTTGATTTGCAGAAAGCGCTTGATTACGCGCTGAAGAAGTGAGTTCGAGATTGTAGGCGGACGCTCCCCCCGATCGCCTCATGCCTTCGCCTTTCTGTCTAGCTTCGTGCTTGCCCGCGACGGCCCTCGGGAGGACGATGCAGAATGTTCAAACGACGACGTCACGTAGTGCCCGGCGAGGCTCCGGGGCTGCTCAAACTCTCGCAGGATGCTCCGAACGAACCGCCGATCATCACCCTCATCGAGTATGGACTTGACTGTCTTGAGGAACGGAAGGACGTCAGCTGTGATGAACTCCTCCCCCATCTCAGCAATGAGCTTGTCACCTGGATCAACATCGACGGCCTGGGTGACTTGAGCGTGCTGCGCATTCTCGGGGAGCGTTTCAATTTGCACCCTTTGGCCCTGGAAGACGTGCTCGACACCAGCCAGCGTCCGAAGGTGGAACAATATGATGACTATCTCTTCATCGTCGCGAAGATGCTCTATCTCGATAAGGACAAGGAGATAGGCGGCGAGCAAGTCAGCATGTTCCTGGGCAAGACCTTTCTCATCACTTTACAGGAGGAATCGGAACGCGATGTTTTTGAGCCGGTTCGGGCGCGCATCCGAGCCGGGAAGGGCCGGATCCGCGAAGCGGGAGCAGATTACCTAGCCTATGCCCTGCTCGACTCCATCATCGACCATTACTATCCGGTTTTGGAATCAATCGGAGCGGAGATTGACGCGATCGAGGACGAGTTAGTCGATAACCCACTGGTCAGGCCGGTTGGCAGCTTACATGAGCACAAGCGAACGCTTACCCAAATCCGAAGGATGGTTTGGCCATTGCGCGATGTGACCAACCTGCTCCTGCACGAAGAGTCCGGCCTGATTCAGCAGGAGACTAAAGTTTACTTGCGAGACTGTTATGATCACAGCGTGCAGCTCATGGACGTGGTGGAGAGTTATAGGGATGTCCTTTCCGGATTGACCGAAATTCATATTTCGAGCATCGGCCTTCGGACTAATGAGATCATGCGCGTCCTGACTGTTGTCACGGCGATCTTTATTCCTCTCACGTTCATCGCCGGCGTTTATGGAATGAACTTTCAGCACATGCCAGAGTTGGCGAAACCTTATGGTTACTACATATGCCTGGGTGTGATGGTGGTCATCGGGGTCGGTCAGGTGATTTATTTCAAGAGGCGGCGCTGGTTATAATGGAAGCCTAAGGGGCACATCTGGTCGCGGAAAAGCCTCGTTGTGCCATCTTTTTCTTCATGCCCAAATACCTGGTCGTCAGCTCGAGCGGAAATCCTACGAGTAACAGCCGTAAGATGGGCCGAATCGCGTTCCGTCATCTGCAAAAGGCCAAAACAGATTGCAGTTGGCTCGACCTTGCCGAGATGGGTCTGCCGTTGTGCGACGCGGACGCCTGTTACGCGCATCCCTCGGCAAAAAAACTCAGTACCGCGGTCAAAGAGGCGGATGGCGTGATCGTGGCGACGCCGATTTACAATTACGATGTAAGCGCGTCAGCCAAGAACATGATTGAGCTCACGGGGAGCGTCTGGGAAGATAAGATTGTTGGCTTTCTTTGTGCGGCAGGCGGAATGAGCAGCTACATGTCCGTCATGACGTATGCCAACAGTCTGATGCTTGATTTTCGCTGCGTGGTGATTCCGCGTTTTGTTTTTGCGACGGGTGACGCGTTTGATGATGACATCGTGACCGATGCCAGGGTCACCAGGCGTATTGAGGAGGTTGCAGCAGAGTTAGTCCGCTTCGCCACGGCGTTGCGCGGCTGAGGGCCGCGACCGCCAGTGGCGGCGCTTGTAAATGCCGACTTCCCCATTCCATCACTGCATAGCGTTTGGCGGTCATAGACCGCCGCTACAGCTTTCCGCTTCAGACCTTTGCGCCCAACCACACTTCGGCGCCTTCGCGAGCAGCGTCGACTTCCATCGGCTTTCCGCTTTCGAGCACGAGCATGCGGGCTGCCTCGACCAGCGCGTCGACCGCCTTGTCGTCGCGACTCGGGTCATGATGAAAGAGGAAAAGTTTGTGCGCCTCCGCCTCGAGGGCCAGCGAGACGACGCTGCTGAGTGAGCCATGCCCCCAGCCGACTTTCTGCAAATACTCCTCGTCGGTGTATTGCGAGTCGATGATCAGGACATCCACATTTCGGAGAAAGTCGACCAGCTTGGCACGGGCCGACGCGGCGTAGGCTTGCGCCTTCTCCCGCTCGGACGGATCGCGAGTGGCCAAACTGGTCTTTAACACTTCGTACGGTTCGTTATCGGGGAGATAGGCAATCGATCCGTTGGTCGTATTAAGACGATAGCCGACACAGATACCGGGGTGATTCACAAAGCGCGCCTCGACTCGCACCTTTCCAATCTTGAATTCCATCTCCCGCAATTCCTCGATCTCAATCGCGCTCGGCATGTCGCGCAGACTAACGGGAAAAACCGAAGTCTCCATTTGGCTGGCGAGGATGGTCGCGAGACCGGCGCGCGCTCCTTCGTAACCGAGAAGACGAAGCGAGTTCTTCTCATTGTAGGCCGGGAGGAAAAAAGGCAGACCTTGGATATGATCCCAATGGGTGTGGGAAATGAGAAGAGTCAGCTTGATTGGCCGGGGGCCGAATTCGTTTTCCAGCGCAATCCCGAGCTCGCGCATGCCGGAGCCGGCATCGAGGACGATGATCTCGCCGTCTGCTCGGATCTCGATGCAGCTGGTATTCCCGCCATAGCCTACCGTGGACGACCCCGGCACGGGAATCGAACCGCGCACACCCCAGAATCGCAAGCGGGTCGAGGGTGGCGTGAAATCCGGCAACGGCCCGGTCGGCGGCGGGCCGTCGCCGACCGCCGGCAACACTCGGTCGATCACTTCACGCAGAATTTCCCAGGAGATCGGTTTGACGAGGTATTCATCGGCGCCAGCCTCGATCGCGCTGGCCCGATCGACGCCGTAATCGCGCCCGGACACAATGATGATTCTGCTGCGCTGCAAATGCTGGCGGATGGAGCGGCAGACCTGAAAGCCGTTCACTTTCGGCATGAGCAGATCGCAAAGGACCAGTTCCGGCCGACGTTCCAGGGCCAGGCTGATCCCGGCCTCGCCATCGCCCGCTTCGAGAATCGTCCAGTCCCCCCGCGTGAAAAGCTCTGCGGTCACTCGACGGCTTTCGGCATCATCTTCGATCAGCAAGACTGTAGGCATGGATTTAAGGAGCCGATTCTTCACCGACGGAACGCGCGGAGACAAGCGGAATTGTCCGGAAATGGCCGGAGGCCAAGAGTCGAACACGTCGCTCGGGGTTAGGCGGGACGCCTTCCCCCTGTCATCCCGGGCCGCGACGACGGCAAGGGACCCCGCATCTGTGGTTTGGGCGCTTGTTCCGATCCTGGTGCCTGTGACAAGTTGGCGGAGCCGATCGGGCCGGGGTCAGCACTATTTGTTAGGCAAGGCCGCCTGGTTTCCAGCGCAATTCAGGACGAAGATTTACCTCTTCCGGCGGAACGTTGAAGCCGACCGCGCGCAACAAATGGGAGACGCCTTCCTTGCTCTCCATCGTTTCTTTCAGGCTCCGCGCGAAGACCTCGATGTATTCCTTGTAAGATTCGAGCGCCAGTTTGCCGTCGGAATAATGAGCCGCCAGGGCTTCGTCGTGATTATCGATCAGCTCGATCAGCGCCCGTCGCAGTTGCAGGCGCATTTGCGGATCGATCACGATCTTGAAGGGACTTGCACCCGGATCTACCTCGGACGCGACTTCGCGCCGCAGCGCGGGGACCAGTTGAAAATCTGCTGTCTTCATAAATTTCCTCGTTAGGCAAACGCGATGCCGGCGCTCGATAGGAGCGCGGAACACTGATCCCGCGCTTTCGCAGCGCGCAGCACTTAAAAGAAAATCGGGATAATGAGAATGGCAACGATATTAACCACCTTGATCATGGGATTGATCGCGGGACCGGCGGTGTCCTTGTAGGGATCGCCCACGGTATCGCCCGTGACCGACGCGGCGTGAGCAAAGGAACCTTTGCCGCCGAGATTGCCTTCCTCGATAAATTTTTTCGCATTGTCCCAGGCCCCGCCGCTCGAGGTCATCGCGATCGCGACAAACAAACCGGTCACGATCGTCCCGACGAGCAGACCTCCCAACACCACCGGACCGAGCGGCTTGATGACTGCAACCGCCACAACGAACGCCACCGGCAGGAGCGCCGGAACGATCATCTCGCGCAAAGCGGCCTTCGTCACGATATCGACGCAGGTGCCGTAATCAGGCTTGTCCTCGCCACGCAGAATGCCTGGCTTCGCAGCCAACTGCCGGCGCACCTCACGCACGACAGCGCCGGCGGCCTTGCCGACCGCGTCCATGCTGAACGCTGTGAAGATAAATGGCAGCAGGCCACCAATAAAGAGTCCGATAATAACCTTCGGCTCAGTGAGTGAGAATTGGAAGTTGAAGGCGTGCCCGGCTGCAGTGAAATGGGCGCGGAGTTCCTCCACGTAAGAACCAAAAAGGACCAGGGCCGCAAGGCCGGCCGACGCGATGGCGTAGCCTTTGGTGACCGCTTTCATCGTGTTGCCGACTGCGTCGAGATCGTCAGTCACGCCGCGCACTTCCTTTGGAAGGTTGCTCATGACCGCGATGCCGCCGGCGTTATCCGTGATCGGACCGAAGGCGTCGAGCGAGATAATGATTCCGGCCATCGAGAGCATGCTCATGACCGCGATGGCGATGCCGTAAAGACCGGCGAAATGAAAGCTGAACAAGATCGCGAGCCCAATAAAACCGACCGGCAACGCGGTCGCGTGTTGTCCGATCGCGAGACCGGCAATGATATTGGTCGCATGCCCGGTCTCTGAAGCCTTGGCGATCTTGCGTACCGGGCCATAGCTCATCGAAGTGTAATAATTCGTGATCACGACCACGATACCGGTCATGAGCAAGCCAACGAGCGAGGCGAAATAGAGGTCGTTGGCGGAACGAAGCGCGTTGGCGATGACCACGCCATCCGGGAAAAGGCTGTGCGTCGCCGGCCAGAAGAGAATCGCCGAGACGATCGCGCTGGTCATGACCCCACCCATCAGTGTGTTACCCGGTTTGCCGCCGGCCACGTTGACAAAGACGATGCCGCAAATGGCGCCGAGGACCGAGATGCCGCCAAGGACAAAGGGATAAATGATCGCCGCGGGCGTTGTCCCGAGCGTCAAGGCGCCAACCAGAATCGCGCCGATCAAACTGACCGCGTAAGTCTCGAAAACGTCGGCCGCCATGCCTGCACAATCGCCGACATTGTCGCCCACGTTATCCGCGATCGTGGCTGGGTTGCGCGGATCGTCTTCTTCCAGGCCACTTTCGATTTTGCCAACCAGATCGGCGCCGACGTCCGCGGCTTTGGTGTAAATGCCACCACCGAGTCGCGCGAAGACGCTGATTAAGCTCGCGCCCAGCGCCAAGCCGATGAGACTGCGTACGGCAGCCTCGTGACCGATCATTTTGCCGGCGACGGTATAGAAGATTCCGACCGAGAGGAGCGCCAGACCGACGACCAGCAATCCCGTTACGGCGCCGCCATTGAAAGCGACTCTCATTGCAGCTGTCCGTGATTTGGTCGCCGCCTGCGTGGTACGGGTATTGGCCAGGACCGCGATGCGCATTCCTATGAAGCCAGCCGAGAGCGAGCAGGCCGCACCAACGAGAAAACCGGCCGCGGTAGCGTGATCCTTCCAGATGAAAAGGAGAATGAAAATGACAACCGCGATTGCGCTGATGGTGATGACCTGTCGGTTGAGATAGGCCTTCGCACCCTCCTGAATGGCGCCGGCAATTTCCTGCATCCGGGCGTTACCGGGAGAGGATTTGATGACCGCGAAGATGAGGAAGAAGGCGAAAACAAGGCCCGCCACTGCGCAGAGCATGGAAAGAGAGACGCCGGAAGTAAGCAAAGATAAAGCGAGAAGAGTCATAAATGGGTCCTGGAATGGGAAGGCAGGATATTAAAGGGATTTGCCCGGGTGGCAACCGCAATATGGACGCTTCGCTCTGCCACGCGCTAGAGTGATCGTCGCCGCTTTGAGCCTGCTCCAAGACCGAAGCGTTCCCCACCTCCGAGAGGGAGGCGTCTATAGTTCGAAAACCGAGCGCAACCGGCGCAGAAACGTAGCTCGATATTCCAGGGCTTTCTTTTCCTCGGCAATGGTTTGGCCGGCGTCCTTGAGGAGCCCCTCCGTCTCCATCTTGCGGGTCGCGAGCAGTTCGCTCAACTGCGTCACGACATCCGGTGCATCCCGCAGCACTGCCGCCATCGCCGGCTTGGAGATTTCAATCACTTCGCAATCTTGTTCCGCGGCCACCGTCGCCGTCCGCTTTTCCCCGGTGAGGAGTGACATTTCGCCAAAGCAATCACCCATGTGCAGGGAACCGACCCGGATCATGCTGCCATTCTGCGAAACTGAAACTGCCGCCGCGCCATGCAGCAGGACAAACATCGACGCCCCCTCGGCTCCCTGCTCTATCAGTTTTTCGCCGCGACCGAAGCGGACCATGCGCGACCCACGGATGAGATGATCGAGTTGGTCACTCGTCAAACAGGCGAAGAGCGCATCGCCTTCAAGAATTGCCTTCGTCTGGTTGTGTTCTTCGTGCGGCTTTATCACCCGCTTACGGTTGATTTCGAGCGTGCGAATCGGGAAAGGAATAGTGATCCCCTGCCGTTTGAATTTGTACCAAATATTGGTCCGGATCGCATCGCAGACGTTGTTGTAGTCCTCATGGCTGAGCATGTAGAACTTGATCTCGTAATAGATCGCGAAATCGCCAAAGTCTTTCAGGAATACTTTGGGCTCGGGTTCCTTCTCCACCCACTGGGCTTGGAGAGTGGCCTGGAGGAGGGCGTCCTTCACTTTGTTCGGCGGAACGTTGTAATCGACCCCGACGACGATCCGCATCGCGTGCAACTGCTCCGGATAATGCAGGTTGATGATCGTCTGGCGGACAATCTCATTATTCGGGATGTCGAGGTAAATCGCATCGTTGGTGCGGAGTCGGGTCGAGCGCCAATTGATCTCCATGACCTCGGCAAAGTGTTCGCCGACCTGAAGCCAATCGCCCACTTTGTAGGGCTTATTGATTTGCAACGACATGCCGGCGATGACACCGCCGAGGAGATTCTGGGTCGCAAAGGCGAGGATGATGGCGGCGGCGCCGGAGGTCGCGAGGAGGCCGCGCAATTGAGTTTCCGCATGGTAGCCAAAGCTCAACACAAGGAGGAGCGCGATCAGGAAAATGACGAGTGCGACTATTTCGCGGAGAAACTTTGGGATGACCGTCTGGCGACGCTGTTCGAAATAAAGATCCCAGAGATAGCGATCGACCAGTGCGATCACCACCGCGGCACTCAGGAGGACCAGCGCGGCGCCGGCATGATTGCGCCAGACGAACCCGTAAACCCAGACCGCGGCGTAGAAGCCAAGGGCGAGGGCAAAGAGTTGGAAAAAGATGCCAAAGGGAACGCCAGCGCGTCGCTTTAAGAGGCGCCCGATCGAAAGCGTAACGAGGAAGGTCGCGATGAAAACCGCGATCGTCGCGACCGCTTTTTGAGCATCAGCCAGGGCCAGCATTCGTTAGGAGAAAAGATAGCAGAGCGTGACGCGTGCCGACAAGCCATCTCCCATGGCGATCCTCGTGCTCCCGCGTGAGCGAAGAGGTCCCTTAGCGGGGCGGCCAAATCACGAGGCAGAACCAGCCGGCTAGAAAACAAAGGCCGCCGAGCGGGGTGATCGGGCCGAGCCATTTCATATTCGTAAGGGCGAGGAGGTAAAGGCTGCCGCTGAAAAGCACAATCCCGGCGACGAATAGGCTCGATATGGCCCGGTTCGCGGCTGGCCGCGTTGCTACCACGAGAAGAACGACAGCGTGGATGAACTGATACAGAACGGCGGTTTCCCAGACGGCGGTTGTGCCGTTAGTCTGGAGCGTTCCTTTCAAAGCATGCGCACCGAACGCTCCCAGCGCGAGCGCGAGGAACCCGAGCGCGGCCGCAAGGCGAAAGATGGGGACGTTCACAATCGCAAGCTCGAATAGGCGCACGCGAGGCGCAACCGACCTGAAAGGACTTCGGGATCAGTCCTGAATAGACCCCTCAATTGCTAGACGTACAACCAGCTGCTCAGGCGAGTGCGGATGCCTACCTTTCTAGGACCCATTTCGAGAAAATCTTCGGCTCCGACGCGCGCCCGGCTCTCAACGTTCGCGGCAACTGAGCCCGCATCTCGGCCCCATCCAACCGCTCATCAAAATCGGCGATGACTTCAATACAAGAGCGTGGAGGCGCGATTCTTCCGAAGAACAGGCGTCCATTCGGGAGCCTGGAAGCAAAAAAGCGGCTGAAATTGTCGGTCCTCTTGACAACTTCTGTGAATACCATGATTTCCATAGTTTTCTGCGAACTTAATTCTGTTGAGATAGCGTTGTGGATAAGCCGCTTGCTTCCAATATTTTAGGCAGTCGCCTCCGATGAGCGTCCGGTTTAGGCGGCGGAGCCGTTCGCCATCAAGGCCGGCGCGTTAGAGAGTTTTTGAGCTGAATTTGAATCGAACTCAAGTTCAGTTTAAATTGGCGCTTTAGGTTCACACTCCCAAGCACTTGTATAACGCAGCCACATTGAAGCAGACCCGCAAAGTCGTCGGGATAGTTGACACTTGTCGCGGAAAAGAAAAGCGACCAGTATCCGGGACGTCTAATGGAAAGTTCACT
>Ga0070665_100007030_pt1 | contig 11435 bp, 10 predicted proteins | sample KBSS13metaG_FD_65862 | JGI IMG/M metagenome (GOLD analysis project Ga0070665, IMG submission 65862) | Switchgrass rhizosphere microbial communities from Kellogg Biological Station, Michigan, USA - KBS S1-3 metaG | ecosystem: Host-associated > Plants > Roots > Rhizosphere > Soil ...
TCTCCCAGGCGGTCGTGATGATGAACGGGCCGCCGCTCGCGCCGGTGACGATCGCCGGCTTGCCGTCCACGCCGAAGACGATCGTCGGCGTCATTGCGGACAGCATCCGTTTGCCTGGCGCGATGGCGTTCGCGTCGCCCTGGACCAGCCCGTACTGATTCGGCGAGCCGGGCTTCGCCGCGAAGTCATCCATCTCGTTGTTCAGCAGGAACCCGGCGCCGGTCACGGTTGCGGCCGATCCGAACCCTGAGTTGATCGTCGTCGTGAGCGCAACGGCATTTCCGTCGGCGTCGACGACTGAAAAGTGGGTCGTGTGCGGACCGTCGTGAGAAATGCCGCGGCCCGGAATCTGCGTCGATGGCGTCGCGTGGTCGAGCGAAATCGAGGACTGCAGTTCGCGGGCGAATGCTTTCGATGAGAGCCGGCCAGCGTCGAGCGTGACGAAATCCGGATCGCCGAGCACGTCGTTGCGCACGGCGAACGCGCGGCGCATGGCTTCCGCCTGCACATGGATGGCTGGGGCCGAATGCCAGCCGAGTTGTGCGAGGTCGTACGCTTCGAGCTGCTGCGCGATCATCGCGAGCGTGAGGCCGCCGGATGAGGGCGGCGGCATGCTGACCACGCGACGCCCGCGATAGGTGAAGGCAACGGGATCGCGCCACTTCGGTTCGTAGTGTTCGAGGTCCTCGCGCGTGATGATACCGCCGCCATTTTTCATCTCGGTCGCGATAAGGTCTGCGGTCGCTCCCTTGTAGAAGCCATCCCGGCCGCCGGCCGCGATGCGCTTCAGAACGTGCGCGAGATCCGGGTCGCTCCACCGCGATCCTTCCGCCGGGCTCGCGCCGCCGGGGAGAAACAGCGCGGCGGAGGCGGGAAACTTCGAGAGGCGCTTCGCCTCGTCGGCGATAGCCGAGGAGAAGTCGGCGTCGACGGGGAAACCGCGTTCGGCGAGATCTATCGCCGGGTTGACGAGCTCGGCCCACGGCTTCGTCCCGTACTTCTGGTGCAGCGTCCACAGCCCGGCAACGCTGCCTGGAACACCGGCGGCGAGGTGGCCGGTGACGGATCGATCGGTGACGGCACCCTGCGCGTCGAGATACATGTTTCGCGTCGCGGCCGCGGGTGCCGTTTCGCGGAAGTCGAGCGCGGCCACCTGGCCGTTGACCGACACGACCGCGAACCCGCCGCCCCCGACATTCCCCGCCGACGGCAGGGTCACCGCCAGCGCGAACGCCGTCGCGACGGCGGCATCAACGGCCGTGCCGCCGCCGCGCAGGACCTCCGCGCCTACACGGCTTGCGAGCGCCGAGTCGGTGACGACGACGCCGTGCGGAGCGGCCACGTCATGCGCGGTCAGCGGATGAGGCCAGGCCGCCGGGACCGATGGCATCGCGGCTTTGCCGGCGTTCAGCGGTTCGCGACTGCAGCCGCAGAGGAGCAGCGAGACGAGGACGAACGAGCGCAGGAAGAATCGGCCCACCATCACGGAGCATTCTCCGCGTCAGCGGCCTGGTTCGCAACCGACACCGTTACACCCATTTCTGTGCAGTCATGGCTGCGCGTTCGGCGATGACCGTCGGCCAACTCGATACCGGCCAATAGCTTCCACTATTGGCCATAGCAGGTACGGCCTTTGCTCTTCTGTATCGCGAGGAGCTATCCCATGCGTTCAACGAAATCGTTCTCGGCGGCCGTGGTCGCGGCGACGATCGCTGCCGCATTTGCATGTTCCGATAGCAAGACGCCGACTGCCCCGACGTCGAATTCGACAGGCGCCAGCGCCACTCCCGCTCCACCCGGGAGCGGCGGCACGTCGAGCACGACGGGCACGCTGTCAATCAGACTGACCGACAGTCCGTTCAGCGACGCGAAAGCGTTGCTCGTGACATTTTCCGACGTGAGCGTGCACATGGCCGATCCCGGCGACTGGAAGACGGTGCCGTTCGCGGCCGGCACGTCTCGCACGTGCGACCTCAAGAAATTGCAGGGTGCGACCGACGTGCTCGGCATTGGTTCGCTCGCGGCGGGGAAGTACACACAGATTCGCTTGAACGTCACGAACGCTGTGATCTACTTCGATAACCCTTCGTCGGCAGGTCCATGCGCGGCAACGATCGCCGCTCCGGCGGGCGCGTCGGCGCCGGTCGAAATTCCGTCGGGCGAGGTGAAGTTGAACAACGAGTTCACGCTCGCCGGCGCGGGCACGACGATCACGCTCGATTTCGACGGCGATCAGTCGGTGCGTCAGACCGGGAGCGGCAACGGGAACGGGAATGGGAACGGCGGTTCGAAGGGCAACACCAAGTACATGATGTCGCCGGTCATCCGCATCGTCAGCGTCCAATAGTTCGTGGCAAATAACTTTACATAGCAGAGTAAAACGTGTAAGCGTCGAAGTATTCTTCATTTGGACTTCGAGCGGCCCGAGGCAGGCCGCCTCTGGGGCTTTCCTGTTGCGAGCGTTGGTTCGAGCAGCACGCCGTTGTGCGATACCGAAACATCGGTGCATTGACTGCGGTTGAAGCAGCAGGCCGCCCGCTTTCCTGACTGCAGTTTCGAAAGCGTCTTTTGTATCCGAATCGCGCGCGTGTCGGGGTTTCTGGTCGAGCCTATCCAGCGAATCCAATCCCAGCGCGCCAGCGGCGTGATATCCATCCACATTTCCCGCGTCCGCGGGTCGGCCGCGAGTGCTCGTGCCAAATCCGTGGGCACCTTGGGTTCCGGCCACACAGCGAGCGGCTCCAGCGCAACGGATACAGATTCGCCCACTGCTGTTCTGGCGGCCTTGAGTAGCGTGTTGCTGACGCTGAACCAGTGGCCTCCCATTCCGTCAGGCTCCAGCGGTGCCTGAAAAGGCTGGCCGTTGAACGTGCCTTCCACCATGTTCATTCCTCGCGACCCGAGCTTGCTGCTGGCCGCCGCCGGCAGTCTGAGAATCGGTTGCGTGCCGATGACCGTCAATCTGGCTTGGAAGGTAATTTTCGGCATCAGCGGATCTCACGTTCGAAGGGCGCCAGTGGCGATCGTTCGCAGCCGCACGTCGGCAGCATCGTCGCTGCCACCAGCAGCGCGCTCCGTGGGACTTGCGCCATCGCGTCTAATATACGTGGCCGTGCCATGCCGTGGGAGGTGCGGCATACGGTCTTTCGCCGCAGCAGACAGCAGTCTCGAGGGACGCCAATGAGAATCATGTTGATCGCGATGGTCATCGCCGGTGCAACCCTCAACGTCTCGGGTCAGCAGCCGGAGTCGAATTCGGGCAAGTTTCCGACCACGTCCGACGTGTTCCAGCCGTCGACATTCGCTGCCCGCCGCGCGCGCCTGACTGCTCTCGCCGCCGACGGTCCGACCGTCCTCTTCGGGGAGAAGAATCCGATCGACGCCTGGGACGAGCACACGAACGATCCGTTCTTCAGGGTCGGCCCGTTCCGGCAGGAGGAGAACTTCTTCTATCTCACCGGTCTCAGCTTTCCCGACCTGGCTGCCGTGATCGATCCCGCCTCGCACGACATCACGATCTACTCGCCGGCGACGTCGACGGCGCCGGGACACGCCGATGGCGGCGCCGAACTGCAGGCCGCCGTTCGTCGACTGGGTCTGCACGATCCGGTGCCGATGGCGCGGCTGGAAGCGGATCTCGAGTCGATGATCCGGTCCAGACCCGTCTATCTCCTGATTCGCAGCGACGCGCTCACCACAGCGTTCAACCCGCAGCATGTGTTCGCGCCGTTTCTTCCGGGAGCTGCACCGGACACTTATCGCGAAGACATCACCCGCCGTCTGTTCGAGCGGCGATATCCCGGCGTGGTGGTCAAGTCGATTGTCCCCGTGATGGTGTCCCTGAGGAAGGTGCTCGACGCCGACGAGATCGCGGCGATGCGGCGCGCGGTGACGATTTCCGCGGCGGGCCTGCGGCGGGGGATGGCGCACGTCGCGCCCGGCGTCGATGAGCGCGAGGTCGCCGCCGAGATTGAGTACGCCTTCAAGAAAAGCGGGGCGCAGCTCATCGCCTACGGCGCGGATCTTCAGTCCGGCCCCAACGGGCTGCGCAGCTTCATCGACGTCGACACGTCATACGACTTGCGGAATCGGACGATGCGCGCGGGAGAGGTGGCGCTGATCGATCACAGCGCCGAGGTGAACTACTACGTCTCGGACCTGGCGCGAACGGTTCCAGTGAGCGGCCGCTTCACGCCGGACCAGCGGCTCGCGTACGACTTCTACCTCGCCGTGTACGAAGCCGGTCTCGCGCAGATCAAGCCGGGCATTCCCTATATGGAGGCAAACCGGGCGGCGGCAAAGGCGCTGGAGTCTCGCCTGTCGACGCTGCCGGCGTGGCTCAAAGGCCCCGCGACGGAATTTGCAAAGACACTCACGAACGGGACGCCCGGGCACTTTCTCGGGATGAACCTGCACATCCACGACGACTACGATTCGCCGCTCGTCCCAGGTCAGGTGGTCGCGTACGAATCGGCGTTCAAGATTCCCGAGCGCGGCTGGCGATTCACGGCCGAGGATGTCGTCCTGGTGACGCCGGCGGGTCACGACGTGCTGTCAGCCGATCTTCCTCGCACCGCGGACGGGATCGAGCGGATGATGCGCCCGGTGGCGAGGCGTGATGTCCGTTAGATCTGGAAGGAAGCTATTGTCACTTCATTAATGGCGTCGCAGGCCGTCGCTGCCGGGTTTGTCGGTCTTCGGCCTGACCGGGCCGCGCGCAGTTGCTGGACCGTGCGTGTGCCCGAACAGGATGAGGGACACCGCTTCTTTCAGGCCCTTGTTGCTGACGGGCTTGTCGACGAATGCCTCGTTCTCCCAGAGAGTCGGTCGCAGCTCGAAGAGCCGATCGGAAAAGCCCGTGAGATAGAGAACCTTCAGGTCCGGGCGGCCATACCGTGCCGCTCTCGCCAATTCGTCTCCCGTCATGCTTGGCATCATCAGATCCGTCAGCAGCAGATCGACGACTTCTCCGGCGTCCATCAGCGCCAGCGCCTCCGCGCCACTCAACGCCATCGCTGTTTCGTACCCGTCCTGGCGCAGGACTCGATCGACGATGTGCACGATCGGCTCCTCGTCGTCGACGATCAGCACGCGGTATGGGCGGAAAATAGATGGCATGGCCGCCATGATAGCGACGAGGACAACTCATCACAAGAATCGATCTGTCAAGTATCGTGAAGTATTGTTTATGACTTCACAATACCGCGGCCGCTGCCCGATGGTATCGAAGCTACCGCGACCGGATAGAGTCGTCTAAGTCACCTCATCGTGCTCGTGTTTCACGGTGTCTCACTGATGCCCCGGGCTCGAGCTGCTGCGACCACGACCTGCACCGGTGAGATGAAAGCGACGAGCGCCGGCCCGATGCAGGCCTCGATCGGGAGCAGTTACAAGATCGAGGTCACCTGCAACTAGGCCTGACGCGATGCCGGCCGTGCGCAGCCTTGCACTGCGTTGCGGCCGGAGGTTAAGCAGCCAACACGACCATTGTCGAATCGCATCCAACGGCAGCGATTATGCGTAGAGTCGCACTATGTCAGCGGAACGTCGGCTGACCACTGACCGAAGACGCCAGCAGGACCGACGAGCCCGTCTGACGGCTATCCAAGCGACGCACGACGACCTCAGATCAACACTCGAACAGACATTGGCAGAAATTGAACGGCTGAAAACCGAACAACACCTCCAGCTGATCCGCATCAGTCAAATCCAGCGGGAAATCGACGAGCTGAAAAAAACGCGGCCCTGAGTGCCCCGCCTTTAGCGGTAGATGTGCAGCTCTGCGGGAAACCCAGTGTGTGTTTGAGGTGTGAGCTCTGGCCTCCTCGAAGAAGGTCTGACAAATAACACGCGACGCGTCAGGATGCTTCCGTCCCGCGCCGCGCCTCCTGAGGAAACTCGTAGCGTATGCTGACGCCGCCCCGCAGCTGCGCTCTGACACGGCCGCCGTGCAGGCGTACCACGTGCGCGGCCGATGCGAGCAGGATTCCCGCGACGGGCGCGAGCGCGAAGTCCTGGTCGCAGTTGTCGAAGAAGCGATCGGCTGGAGCCGCGCGAAACGCCAGCGTCGGGCACTCGACGTCGATGATCAACGTCGGCGGCAGCTTCGCCGACTTCAACGACACGGTGATGCGCCCGCCTTCATCGGCGCCGTCGTCGGCGGCGCTGCTGTGCATCAGATCGAGCAGCGCGTCGACCGTCCCGGCGATGCCGTGCAGGAGCAGAGATCGCTCGGCCGCAACCGCGAAGCCGGCGTCACTGGTCGTGACGAGGCAATCCACGCCGTTAAGGCGCGCGACGCGCGTACAGGCCGATCGGATCGCCGCCGCAATCTCGCCGGCGGTCAGCGAACGGCGCACCGGTTCGATCTGGCGGGCGCAGATGGAGACGGCTCGCGCCCAGCGGGATACCCGCTGCAACTCGACGTGAATCATGCGGCCGACGAGATCGGTCGCGGCGGCATGCCGGCGCGAGACGGCGCCGTGCGCGACGATCGATTCCAGCCGGCTGGCGATCAGTTCCACGGCCGCGGCCGACGGGCGTTGAGGCTCGTCCTCCGTCGTCCGACGATCATCGACGAGGGACGCGCTGTCTTCCGTGTCCCTTGGCCGCAGGCTGGTCGCGTGTGCCGCTCCTTGAGTGATCGTCGGGCTCGACATCAGCTCCTCCACGTAATGCTTGTCGTGTCGCATTCGAAAACTGGGTGGCAGGCCTTCCCGAGGCGGGTTGAACGGCGCCTCACGATCGCTCCCCGGGTCGATGTCGTCGAGCGCTTCGGGTACGGGCAATTTCATCCGCAGATTGAGCACGCCGGTCGGATCTGCTCCAAGCGATTCGTTCACGCGCGGTCCTCCCAACGAACGGCGACGACGCCTCGTTCTTCAACGCGATCGATGTGTCAGGAACGGAACGGAAGAGTATCAGAGTACGCGGAAGATGCGTAGCAGACCGGATGTGTGCAACCGCGGTGGGAGTCTCGATCCGTCCCAGTCCCCGTATTGGGTTTCATTAGTCGTCGCCGCGGTTGACATCGAGGCAGCCTCGATCCTCGATTGTCTTCGGCCGGCGTAGACGCGATAATGCGCGGCGTCCAATCACGATTCAGATGCACCCGCGGGAGCCGCTATGAGTGACATCATGTCCCACGCCCGTTGGATGAAGTACACCTACGGCGGCGTCACCTCCATTCGCAGCAGTCAACTCAAAGCCATCGATGCGGCGCTGAGCCGCTATCACGGAGCCCCCTCGCCGGCAAACCTGGACACGCTGCGCACGGCCATCGTCGGCTGGATGCAGAAGGAAGGGCCCAACTGGAAATCGAGCGTTCGGAACCGGTACCACGCGGTGGACGATCTGCACAAGCAGTCGATGGGCATTCCGGTGCCGCCGAGGGCGGCAGACGAGATCGTCGCGTTTTCCCACGTGCGTGCGGAATCCCGGGTAATCGTCGACGAGCTGTTTCGCGGAGCGACGATGGATTGGAGGCCGGGGATCCTGCCCAAGCTGGCCGACAACAAATTCGGGCTTTCGCTCAACGCCGGGGATGCCGCCAAGAACGCGGCCGCACTCAAATCCAGTTCGGCCGGGGTTGCGGCCAGGGCCACGGAGATGGCGCAGAAGGCGTTCAAGACCCTGGTCCCGTTGACCGTGGCGGGCGAGGTCGGGTTGGCGCTGGCGAAGGTGATGCCGGATTTCATGAAGGAATTCGTCGCGAGCATGGTGCCTTTTGCCGGGGTCGCGGCCAATGGTGGTGTGGCGGTGTACAACGGCTGTCATGCGATCTATCGCGAATACCTCGTTCGCGATACGCAGATGCACAAGGCCCGGAGCCTGAGCGCTGACGAACCGGCCGCGGCGATTCAGGCGCTCATACGCATGCTCGAGCGCGAACGCAACTACTACGCGTATTCCGCGTCGGTCAGCACGGGGGCCTTCGTCGGCCAACTGACCGGCGTGCTCGTGGATGGCGGAACGGCCACGACGGCGGCCGTGGGGCTGGCGTCGAACGTCGCCAAGCTGGCCAACATCATTCGGGTCATCGTCGAGGATGTGAAGGAAAAGAACGCGGCCAACCAGAAGATGCGATCCATGCAGGTGACGGGGGAGATCTTCGACATCTGTCCCTTGGTGGGGGCGTATCTCATTCTCTGTGTGCCCACGAGCGTGATGCTGAACACAGTCTTCGACCGCGTGTCCGAGCACGGCTGGCGCGGCGATGTCGAACGAACCGTGCAGAAACATCTCATTCCGCTCCAGAGCCAGGCGCGTCGCGTCGTCCAGGAACATCGATTCGTCATCCCGGCGCTGACGAACTATCCCGGCATGTTCGTGCGAAACGAAGAGAAGCTGGAGGAGATGGAAAAGCGGAAGGGCAAGACGGGGATGGAAGGGTTCGGGTCCGCTTAGGCAGCCAGTTGATCAATGCTCATCGCGCCGTCAATGAGGTCAATGAGGTCGGCTCGCGCGTGCACCGTTTCGATGGTGCTGAGCGCGCTGCTGGGATCTGCTGACGGCGTGAGCTCGCAGCGCCTACCGAACGAACCGATCGCCTCGGACGGCATTTCTTCGAAGCGGATGGCGGACGGCAAAGAGTGGACGACGGCCAATGTGAGCGTCGACGTCTCGCCATCGTATTGTTACGACGACCGCGAAATGAATTGCCGTCGATACGGACGCTTGTACACGTGGCAGTCGGCGCAGCGCGTGTGCCAGTTGCTCGGCGCCGGCTGGCGATTGCCGACAGACGGAGAATGGCGCCGGATGACGAAGCGCTACGGAGGGGTCAGCGATGAATCCGCTGACAAAGGCCAGGCCGCGTTCAGAGCACTTCTCACGGGCGGTGCGTCAGCGTTCAACGCCGTGCTTGGTGGCAACCGCTCCGACGGACGCTATGAACGACTAGAGGCGCACGGGTTCTACTGGACGGCATCAGGTAACGATCCGAACAGCGCCCCCTTCTACAACTTCGCTCAAGGAGGGCAAGCTCTCCATCGCCAGCCTGAGGGCGAGAAGCAGATGGCGATCTCAGTGCGCTGCCTCAGGGACTGAACTGCCGAAAAAGATCTGCCTTCAAATCAGCACGCTATGTGACGAGTCGCCGTCTATTGGCGATTTTATCTCCGTGCGCCGAAGGTATTCGAGGCAAGGGCGGTGGCCGCCGTGCCGCTGGATATCGTGCGGCACGGTGACCAACCGAGATCGGCGTTTTACTGACGCAGCTTCCTCTTATTCCTCACTTTGGCGACCACCCCGCAAATACCGCTTCCCAACAGCAGCATCGACGTCGGTTCGGGCACAGGCGCCACCGTGGAGTAATTCCCACCGGGCGACAGGATTCCCGCGTTACTGCCGTCCGCATTGTTGAATGCGGCGCGCAGGTTCAGACCGTTGTCCGGTGCGATCAGAAAATTCCCTGCGAGATCGACGTAGTATTCGAACGTGGCCGTCTGTCCCGGCAGCGCAAAGCCCAGGGCACTCAACGTGTTCGTGCACACCTCCTGAGACTGGCCGGTATTCGTTGTACAGGCGGTCGCCGAATTAGCCACATTGTCATATACCGTGGTGTACAGCGATGTGCCACCCGGTGCGCTCAACAGAGTGGGGGACGAGGCGTACCCCAGTGGCGTGTCCACGCCCGTGATCGTGAACGAAAACATGTCGAGGTACGCCGGGGCTGTGTTATCGCCCGAGATCGTCACTGTCAAAAAGTAATCGTTGGCGTCCGCGGTCGCAGTATCCAGCGAAAAGGAGAGACTCGCCTCCGTGATGCCGCCGGGACACGACGCATTACCAGGGCAGAAGTTGGCGTAAACGACGGGGGAGGCGCTCGCAGGGATCGCGGGCAAGAGCGCGAAGCCTACGAGCAATACGAAGAACGTGAATTGTTTCATCAAACAGTTGCTCCAGTGCGTGAGACGTGTTTACGAGACATCACCCACATCGGCCGAACGTCGGGTCGCCTCGATGTGCGTGGAAACGCCACCGACATCCCGTGAGGATCCTGATCCAGAGTAATGAACGCGGCGCCGCAGGGTCCGATCACAAGACAATCAGTTACCAGACCCCCAGATTGCCAGGCAGCGGCTTCGTCGTCCGCCTCAGTACACAACCGGAAGGAAGTTGGTGTCGCCATACACCGCAATCTTGGCGCCACCGACAATTCGGTCACCGGCACAGAATCACGTGCAAATCACAGTCTCAGTTCATTCATCGCCTTGCCTGTCTTCCTTGAAGAAGACATCGTTCCATGTCGACGCGCTTTTTCCACTGTGCGGTCCGTCACGGATTGAAGATCTCACTCTGCGCGCACCGCCGGGACGCATCATGAGAGATGGCGTCCACCGGCGAGTAGATCCGTATGTCGATTCGCTGGCGGCCTGCAGCAACCGTGAGTCGCCGCGTGCAATCTCGTGCACGAACACGCTACGGCGGCGTTACTCGTGGCCTTCCAAACGAGTGAGCCGTAGCCATTCGATGCTGTTCAGGGAGCGGGCCGCGGATCGCGAAGGGAGCAACTTACCGGGCGTTATCGCCCCGCCTGCGTAATCGATGCCGTCTGTCCGGCGATGGTGACGAGCGTGGAGCGCTGTGCGCCGGTATTCGCCGGCATGAACAGCTCGAGCTGACTGCGGCCGCTGCCGCTCGCCGGCGACAGTTGGACCGCAGAAGTGTTGGCGGAAACGGCCGTCCAGGTCGGCGCCGACGGCAAGCATCCGGCCGGCGAGGAATTAATATCGACGACATAGACCGAGGCTTGGGCAGGCAGGACAGTTGCCAGGAAATACGATGTCCACAACATGCCCTGACCCGGTGATGCTGGCGCACCATTCGGAAAGATACCAATGGTGATGGCAGCGCTGCATGCGACTGGCGGAGTCGTACTTGGCGACGTCGGGCTTGTGGGGTCCGCCGAACTGCCGCAGCCTGAGAGCATCGCCGCGAAAGTGCACACGAGAATCCGAATCAACATTCGCAACCTGCCGTTGTTGGAGGATCACAGCATCGGGATGTATCTTGCAGGCGAAGTGCCGAGCGTATCCCGCAGGATAGATGGATGGGACACGCCCGGCATCGGCACTGCGACTCAACGTCGGTAGTCGCGATCGTAGCGCCAGTCGCGTCGGTCGTCGTTCCGTCCGCGGTCCCATCCGCGATGATCCCAATCACGATAGACCCGCTCGCGGTAGGCACCACGCGGATACGGCGCACGCACCCAAGCGCCCGGCACCCAGCGATACCGATAGCCCGTCCACACGCGATAGCCCGGTTGCCACACGTATCCGGGAGGGGCGACGACCGGACCCGCTCCGATCTGCAGCGAAAAGCGTGTATCGGCATGTGCGGCCGGCACCGTCACCATGCCGAGCATGAGCGTCAATCCCGCGACCTGTGCGAATCGTTTGAGCATGACCGCCTCCCTGATTACCTGGAGTCGG
>Ga0070665_100007034_pt1 | contig 11432 bp, 8 predicted proteins | sample KBSS13metaG_FD_65862 | JGI IMG/M metagenome (GOLD analysis project Ga0070665, IMG submission 65862) | Switchgrass rhizosphere microbial communities from Kellogg Biological Station, Michigan, USA - KBS S1-3 metaG | ecosystem: Host-associated > Plants > Roots > Rhizosphere > Soil ...
GGTGGACCGCAAGATCCAGTCTCGCGTCAAGAAGCAGATGGAGAAGGCCCAGAAGGAGTACTACCTCAACGAGAAGATGAAGGCGATCCAGAAGGAGCTGGGCCGCAAGGACGAGAAGGGGAACGAAGTCGACGAGCTCAAGAAGAAGATTGAAACGGCGAAGATGCCGAAGGACGTCGAGGAGAAGGCCATCCAGGAGCTGAAGCGACTGGAAGCAATGCCGCCGATGTCCGCGGAAGCGACCGTCTCGCGCAACTACCTCGATTGGCTCATCGCGGTGCCGTGGCACAAGAAGAGCCGCGAGAGCCGCGACCTCAAGCGCGCCGAGGAGATCCTGCACGAGGATCACTACGGCCTCGAGAAGATCAAGGAACGCATTCTCGAGTTCCTCGCCGTCCGCGCGCTCGTCAAGAAGCCGAAGGCGACGATCCTCACCTTCTCCGGCCCTCCGGGAGTCGGCAAGACCTCGCTCGCCAAGTCGATCGCGCGCGCGATGAACCGCCAGTTCGTCCGGCTCTCGCTCGGCGGCGTGCGCGACGAGGCGGAGATCCGCGGCCATCGCCGCACCTACATCGGCGCCTTCCCCGGCCAGATCATCCAGATGATGAAGAAGGCCGGGACGATGAACCCGGTGTTCCTGCTCGACGAAGTCGACAAGATGTCGATGGACTTCCGCGGCGATCCGTCCGCGGCGCTCCTCGAAGTCCTCGACCCCGAGCAGAACGCGACGTTCCTGGATCACTATCTCGACGTCGAGTACGACCTGTCGAACGTGATGTTCATCTGCACCGCCAACGTCCTGCACACGATTCCGCAGGCGCTGCGCGACCGCATGGAAGTGCTCCAGCTCGCGGGCTACACCGAAATCGAGAAGGTGCAGATCGCGCAGAAGTTCCTCGCGCCCAAGGCGATCGAGAACGTCGGCCTCACCGCCGAGAACATCACCTTCGTCGAGGATGCCTTCTCGACCATCATCCAGCGCTACACGCGCGAGGCCGGCGTCCGCAGCCTCGAGCGCGAGATCGCGTCGGTCTGCCGCAAGGTGGCGCGCAAGGTGGTCTCCGACGGCAAGAGCTTCAAGGAAGAGATCACCGCCGAGAAGGTGACGCAGTATCTCGGCGTCCCGCGTTTCCGGAACACGATGGCCGAGGAGCACGACGAGATCGGCGTCGCAACCGGCCTGGCCTGGACCGAGGTCGGCGGCGAGATTCTGACGACCGAAGCGACGTTGATGCCCGGCAAGGGGCACCTCACGCTCACCGGCAAGCTTGGCGACGTGATGCAGGAGTCGGCGCAGGCGGCGATGAGCTTCGTCCGCTCCAAGGCCGAGGAATACGGCATCCCGAAGGACTTCAACAAGCGGACCGACGTCCACATCCACGTCCCGGAGGGGGCGATCCCGAAGGACGGTCCGTCAGCCGGCATCACGCTCGCGACGACGCTCGTCTCCGCACTGGCGCGCGTGCCCATCCGCAAGGAAGTCGCGATGACGGGTGAAATCACGCTGCGCGGCAAGGTGCTGCCGATCGGCGGCGTGAAAGAAAAGGTGCTCGCTGCCCATCGCGCGGGCATCAAGAGCATCATCCTGCCGAAGGACAACGAAAAGGATCTGGCGGACATCCCGAAGAACGTGCTCGACACGTTGAACGTCTACCTGGTTCAGGCGATGGACGAGGTGCTGAAGATCGCCTTGGCCGAACCGCTGGCGGGACGACTGCCGGCCGAAGAGCCGGCGGAGCCGGTCGCCATCGTCGACGACACAATCACCCACTAAGAGGCAGGTGAGTCGGGTGGGTCAGGCCAGGCCTGCCCTACCCGGCCTACCGCCGCGTTGAATATAGAAGCCACGTTCATTCGAAGCGCCGCAGGCGCGAGCGAGCTCCCTGGCGATGGTCTGCCAGAGGTGGCCCTCGTCGGGCGTTCGAACGTCGGCAAATCGAGCCTGATCAACGCACTGGTCCGCCAGCGTGTGGCGCGCACGAGCGCCGCGCCCGGCAAGACGCGGCTCGCCAACGTCTATCGCGTGACCCGCGGCGGCGGTCCGCCGCTGTACCTGCTGGACCTCCCGGGGTATGGCTACGCGCGGGCGCCGAAGACGGCGCGCGGCCGGATGAGTCCCGCGGCGGCCCGCCTGGCCGCGCGGCAGGAGTTCGAGACGATCGCCGGCGCGGTGTTCGCTCGCGGGCCTGCCGGTCTGCTGCTCGTCGACGCGCGGCACCCGGGACTCGAAAGCGATCGCGCGGCGTGGCAGTGGCTGTCCGAAGCGGGCGGCTCATCGGCCGTCGTGACGACGAAGATCGACAAGCTGGGACGCGGCGAACGGATCCGCGCTCTCCGGGAATGTGAATCCGTGTTGGAAACTTCCGTGCTGCCTGTATCGGCGGTCACGGGTGAAGGACTGGACGAACTGTGGATACTGATCGACCGACTACTGAACCTTCGTCAAACCCAGGGGCACAACCACCAGCCGCGCAGCCGCCCGCCGCTCCCAAAGGCAACGGCGCCCCACCCCCCGAAAAACTAGAGCTCTCGACGCTGAAGGACATGAGCGTCGGCGCGCTCACCAAGATCGCCAAGGGGCTCGACGTGCCCGGCGCGACCGGCATGCGCAAGCAGGAGCTCATCTTCGAAATCCTGAAGGCGCGCGCCGAGAAGAGCGGCCTCATCTTCTCCGAGGGCGTGCTGGAAGTGCTGCCGGATGGATTCGGATTCCTGCGCGCGCCCGACTACAACTACCTGCCGGGCCCCGACGACATCTACGTGTCGCCGTCGCAGATCCGCAAGTTCGATCTCCACACCGGCGACACGGTCTCCGGCCAGATCCGGCCGCCCAAGGATGGCGAGCGATATTTCGCGCTCATCAAGGTGGAAGCCGTCAACTTCGAGCCGCCGGAACGGGCGCGCGAGAAGGTGTTCTTCGAGAACCTGACGCCGCTCTATCCGCAGGCGAGGATCGCGCTCGAGACCGACGCCGAAAACCTGTCGGCCCGCGTCCTCGACATGATGGTGCCGATCGGCAAGGGACAGCGCGGCCTCATCGTCGCGCCGCCGCGCACGGGCAAGACGATGCTGCTGCAGAACATCGCCAACAGCATCACGCACAACCACCCCGAGGTGTACCTGATCGTGCTGCTGATCGACGAGCGGCCGGAAGAAGTCACCGACATGCAGCGTTCGGTGCGGGGCGAGGTCATCTCGTCGACATTCGACGAGCCGGCGCAGCGACACGTCCAGGTGGCGGAGATGGTCATCGAGAAGGCGAAGCGCCTCGTGGAGCACAAGAAGGACGTCGTGATCCTCCTCGACTCGATCACCCGCCTGGCGCGCGCCTACAACACGATCGTTCCGCCGTCGGGCAAGGTCCTGTCGGGCGGCGTCGACAGCAACGCGCTGCAGCGGCCGAAGCGCTTCTTCGGAGCGGCCCGCAACATCGAGGAAGGCGGCTCGCTGACGATCATCTCGACCGCGCTGGTCGATACGGGATCGCGCATGGACGAAGTGATCTTCGAGGAGTTCAAGGGCACGGGCAACCTCGAAATCCACCTCGATCGGAAGCTGACGGACCGCCGCGTGTTCCCCTCGATCGACATCCAGAAGAGCGGCACCCGCAAAGAGGAACTCCTCATCGCGAAAGAGGATCTCAATCGCGTGTGGGTGCTGAGGAAGGTGCTCACGCCGCTCTCGCCGGTCGAAGCGATGGAGCTCCTGCTGTCCCGGATGTCCAAGACCAAGACGAACCAGGACTTCCTGGCGTCGATGAGCAATGGCACAAAAAGTTAGAAGTTAGAAGGAAGAAGTTAGAAGGGAAACTCGAAAATCAATTTCTAACTTCAAGTTCTAACTTCTAAGTTCTAACTTCTAACTTTCAAGTCTCTGTCTGTATGCGCTACCGCACCTTTGGACGCACCGGCTGGCAGGTCTCCGAGATCGGCTACGGCATGTGGGGCATGGGCGGCTGGACAGGTTCCGACGACGAGGAATCGCTGCGCGCGCTGGACCGCGCCATCGCGCTCGGCTGCAATTTCTTCGACACCGCGTGGGCTTACGGGCAGGGACGCAGCGAAACGCTGCTGGGTCAGACGCTGCGCGCGCACAAAGGCGTCACCGCGTACGTCGCGACCAAGATTCCGCCGAAGAACATGAAATGGCCGGGCAAGGCCGAGTACCCGGTCGCAGACACCTACCCGCCCGACCACATCCGTGAGTTCACCGAAAAGAGCCTCGGATTCCTGGGGCTGCCGACGATCGATCTGCAGCAGTTCCACGTGTGGAGCGACGCGTGGGCCGACGATGATGGCTGGCAGCGTGCCGTCGACGATCTGAAGCGCGAAGGGCTCGTGCGCGCCATCGGCATCAGCGTCAACCGCTGGGAAGCCACCAACGTGCTGCGGGCGCTGCGAACCGGGCTGATCGATAGCGTCCAGGTCGTCTACAACATCTTCGATCAGGCGCCCGAGGACGAACTGCTCCCCTACTGCCAGGCGAACAACATCGCCGTCATCGCGCGGGTGCCGTTCGACGAGGGCAGCCTGACCGGCACCCTTACCCGCGACTCCAGATGGCCGGATGGCGACTGGCGGAACCTGTATTTCAATCCAGACCATCTCACGGCGACGCTGGCACGGGTCGACCGGCTCAGCCCGCTGGTGCCGGACGGGATGGACCTCCCGGAACTGGCCTTACGCTTCATCCTGGAGCACCCCGCTGTCACCACGACAATCCCGGGGATGCGGCGGCCTGCGCACGTGGAGAAGAATCTCAGGGCAAGCGACGGGGTCCGGCTGCCACACCGGCTCGGGGACGCGCTCAAGACGCATCGCTGGAACCGTGGACCGAACGCCACACCGTAAGCGTCTGGTATAATGACAGTTTCCAGGACAGGCCAAGGAGCACGCCGTGAAGGAAGCGATTCACCCCAAGTACTACGATGTCGAGGCCCGCTGCGCGTGCGGCTCGACGTGGAAGACCCGTTCGACCAAGCCTGAGCTGCATCTAGAAATCTGCTCGAGCTGCCACCCGTTCTTCACCGGCAAACAGAAGCTCCTCGATACCGAAGGCAGAGTCGAGCGCTTCACGAAGAAGTACGGCGCCCAGACGTCGGAGAGCCGGAAGACCGCCGCGAAAACATCCAAGGCGAAGAAGGAAGCCGCACCCGCCCGATAGTCCCCTACGGACGCAGGGCTGAAGCCCTGCGCCACACGCGTGATCGGCTGAAGCCCTGCGTCACGCGTGCGATCGGCTGAAGCCCTGCGGTCACGGATCGGCTGTGGCGCACGGCTTTAGCCGTGCGAGTCTCCCTAGTCGATCAACCGCCCGGCCTGCGCCGACTCCCCCATCTTTCTCTCGATTCGGGCCAGCCGATGCCTGACGGCCTCTGCAATCGACGGTCGCGGTCCGCCGCTGGCCGCCGCGAGGCTGCCGAGCGCGAACTGCCTGGCCAGCGGGAGATCGCGCATGCGGTGCTCGTGATGAATCGCGAGGGCCTCAGTCGCTTCGCGCACGAGCGCTTGTGGACAGCCGCGCATGTCCGCCAACTCGCGCCATAGAGCCGCCGCCTCGTCGTGCCTTCTCGCCCTCCGACATGCGAGCGCCAGCGCACGCAGGACCTCAATCCGGATCGGATCGTAAGCGCCGCGCGGCGAACGGCACCGGTCCAGCGCCCGCTGGAAGCTCGCGCGTGCCCGCTCCTCCAATCCCCCACGCAAGTAGACGTGACCGAGCGCCAGCGCTTCGCGCGGGTCGCCGATCGAATCCGGACCGCAACGCGCCATGTCCAGCAGGCGCGCGGTGAGCGCCGCCAGCGTCAGCAGATCCAGGCGGTTGTGCTCGAGGACGGCTTCGAGCGGGGCGGCGTCGCCGCTGCGCACGAACTGGAAGTAACGTCCGGGAATCTCGAATCCGGGGACGTCGCCCTTTCGCCGCGCGCCGACGAGCTGACGTTCCAGAGCCTGCAGTGAGCAGCCCGAATCAGACACCGGCATGAAGGATCGCGCGAGGAGCGGATCGATCCCATAGCGGCTATCCGAGCGAAGCGCTCTCGATGGCGCGGGCTTCCAGAAGCGACGCGCCGGGTGCAGCACGTCGACATGAGGCATCTCGCGCCCTCGCCATGCAACACGATGGAACAGGTAGCGGCCTTCGAGCAGCGGCGCGTCGAACGACTTGCCGTTGAAGCTCACCAGCGCGCCGGCGCGCGCGAGCTCGCCGGCGACCGCCTCGAGCAGCATCCGCTCGTCGGCGTGCCTGGCCAGCAGAAACTGGCGTGTCACGAATGCGCCGTCGTCGCCGAACCATCCGCAGCCGACCAGAAACGCGAGCGTTCCCGCTCCGCCGTTCAGGCCAGTGGTCTCCAGATCGAAAAAGACGAACGGCGGGCGCGCGGGCGAACCGCCCGTGAACAACGGAGCTTCGCCGGACGCGCGGTTCAGCCGATCCGCCAGGGCACCGATCCGCTCGCGGCCGTGAAGCGCTGACGGCTCCCACCGTCGCTCCACCACGAAGCACCGCCCGCCGCCGATCGGCTGCCACGCTCCGCCGAGGACGAGGGCGATGTCGGCGGCGGTCGCAGGGCTGAAGCCCTGCGCCACGTTCGGGATCCTGTCCGCCGCCACATTCGAGGCTGCATCCTCTGTGAGAACACGCGGCTTCGTGCCGGGCGGCGCCACGATCCCGCGGATGCGATCGGCCAGCGCGGTCAAAACGGAATGACCTCCGCTTCGTTCGCGTCCGGAGGTGTCAATAGCTCCTGACCGGATGCAGCGCCGGCCTGAATCTGTTCCAGGATTCGAAGCGCGGCTGCCTTGGCCAACGGGCCGGTGTGTCCGAGCGGACCCACACAGCCGGGACAACCGCTCTCGCACTGACATTCGGCAATCAGCCGCCGCGTGGCATCAACCAGTTCGTGATGGACCTGGTACAGAGGAGCGCTGAACCCGATGCCGCCAGGGTAGTTGTCGTACACGTAGATTGTCTGCGGGCCTGCCGACCCCTTGTCCCCGCTGTCGATCGACAGGCCGATGTCGTGACCGTCGCACATCAGGAGAAGTTGAGCGACCTGCTTCAGCGCGAACGCAAGGCCGACGACACCATCCCGCCGATCGTCGGACGTGTACGGCAGCGTGCTCATCACGCGCTCGGGAATCGTGAGCCAGTACGACGTCGTGTGCATCTGCTGTTCGGGCAGATCCAGCTCACCCGATCCGACGTTCTCGTTCGTGTAGAACTTGATCTTCTTGAAGCCAACGACTCGCGACACCACATGGACCTCGCCGTGCGCTCGTACGCTGCCCTCGAACGCGCGCACGCCTTCCTGCTCGGCTGCGTCGGCCGCGAAGGTGTCGATCGGCGTCACTTTGGCGTAGTTGATCGCCGTCGTGTAGTAGTCGCAGTCGATCGAACGCACGAACGCCTTGCGGCCCTCGAAATCGAGGCGCTCGACCTGAAACAACTGGCCTTCGACGATGTAGATCGCCTTCGGATGAAGCGTGGAAGGCCCGCTGGTGAAGTCGGTCTCGCCAATCACGCGCGTCTCGCTGGTCGTATCGACGACGACGAAGTTGTCGGAAGAAACAGACCGCAGGCTGACGGCGTCGGCCGGGTACGACTCGTTCGTCCACATCCAGGGCGCATCCTGGTCCGCGCGATGCACGAGCCCCTGCTCCGAGAGGATCGCCAGAATTTCCTGGACGTCGGGCCGTCCGAACGCATCCGCAGGACCGAAGGGCAGCTCGAATGCCGCGCATTTGATGTGATCCACGAGGATGTGCAGGTTGTCGGGATCGATTAACGCGCGCTCCGGTGACGCATCGAAGAAATACGAGGGGTTGCGCACGACGAACTGATCCAGGGGCGCACTGCTGGCCACCATCACCGCCGCGGATCGCCCGTTGCGGCGCCCGGCCCTCCCCGCCCGCTGCCACGTCGCCGCGATCGTCCCCGGATAGCCGGCCATGATCGACACGTCCAGCGCGCCGATGTCGATGCCGAGCTCGAGCGCGTTGGTCGACACCACGGCGCGAACCGCGCCTTCCCGCAGTCCCTTCTCGATCTCGCGGCGCCGCATCGGCAGGTAGCCGCCGCGATACCCGCGAATTTTCTCCGGCGCTCCAGGAATCCCCTCGAAATCGTCCTTCAAATACGTGGTCAGGATTTCCGTCGAGAGACGGCTCTGCGCGAAGACGATCAGCTGCAGGTTGCGCTTGAGGAATTCGGACGCGACGCGGCGGGTCTCGGCGAGGTACGAGCGCCGGATGCCGAGCTGATGATTGACGACAGGCGGGTTCACGAAGACGAAGAACTTCTCCCCTCGAGGCGCGCCGCTCTTGTCGACCAGCTCGAACGATTGCTCGGTGAGCCGCTCCGCCAGCTCGCGCGGGTTCTGAATCGTCGCCGACGAGCACAGGAAGACCGGATTCGATCCGTAGTGTCGGCAGATCCGCCCAAGGCGCCGAAGCACGTTGCACAGATGGCTGCCGAAAACGCCCCGGTATGCGTGCAGTTCGTCGATGATCACGTACCGCAGGTTCTCGAACAGCTTCGCCCAGCGCGGATGGTGCGGAAGGATCCCGGAGTGCAGCATGTCGGGATTGCTGAGCACGAGGTGCGCGCGCGATCGAATCGTCCGCCGCGCGTCCTGCGGTGTGTCGCCGTCGTAAGTGAAGACGCCGATCTTCTCCCCGGTTGCCTGATCGATCTGCTCGCACATCGCCTGCAGTTCGGCGAGCTGATCCTGCGCCAGCGCCTTGGTCGGGAACAGATAGAGCGCGCGGCTAGAGGAATCCTTGAGGATCGCGTCAATCACCGGAGCGTTGTAGCAAAGCGTCTTGCCCGATGCCGTTGGCGTGATGACCACGGTGTGCCGGCCGGCAAGCGCATGCTCGATGGCTTCGGCCTGGTGCGTATAAAGCTGCGCGATGCCGCGCGCCTGGAGCGCTGTCTTGAGTCGCGCATCGAGCGATTCGGGGAAGGGCGCAAGCTGGGCGGGGACTGCCGGCAACCGTCGGACGGCGGTGACGTGAAGCTCCGGGGTGTCGGGCCGATCGACGTCGCGTCCGCCGATCCGTTCGAGCGCCGCGTCCAGCGCGCCATCGCTGCGTGATCGGTTCGCGGGAAGCATGGCGCCACATCGTACCAGCGAGGCGAACAAATGGCAAAGGATCCGTGTGCTAGTCTTCGCCCATTGATGAGCGAGACTGTCAAACCCTCACGGCTGCCGCGAACCCTGGGACTGTGGAGCTCGGTCGCGCTCGTCATCGGGATCACGATCGGTTCAGGTATTTTCCGGTCTCCCGCGGGCATCGCCCAGAAAGTACCGAGCCCGACGCTGATGCTCGCGCTCTGGGTCATTGGCGGCCTGGTGACGCTCTGCGGAGCGCTGTCGCTCGCCGAGCTCGCCGCCGCCCTGCCCGAAACCGGCGGGTTCTATGCCTATCTGAGAGAAGGTTGGGGCCGGCCCGCCGCGTTCTGCTTCGGCTGGTCGGAGCTCGTATTGATCCGCGCGTCGGCGCTGGGAGGCATCGCCGTCGTATTCGGTGAGTACCTGCTGCGGAGCATCGGGGTCGACCCGGTCGAACACTACATCGCCGCGCGCGCGTTGTCGGCCGGCGCTATCGCCTTTGCCGCCTGCGCCAACATCGTCGGGGCCAATGTCGGCGCGGCGATCGTCGGCGTCTCTACGGCCGCGAAGTTTTCCGCGCTCGTGGTGCTGGTGGGCGCGTCGCTGCTCCTCGGCGCCGGCCACGGGGCAAGTGTGTCCCATCTGACCGCCGGCGCTCAGGTGCCCATCGGCACGGGCGCGATGGGCCTGGCGCTCGTCAGCGTGCTGTGGGCCTACGACGGGTGGGGCGATTTGTCGTTCGCGGCCGGCGAGGTCAAGGACCCCCAGCGCAACCTGCCGCGCGCCATCATTCTCGGCACGCTGGCGCTCATCGCCATCTACGTGCTGACCAACGTCGCTTACCTGTACGTGATCCCGATCACAGGAATCGCCAATCCGGCGACGCCGCTCGTGGCAGCCGACACCATGATGGCGCTCTTCGGCCGCGGCGGCGTGATTCTGGTGTCGGTCTTCGTCATGATTTCCTCGTTCAGCTCACTGAACGGCAGCATGCTCGCGTCCCCCCGGGTCTTCTTCGCGATGGCCGACGATGGGATGTTCTTCGAGACGATTGCGAGGATCCATCCGCGGTTCAAGACCCCGTACGTCGCGATTCTGCTGGCGGCCGTGCTCGGCATGGCTCTGGTGATGAGCCGAAGCTTCGAGGCTTTGACCGAGACCTTCGTGCTGGCGATCTGGCCGTTCTACGCGCTGGGAATCGCCGCGATCTACCGGCTTCGCCGGATGCGTCCCGAGATGCCTCGACCTTACAAGGCGATCGGCTATCCGATCGTGCCCGCGATTTTCATCGTCTCGGTCGCGGCGTTCGTCGTGAACGCGCTCATCCACGAACCGATTCCGACGACGATCACCTTCGCGTTGATCCTCGCAGGACTGCCCGTGTATCACTTCGCGTTCGCGCGACGCTGATCTTTTCCGATCTTTCCCGTTTTTTTTCTTGATCCGCGGCGCGGTACTGCTACTCTTTTTTCTCGTGTCGATAAATCATCCGTGGAGGTCGTGAAGATGGTTGCATTCGAGCCGCGGTTGCGGCGCCGAGGATTCTTCCTGCACTCGTCCGACGGCAACGAACCGGACACCGGCGAACACGAGAACCCCGAAGGTTTTGTCGTCCGCGTCCGATTCCCGAGCCACACCGTTCCGCGCAAGATGGCGAGTCCCCGCGGCGTCACCGGCGGTGGCCGGTCGCACCGCACTGACGCGGACCTCACCGAAGGGATGCCGGCGATTAGATCAGGGAGCGTGACTGGCAGCCGTCAACGGTCACACTTGCCCCGCTAATCCAGCTCGCCCGCGCGGACGCGAGAAACGCCACGACCGCCCCGACCTCTTCGGGGCGGCCGAACCGCCCAAATGGCAGTTCTCGCCGAACGAAGTCCGCCATCCCGTCGGGATCTTCCAGCACTCGACGATCCCACGACCCGCCAGGAAAACGAATCGAGCCGGGGGCCACGCTGTTCACCCGGATATTGTCGCGTGCGAGCTGCTGCGCCATCGACTTGGCCAGGCTGATCTCCGCCGCTTTTACGGCGTTGTACGTCATTCGGCCGCCGGATTCCCGGCCCCAGATCGACGCGATCATCACGATGGCGCCGCCGCCCCGCCGCCTCATGAGCGGCACGGCCAGGCGCGAGGCGCGAACCGCGGGAAACAACGTCTGATCGAACGACGCCTGCCATTCCGCGTCGCTGGTGTCGGTGATGCCGGCGCCTTTGGCCACGCCGACGTTGTTGACGAGGATGTCGAGTCCGCCGAACGTCTCGACCGTTCGTGCGAGAACCGTCTCAACACCTGCGACAGTTGACAGGTCGGCGAT
>Ga0070665_100007042_pt1 | contig 11427 bp, 12 predicted proteins | sample KBSS13metaG_FD_65862 | JGI IMG/M metagenome (GOLD analysis project Ga0070665, IMG submission 65862) | Switchgrass rhizosphere microbial communities from Kellogg Biological Station, Michigan, USA - KBS S1-3 metaG | ecosystem: Host-associated > Plants > Roots > Rhizosphere > Soil ...
AGAGATCCGTCGCCAGGTCCTCGAGCTCGCTCGAGCCGGCACACGCGTCGCGCAGCTCTCGCAGACGTTCGGGATGACGCAGGCGACGATCTATAACTGGGTCAAGCAGGGCCAGGTCGAGCGCCGCGAGCGCGACGACGGCCTGACCCGTGACGAACGCGCGGAGTTGCACGAGTTGCGACGACGCGTCAAGCGGCTCGAGACGGAGAAGGAGATCCTCAAGCGAGCCGCCCATCTGGACCGAGCACCGCAAGGTATACGGGTCGCCCAGGATCCATGCCGACCTGCGCCTCGCCCACAACGTCGGTCAGCTCGCGGTCCGACGGCGCCCGCGAGCACCATTCGTAACGACCCAGAGCACGTTCGGGGCGTCGGGCCGGAACTGCCGCTCGACGAGGTCATCGGCAACGCGGACGCCCGGGACACGGATCGTGGTGCGCTTGTAGCGCCGCTCGATCAGGCCACTGATGCCGGCCTGACGCATCAGCCGCTCCACGCGCTTGCGGCCGACCCGGACGTCTGGCCATCGGAGACCGAGATCCGGTGACCGTCTACCGGCACATCTCGGCGGAGAAGGCCGAGGGCCATGAGTCTCCATCATGTGCGAGCTGCTCGGCGTCTCGCGCTCGAGCTACCACACCGGGGACCTGATCACGGTCGACGGCGGCCTGGCGCTGGTGATCTGAGAGACACAGGAGCGCCGTCATGAGCGAGATCATCGAGATGCGGGACATCCGCAACCCGGTCCTGACCGAGGTGCAGCGGGAGCAGCTTGCGGCCGCCGAGAAGGTCCCGTTCGAGCTGAGCGTCGATGCGGTGTTGTCGGCGGCGGTCGAGCGGACAGGACTGGACGACTTCGGGCCCGACGACTTCAAAGAGCGGCTCGCGGTGATCATCGGCTCGATCGACCGGCACGAGCACGCGACGGCGCTCAACCGCCTGGCGCTTTTTGGGCGTTGCGCGCGGTTGGCCAGCACGCGGCTGCTCGCGCACGACCTGCTGCGCCGACACCCTGAGATCCACGAACTGAAGATCGAGCGGCCGATCATCGTCGCCGGACTACCGCGGAGCGGCACGACCCACCTGCTCAACCTGATGGCGGCCGACACGCGCGTGGAGTCGCTCAAGTACTGGCTGGCGCTCGAGCCGATCCCCAATCCGAAGGAGCCGGCGCTCGTCGACGGAGTCGACCCGCGCTATGCCCGGGCGGCGGAGTGGTGGGAGCAGGCCAAGGCGGGCGACCCGTTCATGGAGTTCTTCCACCCGATGGAGCCCGAGCACATCCACGAGGACCTCGAGCTCCAAATGCCGGACTTCTCCACCTACATATGGGAGTTCGCCTTCCGCGGCACGGAGTGGCGCGACTACATGGGCTCGCACGACCAGACGCCGCACTACGAGTACGGCAAGACGATGCTCAAGATCCTCGACTGGCAGAGCGGCAACAAGCGCCGCTGGGTGCTCAAGTGCCCGCAGCACTACGAGCAGCTGCGTCCGCTGATGAACGTTTACCCGGACGCCACCGTCGTCTTCACGCACCGCGATCCCGTTGCGTCGTTGCAGTCGATCGCGACGATGAGCGCCTACCGCGGCCGTCTCTGGGACACGGTCCAGGACCCCGACTGGTACCTCGAGTTCTTCGCCGATCAGATCGAGCGCCTGCTGCGCGGCTACCTGCGTGACGTCGACCTGGTGCCCGAGGCGCAGCGGTTCGACTGCATGTTCGACACCTTCATGCAGGACGACATCGCGATGGTCGAGCGGATCTTCGACAAGGCGGGATTGGGCAACACGCCCGAGTCCAGGCGCCAGCTCGAGGAGTACATGGCAACGCACCAGCGCGGAGCCGGCGGGCGCATGGTCTTCAACCTGCGCCGCGACTTCGGCGTCGACCCGGTGCAGCTGCGCGAGCGCTACGCCTTCTACATGGACAGCCTCCCGGTCGAGATCGAGGCGCGATGAATGACCGCGGCCAAGAACGCAGGCGTGCTACGTTTCGCCTGCGTCGGATCATCCGGTTTTGCTGCGGCGAGAGCGGCACCGGCGCTGACAAGAGGCACCATCAACTGAGCTTGCAGGTGTGCTCGGGAGCACTCCAGATGGCGGCCGTCGGCTAATCGAGAAGCTGGGTCAGGGCAGGCTCTACTCCTCGCTTGACGAGCTACACACCGACAACTCAGTGGATGCCGTCTGGGTTGCTGCCGCCGACCCGCTCCACGCGCCCGTAGGCATCGCCTGCAATGGACGCTGGCAAGCACGTACTGATGGAAAAGCCAATGGCTTCTAGCACGCATGGGTGTAGAGGGCCGCTGGCCAGTCCATCCTCGGCGATGACACTAGGAGCCTTGAGGCCGGCGAGCTGGTCTTCGCCACGTTGGCGCGGCTGGCCGCGCTAGAGAACCAGGCGTAGCGTCCTCGCCCCGCTCCCCGTGGCCCGGCGCATGCTCCCGGGATGAACTGACGGCAGCAGGGGCGGCCTAGGCTCGCGTCCTAGTTCTTGCGGGCTGTCCCGCTGAAGGTGGTGCCGCTGGAGTCCGTCTTGGTCTTCGCCGCCGAGGCGGCGGCGACCGGCATGGCACCGATGATCCCGCCGCAGCAGAGGGCGATGACGACGGTTCGGACGCGCTTGGAGGAGGTCATGCGGTGGCTCCCGAGAGCTGGATAGGCACCTGCGATCGAGTGATCGGCAGGGCGGTTGCGGCCCTCAAGTCCGCGGTCAGGCAGTCGACAGGACGTCCCCCCTGCCGCTGTATAGACAACGCGTGGGCGTCGGTCCAACCTGCGGCTAACGATTTCGAGCCGGCGTTCGCGGCATGAACCTAGCCTCGCGATCGAGGCCGGCGGCGCCCTCGAGATAGGGCCGCAGTGCCGCGATGACGAGGCGACGAGCCGTCGCCTCGTCGTCACTCCGGACGGTCGCAGCCAGACCTCCTTCTGGGCATCTGGCGACCTTCGCGCCGAGTGCGAGGCGCATGTTGTCAAGGGCTGCGTCGGGCATTTGCGGCGGAATACGAATCATCCAGAGAGGCATCGTCTGGTTGTCGTACCCGCGCCGAGGAAACACGCGCGCGAGTTGCCTCGGGTCACCCTTCCGGCAGCTGGTCGACGAACCCGAGAACCTGGCGAACCCCGGACAGGTCAAGCGCACGGGCGACGTCGCCCGTCGGGGCGACGAACACGAGCCTCGCGTGGTCGTGGTGGCGCCAGATGCGGACGAGTTCGTTGATGCCGCTGGAGTCCATGAACGTCAACTCGCGGAGGTCGATGGCGATCATCTGCTGACCGTCGACATGGTCGCCAACGGCGGCACCAAGCTGGGGCGCGCTGGCGAGGTCCAGCTCGCCGATCGGGGTGATCAGGAGGCGTTCACCGTGGTCTTCGACGCGAAGTTCGAATTCAGGTGCAGGCATGTCCCCTTGTGCGGACGCAGGTGCGACGGTCCGACCAGGCATTCTGCACGCACGCCGGGGGTTCGTGGGAAATGACGACCCGCGCGCCGGGCGTGCGCGCGGGTCGTAGTCGGCGGGGCCTCTCCAGGTCTCCGCCGAAGGCACCATGCCCTGACTCGACAGCTGGCAAGCCCGAGTTCGATCGCGGCTCCAAGGCCGCGATCGCCCCGGCGCCCATGCTGGGTGTCGTGCTGGACCTCATGTCACTCGACCCTGACGACCCCAACCCGCAGCTCGTCGAGCTGGACCCGCTGCCCGAGATCGCCGAGATCGCCGAGATCGCGGCATTCATCTGGGGCCGCCGGCTGGCGTTCGGCTTGTCCCTTGCCGACCTTGCCGAGCTGGCCGGCGTGGACCTCGAGGCCGTCGCCGTTATGGAGCGGGTGTTGATGCCGAGGAGCCGGAGCGGCCGGGCGCAGACGACCTCGCTGCCGTCCTGCGCGCCCTCGAGGCTCGTACGCGGTGTCGCCGTCGACCTCGTCAAGCGCCTCGGCCGCGTCGATCAGGGCGGCCGCCGCCTCGAGGACCTCGAGGCCCAAGGCGGAGAAGATGTCGGTGTCGACCGTCGAAGCGGGCGAACCGGAGTGCGTGGTGATGTCCATGCTCTACACGGTGAGAGCCGGGTCGATCGCCTGGGGAAAGTGACCTGTTTGACCGCTTCTGCCGGCGTATCGCCGGAACGTCGCGGCCGACCCACGCCCGTCCCCGTCGAGGATCCACCGGCGCTGCAGTGCGGGTCGAGGAGGTCGATGCGCCTCGTCGTGTTGGCTGCTCGTCGACGCCGGAAGTTCGTCGGGACAGATCCGCAGCACCCACGCACGCAGGAATCACGTTGAGCGGAGCGAAGACGCATCGCGGTCTGTTCCTGCTCTCGGAGGCCCGCGCAACATGTCCACGAACGACACTGATGAGCTGCGTCCCGTCACGAGCTTGTGGTGGCTGCTGGTACTGTTCGGCGTCGTGACGCTTGGCGTGGGCGTGTTCTTCGTCGTCTCGCCTCATGAGACGCTCAGCACGTTCACGGTCATCGCCGGCATCTTCCTGCTGATCGACGGCGTGCTGGCCATCTTCGGCTCGATCTTCGGCAAGGGCGAGGAACGCGGGCTACTGGCGGTGATCGGGGTACTCAGCGCCCTGGCCGGGCTGCTGCTCATCAAGAAACCGTTCGACACGCTCGTTGTCTTTGCCCTGGTCGTCGGTGTCTGGTTCGTCGTGGCCGGCATCGTGCGGTTCGTCGTCGGGGTGGGATCGCCCGAGGGCCGCGGCGGAAACCTTGTCACCGCGATCATCGATGTGGTCGCGGGCATCGTGATCCTTTCCTGGCCGGATCTGGGCCTGGCGACGCTCGCAGTGATCATCGGCATTGTGTTGATCGTGCGTGGCGTCGTGTTTATCGCCGGCGGCGTGCAGCTGCGCAAGCTCAACGGCGATCCGCAGCTCGGCGGCCCGCTCGTGGGCGCACCGAGCTAGGCGACGGCGTCGACCTAGACACGAAGCACGGCGGCGGTGCGACGGCGTCGCCTCGTCGTCGTGCTAGCTCAGTCGGAAGCGGCCGGTACGTCGGCGGCTGAGGCCCTGCGGTCGGCACGTAGGTGATACGGACCTACCGGGCCTGACCACAGGCGGCTCGCCCGGTCGCTGGCCGCGTGCGCGCCGTCGGCGCCAAGCGAACTATCAACGGTCAACGTGAGGGTGGCCTAGCGAGGGCGGGACGTGACCGTGCAGGTCACTAAAGGCTCCGAAGACCGCCCGCCGACGCCTAGTTCCACGACACGCTCGCGATCGGTGCGTCGTCCTCGGACGCGAGTTGATGATGCAGCTGCCAGCGAAGCTCGTCGACCTGGGGCAACCGGTGGCCGATCGTCGTGAGCATCAACAGCGAACGGTGGTAGTGAGCGAGCCTCGGCCTGTCGATCGGCTCGGCGTACTGGCCGGCGACACGCAGCCGCGCGATCTGATCGGTGATGAAGATCAGCTGGGCGCGCAGGCCGCCACCACGGACGGCATCGCGCAGCGCCGCCTTCCGTGCCGGGTAGCTCTCGATGGCCGGGTCCTCAGTGACGATCGCCACGAGATCGGCGATGTCATCGCCGAACTGCTCGCGGACTTCGTCGTCGGTGGCGTACCCGTCCTCGACCACGTCATGTAGCAGGCCGGCGGCAACCGTCGTTGGGCTGCAGCCAGACTCGACCAGCAACTCGCCGACGAGTTGGGAGTGGGCGATGTGCTGTGACGGCTTGCCGGCGTGCGCGTAGGCCTCGATCACGAACGCTTCGGCGCGCTGGGTGATGTCACGGTCGGAGGTCGGCAATGTGCGGCGATCCTTTCCACACAGCGGTCTGCCGCGTGACGGTGGTAACGCTGCGGCCGGCGGGCGCCGCGCATTGAAGGCGGACCCGCCCGGCTCGCGGGAGGTGCTTCGCTTCACGGTCTGTGTCGGCCGTGGGCCAACTCGCCCCGAGCCGATGGGTCAGGCCCCAGACAGCCCGGGTCGTCCGCTACCACGCGGTCCGCCCTCCGAAGCACGCTTCGGGCCCCCGGGCCGAACGGTCGGCTATCCGGCCCGGCCGCGTCGCTCGGCTAGTGCCACGGGACCGAAGGTCGAGACCAGTCCCGCGAAGCCCGCAATGACCAGGGCGTTGTGGAGGACGACAACCGTCACGAGGGAGGCAAGTGCAACGAGGGCGAGCATGATCCATGCGATGGGGTGCGTCTTGCGCCGCATGGCCTCGGCGTTCTTCGGTGCGGCGCCTGCAAGGCGCGCCAGCTGCTCGCCGTCGGAGGCCAGATCGTGACCATCCTGGCGTGCGACGCTGCGGTCGAGGCTGAACAGCAGGGCGATCAAGCAATCTAGGCAGATGGCCCCGAGCAGCAGTTGCAGCACCTTCGGACCGCCGTTTGCGACGTTCCGCATCCCGAGGTATGCGGCAAGTCCGCCGAGTGCCAAGGTCGCTGCCGGACCAGCCGCGACGATGGTTGCGGCCCGACGCCGCGTCGCGGCCATTTCGTGATGGCAGCTGCCCGCCGTCAACGTCCGGGAGCCGATGGCGACCGACATGCGGCACAGCGTCGCGATGAAGACCGGCTCGCCAAGGCCAACCTGTGCTAGTACCGGTCCACGCGTGCAGCACAGCGCCGCAACGGCGTGGCCTGCCTCGTGGACGGCCGTCACAAGCGGGAACATGACCGCCGCGACGAGCCAGAAGACGACAACGACCGTGATCACTTCGCCTCATGGTCGGCACCCATCGGTCGATCTTGTGTCGTCCGCTCAGCGCGTCTCGACCCTAGTGTCGGCTCCGTGCGGCGCGCCACAGCGCCCGCCAGCTGTAGAGCGGGTGGTCGAGACCCCGCCGGTTGAAGTCGACCCAGCTCGCTCGGGCGGCGACATATCCGAGGCCGTGCCCGAGCGAGCAACTGGTAGTGCTATAACAAGCTCGCGAGGGCACCCCTTGGAGCTTGGGTGGGGGAATCATGCGGCTCGACCCACCCCCGTCTCTGCCCCTCCCACCCCGGGGCACAGGTCCTCGTCCGACGCCGGCTCGCTAACCGCAGCCAGCTCCCACGACCAACCGGGTACGCGCGGGCCGATCCTGCGTCGCTCTGGGCACTCCGCGGAGGCCGAGTGCTACGCCCTTGCGCTACGCCGTCGGGTACGGCCTCCCGGCCTCCCGCCGCAGAGCGGGCGACAAAGCCTTCTGCCGCAAGGCGTCTCGCCCAGTGGAGCCAAGGGGGATCGAACCCCTGACCTCCTGCTTGCAAAGCAGGCGCTCTCCCAGCTGAGCTATGGCCCCAGGCACGCCGAGTCTAGCCAGGCCAGGAGCAGGACGGGCGAGCGCGCCGAGGGCCTGCGCCCCGGCACGCTCGCTGCGTCCTTCACTCCCCACATGCGGAGAGCGGGCGCGCCGGCCGTTCCCCAGAGCCGTGCGCCGCCTGTGTCATGTCCTACGTCGACGTGCGAGGCGACGGGCTCCAGCGCCGGGCACCGCCGTGGACGTCTGATCGACGGTCACAGCCAGACCGACCCCTCCATGATGACCACGCAGGCGCCGCCGACCCGCACGCGGTCGCCGTGCAGGCGCGCCTCCAGCCGGCTCCGCCGGCCCATCGCCACGCCCTGGGACACGACGAGCGCGTCCGTCCCCTGATGGCGCGCGAGGTAGGCGCACAGCGGGCCGGCCGCCGATCCGGTCGCCGGGTCCTCCGCGATGCGGTGGCCGGTCCCGAAGAAGGAGCGGGCCTCGGCCTCGCCCGGCGCGCGCGGCGCGAAGACGTACAGGCAGAGCGCCTCCGTGCTGTCCAGCACCGCCCGCACGCGCTCGGGCACCGGCACCGCGGCGGTCAGCGCCGCCTCGTCGGCGACGGGCACGAGGAGCTGCCGCACACCGGTGGACACCGCCTGCACCGGCAGCTCGGGGTGCGCCGCCGCCCCGTCGAGCCCCAGGGCGGCGAGCGGCGCCGCCGGGTCGATCGGCGCGGCGAAAACCGCGGGCTCCTGGGTCATCGCGGTATGGGCGTCGCGGCCGTCTAGCGTGACCTCCACCGGCTGCAGGCCGGTGTGGGTCTCCTGGACGAACCGTGCCGCGGCGAGGCCGCGTGACCAGGCAACCGCGACCGCCGTCCCCAGCGACGGGTGGCCCGCGAACGGCAGCTCCCGGTCGACGGTGAAGATGCGGTTGCGGTAATCGGCGCCGGCCCGCTCGGGCGCCTGGACGAAGGTCGTCTCCGACAGCCCCGTCTCATGCGCGAAGCGCTGCATGACGTCGTCGGCGAGGTCGTCGGCGTCGTGGACCACCGCGAGGCCGTTGCCGGCCAGCGGCGTCGCGGTGAAGACGTCCACCCAGAGGAGCGGCCGCGCCCGCGGCGCGGCCGGCGGCGCCATCTAGAAGTCGAAGTCCTTGGGCGGCTTCTGCTCGAACCAGAGCCGGTCGTGCTCGGGCGTCTCCTGGAGGAAGTCCGGCGTCTCCTCCAGCACGTCCTCATCGCCGGCGTCGGCGGCCACCACGTCGGGGTCGGGCTCCTCCCCGGGTCGGGGGTCGCCGAGGGCGTCGTCGACCTCGTGGGCGGAGAACTCGCGCGTCGCCTGCTGCGCGAACGGGTCGCCGTGCGGCGGGGTCGTGCTCTCCGACTCGGGCACGGGATGCACGTCCGTCGCCGCCGCCGGAGGCGGATCGGGCACGAGCTCGGGGGCCGGCGCCGCGGCCAGATCGAGCTGGTCGGGGTCATCGTGGAGCTCGAGCGCCTCCGGGTCGTCGCCGAGGTCGACCTCGCCCCGGCGGACCGGGCCGAGCGCCTCGGACTCCTCCCGGGCGATCTCGGTCGGATCGGCGCCACGGCGCCGCTTCAGGTCCAGGTGGTCGCGAATCGCGTCATCCAACAGGCCCATGATCGTCCTAGCGTAACGAGCCCCCGCCCGGAACGCCCCGGGCGTTCTACCCGGCCGCGACCGTGCGGTTCTTGCCCGCGCGCTTGGCCTCGTACAGGGCCTCGTCGGCCGCCGCGACCAGGCCACGGGCGTCGGCGACGCCGTCGCCGAGGGTCGCGGCCCCGAAGCTCGCGGTCACGCGCAGCGCTTCGGCGTCGGGGTCGCCCAGGATCGGCAGCCGCAGCGCGTCGATGGCGCTGCGCACGCGCTCGGCGAGGTTCACGGCGCCCTGCAGATCGGTGCCCGGCAGGATCACCGCGAGCTCCTCCCCGCCGTAGCGCGCCGGCTCGTCGATCTCGCGGCTGGAGCCGGAGAGGATCCGCGCGACCTCGCGCAGCACGAGGTCCCCCTGCTGGTGGCCGTAGGTGTCGTTGACGGCCTTGAAGTCGTCGATGTCGAGCATGATGAGTGCAAGCTGCTGCCCGAACCGGCGTGAGCGCTCGACCTCGGCGACCAGCGTCTCCTGGAACCGCCGGCGGTTGGACAGGCCCGTCAGCTCGTCGGTGACCGCCTGGCGCTCGACGGTCTCGTGCAGGCCGACGTTCTCCATGGAGACGGCGGCCTGCCCGGCGAGGTAGTGGAAGAGCTCGCGCTCGCGGTCGGCGAACGGGCGCCCGGCGCGCCATACGCAGATCAGGCCGGTGACGCGGCCGTCGTCATCCTCGTCGGCGCCGGGCATCCCGCCGCGCAGCGGATGGGCGAGCGCATGGGCGCCGTCGACCTCGGCGAAGGACGGCTCGCCCCGCGCCATGACCGACCGCTCGGCCTCGACCGCGGCCGCGGGCAGCCCGTTGGCGGCGCCGAGGCGCACGACGGGCTGCATCCGCTTCTCGTCGGCCTCGCGCTGGACGAGCGCCTCGCCGCCCTGGGCGTCGACGCCGTCGACGACCGTGCGGACCACGATCTCCAGCAGGCCCTCGCGATCGAGGCTCGAGGCGAAGGTCTCGCCGATCCGCCGCAGCGACAGCTCGAGCCGCAGCCGCTCCTGCGCGACCTCGCGGTTGCGGCGCTCGAGATCGCGCGCCATCGAGTTGAACTCCTGCCCGAGCTGGGCGAACTGGTCGTGGCCGCGCGTCGGGACCTCCGCGGAGAAGTCACCGCCCCCCAGGCGCCGGGCGGCCTGCAGGAACGCGCCGATCTGGCGGTTCAGCGACCGGGAGACGACCAGGGCGGCGATGAGCGCCAGGAGGAAGAAGCCCGCCAGCAGGAGACCCGCGACCAGGCGGCTGTTGCGGATGTCGTCGTCGGTGCGCGAGGCCGGCTCCAGCAGCGTGACCTGCAGGCGCTGGTCGCCGAAGGCCGGGGCGGAGAACGTGGCCCCGCGGTAGCTCGTGTCGCCGACCTTCACCTTGCCGTTGCGTGCCGGGAGCGTCGCCGCCGTGACGCCCGGCACGGTGCCGGCCAGGATGCGGTCGCCACTGCGCACCACGGCCTCCAGGCCGGTCAGCCGCCCCACCGTCTGCGCGTAGGTCGCCACGTCGAGCACGGAGACCTGGAGCGCGGCGAGCGTCTTGCCGTCGGCGACGAGGTTGCGCGTCGCGGGGAAGGCGGCGTCCGGGTCGCCGACGTCGGCGAGCGTGGACTCGCTGCGCGTCAGGAGGATGCGCTCGACGCGCTGCTCGTTGAGCAGGCGCTGGGCGGCGTCGCGCACGGCGGCCCGGTCGTCGGCGCGCAGCGCGGCGGCCAGCCCGGGGTCGGCGCCGATGCGGGCGGCGACGCTGTCGGCGCGGGCGCGGGCGTCGTAGTAGAGGCTGATCGCGGCCTCCTGGCGGGCGGCGACGCGTGCGTCGGCCTGCCCGCGCTCGCTGTCGGCGATCAGCCGGAAGACCACGACGGTGATCGCGATCATCGGCAGGAGCACGATCAGGACGAAGAACAGCCGGAGCCGCGTGTGGAAGCTCGAGAGGCGATCGCGGAGATCGCTGAAGGGCCCCGGCTCGGACATCTTCCGCGCCGCAGCGTACTCTCGGCGGAGCCGAGGTTCGCAAGGCGTCGACCATCCGTCCAGGAGCCCTGGGCTACACTTCACGTCCCCTCGGGGCTATAGCTCAGTTGGGAGAGCGCCTGGATCGCACCCAGGAGGTCGGGGGTTCGAGTCCCCCTAGCTCCATCGGAAGTCCCTGGTAACGCGCCGCTTCCTCGCCGGTCGCGGCGGTGCTGCGGCTGGCCGCGGGCGGTTGGTCATGCCAGTCACAGGTCGAGCACCACGTCGTCGCGCGGCTGCGAGCAGCAGATGAGCGCGCTGCCGTCGGCGGGGGGCTCGACCGGGTCGGGGCTGTAGGCGAGGTCGCCGGCGATGAGGGTGGTCTCGCAGTTGTGGCACACCCCGGTGCGGCACGACCACCGGACCGGTACGTCGCACGCCTCGGCGAGCTCGAGCAGGCTCGCGTAGTCGCCGCTCCACGGGACCGCGAGGTTGCTGCGGGCGAACTCGATCGTCGGGCCGGTCCCGGGTTGGCCGGCGGGTGGATGGGGCGTCCGCGCCGGCGCTGCCGCGATGCCGGGCGTCAGACCCGCAGCCGGCCCGAACGGCTCGGTGTGGATGCGCGAGGC
>Ga0070665_100007045_pt1 | contig 11423 bp, 14 predicted proteins | sample KBSS13metaG_FD_65862 | JGI IMG/M metagenome (GOLD analysis project Ga0070665, IMG submission 65862) | Switchgrass rhizosphere microbial communities from Kellogg Biological Station, Michigan, USA - KBS S1-3 metaG | ecosystem: Host-associated > Plants > Roots > Rhizosphere > Soil ...
TGATGAAGATGGCGAACATGAGCGGCACGACGGCGACGACCATCGCCGGCGATCGCGCCCGCACTGAAAGCAACATGCAGTTCGAGTCGGCGATGATGCGCACTTTCGCGCGCGGCGCCGGCGGCCCGCACGTCGAGATCGTGCGGCTCGACCAGGACAAGATCTACTCGCTCGATCCGAAGAAGAAAACGTATTCGGAAACCACGTTCGAAGAGATGAAGGCGCGAATGCAGCAGGCCATGGAGCAGATGAACAAGGCCAACGGCTCGCAGCAACAAGCCACGTCCGGCGTCGATGAATCGGAGTGCGAGTGGTCCGATCCGAAATCCGAAGTGAAGCGCACTGGCGAGAAAGCGTTGATCGCGGGCTTCCAGGCGGAGCACGTCACGGTCACGGCCTCGCAGTCGTGCAAGAACAAGAAGAACGGGCAGGTGTGCGACTTCGCCGTCGCACTCGACCAATGGGTCGCGCCGGGTCTGGAAGCATCTGCGGAAGTGCAGACGTACCAGCGCGCGTATGCCGAAAAACTCGGCCTCGGCACCGCCTCGTCGCGCGATTTCGCGGAGCGCGCGCAGTCGATGTTCGGTCGCTACAAAGGCATCTGGAGCGAGCTCGGCAAGCAGCTGATGACGCTCAATCTGAAGGGCTATCCCGTGAAGTCCGGCTTCAGCCTCGGCGTCGGCGGCCCGCAATGCCAGAGCACGCAGCAACAGCAGGCGCAGGGCGGCCCGCAGTCGCCGCCCAGCCTGGGCGGGGCACTGGGCGGCGCGCTCGGTGGCATGTTCAAGAAGAAGCAGGACCAGCCGCAGCCGCAGGCAGCACCGCCGCCCGCGACGATGGCGGGCGGACTGATGCCGCTCATGACCATGAGCAACGAGCTGGTTTCCATCAGCCGCGACGCTGCCGGTCCGCAGAGCTTCGAAGTGCCTGCCGACTACAAGAAGACCAAGGAGTGAGCTTCCTCGGTTGCGCGGCCCGACGGTGAGCGTCGGGCCCGCACCTTCTGTACGCGGACTTCAGTCGGCCCCTTCCAGTAGAGCTGCCTCTTGCCTGCCGCAAGCACGCCGGCGAGCGTGCCGTTCTTGTAAACGACACCTATCTCCTGCTCGTCGAGCTCCACGATCTGGAAGTGACGCTCCATCGTGGCCCGCGCCTGCTTCAACAGCTCATCCAGCCGCGGATGCTCGAACTCCGGCACGCTCAGGTCGTAGAGCTGGACTGCGATGCGAGTGAACGGCTGAACCACCCAGCGCACCCCGGGTTCCAGAATCCCCACGAAGCGGCCCTGTCTCCACAAGAGAGCCCGTTCAGACTGCGCGATATGTAGACGCGTAGCCATATGTGCCATTCCTCTTTCATCGCCCCAGAAACGCAAAAACCCCGATCGGCATGCCGACCAGGGTTCTGGGTTGGACTCCTGGAAGGCACGCAGGCCTTCCAGCGATGTCGCGGAAAGGCTAACGGCTCGTGATGTCACCTGCGACAACCGCGCGCAGTCGCGTGCAGTCGTTCAGCTGGTTGCAGAAAATTTGCGTCATAGGGTTAGGAGTTTATTGACCGGGCTTGCGCTGTCAACTCGATTCTCTGGATTTTCCGTGTCGACCCGCGCCTTTTGCGAAGTCGCTGGCGCCGGCAGCGCTCTCGCCGGTCGCCATCGTCGCGCTCCCACGCTGGAATTCGTTGCGCATGGCTGCGTCTTCTTCCATGCCCCACTGTTCGATGGCCGACAGCCGGTCGTTGCGCATGCACGTTTTGGGGAACGACGCGATCTGACGCGCGAGCTCGACCGCCGCATTCAACGCTTCGCCGGCCGGCACCAGCCGGTTCGCGAGACCGATATCGAATGCTTCCTGCGCACGCACCTCGCGACCCGTGAGGATCAGGTCCATCGCGCGGCTGTGGCCGATCAGTCGCGGCAGGCGGATCGTGCCGAGATCGATCAGCGGCACGCCGAAACGCCGGCAGAAGATGCCGAAGATCGCGCTCTGCGACGCGACGCGCAGGTCGCACCACAAAGCCAGCTCGCAGCCGCCGGCAACTGCGTAACCTTCCACCGCCGCAATCACCGGCTTCGACAGGCGCATGCGTGAAGGGCCCATCGGGCCGTCGCCGTCTTCTGTGATTTTGCGACGATCGCCGCGCGCATACGCTTTCAGATCTGCGCCGGCGCAGAAGTGGCCACCGACGCCGGTAAGAATCGCAACGTCGCTGCGCTCGTCCGCGTCGAACTCGCGAAACGCAGCGGCGAGCGCACGCGCGGTTGCCGCATCGACGGCGTTGCGGTGCTCCGGCCGCTCGATCTGCACCACGAAGATGTTGTCGATCTGACGGCGCGAGATTGTCATGACACGTACGCTCAGTTGGTCTTCGGACGTGCGTCGGGACGCGGCACGGACAACGGCTGCTTGTCGACCGAGCCGGCGTAGAACACGATCAACCTCAGCGGTGTCGTGCCGACGTTGCGACCGTTGTGCGCAGTCGCGATGACTTCGGCGAGCGCGTCGCCCGCTTGCAGCAGCTTCTTCTTGCCGTCCGCCAGGCTCACCTCGAGCGTGCCTTCGAGCAGCACGCCGAAGGAAGGCACCGGGTGCTCGTGCCAGTTGGTCTCGCCGCCGGGTGCGATCTCGATCATCAGGCTCGTCACTTCGGCCTGGCCTTCCGGATACTTGATCGGCGCCCCGTTCCAGGTCGTGGTGGTTTTCAGCAACTGCGTGACCTTGACCGTCGCGCTCGGCTCGATCGCTTGCACACCGAACGGCAGCAACGCGGCGACGCAGATCAGCACAGTTCGAAAGCGAAGAGCCAGGGCCATGGGCAACCTCGTCGGTGCTGGCGGGGAGGTATCTATGATGCCTAAACTCGCCGCCCAATGTCTGCGTTGCTGCTGCTGGTCGCCTGCCTCGTTCTCGGTGTGCTCGTCGCGCGCTTCGCGCATCCGCCCGCGACGCTGCCGCAAGGCTTGAACTGGTGGGTGATCAACGTCGCGCTCTCCGCGCTGGTCCTGCACCTCATCCCGACGTTGCGCTTCAGCTGGCAGTTCTGGTTTCTCAGCGCTTCGCAGTGGGTCGTGTTTCTCGGTGCATGGGCAGTGTTCGCGTCGCTCGGTCGCGCATTGCATTGGTCTCGCGCGCGCATCGGCGCGCTGACGCTCGTGTGCGGGCTCGGCAATACTGCGTTCATCGGTTTCCCGATGATCGAAGCGCTGCACGGTCGCGAGGGTGTGAAGCTCGCGGTCGTTGCCGATCAGCTTGGTTGCTTCCTGGCGCTGGCGATCGGTGGGACTATCGTTGCCGCGCTGTATTCCGGCAAGAGTACGAGCGCCAAGGCGGTCGCACGCAGAGTCCTGACGTTCCCGCCGTTCGTATCGCTGGTCGTTGGTATCGTCGCGGGCGCGCTCGGCGGCTGGCCGCAGCCCGTCGACGTGATCTTCGACCGGCTCGGCGCCACGCTGGTGCCGCTCGCGCTGTTCTCGGTCGGCCTGCAGTTCCGCCTGCAGTTTCAGTCAGGGCAGGGCGCGGCGCTGCTGCTCGCGCTCGGTTGGAAGCTCGCCGTTGCACCGCTCGTCATCCTGTTCGCCGGGCTGGCAATAGGAGTGTCGGACGCCATTCTGACGATCGCTGTCCTCGAATCCGCGATGGCGCCGATGATCTCCGCTGCTATCCTCGCCGAGCAGAACGACCTGGAGCCGCAGCTCGCGAACACCGTGCTCGGCATCGGTATCGTCCTCTCCCTCGTGACCGTGCCGCTGGCGGATTACCTGCTCGGACGTTGATGGCTCATGCGTCGATTCGACCGCAAGAGACGGAGTTCGGCCTCACGGCCAATCCGGACAATGGCAGGCACATCATCGAGGAAGCCTGTCATGCCCACCTCCAACGACACCAAGCTCTGGAACGCCGTAGTCACCCGGGACACATCCGACACGGGCGAGTTCTTCTACGCCGTCAAAACCACCGGGGTCTACTGCCGCCCGACGTGCGCCTCGCGTCGGCCGCTGCGCAAGAATGTCGAATTCTTCGCCACCACCGCCGAGGCCCGTGAGGGCGGCTATCGCGCTTGCAAGCGGTGTCGCCCGGACGAGGCTGCGGCGAGTCGCAGCGTCAGTCCGATCAACGCCGTCGTGCACGAGCTCGCGCGGCAGATCGAAGCGAATCCGGAGCAACCGTTCCGGCTGGCGCAGCTCGCGCAGCGCGCCGGCTACAGCCCGTTCCACTTGCAGCGTAATTTCAAAGCGATCATCGGCAGCACGCCGAAGGAATATCAAACCGCCGCGCGCGTGCGCACGTTCAAGCAGGAGCTGCGCAAGGACGCGCCGGTGTCTGACGCGATCTATCAGGCCGGCTTCGGCTCCGGCAGCCGCGTCTACGAGAAGGCGGACGGTCAGCTCGGCATGACGCCGAGCGAATATCGCAGCGGCGGCAAAGGACTGACGATCTCCTACGCGAGCGGCCGCACGCCGCTAGGATTGCTGATGATCGGTGCGACCGATCGCGGCATCTGCTTCCTGCAGTTCGGCGACAGCGACCGCGCGTTGCAGGCGGAACTGCGCCGTCAGTTTCCGGCCGCGGCTGTTCAGGCGATGCCCGCGACGCACGAAGAGCAATTCGAATCCTGGATGGCGGCACTCAATCGACATCTGCGCGGCCTGGAGCCGCGACTCGATCTGCCGCTGGACGTGCGCGGGACTGCGTTCCAACTGATCGTGTGGCGCTATCTGCAGAAGTTGCCGTACGGCGAAGTTCGCTCGTACTCGGAAGTGGCCGAAGCGATCGGCAAGCCGAGCGCCGCGCGTGCAGTAGCCCGCGCGTGCGCATCGAACAGCGTCGCCCTGGTGATTCCGTGTCATCGCGTCGTTCGCGGCACCGGCGAGCTCGGTGGATATCGCTGGGGCGTGCAGCGCAAGCGTGTGCTGCTGGATACCGAGCGCGCGGCAAGCAAACGATGAGCGTGCATCACCAGCCGCTCGCGGCATTCAACTGGAAGAGTGTTGCGACCGACGTCACGGAGAACGGCGCCGCTGTGCTTCGCAATCTCCTGCCGCCCGCAAGCTGCGAAGCCGTCGCTGACTTGTACGATCACCCGCAAGGCTTCCGCTCACACGTGCACATGGCGCGGCACAACTTCGGCAAAGGCGAATATCGCTACTTCGCGTATCCGCTGCCGCAGTGGTTGGGGAAATTGCGCAGCGATCTGTACGCGCGCCTGGCGCCGGTCGCAAATCAGTGGGCGACGGATCTGAGTTACGAGCACGATTATCCGTCGTCGCACAACGAGTACATCGAGCGTTGTCACGCAGCGAAGCAGAGCCGTCCGACGCCGTTACTGCTGCGATATGTGGCAGGCGACTACAACTGCCTGCATCAGGATCTGTACGGCGCGGAGTGGTTTCCGTTGCAGGTGATCGTGCTGCTGAATGCGCCGGAGCAGGATTTCGCGGGCGGCGAACTGTTGATCGTCGAACAGCGGCCGCGCGCGCAATCGAAGGGCAGCGTGATCTCGCTACAGCAAGGCGATGCTGCAGTGATCGCGGTAAATCATCGTCCACGTCGCGGCGCGCGCGGTTATTCCCGCGTCACGCTGCGACATGGTGTGAGCCCGCTGACACGCGGGCGGCGGCATACGCTCGGCATCATCTTTCACGACGCGGCGTAAAGCCGCGTCACTTCTTTACGATCACCGCGCCGTGCTTCATTACGAACACCGGCTGTTCCGTCGCAGCGATGTTCTTGAGCACGTTGCCAGGCACGGCGACTATGTCCGCCATCTTGCCCGCTTCGAGCGTGCCGACATTCGCATCGACGCCTAGCAGCTTCGACGCTTCGCGCGTTCCAGCCAGCAGCGCCGCTTCCGGCGCCATGCCCTGCTCGACCATCAGGGCGAACTCGTGCGCGTTCATGCCGTGCGGAAACACGCCAGCGTCCGTGCCGAACGCGATCGGCACGCCGAGCTTGATCGCCATCTTCAGCATCGACCCGTGCGCGGCCGCCGCAGCGCGCGCCTTCTCCTGGATCTTCGGCGGGTAGGTATTCGCTTCTCTGTCGATCCAATACACGGCCATGCGCGTCGGTACGAGATAGACGCCCTTCTGCTTCATCAGTTTCAGCGTCGCTTCGGTCAGGAAGCTGCCATGCTCGATCGAATCGACTCCCGCTTCGACGGCCAGCTTCGCGGCCAGATCGCCGTGCGCATGCGCCGCGACTTTGCGCTTCCACGCGTGCGCCTCCGACATGATCGCCTCGAGCTCTGCGGACGTGAGCTGCGGCACGTCGACCGGATCCGCTTCCGACAGCACGCCGCCGGAGGCGCAGATCTTGATCACGTCCGCGCCCCACTTCATCTGATCGCGCACGGCCGTCCGACATTCATCCGGCCCGTTGCACACGCCTTCGATCGGCCCGACCGGCGCGATGACGTCGGGAGGGAACGGGCTCTGATCGCAGTGACCGCCGGTCGAACCGATGGCATGTCCCGCCGTGATCATGGTCGGCCCGACGATCACGCCCTTGTTGATGGCGTTACGCAGGCCGATGTCCTGCCAATCGCTGGCGCCGACGTTGCGCACGGTCGTGAAGCCCGCTTCCAGCGTGCGCTTCGCGTAAACCGCCGCGGTGTGTGCCTGCTCGACCGGGAACCGCATCATCTGGTCGTAGAAGGCCTTGTAATAATCCTTCTCGAACTGGCCATCCAGATGCGTGTGTGCATCGATGAATCCCGGCAGCAACGTCGCGTCGCCGAGATCGATCACCGTCGCATTCGCCGGCGCCGCGCCGCCGACCGCTGTGATCTTGTCGCCGTCGACCACGAGCGTGCCGCCCTGCGTGAGCTGGCCCGACTTGCTGTCGAACAGATACGCGGCTTTCAACACGACGGGTGCACCCATCGCGATATGCGCAGCCACTGCGAATGTCGCCGCACATGCGGCAACGATCATCGACTTCAGACGCATGAATCGAATCTCCGGATCGGCCAGGTTGATTGTTCTGGGAGCCGCGCGACGATACGCGCTTAGCCATCGCGCGTCACGTCGGCCAGACGTATACATCGAGCCGCCGCCCGAGTACGTCGATCGGTCCACCTTGCCGACGCAGACCGTAGCGCTCTGCGACGCGCTGTGAGCGCACGTTGTTGCCATCGATCACCGAGATCACGCGGCCGCGTTTGAGCACGTCGCGCTCATATGCAAACACGCACAGCGCCGCTTCCGTCGCGTAGCCGTGGCCCCATTGCGCGGCGTCGAACGTGTAGCCCAGCTCTCGCTCCTGATCTACAGCGAGACCCGCGGGCGCCTGTGACCGACCGAACCACGCGCGAGGAAGCGTGTTCGCGGCGGGATTCGTCTCGATCACCAGGTCGCTCAGCCCACAGCGCCCGAGCAGTACACCGTCGGCCTTGCGTGAAACCGCGAGCTGCCCGAGCTCGAGCTGCTCGTAGCTCGCGATCGTTGCCTGCAACCACGCCTGAGTTTCTTCGGCGCTGCGCGGCCGACCGTGGCCGGTATACCGGACGACATCGGCGACCGAGTGGATGCGTGTGAAGAAGGGCAGATCGCCCGGCTCAATCCTGCGCAGGACGAGCCGGGCCGATTCGATCTGCTCTGTCCCGTGCGCGAGCGTCATGACTCGCATTCTACCGCTGCGTTTGCCGAGAATCGCCGCCGCCACGGCACATCGGTTGCGACTAATGTCATCGCAGCTGCTGACGTCAGGGACGACGACCATGAGGACGATTGCCTTGCGAACCGCCGAAGGCCGGTTCATCGCGCACGAAGTGCGGATTGTTCACTCGCTGGCCGCGCGTTGGTGCGCGCTGTCAGGTGAGCGATCATTGCCGTCGCGTGCCGGGCTGCTGCTTAGTCCCGCGCGCGGGATTCACACGCTGGGCATGCGCTTTGCGATCGATGTGGTGTTTCTCAGCCCACAGATGCGCGTGCTCGGCCTCGTGTCACGCGTTCCGCCCTGGCGTGTGCTGCTCGCGCCGCGCGGCACCGGACGAGTACTCGAGCTGGCGGCCGGACAAATCGCCGCGACCGCGCTGAAGCCGGGCACGTACCTCGTCGTCGAATCGAATCTGTCGGCGGGTCAGCGCGCGCCGATCGCGTTCTCGCTACGGCTACCGCTGCGTCACGAAGATCGCAAGCCCGCGCAGCAGGCGAGGGCATCTTCGAGCCGATCGTTGCCCCAGTAGAGCTCGCTGCCGATCAGGAACGTCGGGGCGCCGAAGATGCCGCGCGCCACTGCTTCTTCGCTACGCGCGCGCAGACGTTCCTTCGTTTCATTCGTGGTCGCGCGCTCCAGCACTGCATCGCTGTCGGGCAGCGCCATCGATTGCAGCACGCCGCGAATGACATCGTTGCTGGTGGTATCCGCGTCGTCATGAAAGTTTGCGAGGTACACGCGCCGCACGAACTCGGCGACGAGCGCCGGCGAGGGTTCCAGCGCCACCGCAATTCGCGTCGCCAACAGACTCGGTCGCGGGAACTTGCTCGGCTTGCGAAACGGCACGCCGTGCTTCGCACACTGCCGCTGCATGTCTATCCACATGTACGCGCCCTTCGCCGGGTAGATGTTGAAGGGCGAATCGTTCCAGCCTTGGCTGTGAAAAATCGGTCCGAGCAGAAACGGTCGCCAGACGACGCTGACGCCCGCATTGCGAGCGGCCGCTTCGATCCGCTGTGCGGCAACGTGCGAGTACGTGCTGGCGAATTCGAACCAGAATTCCAACGAAGGCGCGCTCATGTGCTAGATAATACGACCATGAGCGCTGCAGAAAACAAGCGATTGATGCAGGAGATCTTCGCGCGCGTCGCGGTCGGCGACGGCTCGCTGTTCGTCGAGCATCTCGCGGACGACGTGGTCATGCGCGTCAGCGGCCAGAATTCGTGGTCGCACACGTTCACGGGCAAGCAATCAGTGCTGCGCGACCTGTTCGGCGTGGTGCGGGAGCGCACGAGCGGTGTGAGAAAGACGATCCCGCTGCGATTCGTTGCCGACGACGACGTAGTCGTGATCGAAGCGCGCGGCGAAATGACGTCGAGGACCGGCGTGCCCTACAACAACGAGTATTGCCTCATCTATCGGCTGCGCGACGGCAAGATCGTCGAGATCACCGAGTACAACGACTCGGTGTTGTGCGAGCGCGTGCTCGGCCCGTTCAGTGCGTCTGAATGAACTCGATCAGCCAGCCGTCCGGATCGCGCACCATCGCATAGGTCAGCTTCAGGTTCGCCACTTCGGTCGGCTGACGCACGATCGTGACGCCAGCCTTGGTCAGCCGCTCGACGATCGCCTTGATATCGGACACGTGAATGATCGTGCGGCTGAAGCCGTCGCCGATCTGGTATGGCGTCGTGCGGTCGGCCTTGTGCATCAGCAGGATGCCGGGAGAGGTCGGCTCCTTGTTGAAGCCGAGCACGATCTCGGTCACGCCCGGGCTCGGCGTAATTCGCTGACGCTCCACCATGCCGAGGAGACCGACGTAGAAATCCAGCGCGCGCTTTTGATCGAGCACGTAGTAGCTGGTGTACGCGAGTTCCGCTTGCACTGCCGGTGCGGTGTCCGCCGTCGGCGCTTGCGGCGCGTCCGCGCGTGCAGCCTGCAGAGTCACCAGTCCGCACGCTGCGACCAGCGCAGCGAAGAGTCGAAGCGTCATTGTCAAAGTCCCCCGCCGCGAGTTGCGGACTGCAGAGTGGTACTCGGATCCCGGAGAAATCCCGGCGTTCCCCCGGGATTGCGCGCGTCAGTCGACCGTAGTCTATAGCGATGAAACGTTTAATGGCATTCACCGCCGCCGCGCTTTGCTGTGCGTTGTGGTTCGCGGCACCGGCGGGCAGCGAACCTTCGAAGGCCCAACCAATGAAGAGACAAGTCATCAAGATTCCCGACGTCCTGAGCTCGCCGCTGTACAGCCAGGCGATCAAGGTGGGTCCGACGATCTACGTCACCGGTGTGCCCGGCATCGATCCGAAGACGAACAAGGTCGCCGGTCCGACGATCCAGGATCAGACGCGGCAGGCGTTGGTGAACTGCGAGAACATCCTGCGCGCCGCGGGCGCCAAGCTGACCGATGTCGCCGAAGTGCAGGTGTTACTGGCGCGGCCGGAAGATTTCGCGGGCTTGAACGAGGCCTATGCGCAGTTCTTTCCGAAAGATCCGCCAGTGCGCTCCGTCGCGCGGCTGGGTCCGGACCTTGGTTCGATTCTCGTCTCGATCAAACTGATCGCAGTCGTTCCGGAATAGCGCGCGCTCAGTGCTGCCAGCGCACGCTGAGCAGCCAGTTCTGGTCGATGCCTTTGTGGACGATGGGCTCGATCAGGGCCTGGGTCAGCGCCGTGCCCACATCGACGCTCAGGTGCGCCGGTCGATAGGTGATATCGAAGCCGAGCGTCAGCGACGGGTCGCCGAAGTGCTTGCCGTGGCCGGCGTCGGCCTGGTCGCCGTGGATGTCGAACTCATCCGTAACGATGTGCCCGACGAAGCCGCGACGCGGCAGCGGCCATGCGAGCAGCGCGTGCGGCGAGAACGTCCAGTCGCCGCGCTCGCGCACGACCTCCAAACCGGCGAACGGCGTGAAGTGGCGATAGTCGTTGTCGAAGTCGAGCTGCCCGCGCGTGCCCGCGTCCGGGCCTTCGAGGACCGTGAAGTTCCAGCGGTAATCGCGCAGGTTGACGTCCTCGTAGAGCAAGCCGCCGACCCAGCGACGCGCGCCGAGCCAGCCTTGGTCCGAGGACAAGGAGAACGCGAGTCCTGCGCCGTAGTGATTAACGCTGCCGTCGAGCCCTTCGAAGCTCGACGCGACGGGACGTGCAAGCGGTGTCGACGGCGCAAACAAGGTCTGCAAGTCGCGCTGGTCGCTGCCTGACAAATGCAGATCATCCGCAAAGCCCAATGCAGTGACGGTCCAGCGCGAAGACAGCGCGCGCGATGCGGCGAACGACAGCATCGGCCCGCCGACTTCGAGACCCCCGGCGGTTGCCCGACTGAACGAGCCTTGCGCGGCAAACGTCCAGCCGTCATCCGGCCGCGAGGTCGCCGACGCGGTCCACAAGGGCAACGTCGCGTAGCGGTTGTCCATCGAGACTTCCGGCAGATGCTCGGCGACGTATTCGATGTCTTCTTTTTTAGCGGCGGCCTGGGAACAGTAGGCCAGCGCGCACAGGAGGAGCGTTCGTTTTCTCACCCGCGTAGGACGTCAGCGGCTCCGCCGATCAATCGCCGATCTACTCCCACATCGCGCGCAACGCCGCTGCAGCATCGACTCGTACGTTCGCCTTCGTGTCCAAAGCACGCAGCGCCGACTCGCGAGCAGCGGGCCAGGCCTTCTGCTCGAACTGCGCCATCAGCTGATCGGTCATGAAACGACTGCGCGCGCCGTAAACATGTGCGTCGCCCGTGCGGCTCTGCTGCGTGATGTAGTACTTGAGCGGC
>Ga0070665_100007047_pt1 | contig 11421 bp, 8 predicted proteins | sample KBSS13metaG_FD_65862 | JGI IMG/M metagenome (GOLD analysis project Ga0070665, IMG submission 65862) | Switchgrass rhizosphere microbial communities from Kellogg Biological Station, Michigan, USA - KBS S1-3 metaG | ecosystem: Host-associated > Plants > Roots > Rhizosphere > Soil ...
CCGGGCTTCCAGCCGGCGGACGCCTCCAAGTCCAAGCGCAACAGCTACGCGGCCTACGGCGAGGTGAGCTATACGCCGACCGAGAAGCTCTTCCTGGGCGCCGCAGCGCGCTACGAAAACTATGACGACGCGTCCGGCGACACCCTGGTCGGCAAGTTCAACGCCCGCTACGAGCTGACCGACTGGCTGGCGATCCGCGGCGCGGCCTCCACCGGCTTCCGCGCGCCCGGCCTGGCCCAGCAGAACTATGCGGCGAGCTCCAGCCAATTCCGCCTGGTGAACGGCGTCCTCGATCTGCTCTTGATCAAGACCCTGCCGGTCGGTTCGCCGCAGGCCATTGCGCTGGGCGCCCAGCCGCTGAAACCGGAGAAATCCAAGAACCTCAGCGGCGGCGTCACCCTGGAGCCGACGTCCGACCTGGTGATCACGATCGACGCCTACCGGATCGACGTCGACGATCGCATCGCCATCACCTCGACCCTGACCGGCACGGCGGTCTCGAACATCTTGGTGGCCAACGGCCTTTCGGGGTCGCTTAGCGCCCAGTACTACACCAACGCCATCGACACCCGGACCAAGGGCGTCGACGTCGTCGCCACCTGGCGCCATGACTTCGACCAGTACGGCAATGTGCGCGCGAACGTCGGCTACAACTACAACGACACCAATATCCGCTCGATCATCCCGAACCCGCCGCAGCTTGCGGCGCTCGGTCCGTCCTTCGTCCTCTTCGACCGGCTGAGCCAAGGCTACCTGACCACCGCCTTCCCGAAGGACAAGATCGCCATCGGCGTGAACTGGTCGTGGAAGGACCTGAACCTCAACCTGCGCCAGACCCGCTACGGCAAATATACGATCGTGCAGAACGCGGCGGCCAACGACCGGTCCTATGGCGCCGAATGGATCACTGACGTCGAGCTCAGCTACAAGGTCATGAAGACGGTGACCCTGGCGGTCGGAGCCAACAACCTCTTCAACAACTATCCGGACGCCAACGGCATCTTCAACGCCGCGACCGGCGCAGGGCAGTATCCGGGCACCTCGCCCATCGGCTTCACCGGCGGTTCCTACTACGGCCGCATCCAGTGGGACTTCTGAGCGTAAACGCCGTGGGGAGGGCTGACCTTGGCTAGGCGGATTTCGAGTTTTCTGGCGGCCCTCGCCGTCACCCTGGTCGTGGCGGCAAGTCCGGCCGCCGCCGCCCCGCACGGCGAGATCCTCTGGGATAGCTACGGCGTGCCCCACATCTATGGGAAGGACGAGGCCGGGGTCTTCTACGGCTTCGGCTACGCCACGGTGCAGAACCACGGCGACGTGGTGGTGAAGCTCTACGGCGAGGCCCGGGGCCGTGGAGCCGAGTACTGGGGTCCGGCCGAGGTCGAGTCCGACAAGTGGGTGATCGCCAACGGCATCTATGAGCGCGCCAAGGCCTGGTACGGCCAGCAGCCGGCCAGCTTCCGCGCCGACTTGGACGCCTTCGCCGCCGGCATGAACGCCTACGCCAAGGCCCACCCGGAAAAGCTGGACCCGTCGGTGCTGCAGGTCTTCCCGATCAGCGGCGTCGACGTCATGGCCCACGCCCACCGGCTGATGAACTACGTCTACGTCGCCCCCCAGGCGCGAACGATGGGCAGCAACGCCGACGCCGGCTCCAACGCCTGGGCGGTGATGCCCAAGAAGTCGGCTAGCGGGAACACCCTCCTACTGGCCAATCCGCACCTGCCCTGGGCGCCCAGCCAGCTCACCTACTTCGAGGCCGACCTGAACGGGCCGGGCATCAAGATGTACGGCGCGACCCAGGTGGGCCTGCCCGTGCTGCGCTTCGCTTTCAACGATCGGATGGGGTTCACCAACACCGTCAACAACATCCTGGGCGCCACCAACTACGAACTGAAGCTGGCCGACGGCGGCTACCTCTTCGACGGCAAGGTGCGGCCCTTCGAGACCCGGACCGCCAGCCTCAAGGTGAGGCAGCCCGACGGGACCTTCCGCACCGAGGCGCTGGAACTCCGCTCGTCGGTCCACGGCCCCGTGTTCACCCGCGCGGACGGCAAGACCGTCGCCGTGCGGGTCGCCGGCCTCGATCGTCCCGGCGGCCTTCGCCAGTACTGGGACATGGGCAAGTCGAAGAGCTTTGCCGACTACCAGGCGATCATGAAGCGGCTGCAGGTGCCGTCGTTCAACATCGTCTACGGCGACCGCAAAGGGCACATCCAGTACCTCTTCAACGGCATCCTGCCCAAGCATCCGGACGGCAACGTCGCCAAGTGGGGCGGGCTCGTGCCGGGCGACACATCGGCCACCTTGTGGACCGAGACCCATCCCTACGAGGACCTGCCGAAGGTCATCGACCCGCCGAGCGGCTACGTCCAGAACACCAACGATCCGCCGTGGGTGGCGACCTACCCGCAAGCGATCCAGGCCAAGGACTATCCGGCCTACATGGCCAACAACGGCCCCATGTCACTGCGCGCCCAGCAGTCGTCGCATCTGATGGCGGACCCGGCGAAGATCACCTTCGACGACTTCGTAGCCCGCAAGCTGACCAGCCACGTCCTGATGACGGATCGGGTGCTGGACGAGTTGCTGGCCGCCGCGGCGCAGAGCACGGATCCCGAAGTCCTTGAGGCCGCGGCCGTGCTCAAGGCCTGGGACCGCACGGTCAACGCCGACGCCAAGGGCGCGCTGCTGTTCGAAGCCTGGGCGCGCAAGTTCGCCGGTCCGACCTACAACAACGACGCCAACTACCGGGTCCGTTGGGACGCCGCCAAGCCGATCGACACCCCCTTCGGCCTGAGGGATCCGGCCCAGGCCGTGGCCATGCTGAAGGCCGCCGCGCAGGAGGCGAAGACCAGCTACGGAGCGATCGACCGTCCCTTCGGCGACGTGTCCCGCTTCGCGCTCGGCAAAGTCGACCTGCCGGGCAACGGCGGGTTCGGCAACACCGGCGTCTTCCACGTGATCACCTGGAGTCCGCTCAAGGACGGCAAGCGCACGCCGGTCCATGGCGAGACGTGGATGTCGATGGTGGAATTCTCGACGCCCATCAAGGCGCTGGGGCTGATGAGCTACGGCAACTCCACGCAGCCCGGCTCGCCGCACCGCAGCGACCAGCTGGAACACCTCTCGAAGAAGACCTTCCGGACGCTCTGGACCACGCGAGCGGAAGTCGAGAAGCACCTTGAGGCGACGACGCCCTACTGAGTTCGAGGAGATGAGCATGCCCCTGCCCACAAGAGTGGCGGCGCTCGCGGGCGCCGCCCTGCTGCTCGCCGCGGCCGCACCCGCGCGCGAACCGGCGTTTGCGCCGGTCCAGCGCGAGCTGCTCGCCATGGCCGGATCGCTGTCCAACGCGTGGGCGGACTTCGACAACGACGGCGACCTCGATCTCGCCGTCTCGCTGAAGAGCGGGGAAATCCGTCTCTATCGGAACGATGGCGGCGTGCTGGTCAGCGTCGGCGCCGCGATGGGGCTGCCGACCGCCGGCGGCGAATTCCGGGCCCTGAGTTGGGGCGACTACGACGGCGACGGATGGATCGATCTACTCGCGGGATCGAGCCTTCCCGACAAGCCCAGCGCGGTGTTCCACAACATCGGCGGCAAGAGCTTCGTCAACACGGCGGCCGAGATCGGCCTGACGATGCCGGGGCGCGCGGCGCGCCAGAACAACTGGATCGACTACGACAACGACGGGGACCTGGACCTCTACGCCACCGACCGGACCGGTGCGAACAAGCTCTATCGCAACGATGGGGGCAAGTTCACCCAGGTGTTCGTCGGCGTCGGGCCCACCGACGCCCGCTCCACGGTCGGGGCCTGCTGGCTCGACTACGACAAGGACGGGGACCTGGACCTGTTCCTCGCCAACCAGTCAGGCAAGACCGACGCCCTGTGGCGCAACGACGGCTCGGCCTTCGTCGACGTCGCGCCGAAGCTGGGCATGGACAGCCCCGGCCGAACCGTCGAGGAGGGCGGCGTCGGCTGCGCGGTCGGCGACTTTGACAACGACGGCAACCTGGACATCTTCGTCCCGAACTATGGCCACAACGTCCTGTGGCGCGGCGATGGCAAGGGCGGCTTCACCAACACCGCGGCGGCGATGGGCGTGGGCATCGAGAACCACGCCGTCGGCGCGGCCTGGGGCGACTACGACAACGACGGCTATCCCGATCTGGCGGTGATGTCCTACGAGGGCGAGCCCGGTAAGCAGACGCCGCACGACAGCCTGTTCCACAACGAAGCCGGCAAGGGCTTCGTGAACGTGCTGACCAGGGGCGGCCCGCTGGACGCCGGGGACCACGGCGTCGCCTGGGTGGACTACGACCGCGATGGCGCGCTCGATCTGTCGGTCACCCAGGGATACAGCCCCGTGGGCGGGCATTTCCTCTTCCGCAACCTGCTGCCCAAGGCCGCCGCGCGACAGAGCCTGGAGGTCACGGTCCTCGACGCCAAGGGCCGCTTCACCCAGGCCGGCGCTGAGGTGCGCATCTACGGCGCCGGCGGCAAGCTGCTGGGTACGGGCCAGGTTTCCACCGGCGGCGGCTACGGCGCCCAGGGGGCCACGCCCGTGCACTTCGGACTGCCCGGCGCTTCGCGGGTCACAGTCGAGGTGACGTTCATGAGCGCCACGGGCCGCAAGGTGCAGCGCCTCGAGAAGGTCGATGTGAAAGCCTATGCCGGCAAGACGCTGGTCGTCCGGCGCGCGTCCTGACGTCCCGCCTGCAAGCCTGGGAGACCACCATGATCCGACTCACCCTGACCCTGGGGTTGGCCATCCTGGCGCTGGGCGTCGCGGCCGCCCAGGCCGCTCCCTCGCACGACGGCGACTGGCAGTCGGCGCACGAGGGCTCCTATTGGAGCGACGGCAAGCTGGCGCCCAACTTCAAGCTGACGGTCACCCTGAAGTTCGAGCCGAACAAGCTGACCTACCACTCGGTCAACACCACCCAGCCGGACAAACCCTACGTCTCCGACCACGTGACCACCCTGGACGGCGCGGTCGCGCCGTTCCCGAACCAGCCGCGGTTCAATCAGGTGTCGGTGAAACAGACCGGGCCCAACGACATTGCTATCCTGAAGATGAAGGACGGCGACGTCATCGCCGGTGAATTCTGGACCTTCAGCGCCGACGGCAAGACCGCCGTGCGCCGGGGTGTGGCCAAGTCGCCGGAGGGCGTCTCCAAGGCGTACGAAGAGCACTTCGTCCACAAGTAGGCAGCCAGTCTGAAGGCGGCCACCCAGGAAGCCTCGCTGGGGCCGCGCACCACGAGGTCCATTCCGGTGAAGTCCCCGCAAACCTTGCGTTGAACGCGCGACTCGAGCGTGGAGCGCGCTTGCGGCGAACCGTCGGCGTCAGGTCAGGCCGCCGCCCACCACCAGCACCTGGCCGCTCACATAGTCGCTCTCAGGGATGCAGAAGAGGTAGGCGCCCCCGGCTGCCTCTTCAGGGGTCCCAGCGCGTCCCAGCGGGATGCGCGACGGCGCCGCGGCCAAAGCGGCGGCAGGGATGCCCGCTCTCACTTCGCGACCGTCGATGTTGACGAGCGATCGCGGGTCTTCCGCCGCCTTCGTCATCCTCGTCTCGATCAGACCGAACGCCACGCAGTTGGCGCAGACCTTGTAGCGCCCCCATTCCTTGCTCAGGGTCTTTGTCATCCCGATGAGCGCGGACTTCGCAGACGCGTAGTTGATCTGCCCGGCGTTGCCGCCCGTCCCGGCGATCGACGAGACCAGGACGATCTTGCGGAAGACCTCACGCCCCTCGTTCCGCTCCTTCTTGGAAAGGATGCGGATCGGCTCGGCGGCCGCACGGAAGATCCGGAACGGGGCGGTGACGTGCACATCGAGCATCGTCTGGAACGCGTCGTCAGCCATGTTCTGGATCACGCCGTCCAGTGTGAAGCCCGCGTTGCTGACCACGATGTCGAGGCCGTTGAAGGTCTGCAGAGCGGTCCCCACGAAACGCTCACCGAAGTCCGGCGCGGTCACATTCCCCACGCAGGCCACGGCTTCCCCGCCCGCCTCCCGGATCGCGTGAATGACCTCATGCGCCGCCGCCTCGTCGACGTCGTTGACCACGACGCGCGCGCCATCCCGCGCCAATTTCAGCGCCAGCGCACGGCCGATGCCTCGACCAGAGCCTGTGATGAGCGCGACGCGTCCCGCGAGCCGTTGCATTCTGTCGATTTCCCCGATTTCGAGGCGGCCCAAGCCCTGGGCGCCTCGCCCTGTTCAGATCCGGCCGTAGAGGGTGACCACGCAGGCGCCGCCCAGGCCGATGTTGTGCTGCAAGGCGTGGCGCACCCCGGGCGCCTGCCGCGCGTCGGCGGTGCCGCGCAGCTGATGGGTGAGCTCGTAGCATTGCGCCAAGCCCGTGGCGCCCAGCGGGTGCCCCTTCGAGAGGAGCCCGCCCGACGGGTTGGTCACGTAGCGGCCGCCGTAGGTGTTGTCCCCGTCCGCGACCAGCTGCTCGGCCCCGCCCTCGGGGCAAAGGCCGAGGGCCTCGTAGCTGATCAGCTCGTTGGACGTGAAGCAGTCGTGCAGTTCAACGACCTGAACGTCCTGTGGCCCGACACCGGCCACCTCGTAGACCTCGCGTGCGGCCTCTTGCATCATCTCGTAGCCGATGACCCGCATCATCGAGGCGCCCTCGAAGCTCGACCCATAGTCGGTGGTCATGGACTGCGCTTGGATGACCACGGGCGCGTCGAGGCCGTGGCGGCGCGCGAAGGCGTCGGAGACCAGGATCGCGGCGGCCGCGCCGCAGGTCGGCGGACAGGCCTGGAGGCGGGTGAGCGGGCCGTAGAGATGCGGCGAGGCGAGCACCTGCTCGACGGTGACCGGATCGCGGAAGACTGCGAGCGGATTGTTGGCGGCATGCCGGCGGGACTTCACCGAAATCTCGGCGAAGGTGGCGTTCTTGACGCCGTAGCGTTCCTGGTATTCGCGCCCACCGCCCCCGAGCAGCTGGGCGGCCATCGGTATGTCGCGCTCGAGGCCCTGGGCCGCGCGGGTGGCCGCGAAGTGCTTCTCCATCGGCGCCTTTCGATCCTGGAACACGGCCGCCAGGGCGCCCGCCGCCATCTGCTCGAAGCCCACCGCCAGGACACAATCCGCCCCGCCGCACTCGATCAGCTGCCGCGCCAGAAACAGGGCGGTCGAGCCGGTGGCGCAGTTGTTATTGACGTTGACGATGGGGACGCCGGTGCAGCCGACCCGGTAGATCGCAGACTGGCCGGCGGTGCTGTCGCCGTAGACATAGCCGGCATAGGCCTGCTGGACCTGCGGGTAGTCGACGCCGGCGTCGTGCAGCGCCGCACGGATCGCCTGCTCGGCCATCTCGTCCCACGGCGGGCTCTGGCTGGGCTTGCAGAACGGGACCATGCCGACGCCGGCGACGCGTACCTTGTTGCTCATCTCATCCTCATGAGGGGAAGTCCGGGCGGGACCCGCTGGGTCGCGGGCAAGCCGGGTGTCGCCTAGCCGACCCAGATCGGCGGCCGTTTCAGCCACCAGCGCAGCTCGCCCTCGAGCTGATAAGAGAGTTCGAGCAACATGCGCTCTTCGCCCGGGGCCGCGGAAAACTGGATGCCGATCGGGAGCCCCCTTGGACTGAACCCCATCGGCAGGGTGATCGCCGGCGTGCCGGCCAGGTTGTCGATCCAGCAGTAGCAGGCGTAGTCCATCAGCCGCTGGCGCTGGTCGTCCCAGGAACCGCGGGGCCCGAGTTCGCCGATCCGGATTGGCTCGGTCGTGAACACCGGCGTCATGTAGACGTCGAAGGCGCCGAACTGCGCCGCGTGCCGCCGCGCGGCGGTCCTGACGATTTCCAGGCACTCGCCCATGCGGGCGTCGCTCACCCCCCGCCCGTGTTCGCCCATGCCCAGCAAGCGGGGCTCGATGTCCTCAGGGGTGAGATGACGGCCGAACTTCTTCTCGAGGTCGGCAAATAGCCGCGCCATCCGGCCTTCCCAAAGCTGGACATAGGCTTCGCCGCTGACAGGCCCGTCATACGCCAATGGGGATTGCCGCACCTCATGGCCCAACCGCGCGAGGAGGGCCGCTGACGTGTCGAACACGGACTGGACCTCCGGGGCCGGTTTCGCGCCGGTGCGCGGCATCTCCTGCCGAATTCCGATGCGGAGCTTCCGGCTCACCGGAGAAGTGACGAGCCCAACGGGTTTGAAGGCGGCGTCCGGGCTCTGCGATTCCGTCGCCGCGAACCAGGCCGCTGTGTCCCGCACCGTACGACTAAGCCCGCCCTGGACGATCTGCTGGGTGACGTCCCGGCTTTTTTCGTCGCCGGCCATGCGGCCGCGGGAGGCCTTCAGGCCGACCAGACCGCACGGGGCCGCGGCGTGCCGGATCGAGCCGGCCGCGTCATTGCCGTGGGCCAGCGGGACGACGCCGGCGGCCACGGCGGCCGAGGCTCCGCCGGACGACCCGCCCGAGGTGTAATCGAGGTTCCAGGGATTGCGCGTGACGCCGGTCAGCGCGCTTTCGGTCGTCACGTTGCTGGCGAGCTCGGGCAGGGTCGAGCGCCCGATCGAGATCATTCCCACCCGTTCGATCGCCTCCACGTAGGGATCGTTACGCTCGGCCACATTGCCGACGAACATCCGCAGGCCGTTGGTGTTGGGCAGGCCTTTCTGGGCGGTGTTGTCCTTGATGAGGGTCGGCACGCCGCCGAGGGCCCCCGTGACCCCGGCGTTTGCACGCTCCCGCGCCCGCTCGAAATGTGGGAAGGCCATACAGTTGACCTTGGGATTGGCCGCCTCAAGACGGGCGATCGCTTGGTTGACCAGGGCGAGCGGCGTGGTTCGGCCCTCACGCACGGCCTGCGCCATGGCGACCGCGTCCTTCGGGGCGTTCGCCGAGTGCTTGGCGCTTGCAGCGCGCGCCTCCAGCGGGCTGGCAAGCGCCAGCAGCGCTGCGGCGTCGAGAAAATGTCGGCGAGAGGCTTCCATCACAGGAACTCCGTGGGCTTCAGGCGCCCGGCGCGGCTCATTGCGAACCCGCCGGTGCGGCGCACGACCGGGCGATGACCTTGATCTCGGTGACGCCATCCGGCGCGGCCAGGCGGGTCACGCCCACCGCTGTCCAGGCGACGAAGGGCGGCCGCAGGTACTTGTGCATCGCCGCCTTGATGAACGGCAGCTGAGCGTCGAGGTCGGTGTGGAAAGTGGTCATCTCGACGACGTCGTCCCAGCTACAGCCGATCTTGCCGAGCCGCTCACCGATGCGGTCGAAGACCCGCTGATAGGCGGCCTCCGGCGTCGCTTCGCCCTCCTGCATCACCGCGATGACGCCGGAGAGATAGGCGGTGTCGCCGCTGAGCACCGCGTCGGCATAGCCCCAGTCCTGCCGGGCCTGCCGGGCCTTTTCATCGTCCGGGAGCGTGACCACCGCCGCCTGGCGTGCGCCCTGGGCGGGCGACGGCGCAGCGGCGGCAAGGCCGCCGCTGGCCGCCAGCAGCGTGTGAGCCATCGCAAGAATAGGGCCCATCGTCTTCATTCCTCGTGTCCTTGGTCCGAACCGTCCGCGATCTGGAGAGACGCGAGCTAGGCTTCGCCTGGCCGGCGCAGGTGCGGGACCTTGAAGTCCCGGCCATCGGCCAGCCAGCGGGCGCGCTCCTCGGACAGGGCGGAGCGCCGCGCCTTGCCCGCATCGTCGCGCAGCGGCTGCGCCGACAACTCGTAGGATTCCGGAAGCTTGTACTTGGCCAGGCGCGCCATCAGGAACGCGTGGACGTCGGCGACCTCGATCGTCGCAGCTGACGCGGGCTCGAGGATGGCGTGGACCCGCCGGCCCATCTCCTCGCAAGGCAGGCCGACAACGATCGCCGACGCGACCGAGGGATGCTCGACCAGCGCGGACTCGACCTCGGCGGGGAAGATGTTGGCGCCGCCCCGGATGATCAGGTCGGTCCTGCGATCCGCGAGATAGACATATCCATCCGCGTCGAGGCGCCCGAGGTCTCCGATCGAGAACCACCCATCCGCACTGGTCTTCTCGTCCGCGCCGACATAGTGCGAGGGCTTTCCCCCCTCCGGACGGAAGAAGAGCTCGCCGATCTCGTCCGGCGCGCAGGCCGAGCCATCCTCCCGGACCGCCTTGATCAGGCCGCCGCCGGCAATTCGGCCCACAGAACCCGGGCGCGCCAGCCACTCGTCGCCGCGGATGAAGGTGGCGCCGCCGCCCTCTGTGCCGGCATAGATCTCCCAGATCTTCTCGGCGCCCAGCCAGTCGATCCACGCCCTTTTCAGCCATGGCGGACAAGGCGCCGCCATGTGCAGGACGACCTGCAGCGAGGAGAGGTCGTAGCGGTCGCGCACGGCCTGCGGCAGCGACCAGATGCGATGCATCATCGTCGGCACCAGGCTGACCCATTGCACCCTGTGCGCCTCGATCAGGCGTAGGGCTTCCTCGGCCTCGAACCGCTCCATGCCGACCACAGTCGACCCGGCGAAGAGGGCCAGGCTGCTAAACAGGAAGGGGCCGTTGTGGTAGAGCGGCCCGGGGTTGAGCATCACACCGTCGTTGGGGATCTGCAGCAGCCTGTGCAGGCCGGCCCCGTCCGGGTCGTACTCACCGCGCATGTGGTCGACGATGATCTTGGGCCGCCCGGTCGAGCCGCCGCTGCACATCGCCTTCCAGAAGGTCGCGACCTCGGCCGGCGGCGACACATCATCGAGGTCGTCGCCCGCCGCACGACCCGCCACCGTTGGAACGCTCGCCGGCACGCCGGCAAGGGTATCCCCCACCACCAGGCGCGGTTGGACCAGGTCGACGAGGGCGGCAGATTCATGGGCAGGCAATCGCGAGGACAGCACGGCGGGGGTCGCGCCAAGCGTCCAGGCGGCGAATGCGGCCTCGTGGAAGTCGGGACCGTTTGGAAGCGCGATCGCCACCCGGTCGTCCCTCGAGACCCCCAGCGACCGATAGAACCGGGCCCTACGGTCCACCCGCTTCGCGAGTTCGCGCCATGACACTGTGGCGCCGGGGTAGATCAGGGCGGGAGCGGTCGGCGTCTTGCGTTCCGCGTAGCGCCTTGGCAGGTCGCCGATGGGTAAACTCACCATGTCGCGATCCTCGACGAGCCTGCCGGTGTCCAGGCGGCCTGAGGTCCAGGCGTTTCTGTGGCGCCTCCCCTGCGTCGGGCCTCGAACTGGACCTCGGGGAACTGCCTTGACGGGCCATCGAGCAGGGGCGCGGGCTTGCCCTTCAGATAGTGATCGAAGAACGCCAGCGTATAGGCGTTGGTCACGGCATGACCGTGGCGCCAGTCGATCTTCCCCGTGAACCCGATCTTCTGCGCGACGGGGGCGGCGAAGAGATAGGGGAAGTCGGTGTAGTTGACGTGGAACATGCCAGGCAGCTTCACCAGGTAGGCGTCGCCCCGTGCGCCTTCGAACGCCTGGC
>Ga0070665_100007048_pt1 | contig 11421 bp, 12 predicted proteins | sample KBSS13metaG_FD_65862 | JGI IMG/M metagenome (GOLD analysis project Ga0070665, IMG submission 65862) | Switchgrass rhizosphere microbial communities from Kellogg Biological Station, Michigan, USA - KBS S1-3 metaG | ecosystem: Host-associated > Plants > Roots > Rhizosphere > Soil ...
ACGCCGAAGCTCGCCGACGTGCGCATCGACTCGACGCCCGCAGGTGCGACCGTGATGCTCATCGACGGCGGCAAGACGTCGTTCCTCGGCACCACGCCGATCGCGACCTCGATCGATCCGTCGCGCAGCTACGACGTCGTGTTCACGCTCGAGGGCCGGCCGACGAAGATCGAGCACTTCGATCCGTCGAGCGCGTCGCACGTCGAGGTCGCGTTCGACAAGCCGGCCGCCGCCGCACCGGCCGCCGCGCCCGCGCATGCGCATGCGGCGGTCGCGACCGCCGAGCCCGAGCCGGCGCCTGCACCGGTACACCACCACACGACGGCCGCGCGCACCGGGCCCGTCGGCCAGATCGCGGATCCCGGCTTCGAGAGCGGGTTCGCCGGCAACGGCACGCTGATGGTCGCGACCAAGCCGCCGTGCGAGATCGTCGTCGATGGCAAGGCGACCGGGTTGCACACGCCGCAGCGCGCGCTCGCGCTGTCGGCCGGCGCGCACAAGATCACGTTCATCAACGCGGGCGAGCACATCAACAAGACGATCTCCGTCTCGGTCACGGCCGATCACACGACGAAGCTGATCAAGGACCTCTTGAACTGAGGTACACGCGGTGACGCCGGCCCTCGATCACCACGCGGCGCGCCGCGAGCAGATCGGCGCCGATGATCACCGCGGGCCGATCGCGTAGGCCGAGCCGCGCGAAGATCGGCAGGTCCGCGACGAGCAAGCTCGACGCGACCAGCGACACGCCGCCGACGTCGAGCGCGACGTCGTCGAACGCGCGAAAGTGCGAGCGGTGGGCGTCGGCGCCAACGGTGGCATCGACCTCGCGCGCCGCGCGATCGGTGCCGGGCATCGCAAGCGGGTTCGCGAAGCTCTGGTTGGCGCCGACGTCGAGGATCGCGGTCGCGGGCCGGCCGTCGAGCGTGACCGCGATCGCGATCTGACCGCCGTCGAGCGGCGTGTACGGCACCTCGACGAGGTCGGGCGTTCGCCAGCCGGTTTCGGGATGGACCACGAAGCGCCGCTGCGCGAGATCGATCTCGGTCGTGACGAAGCGAAACACGTCCATGCCGAGCAAGCCGTCGACGCCGGGCGTGTCGAGCGCGATCACGGCCGCGTGCAGGCCGCGCAGCTCGAGGCCGGCGACCGCGACGCTGCCGAGCCCGGCGCGATCGACATGCGGGATCCGGCCGGCCGCGCCATCACCGGCAACGCCGACGACGCCGGTTTGCGCGTGCACGCGGTCGCGCGTGGTCGGCGTGATCGTCGTCGTGCTCGCGCCGGTGTCGAGCTGGAAGACCAGCGGCGTGCCGTCGATCGTCACCGGCACGAGCAGCTCGTGCGCCGGGCCGAGCGTGATCGGCACCGCGGTCGCGTGCACGCACGCTGTGAGCGCGAGGGTCGCTACAGCGCGGGCGTGCAGGCGTTGGCCTTCGCCGGGCGGCACAGGTTCAGCGTCGCGTCGCAGGTGCCAGCGGCGCCGGTCGAGTCGGCGGGGCAGGGCGACGACGCCGAGCACGGCTGCGAGCACACCTCGATCGCGGGCGTGGTGTCGCTGAACGTGCGGCACGTCGTGCCCGTGCCGCAGTCGTGCTCGGTCGCACACGGGTCGTAGATCGCCATCGTGCAGGCTGTCCCGCTGTCGGGGGAGTTGCCGCTCGGGGAGTCGCCACTGCACGCGGCCGCCAGCGCGGCGACGGCGACAGCGAAAGCTAAGGTCCGCATGGCCCAGATCCTACACGATGTGATTCAATCGCTGCGTGGCACACATCGACGTGTTCAAGGGTTGGGCCGACACCATCCGGCAGGATGTCGAGGCGTTCAAGGCGCTGCTCGAGTCGTCGTCGGCGGAGCTCGACGCGCGCAAGCTCGCGGCGGGCGCGCTGTCGTATCTCGTCAGCAAGATGGATCTGATCCCGGACTGGAACGAAGGCATCGGCGTGATCGACGACGTCATGGTGCTTCGCGTGGCCGCGCAGCTCGCGCAGGATCAAGATCGCGGCACGCTGCCGACGACCGCCGAGGTCTCGTTCGAGCGGCTCGCGAACGAGGCCGAGAAGATCACCGCGTTCCTCGGCAGCGGCACGTACGACAAGCTCAAGGCGTACTGCGCCAAGCTCGGCGACCAGAAGATCCGCGGCCGCACGACGCAGCTGCTGATCGACGACGCCGCGCAGCGCAAGCAGTTCTACGTCGAGCTCGACGACGAGCTCAAGAAGACGGTGCCGATCGTCATCACCGATCCGGTCGATGCCGAGGTCCGGCTCAAGGCGTACCTCACGCACAAGCTCGGCGGATGATCACTCGCTGGCTCGCGCTCGCTGGCGTGGTTGCATCAGCGGGCCTCGCGCACGCGGACGAGTCGTTCGAGGCGCGCGCGCAGGGCGCGCACCACACGCGCATCGAAGATCTGGTGTGGACGCTGACCGCGACGTGCACGGACGGCGATGACACCCACCAGCGCCAGTGCCGTCACGCGCGCGACGCGCGACGCGCCGAGCTCGCGAGCCAGACGGTGCTCGTCGACGGCGATGCCGACGCGTTCGACATCGGCGCGTGGAACCCGAGCACCAAGACCGTGCCGTTCACGGTCAGCGCGTGTATCGCGTGTTATGGCGCCACGGTCGCGGGCAAGACCTGGTACGTCGTCGCCAGCGGCGTGCCGGCCACGTTGCACGGCGACGTGTTCACGACCGGCCCGCTGTTCGGCGACGCGCGCGCGTTTCCCGACGAGGCCGCGGCCGCCGCGTGGTCGCGCGCGCTGTCCAACGCGCGGGTCGAGCTCGTCGCGAAAGTGCCGGCGCACCCGCAGTGGTCGCAGGGCGGCAAGGACGGCCTCGCGCTCGACGTCGTCGCGTGGCGCGTCGTCGCGCCGTGCGACGGTGCGATCATCGCGGCCAAGCCGGCCTCGGGCCCCGTCGAGCCCGACAAGTCGCGCTGCGTTCCCGCCGCACCGACGGTCGCGCACGACCTGCCGGAGCTGACCGCCGACGCCGTGCGCGCTGCGATGGCGCCGGTCGTCGAGGCTGCGAAGGTTTGCTACGGCAAGTTCGCGGTCGCGGGCAACGCGACGCTCGCGCTCAAGATCCTGCCCGACGGCACCGTCGGCAGCTACGTGCAGCACGGCGACTTCGTCGACACGCCGACGGGCATGTGCATCGACAAGGCGATCTCGCGGCTGACCTTCCCGGCGAGCGTGCGCGGGATCGCGCTGCGCTTCCCACTCTCGGTGGCGCCATGACCAAGGACGAGCTGCTCGCGCGCCTGTGGGCCGACTACGTGCAGATGACGCCGCAGGCGGAGCGGATCCACGCGCTGCTCGGCTCGCGCGGCGAGCGCGTGGTCAACGATCACGTCGCGCTGCGCGGCCTCGGCATCGCCGATCTCGGCATCGCGGCGCTCGCGCGGCCGTTCGAGGCCGTCGGTTACGTCGAACAGCCGGCGCGCTACCGCTTCGACGACAAGAAGCTCGTCGCGCGCTACTGGCGGCACCCCGAGCCGGGCTCGCCGAAGGTCTTCATCAGCGAGCTGTGCGTCGGCGAGCTGTCGGCGCGCGCGCAGGCGCTGCTCGGCGAGCTCGTCGCGCAGGTGCCGGCCGACTTCTCGCGCCGACGCGACCTGCCGTGGGCCGGCCGGCCGTGGCGCGTCACGCGCGCGATCTACGACGAGCTGCTCGCCGAGAGCGAGTACGCGGCGTGGCTGGCCGCGTTCGGGTTCCGCGTGAACCACTTCACCGTCTCGGTCGACGCGCTCGCGACGTTCAGCGGCCTCGCCGAGCTCAACAAGTTTCTCGTCGGAAGCGGCTTTCAGCTCAACACGTCGGGCGGCGCGATCAAGGGCACGCCCGCCGACAAGCTCGAGCAATCGTCGACGCGCGCCGACGCGATCGCGGTCGACCTCGACGGAGAACGTGCCCAGATCCCGTCGTGCTACTACGAGTTCGCCAAGCGCTACGACGGCTTCGAGGGCTTCGTGCCGGCTTCGGCCGACAAGATCTTCGAGTCGACCGACGCTAAGCCGACGTGAGCGTCGCGAAGTAGTCGTTGAGCTCGAGCAGCACGTCGACGTCGACGCCGACGAACTGCACGCCCATCCCGCCGTCGGCGCTGGCCCAGCGCACGACCGCCGGGATCGTGAACTGCTGGTCGGTCGTGGGCAGCGTGAGCTCGAGCGTCAGCGTGGTGCCGATCGGCGGCGTGACCTGGCACGCGATGAACGCGCCACCCACTCCGATGTTGCGCGTTTCGGCCATCACCCAGCCAGCGGTCAGAGTGGTGCGAAACCGGACGGGCATGACGCGCCCCGGCCGCGCTTTCCCCCGGAAAAAGTGACGCCTCTCGTGACGCCGACCATCCATTTCCGCGACGAAAATCATAGCCGATCTTGCCGGCCATCTTCACGGCATCTGGGCTTTACCCGCCCGGAGGAGATGGGTACGGTGCGCCCCGATCGTGAAGGTGCATCTGATCGGCATCGGGGGGACCGGCATGGGCGCGGTCGCGGGCCTGCTCGTCGCAGCAGGTCACGACGTCCGTGGCTCTGACGCGGCCGTCTATCCGCCGATGAGCGAACAGCTCGCGGCCCTCGGCGTACCCGTCATGATGCCGTACGGCGAGCAGAACCTCGACTGGAAGCCCGACCTCGTCGTCGTCGGCAACGTGCACGGCAAGGATCACGTCGAGGTCAAGGCGGCGCAGGCGCGTGGCCTCACGCTGACCTCATTTCCGGCGGTCATCGGCGAGCAGCTGTTGCCGGGCAAGCAGTCGATCGTCGTCGCGGGCACGCACGGCAAGACCACGACCACGTCGCTGCTCGGGCACATCATGCTCGAGGCCGGCCGCGATCCGTCGCTGTTCGTCGGCGGCGTGCCCGTCGGCCTCGGCCACGGCTGGCGGCTCGGCGCCGGGCCGTTCGTGATCGAGGGCGACGAGTACGACACCGCGTTCTTCGACAAGGGCTCGAAGTTTCTCCACTACAAGCCCGACACCGTGATCCTGACGAGCGTCGAGCTCGATCACGTCGACATCTTCCCGTCGTTCGACGCCGTGCGCGATGCGTTCAAGAAGCTGGTCGCGCTGATCCCGCCGACCGGCTTGCTCGTCGCGTACGCCGACTCCGCCGACGTGCGCGCGGTCGCGAAGACCGCCGCGTGCAAGGTCGAGCTCTACACGGTGTACGCGCCCGACGGCACCACCGACGGCGAAGACTCCGACGGCGGGCTCGCGTCCGACATCGCGTGGTGGGCCAAGAACCTCGAGGTCGGCAAGAGCGGGCGCGTCGCGTTCGACGTCTACCACCACGGCGAGCGCATCGAGCGGTTCGAGACGCTGCTCGTCGGACGCCACAACGTCGGCAACGCGGTCGCGGCGATCGCGGTCGCGCATTCGCAGGGCGTTTCGATCAAGGACATCCAGCGTGGCCTCGCCACGTTTGCGGGCGTGCGGCGCCGCCAGGAGCTGCGCGGCATCGCCGGCGGTGTGACCGTGCTCGACGACTACGCGCATCACCCGACGGCCGTGCGCGAGACGCTCAAGGCGCTGCGCCGCAGGTTCCCCAAGCGCCGGCTCATCGCGGTCTACGAGCCGCGGTCGGCGACCAGCCGGCGCAAGACGTTCCAGGCGGAGTTCACCGACGCGTTCGCGCACGCCGACGAAGTGATCGTCGGCAAGATGTACGATGCGTCGAAGATTCCGCCCGAGGATCGCTTCGACCCCGAAAAGCTCGCGCTCGATTTGCACCGCAGCGGCACGCAGGCGAGCTACATGCCCGACACCAGCGCGATCGTGAAGCAGCTCGCGGAGAACGCGGCGCCCGGCGACGTGGTCGTCGTGCTGTCGTCGGGCAGCTTCGACGGGCTCCACGACAAGCTGCTCGACGCGATCGGCGATGCGATCCGGCCGGCCCAGCGCGCCGACATGCCGGCAGTGCGCGACGTGCTCAGCATGGTCAACCTCGAGGACGAGCCGGCGCGCGACGATCAGTTTCCCGACTTCTTCGTGCTCCGCAACGAGAAGGGCACGGTCGGCTGCGTCGCGCTCGAGGTGCTCGGCGAAGATGCCGTGCTGCGCGCGCTCGCGGTCGATCCCGAGTTCCGCGGCGCCGGTTACGGCTGGATGCTCGCCGACATGGCGGTCGGGCAAGCGCGCTGGCGCGGCGTGCGCCGGATCTACCTGCTCACCGAGACCGCGAGCGACTTCTTCGCGGCGAAGTTCGGGTTCCGCGTCGTCGATCGCTCGACGCTCGGCAAGGCCGTCGCCGCGACCGAGACGTTCATCGCGCCGCTGGGTGCGAGCCGCGTCGCCATGCGACTCGATCTGTGAGCGAGACGCGCGACCTTCACGAGCTGCTCGAGACCGCGCGTCGCGCCGCGCGCACGGCAATGCAGGTGCTCGCCGGCGCGCGCGCCGCCGAGATTCGCAGCAAGAACAATCCGCGCGATCTCGTCACCGAGTGGGACCTGCGCTCGGAAGCCGCGATTCGCACGGCGCTCGAAGAGCGCGCGCCCGGCATCGCGATCCTCGCCGAAGAAGGCGGCCAATCGGGCTCCGGAGCGTATCGCTGGCTCGTCGATCCCATCGATGGAACGGTCAACTTCGCGCACGGCCTCCCGCTGTGGTCGATCTCGATCGCGCTCGAAGACGATCATCAGCGGCCGCTCGTCGGCGTGGTCGCGGCGCCGGCGCTCGGCTGGTGGTTCGAGGCGATCGCCGGTCACGGCGCGCGCGATCACAGCGGTGCGCCGCTTCGAGTGAGCGCCCAGACGCGACTCGACCAGGCGCTGTTGTCGACGGGATTTCCGTACGATCGCGCGACGCACCCGGTCAACAACTTCGCGGAGTGGGAGCACTTGCAGCGCGTTGCGGGCGCGTGCCGGCGGCTCGGCTGCGCGTCGATCGATCTTTGCCTGGTCGCGTGTGGCTGGCTCGACGGCTACTGGGAGCGACGGCTCAAGCCGTGGGATGTCGCCGCGGGAGGGCTCGTCGTCGCCGAGGCAGGCGGCACCGTGACGAGCATGACGAACGGCACGTTCGAACCGCATTCCGGCGAGGTCGTCGCGACGAACGGTGCTATTCATAACGAGTTGATCGGCGAGCTGGCCCGCGTGGCCGACCGACGATGATCGGAGCACCAATGACTCGATTCGCCGCGATCGCGCTCGTCACTCTGGTTGCTGCCACGGCCGCCGCACAGCCCGCCGATCCGTACGGCGGCGGCGACGCGAAGAAGACGCCGGCCGTCAAGACGCCGGCCGTGAAGGCGCCCGCGCCGGGCGATCCATACGCAGACAGCAAGCCCGAGTCGTCGATCCCGTCGCGCGTCGGCCTGTCGGATCTCACGGCGGTGCAGGGCTTGCTCGCCGTCCAGAACCTCGACGCGTGGCTGCTCTACGATCGCGACGGTCAGAACCCGATCGCGCTCCGGCTCGCTGCGCCCGATGGCCGTCCGCAGCGCCCGTGGTTCTACTTGATCCCAGCGCGCGGCGAACCGATCGCGCTCGTGCACACCTCCGAGGTCCGCCAGTTCGATCACCTGCCGGGCAAGAAGCTCACGTATCTCGGCTATCGCGACTACGACAAGCAGCTGCGCCTCATGCTCAAGGGCGTCAAGTCGATCGCGCTCGAGTACTCGCCGAAGGCGGCGGTGCCGAATGTCTCGCGCATCGACGGCGGCACGCTCGAGCTGATCCGCGCGACCGGCGTGACCGTGCGGTCGAGCGACACGCTCGTGCAGTACACGAAGGCGATCTGGGGCGACGCGGGACGTACCGCGCACTTCATCGCGGTCCACCACATCATCGAGCTGCGCAAGGAAGCGCTCGCGTTCGTTGCAAAGAAGGTGTCGGCGCACGAGCCGGTCACCGAGTACGACGTCCAGCAGAAGCTCGTGCACGGCATGGCGATGCGAGGGCTCGTCGGGCCGCCGCCGGTGGTCGCGGCCGGCGTGAACACCGCGGATCCGTACTACGTGCCGACCGCGGCGCGCACGTCGCCGATCAACCAGGGCGACCTCCTCGTGATCTCGCTCGCCGGCAAGATCGACAAGCCCGAAGGCATCTACGCGGCGCAGACCTGGTGCGCGGTCGCCGATCACATGGTGACCGACAAGGTCGCGAGCGCGTTCCAGACCGTCAGCCTCGCGCGCGACCAGGCGCTCGTGCTCATCACCGATCGCATGAAGAAGCACCGGCCGCTGACCGGCGCCGAGGTCGACCAGGCCACGCGCGCCTTCATCAAGAAGGCGGGGCTCGTCGAGCAAGTCATGCACCGCACCGGTCACTCGATCGATAGCGACCTGCAAGGCGGCGGCGCCGACCTCGACGACTTCGAGGTCAAGGACACGCGCATCCTGACGCCGGGCACCGGCTTCACGATCGGACCGGGCGTCTACTTCCCCGGTCAGTTCGGCGTGCGCACCGAGATCTCGGTGTACCTGTCTCCGAACGGGCCGGAGGTCACGACTCCGGCGCAGGACGAGGTCGAAGCATTACTGAAGTAACCGCGCTGATCCTCGCCGGCGGCAAGGCCACGCGGCTCGGCGGCATCGCGAAGCACGAGCTCGTCATCGACGGCGAATCGATCGCCCGTCGCCAGATCCGCGTGATGGCGCCGCTCGTCGCCGAGATCTTGATCTCGGGCGCCGAGATCGCGGGGCATCGCACGGTTCACGACGCGCTCGCCGGCGTGGGCCCGCTCGCGGGCATCGCTGCCGGCCTCGCCGCGGCCGGCACGCCGTGGCTGCTCGTCGTCGCCGGCGACATGCCGTATCTCACGAGCGACCTGCTCGCGGCGATGATCGCGAAGGCGGGCGATTGCGACGCCGTTGGCGTGCGCGCCGGCGGTTTGCCGGAGCCGCTGCTGTGCGTGCTGCACGCGCGCACGCGCGACGCGGCCCTGCGCCGGCTCGCCGCGGGGCGTTACAAAGCGAGTGGCCTTCTGACCGACGAGGGCCTGCGCGTCGCGTGGCTCGACGATCCGGATCCGCGCGCGCTCGTAAACATCAACTCACCCGCGGATTTGCGAGAGTCATAGACGGGGCGTTTACGTTTCGGTTGGCATCCGGTAAATACATGCGCTGTCATGCGGGTCGGTCCAGTCACCATTGATGTTCCGGTGCTGCTCGCCCCGATGGCGGCGGTGACCGATCTGCCGTTTCGCACGGTCGCCGAGGAGCTCGGGGTCGGCTTCACGATCACCGAGTTCTTGTCGGCGCACGCGCTCGCAGTCGGCGACAAGAAGACGACCGGCAAGCTGACGGCGTCGCTCGGCGGGCGCGCGTTCGGCGTGCAGATCTTCGGCCGCGAGCCCGAGATGATGCAGAAGGCGGCCGAGCTCGCGGTCTCGATCGGCGCATCGCTCGTCGACATCAACATGGGCTGCCCGGCCAAGCGCGTGGTCGCCGGCGAATGCGGATCGGCGCTGATGCGCGAGCCGCAGATCGCGCAGGAGCTGGTGCGCGCGACCATCTCGGCCGTGCCGTCGCACGTGCCGGTCACGGTCAAGCACCGCGCGGGCTGGGATCAGGGCCACAAGAACGCGCCCGAGTTCGCGTGCGCGATGGTCGAGGCGGGCGCGCAGATGATCACGGTGCACGGTCGCACGCGCACGCAGGGCTTCTCGGGCCAGAGCGACCCCGACATCATCCGGCGCGTGCGCGAGGCCGTGCCGAAGCACATCCCGGTCGTCGGCAACGGCGACGTCATCGACGTCGAGGGCTTCATCCGGCTGCGCGAGCACACCGGCTGCGACGCCGTGATGATCGGCCGCGGCGCGCTTGGCAACCCGTGGCTGTTCTCGCGACTGCGCGCGATCTGCGAGGGCAAGCCGGATCCCGGCGTGCCGACGCTCACCGAGCGGCTGCACGTCTATCGCCGCCACGTCGATCTGATCGAGCAGCTGCGCGGCGGTCCGCGCACGCTTCACGAGGTTCGCAAGGCGTGTGCGTGGTACGCGCGCGGCTTGTACGGCTGCAACGCGTTGCGGCTCAAAGTGTGGGAGACGCCAGATCTGGCGTCGGCGCGGGCGCTGGTCGAGGAATTCTTCGCCGGCCTCATCGCGCGCGAGCAGCGCGGCCTTGGGTCCGCGGGGTCGCGCGAGACCATGGACGCCGACGAGGCCGCCTAGTGCTGCGCGCATCGCTCAAGGCCGGCGACTTCCTGGTCGCGGAGAGCCCGGCTATGCGCGCGATCGCCGCGCGCGTCGACGAGCTGGCCGACGGCCAGTCGCCCGTGCTGATCACCGGCGAGCACGGCACCGGCCGCGAGCTCGTCGCGCGCATCCTGCATCAGCGCGGGCCGCGCTGCCGCCATCGCTTCGTGTCGGTGCGGCCGACGTTCGAAGGCACCGACTCCGCCCAGGTCCCCGACGTGTGCGAGCGGGCGCGGCGCGCGCTCAAGGCCGCCGCCGGCGGCACGCTGCTGGTCAAGGACATGATCGATCTGTCGGCGCCGTCGCAGCGGACATTGCGCCGCGCGATCCGCGATCGCGACGACGACGTGCATGTCGTCGCCACCGCCGACGTCGACGTCGATCACGCGGTCGACGCGAAGATCGTCGCGCGCGAGCTCTACGACCTGTTCGCGGAGCGCCGCATCGAGGTGCCGCCGCTGCGCGATCGCATCGACGATCTGCCCGAGCTGTTCGAGCGCTGGGTCAAGCACTACGCCGCCGAGATCGGCCGCACCAAGCCGACGATCTCGACGCGCGCGCACGAGCGGCTCGCGTCGTATCCGTGGCCGGGCAACGTCGCCGAGCTCAAGTCGATCGCGCGCCGCCTGGTGGTTCGCGTGGCAAAGAGCCGCATCGAGGCCGGCGATGTCGACGAGGTCCTGCCGATGGTCGCCGCGCGCGTGCCGCTCGAGGACCTCGCGTTCGAGGAGATCGTCAAGGCCAAGCTGTCGGGCCTGCTCGCGCGGATCGACGGGTATCCGATCCACGACCTGTACGACAAGGTGCTCGAGCGCGTCGAGCGTCCGCTGTTCGACCTCGTGCTCGCCCACACCGGCGGCAATCAGGTCAAGGCGGCGGAGCTCCTCGGCCTCAACCGCAACACGCTGCGCAAGAAGCTGGCCGGCCTGGGGCTCGAGCGCGCCAAGAAGAAGAAGCCGGATCGCGAAGATCGCGCGCTCGACGGCGAGTAGCGCAACCGCTGGCCGGCGCCGGTGTCTATCCCGGCATGACGGAAGCATTTCATCAAGGTGGCTGGGGCATGTATCCGACGCTCATCGTCGGCCTCATCTTGCTCGGCAACGCGCTCGGGTTCGCGATCGCGCCCGACACGCGACGTCGTGCGATCGTTCGCACGCTGGCATCGCTGACGATGCTGGTCGCGACCCTGGGGTTCGTGACCGGCCTCATCAAGACCTGCATCGCTGCCGACGGCGCGTTCGACGTCGTGGTGCGCGGGTTCGGCGAGTCGCTC
>Ga0070665_100007052_pt1 | contig 11416 bp, 2 predicted proteins | sample KBSS13metaG_FD_65862 | JGI IMG/M metagenome (GOLD analysis project Ga0070665, IMG submission 65862) | Switchgrass rhizosphere microbial communities from Kellogg Biological Station, Michigan, USA - KBS S1-3 metaG | ecosystem: Host-associated > Plants > Roots > Rhizosphere > Soil ...
AATCAGACCACCGGCGCGCTCTATTTCGACTATGACGGCAACGGCGTTGGAACCGCCGTGCAATTCGCCACACTGGTCGGCCACCCGGTCTTGGCTGCCAGCGATTTTGCGGTGATCTGACGGACCAGGATGCGTCTGCGTTTCGGAGAAAATGGGGTCGCAGCCTCGGGCCCCCGCGCAATTTCTGGAACACGTGGCCGCTCCAGCGCTTTGTTGTCGCATCCTACCCGCGGAAATCCGGCCCCCACTTGTCACACGATGCGCTGGGACGCGCCATCGCCCGAGACCAGTTGCCGATAGTCCCGCGGGGTCATCCCGTAGCGGACGCGGAACAGGCGGGTCAGATGCGGCGCGTCTGAGAAGCCGAGCCGCAGCGCGATCGTGCCGATCGGCTCGGCGCGCTCGATATCGCCCAATGCCGCCCTGGCACGCTCCAGCCGCATCGTGCGGACGAAATTCTGCACGCCGCCATCAGGCCGGAACGCCGCAAAGAGGCTTGCGCGGCTCGCATCGAGAGCGTCGCAAAGATCCCGGACCTCGAGGGACCTGTTCAGCCGGCTTTCGATCAGCGTCTCCGCGCGGCGGCGCAGGCCGGCTTCGGACTTGCCGGCCCGCGGGGTCGACGATCGGACTTGCGTCGCGGCGGCAAGGAGAAGGTCGAGAAGCGAGCGGCCCAGCACGGGCGCGCACGACCGATCGAGATCGGGCAGGGCCTGCCAGAGCCTTTCGGCATGGCCGATCAGCAGATCGGCATGTGCCCCGCCCACGACAAGGCCGTGCAGATCGTCGAGGCTCCCGAACAGGGCGCTGGCCACCGGCCTTGGCATAATGATCGAATAGGTGCGGCTGGAGGTGGAGACATGGACGGACGGCCTGGCCAGATCGTGAAAATGGAACGCGCCGGATTCCTCGTGAAAATCGCGGCTGTCGAATACACCATGGGCGGATCCCCGGATCATCATGTTGACGATCAGCGGATCGAAATCGGAAGAGCGTATGTCCTGCAGGCGCCGTTCCCAGCGCATGCCGGTGATTTCGGCATGGACGAAGAGGACGTCGCCCAGCTCGGCGCTCTCAAAGAGCGTGTTGAAGGGCTCGACCGGTTCGGTACGAAAGATGGCGTCCATGCGCGGCCAGGACCGGGCCAGCCAGGCCGCATAGCGCTCCTCGGGCGGTAGATGGGCGGTCGCGAAGCGCAATATTTCGATCGGTTCATGCCCGGCCGGTTGCGGCCGCGAGGCGGGAGATGCGGGCTGGGACGAAGTCACTGGCAGGCTCCTGCAATTCGCGTCGAGATGGTTCCGTCGGGCGCGTCGAGCGGCCCTGAACGCGCCCATGGAACGTCCGTTCAATTAATTAAGTCAGGCATTCAAGTAATTTGCGTTTGAATCGAATTACAAGCCCGGGTCAATTTTATGCCGCCCCCAGGGCCGGCGCCGGGCGGGGATGGGAAATGCGTAACACAGCTACCGGAACGAATCTGACGCGACGCGGCATTGCCGACGGTCGCGCCGAACTCGGCGTTGACGACATTGGCGATTTCATGGCGGACAGCGCCTGGATATCCGGGCCGCAGCCATTCGCCGCGATCAACCAGGCACCGACCTTCACCTCACCGGCGTTCGCGATCGCGCGGGTATCGACCGACAGCAGCGGCGCGCAGGCGAACTCTGCGTCGATCCAGGCCGTCTTCTCGCCCGACGGCAGCAAGATTCTGTTCGCCAGCAGCGCCACCAATCTGGTCGCGGGCGATACCAACGGCCAGAACGACGTCTTCATCAAGGACCTGGCCACCGGCGCGGTCACACGGATATCCACCGACAGCAACGGTGCGGAGGCAATTGGTGGAGCCAGCACGGCCGCCGTCTTTTCCCCCGACGGCAGCAAGGTGACCTTCAGCAGCACCGCGACGAATCTCGTGGCCGGCGATACGAACGGCCAGTCCGACATCTTCGTCAAGGTCCTCGCGACCGGTGCGGTCACCCGAATATCGACCGACAGCAGCGGCGCGCAGGCGACAGGCGGAGCCAGTTCGGTTTCCGTCTTCTCGCCCGACGGCAGCAAGATCATGTTCAGCAGCAGCGCCAGCAATCTGGTCGCGGGCGACACCAACGGCAGCTCGGATGTCTTCATCAAGGATCTGGCTACCGGCGCGGTGACGCGCGTCTCGACCGACAGCAGCGGCGCACAGGCGGCGGGATTTAGCCAGTCCGGACTCTTCTCACCGGACGGCAGCAAGATCGTGTTCACCAGCAGCGCCGGCAATCTGGTTGCCGGCGACAGCAACGTTCAGACTGACATCTTCGTCAAGGACCTGGCCACTGGTGCGGTCACCCGGGTTTCGACCGACAGCAGCGGCGCGCAGGCGACGGCATTCAGCTCCACTCCCGTTTTCTCGCCCGACGGCACCAAAATAGCCTTCGTCGGAAACGCGACGAACCTCGTGGCGGGCGACACGAACGGCGCTGCCGATATCTTCGTCAAGGATCTCGTGACGGGCGCGACGACGCGCGTTTCGACCGACAGCAGCGGCGCGCAGGCGACAGGCATAGCGAGCAACGGGCCCGCCTTCTCGCCGGACGGCAGCAAGATCCTGTTCGCCAGCGGCGCGACCAATCTGGTCGCCGGCGATACCAACAACCAGTTCGATGTCTTCATGAAGGATCTGGTCAGCGGTGCGACCAGCCGCTGGTCGATCGCCGGCAATGGCGCCGAGGGGGCGGGAGGGGGGAGCCAGACCCCGATTTTCTCTCCCGACGGCAGCATGATCATGTTCACCAGCAGCGCGAACAATCTCGTCGCCGGGGACACGAACGGTCAGAGCGACATCTTCGTCGCGTCGGGTCAGGTCAAGCCGACCTATTTCGAGAATGGCGTGGCGGCGCAGATCGCCGTCCGGGTGAACGTCGCGGATGTCGACAATACAACGTTCCCGGGCGGCTCGCTGACCATCGCGATATCGGCCGGAGCCGCGGCAGGCGACCTCCTCGCCCTGTCCGGCCCCGGAATCAGCATCAGCGGCGACAAGGTCAGCTATATGGGCGTCGAGGTCGGCACGCTCACCGCTTCGCCGACCAGCCTTTCGATCGCGCTCAACGGCGCGGCCGACGCCGCGGCGGTCAAGGCGATCGCGCAGGCCGCGACCTTCGCAACCACGTCCGACACGCCGGCGGCCGGGGACCGAACCATCACCTTCACCCTCGTCGACGGCGGCGGGACGGCCGATGGCGGTAGCGATAGGGCGAGCTTCGCGCACGATGTCTCGCTGACCGCGGCCAACGATGCGCCGAACGGCACCGACACGACGGTGACCTTCTACGAAGACTCCACGCGAACGCTGTCGGCGGCCGATTTCGGCTTAACCGACGTGGAAGGAAACGCGCTTCTGTCGGTCACGATCACCACGCTGCCGGGCGCGGGTACGCTGCGGCTCAGCGGAACCGCGGTAACAGTAGGGCAAAGCGTAACCGCGGCGAACCTTGCCGCCGGCAATCTGGTGTTCACGCCGGTCGCCAACGCCAATGGCCCCGGCTATGCCAGCTTCACCTTTCAGGTGCGCGACGATGGCGGCACCGCCAATGGCGGGGTAAATCTCGACCCGAGCCCGAACACCCTCACCTTCGACGTAACGCCGGTGAACGACGCGCCGAGCATCGCCGCGGACTTCACGGTCACCCGCGTTTCCACCGCCGCCGACGGCGCGCAGGGCAACAACCACGTCGCCGGCACGGCAATGTTCTCGCCGGACGGAACCCGCATCGCCTTCCAGAGCCAGGCGAGCAACCTGGTCGCCGGCGATACCAACAATGCCAGCGACGTTTTCATGAAGGACCTCGCCACCGGCGCGGTCACGCGCGTTTCGGTGAGCGAGTCCGGACAGCAGCAATTGAACGGCGCCGACGCGCTGATCTCATTCTCCACCGACAAGATCGCCTTCAGTTCGGGGCCGCTGATCCCGGGCGACACGAACAATCAGCAGGACGTCTACGTGAAGAACCTGACCACCGGCGTGGTGACCCTGGTGTCGGTCGCCGCCAACGGCACGCAGGGCAACTCCCTGTCGATGGGGCCGGTGATATCGCCCGACGGCACCAAGATCTTGTTCACGAGCGTTGCGAGCAACCTTGTGGCCGGCGACACCAACGGCGTCGCCGACCTGTTCCTGAAGGACCTGACGACGGGCGGCCTGACGCGGCTGTCGACGGCTGCGGACGGGAGCCAGGGAAACCAGGCCGTGACATCCAGTGCGACCAATATATCTTACGCATTCGCCCCGGATGGCAGCAGCGTGCTCTTCACCAGCAACGCGTCCAATCTGGTCGCGAACGACACGAACGCCGCCTCGGATCTCTTCGTCAAGAATATCGCCAGCGGCGCAATCAGCCGCGTTTCGACCGACATGAATGGCGTCCAGGCCAATGGCGCCAGTCTCTACGGCCTCTATTCCCCGGACGGCACCAAGATCACATTCTACAGCTCGGCCTCCAACCTCGTTGCGAACGACACCAACGCGACTCAGGACATTTTCGTAAAGGATCTGGCGACGGGCGCGGTGACCCGCGTTTCAACGGACCTGACGGGCGGCCAATCGAATGCGGGCTCCTTCGTCCCGGTCTTTTCGCCCGACGGCAAGAAGGTCGCGTTCTACGGCAATGCCAGCAACCTGGTCGCCGGCGACCGCAACGGGCAGCTAGACGTGTTCGTGAAGGATCTCACCACCGGCGAGATCATCCGCGTCTCGACCAGCTCGGCCGGCGTCGAAGGCAACAACTCCAGCCTTTCACCGGTCTTTTCGCCGGACTCGCAAAGCCTTCTCTTCGTCAGCGCGGCCACGAATCTGGTCGCCGGCGACACCAATGCGAGACAGGACGCGTTCCTGGCGACGCTGCCGCCGCTCGTCCAATATGTCGAGAATGGCGCGCCCGCGCAGATCGCCGCGAACGTCTCGATTTACGACATGGACAATGGCAGTTTCGGCGGCGGTACGCTCAGCGCGGCGATCACGGTGAACGCCGCAGCGGGCGATCAGCTCAGCATCGCCCCCTCCGGCAGCAATGTCGGCATCGACGTGGCCGGCAGCAGCGTCCTGTACAACGGCAACGAGATCGGCATCCTCACCACCGGCGCGAACGGCATTTCGATCGCGCTCGACGGCGACGCCACCATATCGGCGGTCGAGGCGCTCACGGCAGCGCTGCGATTCGCGACGACATCCGACACGCCCGGCATTGCCACGCGGATCGTCACCATCACCCTGGCCGACGGTGGGGGCACGGCCAATGGCGGAACCGATACGAGCAGCTTCACGCGAAGCATCGCGGTCACCGTCGCGAACGACGCGCCATCCGGCGCCGATCACAGCACGACTGTCCTCGATAATGCCGTTCTGACTTTCACAGCGTCCGACTTCTCGGCCGGCTTAACAGATCCCGAAGGCAACAGCTTTGCCGGCGTGCGCATCACGGATTTGCCGTCTACCGGCACGATCAGCCTGAACGGCGCTCCGATCAGCGCGGGCCAGCTGGTGACGCTGGCGCAGCTGAACGCCGGCGCGCTCTCCTACCAGCCGGCAGCCGGGGCGCGCGGCACCGCGCCGACCTTCACCTTCCAGGTGCAGGACGACGGCGGCACCGCCAATGGCGGCGTCGATTTGGATCAATCGCCGAACCTCTTTACGGTCACCATCCTGTCCTCGAACGCCGCGCCGGTGCTGGATCTCAACGGTCCCGATGCGGGCACGAGCGTGAGCGCGACGACGCCCGAGCAGACCGACGTCAGCCCGATCGCGCCGCTCGCGACGCTGACGGACCCTGATTCCGCCAATTTCGACAGTGGCTCGCTCACCGTGTCCTTTGGTGCCGGGGGAACGGCGAGCGACTTCTTCCTCATCCATGACGATGGCGGGGTCTATGCAGCCGGCCGCTTCGGCGCCACCGGCAACGACGTCTATTTCAACAAAGTGATGTTCGGCACGCGCTCGGGGGGGATCTTCGGCCAGGATCTGGTCGTCACGCTCAACGGCAATGCGACTCCGCAGGCAGTCGAGGCGCTGATCCACAATATTGGCACCTTCAACGATTCCGACGCGCCACCGTCGGGCGCGCGGACCGTGACTTTCACCGTCACCGACGGAGACGGCGGCACCGCCAAGGCGGATGCGAGCATCACGATCGTCGCCCAGAACGACGCGCCGGTGAACGGCGTCCCCGGCGCCCAGGCGGTGAACGAGGACGCGCAGCTGGCCTTCGACAGCAGCCACGGCAACACGCTCTCGGTCAGCGACGCGGACGCCGGCGGCGGCAACCTCACCGTCACCCTGTCGGTCGGGCACGGCCTGCTGACCCTGAGCGGGATGGGCGGCCTCGTCTTCGGCACGGGCGACGGCAGCGCCGACGCGGCGATGACCTTCACCGGCACCGCCGCCACGATCAATACGGCCCTCGACGGCCTCATCTATGCGCCGGCCGGCGATTACAACGGCGCCGACTCGCTCAGCATCACCACCAGCGACAACGGCGCCACCGGCGCCGGCGGCGCGCAGCAGGACGTGGACACGGTCGCGCTCAACATCGCCGCGGTCAACGACGCGCCGACCGCCACGATCACCCCGGGAGGCGGCGTTTTGGGACCGGTCGGGAACGAGATCCTGGTCAACACCGCAACGGCGAATGCCCAGCAATTTCCCCAGATGACGGCGTTGTCGAACGGCGGCTTCGTGGTGACGTGGTTGGATGGCAGCCAAGGCGTCGGCGGCGCGACCGGGGACAGCAGCGGCAGCGCCGTCAAGGCGCAGGTCTTTGCCGCCGGCGGGACGCCGGTGGGAAGCGAAATCCTGGTCAGCACGGCAACCGAGGGCGATCAGGGCGGGGGACAGATCACGGCGCTGTCGAACGGCGGCTTCGTAGTGACGTGGGCGGATCTCAGCCAGGGCGTCGGCGGCGCGACCGGGGACAGCAGCAGCGCTGCCGTCAAGGCGCAGGTCTTTGCCGCCGGCGCGACGGCGGTGGGAAGCGAGATCCGGGTCAACACCGCAACCGACGAGGCCCAGCAAATCCCCCGGATCACGGCCCTGTCGAACGGCGGCTTCGTGGTGACGTGGTCGGATAGCAGCCAAGGCGTCGGCGGCGCAACCGGGGACAGCGTGGCCAATGCCGTCAAGGCGCAGGTGTTCGCCGCCGGCGGGACACCGGTGGGAAGCGAGATCCTGGTCAACAGCGCGACCGCCGGAAACCAGGCCAATGCGCAGCTGACGGCGCTGTCGAACGGCGGCTTCGTGGTGACGTGGCAGGATATGAGCGCCGGCGTCGGCGGCGCGGCGGGAGACAGCAGCAGCGCCGCCATCAAGGCGCAGGTCTTCGGCGCCGGCGGGACGCCGGTGGGAAACGAGATCCTGGTCAACACCGCAATCGCGAATGCCCAGCAGGCTCCCCAGATCACCTCGCTGTCGAACGGCGGCTTCGTGGTGACGTGGTTGGATGGCAGCCTCGGCGTCGGCGGCGCGACCGGAGACAGCAGCAGCAACGCTGTCAAGGCGCAGGTGTTCGCGGCGGGCGGGGCGCCGGTGGGAAGCGAGATCCTGGTTAACACCGCAATCGCGAATGCCCAGCAGGCTCCCCAGATCACGGCGCTGTCGAACGGCGGCTTCGTGGTGACGTGGTTGGATGGCAGCCTCGGCGCGGGCGGGGCGACCGGGGACAGCAGCGCCACGGCCATCAAGGCGCAGCTGTTCGCCGCCGGCGGGTCGGCAGTGGGAAGCGAGATCCTGGTCAACACCGCCACGGCGAGTGGCCAAAGTGCGCAACAGGTCACCGCGCTGTCGAACGGCGGCTTCGTGGTGACCTGGCAAGACTTCAGCCAGGGCGTTGGCGGGGCGACCGGGGACAGCACCGGCAATGCCGTCAAGGCGCAGGTCTTCGCCGCCGGCGGGGCGCGGGTGGGAAGCGAGATGCTGGTCAACACCGCCACCGCGAGCGACCAGACACAGCCTCAGATCAAGGCGCTGTCGAACGGCGGGTTCGTGGTGACGTGGACCGACAATAGCCAAGGCGTCGGCGGGGCCACCGGCGATACCGCCGGCCTGGCGGTCAAGGCGCAGGTCTTCGGGCCGGCGCCCTATCATGCGATCGAGCAGACCGCGCTCAGCCTCAAGGGCGGCCTTGCCGTGGCCGATGCCGACAGCGGCTCGGGAATAGAGACGGCCACCGTCTCCGTCGATTATGGAATCCTCCATCTCGCCGCGGGCACGAGCGGCGCGACCATCACCAATAATGTCAGTGGGGCGGTGACGATCACCGGCACGATCGCGCAGATCAACGCGCTCCTCTCGAGCGACGGCACCAGCTTCGTGACCTACACCGCCAATGGCGACGCGCCTCCGGGCTCGGCGACGCTGACCCTCCTGGTGAACGATGGCGGCAATAGCGGCTCGGGCGGTGCGCTCAGCGGCAGCGCGACGACAACGATCGGCATCACCGCAGTTAACGACGCGCCGGTCAACATTGTACCCGTCACCCAGGCGATCAACGAAGATATGCCGGGGACCTTCAGCACCGGCAATGGCAACGAGATCTCGGTCAGCGACCCCGATGCGGGCGCCGGCAGCCTCATTGTCACTTTGTCGGTTGCTCACGGCCTGCTGACCCTGAGCGGGACGAACGGCCTCGCCTTCGGCGCGGGCGACGGCAGCGACGATGCGACGATGACCTTCACTGGCACCGCGGCCGCGATCAACACGGCGCTGAACGGCCTCACCTATGCGCCGACCGCCAATTATGAAGGCGCCGACACGCTCAGCATCACCACCTTCGACAATGGCAATAGCGGCACCGGCGGCGCCCGGCAGGATGCCGACACGGTCGCCATCAACATTACGAATGTGGACGATGCGCCGGTGGCGGCTTCGGACAATGCGGACGTAGCCGAAAACGCGGTCGCCACGATCGCGGTGCTCGACAATGATACGGACGTGGACGGCGGCCCGAAGATGGTGGCGAGCGTCGACGGAACCGCGCTCAGCGCAGGCCAGTCGGCGAGCCTCGCCTCGGGCGCGATCGTCACGCTGAATAATGACGGCACGCTGAGCTACGATCCCAATCACGCGTTCGACTATCTGGTCTCGACGGCGACGGCAGCCGCAACCGGGTCTGTCAATGACTCCGCCGCGGACAGCTTCACCTACGCATTGAACGGCAACAGCGCGACGACGGTGACGGTGACGATCGGCGGCGTCGATGGAGCCGGCGATCACCTGAATGGCGATGGCGGCGACAACGTCATCACCGGCACGCCCAACCCGGACCATTTCGATCTCAGCCAGGGCGGCAGCGACGCCATCAATGGCCTCGGCAGCAATGACGACTTCTATTTCGGCGCAGCCTTCACCGCGGCCGACCAGGTCGATGGCGGTGCGGGCAATAACGACCGGATCGACCTCGATGGCGATTATTCCGGCGGGAATGCACTGGTGCTCGCCGGGAACACGATCACCAATATCGAAGCGATCATATTGTCGCCCGGATACGGCTACGACCTCACCACGAACGACGGGAACGTCGCGGCCGGCAGCACGCTCACTGTCCTGGCGGCCCAGCTCGGCGCCGGCCACAGCCTCGTCTTCAATGGCTCCGCCGAGACCGGCGGCCGCTTCGTCATCACCGCCGGCCAGGGCGATGACAGTCTCACCGGCGGATATGGCAATGACGTCCTCGACGGCGGGGCCGGCACCGACGCAATGGCCGGCGGCCGCGGCAACGACGCCTATGTCGTCGACAGCGACAGCGACGTCGTCACCGAAAATGCGAACGAGGGCACGGACGAGATCCAGACCAGCCTGCTGAGCTACACCCTGCATTCGGCCAATGTCGAAAATCTCGCCGGCCTGAATGCGGCCGGCCAGACCCTGGTCGGCGACGGCCAGGCCAACCGGATCACCGGCGAGATCGGCAACGACATCATCAATGGCCTTGGCGGCAACGACACCATGCTGGGCGGCGAAGGCGACGATCGTTACTTCGTGGATCAGGGCGGCGACATGGTTCTGGAGGCCTCGGGGGAAGGGTATGATCGCGTCCTGACGAGCGTCAGCTATGTCCTGGCGGCGGGCAGCGAGATCGAGAAGCTGACCACCAACGACAATTTCGCAACGACGGCAATCGACCTGACCGGCAATGAGCTTGGCCAATATCTGTTTGGCAATGCCGGCGCCAACAGGCTCGACGGCGCCGGCGGCGCGGACGTCATGGTCGGCCTTGGCGGTGACGACCGTTACTATATCGATACGGCTGCGGATCGCGTCATCGAGGGCGTCGGCGAAGGCTATGACCGCGTATTGTCCGCGGTGAGCTGGACGCTTCAACCCGACTCCCATGTCGACAAGATCACGACGATCGACAATCTGGCGACGACGGCGATCAATCTGACCGGCAACAATTTGGGCCAATATATTTTCGGCAATTCCGGCGCCAACAAACTGGACGGAGGCGGCGGTGGCGACGTCCTGGCCGGCCTTGGCGGCAACGACGTCTACGTCACCCGTAGCGAGGCCGATCGCGTCATTGAAGATGCGGGCGGCGGCAATGACCGCGTGCTCGCGGGGGCGAGCTTCGTCCTGCAGCCGGGCTCGGAAGTCGAAGTGCTGAGCACGATCGATAATCTGGGGACGGCTGCGATCGACCTGACCGGCAATGCGCTGAGCCAATACCTCTTCGGGAACGAGGGCGCGAACGTTCTGGATGGCAAGCTCGGCAACGACATCCTCTATGGCTTCGGCGGGACGGACACGTTCGAATTTACGACCGTGCTCGGCGCAGGTAATGTCGATCGCATCGCCGACTTCGCGACCGGCGTCGACAAGATCGCGCTCGACGACTTCATCTTCGTCGGCCTCTCTTCCGGCGCGCTGCCGGCCAGCGCGTTCCATGTCGGGAGCGCTGCCCACGATGCCGACGACAGGATCATTTACGACAATGCCAGCGGGACCCTCTATTATGATTATGACGGCAGCGGCATAGGCACAGCGGTGGCGTTCGCCACCTTGAATGGCGCGCCGATATTGGCGGCAAGCGATTTCATGGTGATCTAGTCTGGGGCCGGCGGATTCCAAACCGCCGGTCCTTCGGGCCTTCCGCTTCCTTTGTGGGAATGACCAGCGCGCGAGGCCTCCCAAGGCGACCTGCTCCGTACCGCTCTTCCGGAACGCAAAGAAAATGCGGTCCCGGCGGAATGCCGGGACCGCATCAGATGGGCGAACCGCTAGTTCCTGGTCAAAACCGGCGGTGTGAACGCCGGCGGGAAGGAATTGCCGACGGTCCGGTTGTCGCCATAGCTCGAGATCGTGCCGCCACCGGCAATTCCGGTCGCCGAGCCATTGGTTGCGATTGTGGAGCCGCCCACGCGGATGATGGCGCTGGCGCCATTG
>Ga0070665_100007053_pt1 | contig 11415 bp, 11 predicted proteins | sample KBSS13metaG_FD_65862 | JGI IMG/M metagenome (GOLD analysis project Ga0070665, IMG submission 65862) | Switchgrass rhizosphere microbial communities from Kellogg Biological Station, Michigan, USA - KBS S1-3 metaG | ecosystem: Host-associated > Plants > Roots > Rhizosphere > Soil ...
CGGTCGGGGACACAGCAGGTGTCCCCGACAGGATGGGCGGCGGTCCGCACGAGGGACTGCGGTTGATCGACACATTGGTCGAACGGGGGACCCTCGACGACTCCGTCGCGGGGTTCGACGACGACGCCGATGCCGAGTGGCAGGAGCGCGCCCTGTGCGCGCAGACGGACCCGGAGGCGTTCTTCCCCGAGAAGGGCGGCTCCACCCGGGAGGCCAAGCGCATCTGCGCCGGCTGCGAGGTCCGGGCCGAGTGCCTGGAGTACGCGTTGGCGCAGGACGAGCGGTTCGGCATCTGGGGCGGGCTCTCCGAGCGAGAGCGCCGCAGGCTGCGCCGCGCGGCGGGCTGATCCGATCACCGGCTGCGTCTCGCGCAGTCGGTGATCTCGTCAGGGTGGTGCCGCGGACGCGCTCCGTCGGTTCCTGTCGGTCCGGGTCAGTCCGCGCCGCCCTCGACGGCGTCCGGGGAGATGTTGAGGTACTCCGCGACCTGCTCCACGAGCACCTCGTGCAGCAGCTCGCCCAGGTCCGCGCCCCCGCGTGCCCGTGCCTCGAGCGGACGTCGATAGAGCACGATCCGCGCCCGTGAGGGCAGCCCGGCCGGGTCGACCCCCGCAGGCACGAGCTGCGCCAGCGGCACGCCGGCGTCCGCGAGGACACCCGAGCCCCAGACGACCTCCTCCGGCGAGGTCTGGCGCACCTCGGGCACCTCGTCGACGGCGAGGTCGAGATCCACCAGCTCGGGTCCCCACCGCACCTCGATGGGCTCCAGCGCCTCGAGCACGCGCGCGTCGAAGCGTTCCGCGCGCGTCTTGAACGAGGGCGTGGTCACCGGGTAGAGCAGGCCGCGCAGGCCCCGGCCCCGTCGGTCCCGACGGCGGGGGGAGCGGCGCACGAGCGGGCGTGCGGCCGGCGTCGAAGGCGGGGTCGATGCGGACACCCGTCGAATGGTACGGCGCCCGCCGACCGCCCGACACGATGCGCGACGGGCCCGCGCGTCGCAGCCGGGAACCGCGGCCCCGGGGGGTTATCGTCACCGACGTGCTGAGTGTGCGGAGGTGTTCGCGGAGCGGCTGCACCGAGCGTGCGGTGGCCACCCTCACCTACGTCTACGCCGACTCCACCGCCGTCGTCGGGCCGCTGGCCACGCAGGCCGAGCCGCACACCTACGACCTCTGCACCGCCCACGCCCACCGGCTCACCGTCCCCCGGGGCTGGGAGGTCGTGCGCTTCGAGGGCGAGTTCGCGCCCCAGCAGCACACGAACGACGACCTCACGGCGCTGGCCGAGGCCGTCCGCGAGGCCGGCCGGGCGGACCGCCCGATCGAGGTCACCGCGGTCGACGTGACCGCGGGACCGGGTGTCGCCACGGGTCGTCGCGGCCACCTGCGCGTCCTCCCCACTCCTCCGGAGGACTGAGCGGGTTCACCCGCTCGCCGATCCGTCGCGTCACGGGTCACCGTCGGTGACCGCGGTCGGACCGCCGGAGGGCGGCGAGGGCGACGCCCGATAGGGTCGCGGGCGTGGATCTGAGCCGGATCGTGAAGGCCTACGACATCCGTGGGGTCGTCGGCGAGCAGCTGGACGCCGGGACCGTGCGGGAGATCGGCGCCGCGCTGGCCCGGTTGCTGCGCGCGGAGAGCACGGCGACCACCACCGTCGCCGTGGGCTACGACATGCGGGACTCCTCGCCGGAGCTGGCCGCGGCGTTCGCCGAGGGCGTCACCGGCCAGGGCCTCGACGTCGTGGACATCGGTCTGGCCAGCACGGACATGCTCTACTACGCCGCAGGCGCGCTCGGCGTGCCCGGCGCGATGTTCACCGCGAGCCACAACCCCGCGAAGTACAACGGGATCAAGCTCTGCCGGGCGGGGGCGACCCCCATCGGCCAGGACACCGGGCTGGAAGCGATCCGCAGGGACGTCGAGCGAGCCGTCGAGCAGGGCGTGCCCGCGGGACCCGGCGGCGGCACCGTCACCCGCCGCGCCATGGTCGCCGACTACGCGGGCTACCTGCGGGGTCTGGTGGACCTCACCGCGATCCGGCCGCTGCGCGTCGTGGTCGACGCCGGCAACGGCATGGGCGGCTTCACCGTGCCCGAGGTCCTCGGTGGGCTCCCGGTGGACGTCGTGCCGCTGTACTTCGAGCTCGACGGGACCTTCCCCAACCACGAGGCCAACCCGCTGGACCCGGCGAACCTGGTCGACCTGCAGAAGGCGGTCGTCGCCGAGGGCGCGGACCTCGGCCTGGCGTTCGACGGCGACGCGGACCGCTGCTTCGTCGTCGACGAGCGGGGCGAGCCGGTCAGCCCCAGCGCGATCACCGGGCTGGTCGCGGTCCGCGAGCTGGCGAAGTCCCCGGGTGCCACGGTGATCCACAACCTGATCACCTCCAAGGCCGTCCCGGAGATCGTCCGCGAGCACGGCGGCGCGCCGGTGCGCACCCGGGTGGGCCACTCGTTCATCAAGCAGACGATGGCGGAGACCGGCGCGGTCTTCGGCGGCGAGCACTCGGCGCACTACTACTTCAAGGACTTCTGGAAGGCCGACTCCGGCATGCTGGCGGCGCTGCACGTGCTGGCCGCGCTGGGGGAGCAGCCGCAGCCCCTGTCGGAGCTGATGGGCGTCTACGAGCGCTACTCCGCGAGCGGGGAGATCAACTCCACGGTGGCGGACCAGGCGGCGAAGGTCGCCGAGGTGCGGCAGACCTGGGGTGCGCGCCCCGGCGTCACGTTCGACGAGCTCGACGGGCTCACCGTCTTCCAGCCGGACGGCGCGTGGTTCAACCTGCGCGCCTCCAACACCGAGCCCCTGCTGCGGCTCAACGTCGAGGCCGCGGACTCCGCGGCCGTGGCGGCCCTGCGGGACGAGGTCCTCGCGCTCGTCCGCAGCTGATCACCGCCCCGACTCGCCGCTGATACCCGGACGGACCCGGCGCACGGCGGTCTGCCCTGGCAGCATTCGGTCAGGACCCGTGAGGAGACCCATGCCCGCCCCCCTGCTCGACCCCCGCCTGCTCGAGATCCTGGCCTGCCCCGCGGAGGACCACGCCCCGCTGCGCCAGACGGCGGACGGGTTGACGTGCACCTCCTGCGGGCGGCGCTATCCGATCGTGGACGGCATACCCGTACTGCTGCTGGACGACGCAGAGATCGACACCGAGATCGGCGCAGACATCCCCGAATCGGGCGGGTGACCGCGGTGCTCGACGACACCCTGCTCGCCGACCCCGCCGCCCTCGCCCTGGCCGACGGGGCCGGGGCGCTCCGCGCGGCGGCGACCGCAGGCGCCCAGGTCCGGTCGGCGGCCCAGGCGGCGGCCGACGCCGGCGTGGCCGACCTGGCCGGGCACCGGCCGCGCGCGCTCGTCGTGCTGCGCAGGCCCGGCTCGTCGGGGGCGGCGGGGGAGCTGCTGCACGCCCTGCTGGGCCCGCAGTGCCCGGTCCCGTTCGTCACCTCCGACCTCGTGCCGGCGTGGGTCGGCCCGCTGGACGTCGTGGTCGCCCAGTCCGCGGACCCCGACGACACCGAGCTGGCCGAGTCCGTGGCCCGTGCGGTGGGCCGGGGCGCCGAGGTGATCCTCTCGGTGCCCACCGACGGCCCGGTGGCCAGCGCGGGCGCGGGCCGCGCCCGGTTCGTCGAGCCCCGGATCCCGGTGCCGCCCGGCCTGGACCTGCCCCGGGCGTTGGCGGTGGGACTCGTCGTCGCGTCGGCGTTGGGCCTGTGGCCCGGCGGCCTGGAGCCCGCGCTGGACCCGCTCGCGGACGCCCTCGACGCCGAGGCCGAACGCAACCAGCCCGGCCACGAGCCGTTCATGAACCCGGCCAAGTCGCTCGCGCTGCGGCTCGCCGAGCACACCCCGCTGCTCTGGGGCACCGATCCCGCGGCCACCGCCGTGGCCGGGCACGGGGCGACCGCCCTGGCCGCGCACGCAGGCGTCGTCGCGTACGCGGCGGACATCGCGCAGGCCGCGACCGCCACCGGGCTCCGCCGGGCCGTGGACCTCGCCGAGCGGGGTTCGGACGTCTTCCGGGACCCCTTCGACGAGCCGGGCCCCGACGCTCCGCCGGTGCGGGTGGTCCTGCTGGCCACCGGCGACGACGACCCCGGGCAGGTCGCCACGCGCCGCACCGGTCGCGGCTGGCCCGCCGACCTGCACCATCCCGTCGACGAGATCGCGCGCGGCACCCGGGACGCGGGACTGCTCCGCGCCGCGGTGCTGGCCTCGCGGCTGGACGCGGCCGCCGTCTACCTGGGTCTGGCGACCCGCACCATCGAGCCCGCCTGAGCGGTCCGCCCGAGGGGCGCGCTCCGTGGGGAAGCGAGGAAGAGCCGTTGGAACTCCTGGAGAACCCGGTGCGGCCGTACGCGTGGGGATCGCGGACGGTCATCGCCGAGCTGCTCGGCGAGCCGGTGCCGTCGCCGCACCCGCAGGCCGAGATGTGGCTCGGCGCCCACCCCGGTGACCCGTCGCGGCTGGCCCGCAACGGACGGCCGCTGATCGAGGTGCTCGGCTCGGATCCCGAGACCCTGCTCGGCGCGGAGCGCAGCAGCCGGTGGGAGGCGACGCTGCCGTTCCTGCTCAAGGTGCTCGCGGCCGACGAGCCGCTGAGCCTGCAGGCCCATCCGAGCCTGGCGCAGGCGCGGGAGGGCTTCGCGCGGGAGAACGCCCAGGGCATCCCGCTCGACGCCTCGCACCGCAACTACAAGGACGCCAACCACAAGCCCGAGCTGATCTGCGCGCTGACCGAGTTCCACGCACTCGTCGGGTTCCGGGACCCGACGGAGACCCTCGGGCTGCTGCGCGCGCTCGACGTCCCGGAGCTGGCCGCGCACGTGGACCTGCTGGCCGCCCAGCCGGACCCGGACGGGCTGCGCGCCCTGTTCACCACCTGGATCACCCTCCCGCAGGGGATGCTCGACGAGCTGGTCCCCGCCCTGCAGAAGGCCGCGATCGCGCTGGCCGGGGCGGACGACGAGTGGGCCCGCGAGGCCCGCACCGCCCTCGAGCTGTCCGAGCGGTATCCGGGCGACGCCGGCGTGCTGGCCGCGCTGCTGCTCAACCGGGTCGTGCTGCAGCCGGGGGAGGCCTCCTACCTGCCCGCGGGCAACCTGCACGCCTACCTGCAGGGCGCGGGCGTCGAGCTGATGGCCAACTCGGACAACGTGCTGCGCGGCGGGCTGACCAGCAAGCACGTCGACGTTCCCGAGCTGTTGCGGGTGCTGGACTTCACCGCGGGCCCGCCGCCCGTGCACCGCGGCGAGCCCGAGGGGGGCTGGACCCGCTACGACACCCCGGCCGAGGAGTTCCTGCTGCGCTCGTGGCACGGGCCGGACGGGCTCACCACGCGGCTGCCGGTGCCCGAGGGCGGCGCCCGGATCCTGCTCTGCACGGCGGGCAGGGCGTGCGTGCGCGCCGGGGACGCGATCGTCGAGCTGACGAAGGGGGGCGCGCTGTTCCTCGGCGCCGACGACATCGGCGTGGAGATCGAGAGCGCAGGCCCGGGGACGCACCTGCACCTGGCGTCGGACGCGCTGTAGCCTGCCGTTCGACCACGCAACACTGCGTGACGAAACGGATGGGGCGCGGCGTGTCGGCTGGTGGTGGGACGAGAGCGATCCTGGCGGCCCTGGGGGCCAACGCGGGGATCGCGGTCGCCAAGTTCGTGGGCTACCTGGTCACGGGGTCGTCGTCGATGCTGGCGGAGGCCGTCCACTCGGTCGCCGACACCGCGAACCAGGGCCTGCTGCTGCTCGGCGGCCGCACGGCCAGGCGCGCGGCCACCCCCGAGCACCCGTTCGGCTACGGCCGCGACCGGTACTTCTACTCGTTCATCGTCGCGCTGCTGCTGTTCAGCCTCGGCTCGGTGTTCGCGATCTACGAGGGCATCCACAAGCTGGAGGAGCCGGAGGCGCTGACCTCCCCGATCGTCGCGGTGATCATCCTGGTCGTCGCGATCGGGCTGGAGAGCTTCTCGTTCCGCACGGCGATGCACGAGTCCCGCCCGCTCAAGGGCTCGCTGACCTGGTGGCAGTTCATCCGCCAGGCGAAGGTCCCCGAGCTGCCGGTCGTGCTCCTGGAGGACACCGGTGCGCTGGTCGGCCTGGTGTTCGCCCTCGCGGGGGTCGGGCTGACCGTGCTCACCGGCGACCCGGTGTGGGACGCCGTGGGCACGCTCTGCATCGGCACCCTGCTCGGCGTCATCGCGATCATCCTGATCATCGAGATGAAGAGCCTGCTGATCGGCGAGGGCGCGGCGGCCCCGGTGCTGTCGCGGATCGTCGGCGAGCTGGAGTCCGGCGAGACCGTGGAGCGGGTCATCCACATCAAGACCCTCTACATCGGCCCCGAGGAGCTGATGGTCGCGGCGAAGCTGGGCTTCACCTCGGGCCTGACCGTGGAGGGCGTCGCGCGCGCGATCGACGAGGCCGAGGCCCGGGTCCGCGCGGCCGTGCCCGAGGCCCGGGTGATCTACCTGGAGCCGGACCTCGACCGGACCCCGCTCACGTCCGCCTCCTGACCTGCTCGAAGATCAGGCTGGTCTGCGTGTTGGCCACCTCGCCGCGCGAGTTCAGCGCCACCACGAAGTCCCGCAGGGCCGCGGAGTCCGCCGTGGCCACGTGGATCAGGTAGTCGTCCACGCCCGCGAGGAACCAGCAGTCCCGCACCTCGGGGAGCCGGGTGAGGACGTCCTCGAACTCGCGCATCCGGCGCCGTGCCGCGGCCTGCAACCGCACCGAGACCATGGCCTGCAGTGGCCGCCCGGTCGCCGCGGGGTCGACGTCGGCGTGGAAGCCGCGGATCACCCCGCGCTCGCGCAGTGCCCGCACGCGGGTCAGGCACGTCGACGGCGCCACGCCCACCCGCTCGGCGAGGGCGTTGTTGGGGATGCGGGCGTCCCGCTCGAGCTCGTCCACGATGGCGCGGTCCACCGGATCGAGCCGCACATCGTTCGGCGAGGCCACCGGTGACGGGCGGTTCGCCGCTGATCCTTCGGGCATCATCCCAAGATACAGAATCTTCCACCGATTGGTTCCGCCGTTTCCGCTGTTTCTTCGATACTGGTGTCCGGCACCCACCGAGCGGGAAGGACTGGACATGCGGATCGGCGTACCGGCAGAGGTCAAGGACAACGAGTTCCGGGTCGCGCTGACCCCTGCGGGGGTGCACGAGCTGGTCGCCCACGGGCACGAGGTGGTCATCGAGCAGGGCGCCGGGCTGGGTTCCTCGATCACCGACGAGGAGTTCAAGGCCGCGGGAGCCGAGCTGCGCTCGTCCGCCGACGAGGTCTGGGCCGCCGCCGAGCTCCTGCTCAAGGTCAAGGAGCCGATCGAGTCCGAGTACCACCGGCTCCGCCCCGATCTCACGCTGTTCACCTACCTGCACCTGGCCGCGTCGCGCGCCTGCACGGACGCCCTGCTGACCGCGGGCACCACCGGCATCGCCTACGAGACCGTCCGCACCGCCGACGGGCGGCTCCCGCTGCTCGCCCCGATGAGCGAGGTGGCGGGACGGCTGGCCCCGCAGGTCGGCGCCTACCACCTGATGAGCGCGGGCGGCGGCCGCGGCGTGCTGATGGGCGGGGTGCCCGGCGCTCCCCGCGTCCACGTCGTCGTGATCGGCGCGGGCGTCTCCGGCTCGCACGCCGTGCAGATCGCCGTCGGGATGGGTGCGCGGGTCACCGTGCTGGACCGCAACGTCGACGCCCTGCGCGCGCTCGACGTGCGCTACGGCGGCGCGATCAGCACCGTCCACTCCACGGCCTTCGCGCTCGAGGAGGCCGTGCTGAGCGCGGACCTCGTCATCGGCGCGGTGCTGGTGCCCGGGGCCAAGGCCCCGACCCTGGTGTCCTCCGAGCTGGTCTCCCGGATGAAGCCGGGTGCCGTCCTCGTCGACATCGCGGTGGACCAGGGCGGCTGCTTCGCCGACACCCGCCCCACCACCCACGCCGACCCGACGTTCCGGGTGCACGACACGGTGTTCTACTGCGTCGCCAACATGCCCGGCGCCGTCCCGCACACCTCCACCCACGCCCTGACCAACGTGACCCTCCCGTACGTCGTCGCGCTGGCGGACAAGGGCTGGAAGCAGGCGCTGCGGGACGACCGAGCCCTGGCGGGCGGCCTCAACACCTGGAACGGCACGATCACGAACCACGAGGTGGCCCACTCCCTCGCCCTCCCCCACACCCCGGTGGCCGAGGCCCTCACCTAACCCCGCCCCCACCCGAGCGAACGGCGCTCTCGCTCCATAGGTTTGAGCGAAAGTGCCGTTCGCTCAGGGTGGGGTGGGTCTGCGGCTGCCGACTCGTTAACGTGGTCGTAAAGTTCCTCGGCATGACGCGGTCGGGGATCTGGCGGACCAAGTCCGTGGAGCAGTCCATCGAGGACACGGACGAGCCGGACACCAAGCTTCGCAAGGACCTCGGGACCTGGGACCTCATCGTCTTCGGGGTCGCGGTCGTGGTGGGGGCCGGCATCTTCACCCTCGCCGCCAGCACCGCGGGCGACCGGGCCGGACCGTCGGTCTCGCTCGCCTTCGTGCTGGCGGCGATCGCGTGTGGGCTCGCGGCGCTCTGCTACGCCGAGTTCGCCTCGACCGTGCCGGTCGCGGGCAGTGCCTACACGTTCTCCTACGCCACCTTCGGCGAGTTCGTCGCGTGGATCATCGGCTGGGACCTGGTGCTGGAGTTCGCGGTCGGGTCCGCGGTCGTCGGCAAGGGCTGGTCGCAGTACCTCGGGCAGGTGCTCGCGCTCGTCGGGCTCGACGTGTCGACGGCGTTCCCGCTCGGCGAGTTCTTCACCTTCGACTGGGGCGCCCTGCTGCTGGTCGCGATCCTCACCACCCTGCTCGCCGTGGGCACCAAGCTCTCCAGCCGGGTCAGCATGGTGCTCACGATCCTGAAGGTCGCGATCGTGCTGCTCGTGGTCGCCGTCGGGATCGGGTACGTGAAGGCGGAGAACTACTCGCCGTTCATCCCGCCCGCCACCGAGGGCGCGGGCGGCGACGGCGGGCTGAAGCAGTCGCTGCTGTCGCTGTTCGGCGGCGAGAGCAGCAGCACGTTCGGCATCTACGGTCTGCTGGCCGCGGCGTCGCTGGTGTTCTTCGCGTTCATCGGGTTCGACGTCGTCGCCACCACCGCCGAGGAGACCCGCAACCCGCAGAGGTCGCTGCCGCGCGGCATCCTCGGCTCGCTGGCCATCGTCACCGTGCTCTACGTCGCGGTCTCCCTGGTGCTCACCGGGATGGTGAAGTACACGCAGCTGGCCGAGCGGCCGGACGGCACTCGCGCCACCCTGGCCACCGCGTTCACCGAGCTCGGGGTGACCTGGGCGGCGGCGGTCATCGCCGTCGGGGCCCTGCTCGGCCTGACGACCGTCGTCATGGTGCTGATGCTCGGCCAGATCCGGGTGCTCTTCGCGATGTCCCGGGACGGGCTGCTGCCCACGAGCCTGGCGAAGACCGGCCGCACCGGCACCCCGCTGCGGGCGACGCTCGTCGTCGGCGCGCTGGTCGCGGCCGCCGCCACCTTCTTCCCGGCCTCCGAGCTGGAGGAGATGGTCAACATCGGGACGCTCTTCGCGTTCGTCCTGGTGTCGGTCGGCGTGGTCGTCCTGCGGCGCACCCGCCCGGACCTGCCGCGCGCCTTCAGGACCCCGCTCGTGCCGCTGGTGCCGATCCTGTCGGTGCTCGCGTGCCTGTGGCTGATGCTCAACCTGACCGTCGAGACCTGGCTGCGGTTCCTGATCTGGATGGTGCTGGGCCTGGTCGTCTACGCCGCGTACGGTCGTACCCACTCCCGCCTCGGGCAACGGCAACGGTCCGGTAACAGCACCTAACGCGGGCGTGTTCCGGGCGAAACGCTCCGGACACGGCGAGCCGATTCACTGCTCCGCGTGGCGGAACCAGACCTGGACGGGATGCACCGGTCCGTCGTCGTGATCGGCGGCGGGCAGGCGGGTCTGTCCATGTCCTGGTTCCTGACCCGCGAGGGCCTCGACCACGTGGTGCTGGAGCGGGACCGGATCGGCGTCGAGTGGCGCAGCAGGCGGTGGGACTCCTTCTGCCTGGTCACGCCGAACTGGCAGTGCGCCCTGCCGGGCTACCCCTACGCGGGCGGCGACCCGGACGGGTTCATGGTCCGGGACGAGATCGTCGCCTACCTGGAGGGGTTCGCGCGCTCGTTCGTGGCGCCCGTGGTCGAGGGGGTGTCGGCGACCGCGCTGCGCACCCGGGACGGGGTCTTCGAGATCGACACGGACCACGGCAGGCTCACCGCCGACCAGGTCGTCGTCGCGACGGGGCCCTACCAGGTCCCGCGCATCCCGCGGATGGCCGAGCGGATGCCGGACCGGGTGCTGCAGCTGCACTCGTCGCAGTACCGCAGTCCCGAGCAGCTCCCCGAGGGCGAGGTCCTCGTCGTCGGGACCGGGCAGTCCGGCTGCCAGATCGCCGAGGACCTGCACCTCGCAGGGCGCGGCGTGCACCTCGCCACCGGCACCGCGCCGCGGGTCGCGCGGTTCTACCGCGGCCGGGACTGCGTGGCCTGGCTGGCCGACATGGGGACCTACACCAAGGGCGTCGACCAGTTCGCGGACGTCGAGGCCGTGCGGCACAAGACGAACCACTACGTCACCGGGCGGGACGGCGGACGGGACATCGACCTGCGCCGCTTCGCGCTCGAGGGCATGGCCCTGCACGGGCGGCTGCTCGGGATCGCGAACGGCCGCGCCCGGTTCGCCGGTGACCTGCGCGCGAACCTCGACGGGGCGGACGCCGTCGCCGAGGGCATCAAGGACTCCATCGACGCGTGGATCGCGGCCCAGGGGATCGCGGCCCCGGCCGAGGCCCGGCCCGCGCCGGTGTGGGAGCCCGGCCCCGAGGCCGAGGACCCCAGCGAGCTGGACCTGGACGCGGTCTCGACGGTCGTGTGGTCCACCGGGTTCGGTCGGGACAACCGCTGGATCGAGCTCCCGGTGTTCGACGGCCGCGGCTACCCCACCCACGACCGGGGAGTGACCAGCCTGCCCGGCCTCTACTTCCTCGGCCTGCCCTGGCAGTACACCTGGGGTTCGGGCCGCTTCTTCGGTGTCGCCGCCGACGCCGAGCACCTCCTCGGCCGGATCCGCACCGTCCGACAGGGCGCCGACGACGGGCTCTCGTGGCTCGCAGGCACGCCCACCAGCACGTTCCCCGCGGCGGCCCGCATCGACGATGGAGCGATGAGGTCGACCGACGAGGAATGGGAAGCCCCCCGCACAGTCGCCTGACACCTACCCGGAGGACAGCAGCACCATGGCCGACCTGACCGATCTCGAGAAGCAGTCGCTCGAGGAGATCGCCCACCCGTCCCTGCCCGAGGGGTCGTCGATCTACGGCGGCACCAAGGTCTTCCCGGACTACCAGGCCGAGAACGGCG
>Ga0070665_100007056_pt1 | contig 11413 bp, 11 predicted proteins | sample KBSS13metaG_FD_65862 | JGI IMG/M metagenome (GOLD analysis project Ga0070665, IMG submission 65862) | Switchgrass rhizosphere microbial communities from Kellogg Biological Station, Michigan, USA - KBS S1-3 metaG | ecosystem: Host-associated > Plants > Roots > Rhizosphere > Soil ...
TCCGCGCCCTGATCCGTGACGCACATGACGTCAACGAGTACGCGTTCGCGCTCGGCGCGCTGGGCCACTACGCGGCGGACGCCGACGGTCATCGCCTGGCCGTCAACCGCGCCGTCCCGCTCATGTATCCGAAGATCGAAGCGAAGTACGGCGATAACGTTCCATACGCCGACTCACCCAGCAGGCACCTCATGGTGGAGTTCGGGTTCGACGTCGTGCAGGTCGCAGGCGGCGCGTACGCGCCGGACGCCTACCACAAGTACATCGGGTTCCAGGTCGCCAGGCCTGCCCTGGCGCGGGCCTACCGCGAGATCTACGGCGTCGAGGTGAAGGATCTCTTCGTGAACGAAGATCTGGCGATCGGCACCTACCGCCACGCCGTGGCCACCACCATCCCGCAGATGACGCAGGTCGCCTGGAAGAAGAAGCGGGAGCAAATCGAGCAGGTCACGCCGGGAATCGAGAAAACCAGGTTTGTGTTCAACCTGTCGCGGCGCGCCTACGAACAGGAATACGGCACCGACTACGCGCGGCCGCACGGCTTCGGGCGCTTCGTCGGGTTCGTCTACGCGCTGGTCCCGAAGATCGGGCCGTTCCGGACGTTCAGCTTCAGGGTGCCGACGCCGGAGGCGGAGCGCCTGTTTCTCGAAAGCTTTCTCAGCACCCGCGAGCGTTATCGCCGATATCTGGAGGCGCTGCGCGCCGGACGGCTCGACCTCGCGAACCTCGATCTCGATACCGGCCGGCCGACGGCGCGCGGCGAGTACACGCTCGCCGACGAAACCTATGCCAGGCTGCTCGAGAAGCTGGACGACCGCGAGCACGCGGACATTCCGGCTGCGCTTCGCGCCAACATCATTGCCTTTTATGGAGCCGGCGACGAGCGCGTCGCCGCGCTGGCGGGAAAATGACTAAGGGGTCGTGGGCGCGGCGTCCGGCGTTCCCGTTTCGAACGACGATCCCGCGAACACCTGGCGTCCATCGGCGAGCGTGACCGTCCGCGCGTTGGCGACCGTCGCTTCCGTCTTGGAGTGGAAGCCCGAAATCGTCACCACGTGCCCCGGCTTGAGCGAGTTCCGGTTCCAGCCGCGGCGCATCAGGCCGTTCGGCGGACCGAGCTCGAAGTCCCAGTGCACGATCTTGCCGCTGTCGTCCTTGACGTCGATGAACACGCGCGCGTGGGGGTTGGTCCATTCGAGCTTGGTCACCGTGCCGGTGACGGTAAACGGCCGGTTCGAGTCGTACTCGGCCGCGAACGAGTGATGCGCCGAGAGCGAGCCGGCGCCGAGAACGGTGCTCAAGCCAATCGTCCACAGAATCGTCGACCTGCCGCTCATGCTCTCCTCCCCGGGTGCGCGCCGAGCATGATACCTTGACAGGCCGGAGATGGAACATGAACGCCCTGATCAAGACCGCATGCGCCGTGGCTGTCTGCGCCGTTTTTTCGCCGGCGCTCCTCGCGCAGTGGCCGACGTACTCGAGCTATCCGGTTCCGCGGCTGCCGAACGGCGAGGTCAACCTCAGCGCGCCGGCGCCGCGAACGCCTGACGGCCGGCCGGATTTCAACGGCGTCTGGCGCGGCGCTCCGACCGGACAGCGGGGTCAGCCTCCGCCGGTGGCCACGACCGGGTTTCCGCTGGCCACGTTCCGCGACATCGGGTCGACGTTCAAAGACGGCCTGCCGCTGACGCCGTATGGTTCCGAACTGTTGAAGAAACGGACGGCCGGCAACAGCAAGGACAATCCCGAAGCGCACTGCCTGCCCATGGGCATCATGCAGTTTCACACGCAGGGCATGCCGCGGAAGTTCGTCCAGACGCCGGGACTCATCGTGATCCTCTACGAGGCCAGCTCCGGCATCCGTCAGATCTTCACCGACGGCCGGCCGCTCCCGCCGAAAGAAGATCCGCAGCCGTGGTATTACGGATACTCCACGGGCAAGTGGGATGGCGATACGCTGGTCGTCGAGACCAACAACCTGCGCGACAACGGGTGGCTCGACATCATCGGCACGCCCCTGACGGATCAGGCCAAGCTCACCGAGCGTTTCCGCCGCGTGAACTACGGCCGCATGGAGATCGACATCACGGTCGACGATCCGAAGGTGTACACGAAGCCGTGGACCGTCAGGCACCTGCAGGACATCATGCCGGACGGCGAGCTGATCGAGTTCATCTGTGAGGAGAACAACAGGTTCCCGCCTCAGTAGACTGCCGACTGCCGACTGCCGACTGCTGACTGCCGACTGCTGACTGCCGACTGCTGACTGCTGACTGCCGACTGCTGACTGTTGACTGCCGACTGCTGACTGTTAGCGGATGGTGAAGTCGAGATAGACCGTCACGAGCACGTCTACCGCACGGCCCGCCAGGCGGCCGGGCTCGAAGCGCCAGTCGTTCACCGCCGCGATGGCGCGCTCGTCGAGCCCGCCGGGATCGAGCGACCGCCGCACGCGAACCTCCGCCGCGCGTCCCTCCTTCGTCACCACAAGCTCCAGCACGACTGTGCCCTGAACTTTCCGCAGCAGCGCGTCATCCGTGTACTTAGGCGGCACCTGGACCAGCAGGCGCGGTGTGGTGACGGATCCGCCGGGGCGAAGGGGGCCGCCGCCCAGGCCGCCATCCGATCCGGGCCCAAGGCCTGGTCCCCGGCCCGGCCCGATGCCCGTTCCGTTTCCGTCACCTGCGCCGCCGCCTGATCCCGGGCCGAGCGACGTCGCGCCGGCCAACCCGCCCTCGAGCAATCCGATCTGGTCGCGTGTCCCCGAGGCGAGGGGTTTCGCGTCGAGGAGCAGCGCCTGGGGCGGGCTGTCGAGCACCAGCGCCGACAGGCTCGCGATGATCGGATCGGCAGGCGGCGTCCTGCGAATGGGGACCGTCAGGCGATCGTGTCCGATGCCTTCCGCTCGTCGAATGGGTCCGGGTTGGCGATTGCCGCCCCCACCGCCCCCTGCGCCCGGCGTCTGCTCCGGGCGGGCGATAAAGACCAGATGCGTCGTCTGGTCCGGCAGCGCCGCCCTCGCGGCGACGGTTTCGGCTTCTTCAACCGCGCGCGATGCCGAGCGTTCGACCAGCGTGACCAGGCCGACGATCGCGACGACGTGCAGGGCAGCCGATGCGACGGTTTGCCACGATACCGCGCCCCAGCCGCGCGGGGGCAGTTCTGGCGGTGCCAGCGCGAGCCCCTGAAGCCGGATCATGTTTCACTCTCAGCCTCGGACCGTCAGGACGGGGCAGGGCGCGGTGGAGACCACCCGGCCGGCGACGCTCCCGAGGAAGAACTTCGCCAGCCCGGTGCGCCCGTGCGTGCCGATCACGACCAGGTCGCAGCGCTTCGACCGGGCGACCCGCACGATCTGCTGCGCGGGGCTGCCATCCACGGCGAGCCCCACCACCTTGACGCCGCCCTTGGTGGCTTTCCCGATCAGCGCATCCAGCTTGCGCTTCGTCCACCGCCGCGTTTCCTGATCCAGTTCGCGCCACGTCTCCGGTCCGACGTATTGATCGGGGGTGACGGGCATCAGCGGAGCGATAACGTGTAAGACGGTCAGGGTGGCTCGGTTGGTCTTGGCCATCTTCAGCGCGGCGGCAAACGCCTTGCCCGACTCTTTGGAGAAATCAGACGCAAAGAGGACGCGGCGGAATCCAGTCATGGCTGCGATCCTTTCTTGGCTTCCTGCGTCCAAAGGTGTGCAAGTCGCAAGCCCGGCTCACGCGAACGGTCGAGCTCACGATGCCTCGGGACGAGACGCAGGCGCTTCTCGCGCCGGAATGGAGGCTGGCCGGATGTTTGTATGCCGGAATCCGCCAGCGCGGGCGCACATGGCCGACGTTGACCGGTGGCGCGCGGATGTGACGGCTTAACACGATGCGGAATCGTGATTTGTCTTCGTAAAGTTACGGGACCTTTACTGTTCCGGGTGATCGCGGGTGGGAAAATGTTTGACGTGACCAGGGAAAATCTCGCAGCACGCGAAGGCCGATTCGTGGGGGAGGGCGCTATGTCACCAGTTCAAACGACTGTGGCCGATTGGCTGCAGATCATTCGAGGCGAGTTCGCCGAGGTTCCAGGATTGCACCTGACCAGGAAGCAGTTCCAGCGGCTGTGGGGTCTCGACGGCGACACCTGCGACACGCTGCTCGATGTCCTTCTCGATCAGAAATTCCTGCGGCAGACCTCCGACGAGGGTTACGTCCGGGCAAACGCCAGCCAGTAACTCTCCGCCGGGAAAAAACTACCCCTCTTCTCGTCGGCTCCGCCGCCTGGTGATCGCTGTACGCTGCCGCGCCCGCCGAAATTGACGAACCAGCGCCCCGGCGCGGTACACTACACGACTTACCATGAAAGTACTCAAGTTCGGCGGGTCTTCTCTCGCCACGCCTGCGGCCATTCGCGCCGTCGGCGCGATCGTTCTCGACGCGAGCCGGCGCGAGCCGGTGCTCGTGGTGGTGTCGGCGTTCCGCGGCATCACGGATCAACTGCTCGATTGCGCGCGTCTCGCCGAACGCGGCGACGCGGGGTACCTGCGCGCGTTCGACCAGATCGCCCGGCGGCATCGTGCGGCGGTCACCGCGCTCGTCGCGCGCGGGCGCGCCGGGGTGCGGAAACAGGTGGACACGCTGCTCGACGAGCTGAAGAGCACGCTGCAGGGCATCTACCTGCTCCGCCACTGCCCGCCGCGCGCGCTCGACATGACCGCCAGTTTCGGCGAGCGGCTGTCCGCGCTGGTTCTGGCCGCCTACCTGAAACGCTTCCACCCGTCCGAGCTGGCGGATGCGCGCGATTTCGTGCGCACGGACGACCAGTTCACGCACGCGGCGGTGAATTTCGCGGTCACGAACCGCGCCATCCGCAAGCGCTTCAGGCCGCTCCTTCGCAAGCGCCGCGCCCCGATCCCGGTCATCACCGGCTTCATCGGCGCCACCGACGACGGCCAGACGACGACGATCGGAAGAAACGGATCGGACTACAGCGCGGCGATCGTCGGCGCCGCCGTCGGCGCGTCGATCATCGAGATCTGGACCGACGTCGACGGCGTGCTCAGCGCGGATCCGAAGCACGTGCGGAACGCGTTCGTGCTGCCGCGGATGACGTACGAAGAGGCGATGGAGCTCTCGTACTTCGGCGCCAAGGTGATCCACTCGGCGACGATTGCGCCGGCCGTGGCCAGGCGGATCCCGATCCTGATCAAGAACACGTTCAATCCGCCGGCGCCGGGCACGCTGATCTCGAACAAGGCCGTCGAGGCCGCGGACACGCTGGCCAAGGGCATCACCACCGTCGACGGCCTGTCGCTGCTGACGCTGCGCGGCCCGGGCATGGTCGGCGTGCCGGGGATCGCGGAACGGCTGTTCCGGACGCTTGCGGCGAAGAAGGTCAACGTCATCCTCATCTCCCAGGCGTCGTCGGAACACACGATTTGCTTCGCGGTCCGGAGCGGTGACGCGGCGCGCGGTATCGAGGCGATCGAGCAGGAGTTCCGCCACGAAGTGGACGACCAGCTGATGATGGCCGACCACAGGCAGGACCAGGCGATTCTCGCGGTCGTCGGCGAGGGGATGAAGGGCCGGCCGGGCATCGCGGGGAAGCTGTTCGACTCGCTGGGCCGGAACAACATCAACATCAATGCGATCGCGCAGGGCGCATCGGAGCGCAACATCTCGTGCGTGATCGACGCGGCCCAGGAGGTGCGCGCCCTCAACGCGATTCACCAGGCGTTCTTCGAATCGCGCAAGCGGCTGGCCCTGGCCGTTGTCGGGGTCGGCAACATCGGGAGCGCGCTTCTCGAGCAGCTCCGGCAGCAGCGGCACTACCTGCTCTCGCGCGGGTTCGACGTGCGGGTGGTCGCGCTCGCCAACAGCCGGCGGTTCGTCGTGTCGCCGGCCGGCGTGGACCTCGCGAACTGGAAGGCGGCGCTCGGCGCCGCCCGGGGCCGGACGAGCCCGGAAGGGCTGGCGAGCCGCCTGGCGGCGCTCGAGCTGACCAACGCGGCGATGGTCGATTGCACCGCCAACCCGTCGGTCGTCGACGCGTACCCCGCGTTCATCGACGCCAACTTCCACATCATCACGCCGAACAAGCGGGCCAACGCGCTGCCGTGGCGCCGGTATTCGGCGCTGATGGACCAGATGGCGCAACGGCGGAAGCACTTCTTCTACGAGGCCAACGTCGGCGCCGGGCTGCCCATCATGTCGACGCTGCGCGACCTGATCGCCAGCGGCGACGAGATCGTCAAGATCGAAGGCATCCTGTCGGGCACGCTCAGCTACCTGTTCAACACGTTCGATGGCAGCGTCCCGTTCAGCGCGCTGGTGCGCGACGCGCACAAGATGGCGTTCACCGAGCCCGATCCGCGCGACGATTTGTCGGGTCAGGATGTGGCCAGAAAGCTGCTCATTCTTGCCCGCGAGATCGGGCTGCGGATGGAGCTGGACGAGGTCAAGGTGGACAGCCTCGTGCCGCGTCCGCTGCGGCGCAGCGCATTCTCGCCAAGGTTTTTCGACGACCTCGCGAAGTACGACGCCGAGGTCGCGGCTCGCGTGGAGGCGGCCGGCCGCCGCGGCGCCGTGCTGCGCTACGTCGGCGTGCTGGAGAACGGGCGCGCCCAGGCGGGGCTCAAGGAGTTTCCGCGCGACCATCCCGTCGCGTCGGCCAAGGGCAGCGACAACGTCATCGCGTTCACCACGAAGCGGTATCGCCGGACCCCGCTGGTCGTGCAGGGGCCGGGCGCCGGCGCGGACGTGACCGCCATGGGCGTGTTTTCCGACATCCTGAAGCTGCTGCACTACCTGCCGCGGTAACTTAGTGGTGGTATCAACTGAATGGCTGCTACAGCCCCGAGCCTTCGATCGCGATTTTCCGGCCGCGACAACAGCGTGGCCGGTCGTGCGCCGGTAGGGACGGTCCGCTAGTCCATGCCGTTCAAGGACGTGGTCGAAGGCGGGGCGCACGCGGGGTTGCGGCGCCTCGTCGGCCTCCTCGCGCGATCGGTGCATCGCGAGGTGCTCCCGCCGAGCCTGATCTTCTCCGGTCCGGCCGGAGCCGGCACGCGCGAGACGGCAGTGGCCACGGCACAGGCGCTCAACTGCCTGTCGCCGAGCGGAGCGGGCGAATCGCGCGACGCGTGCGGCACGTGCGCGGCCTGTGTGCGTATTGCCCGGGGCGCCCACCCCGACGTGATCGTCGTCGAGCCGGGGGACAGCGGGTCGATCAAGATTGAGCAGGTTCGCGACGCGATCGAGAGCGCCGGCTATCGTCCGTTCGAGGGAAGGCGCCGTGTCGTCATCGTCAACGAGGCCGACGCGATGGCGGCGTCCCCGCAGAACGCGCTGCTGAAAGTGCTCGAGGAGCCGCCGCCCTCGTCCGTGTTCATCCTGATCACGGCGCGCCCGGACATGCTGCTGCCGACGGTGCGTTCGCGCTGCCAGCATCTGCGGTTTCACCTGTCGGGTCAGGGCGCCATCGACGCCGACGCGCGCGACGTGGCGTGGCGTGTGCTGGAAGCGGCGGCCGGCAGCACCGAGCCGCGCTTTCGGATAGAGGCGGCGAAGGACCTGCTGAAAGGAACCGGCGGCGGCAACTCCGCAGCCGAGGATCGCGCGCAGCTCGGCTCCCACCTCCAGGCCATGGCGTCGCTGCTGCGCGACATCGAGCTGCTGTCCACCCGGGCGTCAGTCGAGCTGGCGAACGGGGATCTGCAGCCCGAACTGGACCGTCTCTCGAAGGCGTATCGCAGCCAGCGGGCGATGACCGCCTACGGGGCCGTCGATCAGGCGCTGGTGGCCCTCGACAGCAACGCCAGCGTCAAGATCGTGGCCGACTGGCTGGTCCTCCAGCTGTGATTACCGTCGCCTGCCTGCCGACCGCCGCCTGCTGACCGCCGACCGCCGCCTGCCGCCTGCCGACCGCCGACTGCTGACTGCTGACTGCTGACTGCCGACTGCCGACTGTATATAGTGGTCCCTGTGAACCTGCCTCCCGGGGTCCGCCTCGTGTCGGTCAAGCTGTCGCCCGTGGGACGGCCGCACACGTACGTGTCGGCGAACCTGCCGGCCGACCAGGCGCCGCGGCCGGGCGACGCCGTGGTGGTGCAGGCCGAGGGCGGGGCGGCGGTCGGCACGCTCGTTCGCTCGATTCCCCAGACCGTGGAGAGGCGCCAGCATGCCGGCGATGCCCAGCCTCCGCGCCTGGTGCGCATCGCCACCCACGACGACATCGTGACGCGTGCGAAGCACGAACAGCGCGAGCGCGAAGCGCACCGCATCGCGATGCTGAAGATCCGCGAGCGCGGGCTCGGCATGAAGGTCACCAAGGTCGAGCAGCTGTTCGACGGATCGCGCCTGGTGTTCTACTTCACGGCCGACGGCCGCGTGGATTTCCGCGAGCTCGTCCGCGAGCTGGCCACCGAGTTCCGGACGCGGATCGAAATGCGCCAGATCGGCGTGCGCGACGAGGCCAAGATGATCGGCGGCTACGGCACCTGCGGCCGCCCGCTGTGCTGCACGACTTTTCTGACGTCGTTCGAGCCCGTGTCGATCAAGATGGCCAAGCAGCAGGACCTCAGCCTGAACCCGTCGAAGCTTTCGGGGCTGTGCGGGCGCCTGAAGTGCTGCCTGCGCTACGAGCTTCCGAACGCAAAAGGCGTGGCGCACGGCGGGTGCGGCAGCGAAGGCGGCTGCGACAACCCGTCGGGCTGCGGGACGGGCGGCTGCGGCGGCAGTTGCGGCTGCCGGTCCTAGACGTGAAGCCGACAGTCGCGATCACCGAAGGCGATCCCGCCGGGATCGGTCCTGAGATTGCGCGCCGCGCCGCCTCCGACTCGCGCGTGCTGGCCGTCTGCGAGCCCGTGCTCTACGGCGCGGGCGAGGACGAGCGCTTCGCGCCCGGGATCCTTTCCGCCGCGGCCGGGCGCGCCGCGTACGACTCGATCGTCCGCGCCACGGCCGACGCGCAGCGTGGCGCAGTGCAGGCCATCGCGACGGCGCCAATCAACAAAGAAGCGCTGCGCCTCGCCGGGCTGCCCTGGAACGGCCACACCGATCTGCTGGCGCACCTGACCGGCGCTGCCCACGTGGCGATGATGTTCTATTCCGACGAGCTGCGCGTGGTGCTGGCCACGGTGCACGTGCCGCTTGCCGACGTGCCGCGGCTGCTGACGCAGGAGTTGATGGAGCGAACGATCGCGCTCACGGCGTGCGAGTTGCCGAAGTTCGACAAGATGGCGCCGCGGATCGCCGTCGCCGGGCTGAACCCGCATGCGGGAGAACATGGCTTGTTTGGCCGTGAAGAAGAAACAGTGATCGCGCCGGCCATCGCGCGCTGCCGCGAACGTGGAGTCGACGTGTCGGGGCCGTTTCCGGCCGACACGATCTTCGTGCGGGCCCGGAAAGGCGAGTTCGACGCCGTCATCGCCTGCTATCACGACCAGGGCCTGATTCCCGTGAAGCTCGTGGCGTTCGGCCGCGCCGTCAACGTGACGCTCGGCCTGCCGATCATCCGTACCTCGGTCGATCACGGCACCGCCTTCGACATCGCCGGCAGAAACGTCGCCGACGCCGAGAGCATGATCACCGCCGTGCTCCTCGCCGCGAGGCTCGCGAGGTCGGCGTGATGGCGGAAAAAACCGAGCGCGAGCTCGCGCAAGCGAACATCGCGGAGAACCGCAAGGCGTTCCACGACTACCACCTGCTCGAGACCTTCGAAGCCGGCATCGCGCTGATGGGCACAGAGGTCAAGGCAATCCGCGAAGGCCGCGTCAACCTGCGCGACAGCTTCGCGCGTGTCGAGAACGGCGAAGTGTTTCTCTTCAACGTCAACATCAGCCCGTACAGCCACCGCGGCTACGCCGAGCACGAGCCGCTGCGGCGCCGGAAGCTGCTGCTGCACCGGACAGAAATCCGCAAGCTGATTGGCAAGACCGTCGAGCGCGGCATGACGCTCGTGCCGACCCGCCTGTACTTCAAGAACGGCCGCGTCAAAGTGGCCATCGCGCTCGCCAAGGGCAAGAAGGAATACGACAAGCGCGAGACCGAACGGCGCCGCGAGGCGGATCGCGAGACCCGCGCCGCCATCAAGTCGAGAAGATGAACCACAGTTCTTTGTGACCTTTGAGGCCTTTGTGGTTCAATTACTCCGATGCCGCTGAAGGTCCCCCTGCTCGATCTGCATGCGCAGTACGTCCCGCTCCGCGCGGAGATTCTCGCGGCGATCGAGCGCGTCTGCGACAGCCAGCGGTTCATCATGGGGCCCGAGATCACCGCGTTCGAGGAGGAAATGGCGCGGATGCTCGGCGTGCGCCACGCCGTGTCGGTGTCGTCGGGCACCGACGCGCTGCTGCTCGCGCTGATGGCGCTCGATATCCGCGCCGGCGACGAGGTGGTCACGTCCACGTATTCGTTCTTCGCGACGGCCGGCGCCATTGCCCGCCTCGGCGCGAAGCCCGTGCTGGTGGATATCGACGAGACCACCTTCAACCTCGATCCCGAGCGCGTGGCCGCTGCGCTCACGCCGCGCACGAAGGCGATCATCCCCGTTCACCTGTTCGGCCTGAGCGCCGACATGGATCCCATCCTCGATGTGGCCGCGCGCGCGTATATCCCGGTCGTCGAGGACGCGGCGCAGGCGATAGGCGCCTCGTACAAATCCCGGCTGCTCGGCGGATTGGGCGCGGCGGGGTGTTTCTCCTTTTTCCCGAGCAAGAACCTCGGCGCGTTCGGCGACGCGGGCCTGTTCGTCACGAACGACGACGCGCTCGCGAAGCAGGCGCGGCTGCTGCGCACGCACGGCATGGAGCCCCGCTACTACCATCAGGCCGTGGGCGCCAACTTCCGGATGGACGCGCTGCAGGCCGCGATCCTGCGGGTCAAGGCGCCGCACCTCGCCGAGTGGACGTCGCGCCGGCGCGCGAACGCCGCCCGCTATCGAACGCTGTTCAGGGACGCGGGGCTGCTCGACAAGGTGACGCTGCCGAACGAGCCACCCGACCGCTGGCACATCTTCAACCAGTTCGTCATTCGGACCACTGACCGCGACGGCCTGAAGGCGCACCTCGACGAGCGCGGCATCGGCACCGAGATCTACTATCCCGTGCCGTTTCACCTGCAGCCCTGCTTTGCCGGCCTCGGCCACGCCAGGGGCGACTTCCCGCGCGCTGAACGCGCGGCGGCCGAGAGCCTCGCGCTCCCGATCTACGGCGAGCTGATCCCCGCCCAGCAGGAGGCGGTCGTCAGCGCGATCAGCGACTACGTTCTCCGCAGAGTCGGCGTGTGATCGCCGGACCGACATCGGCGCCTTCGCAGGGCGCGAGCGCCCCAGCTGGTGAGACCTCCAGGCGCCGGGGGCCGTCCCTCACCACCCAGATCCTCATCGGCCTCGTCGCGGGCGCGGTCCTCGGCGCCGTCTGGCCGGGCGCGGG
>Ga0070665_100007058_pt1 | contig 11412 bp, 13 predicted proteins | sample KBSS13metaG_FD_65862 | JGI IMG/M metagenome (GOLD analysis project Ga0070665, IMG submission 65862) | Switchgrass rhizosphere microbial communities from Kellogg Biological Station, Michigan, USA - KBS S1-3 metaG | ecosystem: Host-associated > Plants > Roots > Rhizosphere > Soil ...
GGCCGATTCGGCATGGTGCGCACCACCGGAAGGCTTCCGCCCGCCCAGCTTTCGAGCGCTGCCACTTTGAGGCCCGCGCACACCGAGATGAGCAGCGGACGCGTCTTCTGCAGCAGCGGAGCGAGCGGTGTGAGCACGTTGCCTGCGTCCTGCGGCTTGACCGCGAGCACAACGATCGTGGCATTGGCGACTGCCGCCGCGTTGTCCGCGGTGGCCGAAATGCCGAAGTCGCGGCCGAGCGTGTCACGCGCCGGCTCATAGGCTTCGCCTACGGAAATGGCCTCGGGTCGGGTGCCTTGCTGAAGCAGGCCACCGATGAGTGCGCGGCCCATGTTGCCGCCGCCGAGGAACGCGAGTCTTTCCAGCTGAGTGCGGATAGTCATGCGGGGCGCGATTCTACCTATCCGACGGGCTTCGTTGCTTTGGGACGTTCACCGAACAATGCGGTGCCGACTCGCACGATCGTCGCTCCTTCTTCTATGGCGGCTTCCAGGCTGTCGCTCATCCCCATCGATAAGGTGTCGAGCGTGGTCCCGGGCACGCGAAGTGACCGCAACAGCTCAGCGGTCTGCGCGAACCAGGCACGCTGGCGGGACGCATCCTCGTCGGGCGGCGGAATGCACATGAGCCCGCGAAGGGCGAGGCGCGGCAGGGCAGCCACCTCCCGGGCGAGCTCCGGCAGCTCGGCGGGGCTGACGCCGCCCTTCGTGTCCTCGCCGCCGACATTGACCTGCAGGCAGACGTTCAGCGGCGGCGCGTGAAAGGGCCGTTGATCCGAAAGGCGTTTGGCGATGCGCAGCCGGTCGACGCCGTGCACCCAATGGAAGCTCTCGGCGACGCTGCGGGTCTTGTTGCCCTGGAGCTGACCCACGAAGTGCCAGGTGAGCTCGAGCCCCCGCAGTGTCTCGATCTTGGGCAGGGCCTCCTGCAGGTAGCTTTCCCCGAAGTGCTCGATGCCTTCCCGCGCGGCGCCACTTATCAAATCAACGCTATGCGTCTTGCTGACTGCCAGCAGTGTGACCGAGTCGACACTGCGGCCCGACCGCTCGCAGGCCAGCCGGATGCGTTCCCGCACGCGGCGGATGTTGACCGCCAAATTCTGCGGAATCCGTAACATATTGCCCTGGGAACCCCTCGTTTATACTGGCCTGCGCTTTCCATGGCCGTCGCAATGCCTCGCGACGGCTCCGCTGTGGAAGCGCTGAAAGTCGTGAGGATCCGCAATGGCCGTCGACATCGCGCAGCTCCTGGCGTTTGCCGTCAAGAACAACGCATCCGATCTGCATCTGTCTTCCGGAGTGCCGCCGATGATTCGTGTCGACGGCGACATGAAGCGCATCAACATGCCGGCACTCGCCCACAAGGAAGTGCACAGCATGGTGTACGACATCATGAACGACAAGCAGCGCAAGGCCTACGAAGAGTTCTTCGAGACCGACTTTTCGTTCGAGATCCCCAAGCTCGCCCGCTTCCGCGTCAACGCGTTCAACCAGAACCGGGGCGCGGGCGCCGTGTTCCGCAACATTCCGTCCACCATCCTGTCGCTGGACGACCTGGGTTCGCCCAAGATTTTCCGCGACCTGTGCATGCTTCCACGCGGCCTGGTGCTGGTCACGGGGCCGACCGGCTCGGGCAAGAGCACGACGCTCGCCGGCATGGTCAATCACTGTAACGACAACCGTCCGGACCACATCATCACGATCGAGGATCCGATCGAGTTCGTCCACGAATCCAAGCGCTGTCTCGTGAACCAGCGCGAAGTCCACCGCGACACGCTCGGCTTCACCGAGGCGCTGCGCTCGGCGCTGCGCGAAGACCCGGACGTGGTGCTGGTCGGCGAAATGCGTGACCTCGAGACCATCCGGCTCGCGCTCACCGCTGCCGAAACCGGCCATCTCGTGTTCGGCACGCTGCATACCTCGTCGGCCGCGAAGACCATCGACCGTATCGTCGACGTGTTCCCGGCAGCCGAAAAAGACATGGTTCGCTCGATGCTGTCGGAGTCGCTGCGCGCGGTGATTTCGCAGACGCTGCTCAAGAAGAACGGCGGTGGACGCATCGCGGCTCACGAGATCATGATCGGCACGCCGGCCATCCGTAACCTGATTCGCGAAGGCAAGATCGCGCAGATGTACTCGTCCATCCAGACTGGTGGCGCGTCAGGCATGCAGACGCTCGACCAGTGCCTGACGGATCTCGTGGCCAAGGGACAAGTAAGCAAGGAAGAGGCGCGCTACAAGGCGCAGAACAAGGATCAGATCTAAGGCTTCTTCACAGGTACCGCCCCATGGATCGCGACCAAGCTATCAAACTGATGCAGGATCTCCTGCGTCGAGTCACCGAGAAGAAGGCCTCCGACCTCTTCGTCACCGCCGGCTTCCCGCCGGCCATCAAGATCGACGGCGAAATCCGCCCCCAGAGCGAGCGCGCGCTCACCATGGAGCAGTCCGCGACGCTGGTGCGCGCGATCATGAACGATCGCCAGACCAAGGAGTTCGACGCGAACAAGGAGTGCAACTTCGCGATCGCGCCGCCGGGCATCGGGCGCTTCCGCGTGAGCGCGTTCGTGCAGCAGGGCGCGGTTGGCTGCGTCATCCGTCTCATCAACGCGAAGATTCCGACCTTCGAAGAGCTGGACCTGCCGCCCATCCTCAAGGAAGTGGTGCTGTCCAAGCGCGGCCTCGTGATCATCGTCGGCGGCACGGGCTCGGGTAAGTCGACTTCGCTCGCCGCGATGGTCGGCTACCGCAACGAGAAGACGCGCGGCCACATCATCACGATCGAAGATCCGGTCGAATATGTGCACCAGCACAAGGGCTGCGTGATCACGCACCGTGAGGTCGGCGTGGATACGGATTCGTGGCACAGCGCGCTGAAGAACACGCTGCGCCAGGCGCCGGACGTCATCCTCATCGGTGAGATTCGTGACCGCGAGACGATGGAGCATGGCATCCAGTTCGCCGAGACGGGCCACCTGGTGCTCGCGACCCTGCACGCGAACAGCGCCAACCAGGCGCTCGACCGCATCATCAACTTTTTCCCCGATGAGCGCCGCGAACAGCTCCTGATGGACCTGTCGCTCAACATCCGCGCGCTCATCTCGCAGCGCCTGATCCCGCGCGAATCCGGCTCCGGCCGCATTGCCGCCACCGAGATCATGCTGAACTCGCCGCTGATCCAGGACCTCATCTTCAAGGGCGAGGTTGCGAAGATCAAAGAGGTGATGTCGCGCTCGACGCGCCTGGGCATGAAGACGTTCGACCAGTGCCTGTTCGAGCTGTACGAGACGGGCTTCATTTCCTATGAAGACGCGCTCCGCAACGCCGACTCGAAGAACGAGCTGCGTCTGCGCATCAAGCTCGAGAGCAAGCGCGAAGCGAAGAACATCGATGACGGTGGCGCGCTGCGCATCGTCGAAGAAGAGCAGGGACGCGTCATTTGAGCCCCCCGGGAGTCAAGCCGATGAACGAGCCTCGCGACCCCAACACGGGATCGCCGGACAACGCCACCGGCCCGCAGAACGCGCTGTCGGCGACGGGCACTTACGCCACGCTCGAAGGCAAGCCCGTTCCCGGGATCAACACCAAGCCGCTCTTCAAGCTGATGGTGGAGCGCAAGGCATCGGACCTGTTCTTCACGTCCAACGCCCCCGTCAAGATCAAGATCGAAGGTCAGATCTTCCCGGTCAACAAGCAGGTGCTGTCGCCGGAAACGGTGCGCCAGACCGCGCTCGCACTCATGACGCCCGAGCAGCGCGAGTGGTTCCTGCGTGAATGGGAAATCGACTTCGCGATTTCCGAGCCCGGCCTGGGTCGCTTCCGCGTGAACATCTTCATGCAGCGCGGCTACCCGGCGCTCGTCATGCGTTACATCACCGCCGACATGCCGAAGCTCGACGCGCTCGGGTTGCCGCAGGTGATGGCGGATCTCATCATGGCGAAGCGCGGCCTGGTGATGATGGTCGGCGCGACGGGCTCGGGTAAGAGCACGTCCATCGCCGCGATGATCAACTACCGCAACGAGAACTCATCGGATCACATCGTCACCATCGAGGATCCGATCGAGTTTCTGCACACGAACAAGCGGTCGATCGTGAATCAGCGCGAAGTGGGGCTGGATACGAAGTCCTACAGCCGCGCGCTGCGTGGCGTGATGCGCGCGGCGCCGGACGTCATTCTCATCGGTGAGGTGCGTGACCGGGAGTCGATGGAAGCGGCCATCAACCTTTCCGGCACCGGCCACCTGGTGCTTGCCACGCTCCACGCGAACAATTGCGCGGAGGCGTTGGACCGCATCATCAACATGTTCCCGCAGGACCAGCACCACCAGATCTTCCTGGATCTGTCGCAGTACCTGAAGGCGATCATGGGTCAGCGCCTGATCCCGGGCAAAGACGGCAAGCGCGTCGCGGCGGTGGAAGTGATGCTGAACACGCCGCACATCGCCGAGCTCGTGAAGAAGGGCGATGTGGTGTCGATCAAGGAAGCGATCATCCTGAGCGGCGAGCGCGACATCCAGAGCTTCGACGTCGCCCTGCTGCAGCTTTACAAAGCCGGCCGTATCGAGCTCGAGGACGCGCTGGCGAACGCTGATTCGCGCACCAACCTCGAAGCCAAGATTAACTTCGGATAGGGATTCCGGAAGCCCTCAATCGCCGGGCGGCTGGGAGCGCTCAGTCGCCGCGCGGCTAGGAGCGCTGGCGCCTGGGCTGCAGCGCGGTGGCCGAAGCGGCGATGGTCGAGAGTGGCGAGGGCGCCGCGGTGAAGGCGCCCTCATCGCCGCGCCACCGAGCCGCTAGAGGCAGCTCACTCAGGCCGCGGCGAAAACTCGGTAAGCGTCAAACACGGGTCCGTCGACGCACACACGCTTCATCGCGGGCCCATCATCCGTTTGCACGAGCACCGTGCAGCCGGCGCACCCGCCGACGGCGCAGGCCATGAACTCTTCCAGCGAAACCTGACAAGCCACGTTGTACTTGCGGGCGAGGGCCGCTGACGCCTTCAGCATCGGCGTAGGCCCACACGAGAAGATCTCGACTTCAGCGAGCTCAGCAGCCCCAAGCGACGACAGCCACGCGTCCCCCAGCTGAGTCACGAACCCATCGAAACACCCCGGGAAATCCGACTTGGTCGCCAGCCGACTGGGAATGTCCCACTCATCCAGCATCGGCATACACGCAATCGCGCCAGCTGGAATCCCGGGCACCAGAATCTGCGAGGGCCGCGTCCGGAACGGGAAAGGAATCTCCGACCCCATCAACACCAACGGCTTCCAGGCCGCGCGCTTGTCTTCGCGAAGGCGATCGGCAAGGAAAACCATCGGCGGAATCCCCACCCCGCCCCCAATGAGCAGCGTCCGCGGCTTATCCGGATGCAGCGTGAACCCCTTCCCGATGGGCCCCAGCACGCTCAGCGTATCGCCAGCCTTACGAGCGGCGAGGGCATGCAGCCCCGACCCCACCACCTTGTAGAGCATCTCGATCCACCCCGCGCGCGCATCCGCTCGCATGATCGAGAGCGGCCGCCGCATCGGAATCGCGGCATCGACGGAAATGTGCGCAAAGCTGCCCGGCTCGGCGCGGCCCGCGCACTTCGGCGCCGCCACGCGAATGACGTACTGATCGCCGTCGAAGGATTTCTGATCGAGGACGCGCGCCTCTTCGAGAAAGATGGTGCCGCGATTCTCCGAGCTCATTCGCTGGTAACCCGCTCCATCACCGTCTGCAGCACGGCCATGCGCACGGCCACGCCGTTACGCACCTGATCGCGGATCACGGACTGCGTGCCGTCGGCCACGTCGGAGGCGATCTCGATACCACGATTCATCGGCTGCGGGTGCATCACAATGGCGTCCGGCTTCGCGACGGCGAGCCGCTCGGGCGTCAGCCCGTATTTCGAGAAGTAGCGGTCCGCGTCAGGCAGGGAGGCGTGCGTCATGCGCTCCTTCTGGATGCGCAACATCATGACGACGTCCACGTCCTTGAGGCCCGCTTTCAACGTCGCGTGACGGGAGCAGCCGACGAACTCGTCCGACTTCGGCATGAACGCCGGCGGCGCGACGATGCGCAAATCCGGCACGCCGAGCGTGCGGAACACCTGGTACGCCGAGCGCGCGACGCGCGAATGCTGGACGTCGCCGACGATGGCGATCGACAGATTGTCGAAGCGCTTCTTGTACTGGCGAACCGTCAGCGCATCGAGCAACCCCTGCGTCGGATGCGAGACGTGCGATTCGCCCGCCGACAGCACGCTGACATGCGGCGCCACGTTGGCGGCGACGAGCTCGAGCACGCCGGCTTCGGCCTCACGGATCACGAGCACGTCGACGTGCAGCGATTCGAGCGTGCACACCGTGTCGAGCATGCTCTCGCCCTTCACGCGGGAGGAGAGCTGCACTTCGAGGTTCACGACGTCGGCGCCGAGGCGTTTGGCGGCGAGCTCGAAGGAAACGCGCGTGCGCGTCGACGGCTCGGTGAAAAGGTTGGCGACCGTAACGCCGTGAAGCGCCTTGCTCGACGCGGGACGCTGCTTGCCGAGCGTTCGCACGAAGCCCTGCGCCCGATCCAGCAGCCCCTCGATGATCGGGAGGGGAATGCCCTCGAGCGTGAGCAGGTGGCGGAGCGATCCATCGCGTCGAAACTGCGAAACGCCGCCCGGCGTCGCGGGGACAGTCAGCTCTGCGCTCGTGCTCATGGACTTGTGTCAGCCTCCTTCACCTGCCAGCCACCGTTCGAGAATGACGGCGGCGGCAGCGCTATCGATATCTTCTTTCCGGATGCGCCTTTTGCGTTCGCCGCTCGCGCGCTGTGTCTTCAGCCGCTCGTTCGCCTGCAGCGAAGAGAAGCGCTCGTCGACACGTTTCACGGGAATGGCGAAGCGGCGTTCCAGCTCGGCGGCGAAGCCACTCGCGTCGTTCGCGAGGGCCCCCGGGGAACCGTCGGCATTATACGGAGCGCCGACGATGAATAAATGCGGTTGAAGCGCATGGACTTCGCGTTCGATTGCGGTCCAGTCAGGTCCGGCTGCCGATACGCTTGCGGCTGGACGAGGACCTGCCGTGGCGGTCAGGGTGTCGCCGCAGGCGATGCCGATGCGTTTTTTGCCGAAATCGAAAGCCAGGATGGTTTGAATGCCGTCAGGCATGCCCGGACGTACGGCTCATCATGTCCTTGTCTATACCTAGAAACCGCCACGCCGCGCTCCAGCGCTCCTCGTAGGGCAGGTCGAACACCATGCGCGCGTCGAGCGGCATGGACATCCAGGAGTTGTCCTTGATCTCGCGTTCGAGCTGCCCGGCTTCCCATCCGGCGTAGCCGAGCGCGATGAACGCATCTTCCGGGCCTTCGCCGCGCGCAATCGCGCCGAGCACGTCGCGCGAGGTGGTCACCTGGATCATGTCCGAGACCCGGTGCGAGCGTTCCCACTTGCCGCCCGGCCGATGCAGCACGAAGCCGCGATCGGTGCTCACCGGCCCGCCGCGCAGCACCGGTTTCGCCGCGATGATCTGGTTTTCCGCTTCGAGGCTCATCTGCTCGAGCACGTCCTGCAGGCGCATCGGCAGCGGCTTGTTCACGACGATGCCGAGCGCACCCTTGTCGGTGTGCTCGCAGATGATCGCCACGGTCTGGGAAAAATTCGGATCGGCGAGCGTCGGCATCGCGATCAGCAGGTGGTTCGTGAGGCTCGTCTCGTCGCTCATGGCGACCAGTATGGGCAAGCGACGCGGTGCGCTCAAGGAACCGTAGTCACTCCGCCGCGCTCCACCCGCCCACCGGTGAACTGCCATTCGTAGGCGAAGCGCAACACGCGGTATTCACGCGACAACTCAGGTGGAAATGGGTCGAACGGGCTCGCCAGCTTGAGAATCTGGATCGCCGCCGCATCGAGGTCCGGGTAGCCGCTGGAGGTGCGGATTACCGCCTTTTCCAGCACGCCGCTCGCGTTCACAGCGACTTCCAGCACCGGGCTGGCGGAGACGTTGCGGGCACGCGCAGCGGTCGGGTAATTCACGGTGCCGACGCGCTCTACCTTACGGCGCCAAGCGTCGAGATAGGGCGCAAGCGTCGCCGCACGGGTGTCCGGCGTAATCCAGAGCTCGTCGCGTTTCGGGCCGGTCAGCTGTTCCGGCCCCGTCTCATCCTCGGGCCCGGGGTGGTCGGTCGGTTGCTCTTTGATAAGAGCGGGTGTCTTCCGGCTGTCACCGGTGTCGCCCGCGTCAGCGAGGTAATGCACCTTCGTCTGCCAGCCCGTCGTCGTGAGCACGTTTTCCTCACGGCTACCTGACGACTTGCCAGCAGGGCCGAGGTCGAGTCCGTCGGGTGTGCCGTCCTGTCCCGGCAGCGGCACTGCGGAAGCACGGTTACGGGGCGCCACGATTCGGGTGGTATTGCCCGAGCCAACTTGGGTTCGCTGGGCGAGATAGGTGGCCGCGTCGTTCGCGTTGCTTTCCGGCAGCTCGTCCGACACCAGCAGCACCTGCAGGCCGGGCGCGCCCGAGCCCGCGTCGGCGGGCGCGGTGAAGGTGATGCCGAGAATCACGATGGCGTGCAGCACTCCCGCCAGGAACAGCGTGGTGAGCAGGCGCTCGCGTACCGGCGCGGAGATGCCTTCGCGAAGTAACAGACTCTTAGAGGCCACGAAGCGAGTATAGCCGCGGCCGCAGGCAGTGCGTTGCGGTGACGTGTGAGCTGTCTCCCAACAGCGTCATACCCTTACTTTCTTCTCGATGGCCTGCATCAGCAGGTCGCCGATGTTCAGGTTGAACTGCTTGTCGAGCTCGCGAATGCCCGTGGGGCTGGTGACGTTGATCTCGGTGACGAAACCACCGATGACATCGAGGCCAACGAAAATCATGCCTTTCGCCGCGAGCGTGGGCCCCACCTGCGCGGCGAGCCAGCGATCGCGATCGTTCAGAGGCCGGCCGACGCCCTTGGCGCCCGCCGCGAGATTGCCGCGGTTGTCGCTGGCCGAGGGGATGCGTGCCAGCGCGTACGGGACCGGCTCGCCATCGATCAGCAACACCCGGGAGTCGCCTGTCTGCACGATGTCCGGGATGTAGCGCTGGACGATCGCATAGCGCTGCCCGGAGCCGGTGAGCGTCTCGAAGATGACATTCATGTTCTTGTCGCCGGCGTCGACGACAAAGATCGAGCGCCCGCCCATTCCATCGAGAGGCTTGCAGACGGCCTTGCCGTGCTCGCGGACGAAGGCCGCCATGTCCGCCATGTCGCGGGTGATGAACGTGGGCGCGCACGCCTGGGGGAACCAGGCGGTGTAGACCTTCTCGTTCATGTCCCGCAGGCCCTGGGGGCGATTGCAGATCAGCACCCCTTCGACTTCCGCCCGCTCGAGCATGTAAGTGGAGTAGATGTACTCCATGTCGAACGGCGGGTCCTTGCGCATCAGGACGACATCCACCGCCCCCTTCAGCGGCGCGACCTTCGGCTCGCCCAGGGTGAACCACGCGGCCGGATCGGCCTTCACGGTCAGCGGACGCATCCGGGCGAAGGCCCTGCCGTCACGAAGCGACAGATCGTTCTGCTCCATGTAGACCAGTTCAAAGCCTCGCGCTTGTGCGGCGAGTAGCATCGCGAGGGTTGAGTCCTTGGCGTACTTGATGTCCTCGATCGGGTCCATGACTACGCCAAGACGAATGGAGTTTTGTGGCATGCGGTCACCTCAGGGGGGACGCTGATTATGCTAGGTGCGTCGCGAATATGTCCGCATCGCCCGATGGAGACACCACCGCGGTGTGCGACTCTTCAGAAACGTGACGCGCGTGGCATAGCCGGGGCTATACCGATATGTTAAAACCGCGCTGCGTTTGCCCCGGCTACCGCCACCATATGCGTGTGGCTGCAGCTTTCCCCTTTTCGCTTGCGGACGCTGCTACGGGTTATCGCTTGTCTTCCGGGAGGAGTCGCCTGACGTGAGCGGCACGAATGCAAAGCTTCAGGGCCTCAAGGTCCTGGTGATCGACGACAGCAAGACCATCCGTCGGACCGCCGAGACCCTCCTCGCGAAGGAAGGGTGCGAGGTGTTCACCGCGATCGATGGCTTCGATGCGCTGGCGAAGATCGCCGACCATCAGCCCGACATCGTGTTCGTGGACATCATGATGCCGCGGCTCGATGGCTATCAGACCTGTTCCCTGATCAAGCACAACAAAGTTTTTCGCGCGATCCCGGTGATCATGCTTTCGTCCAAGGACGGCCTCTTCGACCGCGCTCGCGGCCGTATCGTAGGTTCCGAGCACTACCTCACCAAGCCGTTCACCAAGGACGAGCTGCTGAGCGCGATCGAGACGCACATCGGGAGATGAATACCACCATGGCACTCATCCTCATCGTCGACGATTCGCCGACCGAGGTGCACGTGATGCAAAAGGCACTCGAGCGTCACGGCTACAAGACGGCGGCGGCTGCCGACGGCGCAGAAGGGGTTCGACTGGCACGCGAGATGGTGCCGGACCTCATCTTCATGGACATCGTCATGCCTGGCATGAACGGTTACCAGGCCACGCGCACGCTCGCCAACGACCCGAAGACCCGCACCATCCCGATCATCATGGTGACGTCCAAGGGGCAGGAAACGGACCGCATCTGGGGTTTGCGCCAGGGCGCGATCGACTACATGGTGAAACCCGTGTCGCCCGATCAGCTCGTCGCGAAAGCCCAGGCGACGCTCGCCGGCTGACGCGTCGTGACGGAAGCGGTATCGCTCAAGAGTCTGCGTGATCGACCCTTCGAGCTTCTCGCGGAGCTCGAACGGCGCGGGCGGGCGCTGTCTGCGCAGGTGGCGCAGGAAACGTCGTCCGGCCGCGAATGGGTCGGTGTCGCCATGCGCATGGCGGGCGAGCTGTACCTCGTGGCGCGTGAAGAGACGCGCGAAGTGCTGGGTGTTCCGAACGCGCTGACGCGGGTGCCGGGCGCCAAGCAGTGGATCAAGGGTCTCGCCAACGTGCGGGGCCAGCTGTTGCCGATCGTCGACCTGCGGCAGTTTCTGGGCAGCGGCGTGACGCCGATGACGCGTAACACTCGCATCATCGTGGTGAACCATCGAGAGATTCCGGCGGGCCTCGTCGTCGACGAGGTGCTCGGGTTCCGCAGGTTCGCGGAAGGAGAGTTTTCGGGAGATGCGCCGCCGACGGTGGCGCGTTGCGAACGGTATCTGGCGGGTGCGTTTCGGCGAGGTGCCGAGCAGTGGCCCGTGTTGAGTCTGCGGCAAATCCTCGAGAGCACGAGCTTCTCGGAGGCCGCGGCATGAAGCAGAGACGGATGAACAACGCTTCGAACCACAACGTGTGCGGGGTGGCGCGCTCATGACGACGCCGGCGACACCTCCCCAGAAAGGCCGCGGGCTCGATCTCGTGATCGTCGCTGCGGCCGTGCTCGCGCTCGGCAGCGCGGCGACG
>Ga0070665_100007060_pt1 | contig 11412 bp, 9 predicted proteins | sample KBSS13metaG_FD_65862 | JGI IMG/M metagenome (GOLD analysis project Ga0070665, IMG submission 65862) | Switchgrass rhizosphere microbial communities from Kellogg Biological Station, Michigan, USA - KBS S1-3 metaG | ecosystem: Host-associated > Plants > Roots > Rhizosphere > Soil ...
TGGAGAAACCCCTTGGCGCGATCAGTGAATTTTTCGAGGTCCATGAAACTGCCCTTCGTGATGCTGTCCACGATGTAATGTTGCATAAAGGCAACACAAGAGGCGCTACGCAAATATCCCTAATAGCGCTACGGGCGCGCGATTATGGCTTTCCCGCCTTCTCAGCATCCGGTGCGAAAGCGTCCCCGAAGAAATCGCCCTTGTACCAAAGCGGTGCCTGCGGCTCGTCGGCGATCTCGCGGGCGATGGCATAGTTGACCTTGGCGAACTTCGCCGCCGCTTCCCAGTGGAAGGGCAGGCTCATCTGGTCGGACGGCTGATGATAATCGGTTTTCAGGAAATGTTCGAACGCCGCCTTCCCCGGCCCGGAAAAGCCGGTCATCAGGAACACGGCGGGCACTCCTTCCTGCACGAAGCGATAATGGTCGGACCGGGTGAACAGCCCCTCGGCAGGCAGCGGATCGGGGGACAGGGCAAGGCCTTGCGCCTTCGCCGCCTTCTCCACGATCGGGCCAAGGGTCGAGTGGTCCGCGCCGAAAGCAATCAGATCCTTGAAATCATAGGTCAGGATCGGCATGTCGAGATTGACCACGCCGACCAGCTTCCCGCCCGCAGGCAACACCGGGTTCTTCGCCAGGAACTGCGACCCCAGCAGCCCGTCCTCCTCCGCCGTCACCGCCGCGAACAGGATAGAGCGCTTGGGCGCGGCCCCGCTTTCCGCAAAGGCCTTCGCCACCGCCAGCATGGTCGCCACGCCCGACGCATTGTCCATCGCGCCATTATAAACCTTGTCCTTGCCGGGCGCGCTTTCCTTGATCCCCAGATGATCCAGATGCGCCATCAGCAACACATATTCATGGGCCAGTGCCGGGTCCGATCCGGGCAGCACCGCCAACACATTGCGGCTGGGCGCGGTTTCGACCGTGCTGGCGCGCTCGATCCGAACGGTCGGTTTCAGCGCGAAGCCCTTTGGCCTTGCCCCCTTCTTCTCCGCCTGTGCGCGGATCGCGGCGACGGTCTTGCCCGATCCCGCGAACAGGGCATCGGCGGCGGCTCCGGTGACATAGCCGGTGCCCCGGATGGCGGGCGTGCGGACATACGGCTGGCCGCCCTTGTCGAGCCAGCTCACCGTCGGTTCCTGCGCCCGGTCGCGCAGCTTTTCCCATGGGGTGCGGCTGAGCATGATGCTGCTGGGAAGGGTGATCAGGCCGATCGCGCCGGCTTGGCTCGCGGCGAAGGATTTTTCGGCCGCCAGATGCGCGCCGATCTCGCTCGCCATGCCGGTCGGCGAGCCGGACAGCGCGACCGCGAATTTGCCGCGCAGGTCCAGACCCGCATAATCGTCGATCTTCTCACGATCGGATTTCAGGCCATAGCCGACGAACACGGCCTGCGCCTCCACGCTCTGTCGCAATTCGCGGCCGAAGGCGCCGATGGCGACCGCATCGCCCTGGACGAAGCGCTGGCCGCCGATGGTCAGCGATGGCGCGCTCCCTTTGTCCAGCCGCGCCACGGCCAGCGTCACCGGCTGATACCAGCTACCCTGCACCGCCTGTTTGAGGCCAATCGTCTCGAACCGCGCCGCGACATAGCGGGCGGCGATGTCATAGCCGCGCGTGCCCGCGTCGCGCCCCTCCAGCAGATCGTCGGCCAGAAAGCCGATGTCGGCGCGAATGCCCTCCGCAGTGATGGGCGCGCCCTGCGCATAAGCGGCGGCGGGGGCAAGCGCGAGGAGGGCGGCGGGGGCGAGGGAGCGCAGGCGCATCAGGGGCAAATCTCTCTTATGGTTGGAACAAGAGCCTAGAGCATTTTCGAAGCAGATGGCATCATCTGCTGGCCTGGAAAATGCGGAAATCAAAAGAAATCTCAGTCTGTATCAGGCTCAGATCCGTCACATGCGTATTGCCAGTCTAAAACGCCCCGCTATGCTGCCTGCCATTCCTATGACCTTCCCCCCGAGGCGCTCATGACCCTTTCCCCCTTTTCCCGTCGGGCAGCTTTGATGCTTGGCCTGTCCTCGTTGACGATCCTGCCCGCCCTGCCGGTCATGGCGGCGCCCAAATCGTCCAGCGTCGCCGCGCCCGCGCCGCTCGCCAGCCTCGTCAGCGCTGTGGACATTCCCTATGAGCAATTCACGCTCAAGAACGGGCTGCGCGTCATCGTCCACACCGACCGCAAGGCGCCGGTGGTGGCGGTGTCGGTCTGGTATCATGTCGGGTCGCGCTTCGAACCGGCGGGCAAGACCGGTTTCGCGCATCTGTTCGAGCATCTGATGTTCTATGGCTCGGAAAATGCCGATGGGGCGTTTTTCGGGCGGCTGGAGGATATCGGCGCGACCGACTGGAACGGCACGACCTGGTTCGACCGCACCAACTATTTCGAAACGGTGCCGACTGGCGCGCTCGACCGGGCGCTGTTCCTTGAATCGGACCGCATGGGTCATTTGCTGGGCGCGGTGACGCAGGCCAAGCTCGATACCCAGCGCGGCGTCGTGCAGAATGAAAAGCGCATGGGCGAGAATGAGCCCTATGGCCTTGTCGAATATGCCCAATTGGCGGCGATGCTGCCGGAGGGGCACCCCTATCGCCATTCCACCATCGGTTCGATGGCGGACCTGAACGCCGCCAGCCTTGCCGACGTGCAGAACTGGTTCAAGACGCATTACGGCCCGAACAATGCGGTGCTGGTGCTGGCCGGGGACATCGACGTGCCTACCGCAAAGGCGAAGGTCGAAAAATGGTTCGGCAATATCGCCGCCGGTCCTGTCCCGAAGGATGTGGATGCAAGCGTCCCCACGCTCGACAAGGATGTCGAGAAGCTGATGCACGACAATGTCGCGGCGACCCGGCTCTATCGCAACTGGATCGTGCCGGGGGTCAATAGCGACGATCTGCCGCAACTGGACCTGGCCATGTCGGTGTTCGGCGGATTGGGATCGTCGCGGCTCGACAATATTCTGGTGCGGGACGAGAAGGTGGCGGTCGGGGTCAAGGCCAGCATCCAGCCGTTCGAGAAGCTTTCCATCGCGGAGATCACCGTGGATGTGAAGCCGGGGCAGGACCCGGTGGCGGTCGGCAAGCGGCTGGATCAACTGCTGGCCGACTATCTTGCCAAGGGGCCGAGCGCGGACGAAGTGCAGCGCGCCGCGACCCAGCGCGTGTCGGGCACCATCGGCGGGCTGGAGAAGGTCGGCGGTTTCAGCGGCAAGGCGGTGACGCTGGCCGAGGGGGCGGTCTATTCGGGCGATCCGGGGCAATATAAAAAGGATCTGGCCGCCTATGCCGCCGCCACGCCGCAGTCGGTGGGCGAAGCGGCGCGCAAATGGCTGTCCCGTCCCGTTTTCCGCCTGACCGTCGCGCCGGGCGAGCGGTCGGCGGAGGATAATGCGCTGGCGGGCAATGCCACCCACCACCCGGCCTATTTCCGCGATCCCAAAAAGCCCGCGCCGAAAGCTGCGACCCCGCCGCCGCCCACGAAGATCGCGGAACCGGGGATCGAACCGGTCAAGGATCTGGAATTTCCCGCGGTCGAACATGCGAAACTGAAGAACGGCATCCCGGTCGTCTTCGCGCGCCGCGCGACAGTGCCGGTGGTGCGGGTGTCCGTGTCCTTCGATGCGGGCAATGCCGCCGATGACAAGGCGAAACTGGGCACGGCGGGGCTGACGACGTCGCTGCTGGATGAGGGCACCAAGACGCGCACCTCCGTTCAGATCGCCGAGGAGCAGGAACGGCTGGGCGCCTCGATCAGCGCGGGCAACGGCATGGACGCCACCAATGTCGGCCTTTACGCGCTGAAGCCCAATCTGGATGCGTCGCTGGGCCTGCTGGCCGATGTAATCCGCAATCCCGCCTTCGCGCCCGCCGAAGTGGAGCGTCTGCGCGGGCAAATCCTGACCCGGATCAAGGCGGAAAAGACCGAACCGATGCCGATCGCGCAGCGCCTGCTGCCACCGCTGCTCTATGGGCAGGCGCATCCCTATGGCATTCCCTTCACCGGTTCCGGCACGGAAAGCGGCGTCAAGGCGGTGACGCGGGCCGATCTGGTCGCTTTCCATGACACATGGTTGCGGCCCGACAATGCAACCATTTTCGTCACGGGCGACACGACGCTGAACGATGTGCTGCCGCTGCTGGAGAAGCGCTTCGGCGACTGGAAAGCGCCCAAGGCGGCCAAGGGCGCCAAGCTGTTCCGCATGGACCGCATGATGCGGCCCTCGCGCATCATCCTGGTGGACAAGCCGCAAAGCCCGCAGTCGATGATCCTAGCGGGCCTGCTGACGAACAAGCAAGGCACCGACAGCCCGCTGACCCTGATCACCGCCAATGAGGTGCTGGGCGGCAGTTCGACGTCGCGCCTGATCATGGATCTGCGCGAAACCAAGGGTTGGGCCTATTATGCGGGTAGCGCGCTGCCCGGCGTGAAGGAAACCATCCCGCTGCTGGTCTATGCGCCGGTGCAGACCGACAAGACCGGCGAATCCATCATCGCCGCGCGCAAGGACATCAGCGAATATCTGACGTCGAAGGGCACGACGGAGGCGGAGCGCAACCAGACGATCAACAGCCAGATTCTCTCGCTGCCCGGCAGCTTCGAAACATCGTCCGATCTGCTGGCCGCGATGATGCGCAACGCGATGCTGGGCCGCCCGGACAATTATTATGAGACGCTGCCGGGCGCCTATCGCGCCATGACCGCCGCCGATATGGACAAGGCCGCGCGAGAGGCGATCAATCCCGACCGCCTGATCTGGGTCGTGGTGGGTGACGCCAAGCTGGTGAAGCCACAGCTTGACGCGGTCGGCCTTCCGGTGGAAATGGGCACATTGGCTGATTGACGATTACGTAAAGGAGAAGTGCGATGGCTGGAGTGGACGGCGCCTATGATTGCGTGGCGAAGACGCCGATGGGCGACCAGAATGGCGTGCTGACCGTCATCAGTTCGGGCGACGGCTTTCATGGCACCTTTGCGGGCATGATGGGCTCGCTCGACGTGACTGAGGGTAAGGTCGACGGCAACAAGCTGAGCTGGAAGATGAACATGACCGTTCCCATGCCGATGACGCTGGATTGCGAAGCGGAAGTCAGCGGCGACAGCATCACCGGCACGATGCAGCTTGGCGCTTTCGGTGCGGCGGGCTTTTCCGGCACGCGCCGGGGCTGAACGGGTTCAAATGTACGAAGAAAAGGGGCCTTTTCGGCCCCTTTTTTTGGCCGTCGCACGATGGCAGGAATTAGAGGAGCAAAATGCAACTAATATCTTGACGCAAGATATTAGTTAGCTATCTAAGAAAAATGTCCCGATCCGAAGATATGCGCGCGCTGGCGCACAAAATGCCGCAGGTGGCGCGCAAATGGCATCAGTTGGCCGATCAGACCCTGGCGCAGTTCGGGGTCTCGAACAGTGCGGGGTGGTGTCTCATCTACCTCGATCGGCTGGGCCCGGATGCGCGGCAGGCTGATCTGGCGGAGAATCTGGGGATCGCCCAGCCGTCTTTGGTGCGAACTTTGGATCAATTGCAGGCGGCCTCTCTTGTCGAGCGCGTCACCAACCCCGATGATCGCCGTTCCAACCGAGTCGTTTTCACGCCGGAGGGTCGTAAGCTGGTGGGTCAGATCGAAACCAGACTGAGCGATTTGCGGCGCGAACTGCTGGACGGCGTGCCGGACGCCGCCGTGGCGATTGTCGTCAACCTGCTGAACCTGCTGGACCAGCGCATCACGGAACGCCGGGGCCAATGAAGGGCAATTTCGCTGAGCATATTGGCTGGCCCGCCGCGCTCTTTTCGCTGAAATGTTATGCCGCCGCCATGTTGGCGCTGTTCGCGGCGCTCAGCATCGGGCTGGAGCGGCCCTATTGGGCGTTCCTGACCAGTTATATCGTCGCCCAGCCGCTGGCGGGTGCGGTGATTTCCAAGGCGGTGTTCCGGGTTATCGGCACCCTCGTCGGCGCGATGTTCGCCGTCGCGATCGTGCCGCCGCTGGTCAACGCGCCCGAACTGCTGTCGCTGGCCATGGCGTTGTGGCTGGCCTTGTGCGTGTTCGTGTCGTTGCTGGACCGCACGCCGCGTTCCTATATGTTCGTGCTGGCCGGTTACAGCGCTTGCCTGATCGTCTTTCCGGACGTGAACGCGCCCGAAACCATCTTCACCGTGGCGACGCTGCGCGTGCAGGAAATCACCATCGGGATTCTCTGCGGCAGCCTGATCCATGGCGTCGTCTTTCCCGGTTCGATCACCAACCTGCTGTTGACGCGGGTGCAGGCGATGTTGCGTGATGCCGAGCGCTGGTCGCATGACGCCATCGCCATCGACCCGGTGCCGGGGCTGGGGGCGGAGCGCCGCCGACTGGCGCAGGACATCACCGAACTGCACCAGATGTCGGTGCATCTGCCCTTCGACATCAGCCGGCTTGCCCCCCGCGTCCGCACGGTGCGGGCTATGCAGGACCAGCTATCCCTGTTGCTGCCGCTGGGCGCGGCGGTGGAGGACCGGCTGGCGACGTTGAAGGCCGCGAGCGGCGGCGCCGTGCCGCCCGCAACCGCCGCCCTGATCGCGCAAGCCCGCGAATGGATCATCAACCCCGGCGAAGACCGGGCCGAACGCACGGCCGCCGCCGACGCGCTGATCGCCCGTTGCGCCGCGATGGAGCCGCAGGCGCAACCCGACATGGGCTGGGCCGACATGGTGCGCCTCAGCCTCTATGCCCGCCTGTCCACGCTGATCGCCGCGCATCGCGACTGCCGCGACCTGTATGACCAGATGGAGACGCACAGCCGCACCCCGGTCAGCCCCCGCGTCGGCGAATTGCTGGAGGGGCGGCGCAACCGTGAACTGCACCGCGATGTCGCCGGGGCGGCGCGGGCCGCCTTCGCCGCCTTCGTCACGGTAGCGCTGGGCTGCGCGCTGTGGATCGGCAGCGGCTGGAACGACGGCGCCAGCGCGGTGATGCTGGCGGGAGTCTTTCTGGCCCTGTTCGCGGCGTCCGACAATCCGCTGGCCCCGCTCAAGGGCTTCATGGTCGGCACCATCGCCGCCTCGCTGCTGGGCGCTCTCTATGCCTATGCCATCATGCCGCGGCTGGACGGCTTCGCCATGCTGGCTGCGGCCTATGCGCCGATGCTGCTGTTGCTGGGCACGATGATGGCCTCGCCGCGCTGGATGGGCATCGCACTGCCGACCCTGCTGGGATTGGGCAGCCCGGCGCTGCTGAGCGACCATTATGTCAGTGCCTTCGCCTCCTACGCGAACGGCGCGGTGGCGCAGTTGGTCGGCATCTGGTTCGCGATCATCATGGCCGGGCTGCTGCAATCGGCGGGCGTGGAGGGCGCGATCCGCCGCACGGTGCGCGCGGGCTGGGCCGACATCGCCAACCGCGCCACGCTGACGCGCGCACCGCCCGACGTACGCGGCTGGATCAACCGGATGCTCGACCGCATCGCCTTGCTCGCCCCCCGGCTGGCGGCGGTGCGTGCCGATAGCGGCCAGCCGCTGTACGATGCGCTGCGCGACCTGCGCACCGGTGTCGCCATCGGCGAACTGCGCCAGTTGCGCATGGACCTGCCCGTGCAGGAGGCCGCGCCGCTGGCCGATGTGCTGACCGGGGTCAGCGCTTATTACCGCGGCCTGGACCCGGCCGCGCCCCGGCCTGCGGAGGATGCCCTGTTGTCCGACATTGATCATGCGATTGGCGACCTGTCGCATAATCCCGACGCGGCGATCCGGCGGGAAGCGATCCTGTCGCTGGTCAGCCTGCGCCGCAATCTTTTCCCGCAGAGCGCGGGTTATCGAAAGGCCGTCGCATGACCGGGGAAATCGCGCTGGGGGGCGTGTACATGCCGACCCTGTTGTTACTGGCTTTGGCTGCTCTGGCCTTGAGCTGGTGCGTGACCCGGCTGATCGGCGCCTTCGGCCTCTATCGTTTCCTCGCCTATCGGGCGGCGGTCGACCTCAGCATTTTCGTGCTGATGCTGGGCGCGCTCGCCATCCTCGTCCCAACCCTTGGAATCCGTCTATGAATCGCCTGACTGCAACGCTGGTTCGCAGCGCCGCCACCATCGTCATCGTCGTCGCCGCCGTGTTGGTGGCGGTGTGGATGTGGAACCATTATGAGCGCAGCCCCTGGACCCGTGACGGGCGAGTGCGCGCCGATGTGGTGCGGGTGACGCCGGACATCAGCGGCCTCGTCACCTCGGTCGCGGTGCGCGACAATCAGGCGGTGAAGGCGGGCGACCTGCTGTTCGTGCTGGACCGGCCCCGTTATGCGCTGGCGCTGGAGCAGGCGGAGGCGCAGATCGCCAGCGCCAGGGCGACGCTGGGGCAGGCGCGGCGGGAATCGGCGCGCGATCTGGCGCTGGGCGATCTGGTCGCGGCGGAATCGCATGAACAGAATGTGGCGCGGGTCGCGACGGCGCAGGCCGCGCTGGCCGAAGCGATGAGCGCGCGCGACGCCGCCGCGCTGAACCTCAAGCGCACGCAGGTCGTGGCCTCGGTCAACGGCGTCGTCACCAACCTCGACCTCCATGCGGGCGACTATCTGGCGGCGGGCAAGCAGGCGATGGCGCTGGTCGATCGCGACAGCCTGCGGATCGAAGGCTATTTCGAGGAAACCAAGCTGCCGCTGGTCTGCATCGGCGCGCCGGTGACGGTACGGCTGATGGGCGAAGCGCAGGATCTGCACGGGCGGGTGGACAGCATCGCCTATGGCATCAACGATTCGAGCCGAAGCGACAGCGGCAACCTGTTGCCGACGGTCGAGCCGACCTTCTCCTGGGTCCGACTGGCCCAGCGCATTCCGGTGCGGGTGAAGCTGACCAAAGTGCCAGCGGACGTGAAGCTGATCGCCGGGCGAACGGCGACGGTCACGATCGAACCAGCGAAGAAGCAGGCCAGGCCGGGAGTCTGCCGCCATGCATAAGACTGCATTGTGGGCGCCCCTGCTGGCGTTGGCCCTGACCGCCTGCGCGACCGCCGGGCCGGATTATCATCCGCCCGAACAGTCGGCCGCTGGCCTGCCGGGCGCGCAGGGGACTTTCCTGTCGGCGCAAGGCCCGGCGTTCAGCAACGCGGAACTGCCCGACCATTGGTGGCAGCTCTATAATGACCCCAGGCTGGACGCGCTGATCGGCGAAGCACTGACCGCCAACACCGACCTGCGCGTGGCGGAGGCCAATCTGACCGCGGCGCAGGCGGTGCTGCGCGAGACGGAGGCGGGGCGAGAGATCACGACCAGCATCAGCGGTGGCGAGACTCTGGCGCGGCCTTCGGGCGTGCCGCAGCACCTGCCCGGTACGGTCAGCTATGATTTCGGGCTCTCCGCCGCCTATCCGCTGGACCTCAACGGCCGGATCAAGCGCGCGATCGAGGCGAGTACCGCCAATGTCGAGGCGGTGTCGGCGGCGCGCGATTATGTGCGCGTCAGCGTCGCGGCCGCCACGGTGAAGGCCTATGCGCAGGTGTGCACCGCCAATTACTCGCTGGCCGTGAACCGGCGGGTGGTGGCGCTCCAGCGCGACACGTTGAGCGCCACGCAGCGGCTGTTCCGGGGCGGGCGCGGGACCGCCTTCGACGTCAGCCGCGCGCAGGCGGCGGTGGACACGAGCGAGGCGGCGCTGCCCGCCTTCGAAGGGCAGCGGCAGGCGGGCCTTTATCTGCTGGCGACGTTGCTGGGCCGAGCGCCTGCGGATTATCCGCGCGATGTGGAGGCCTGCGCGGCGCTGCCGACGCTGCGGTCGCCTCTGCCGGTGGGCGACGGGGCGGCGCTGATCCGGCGGCGACCCGATATTCGGCAGGCGGAACGGACGATCGCTTCGGATACGGCATCGTTGGGCGTGGCGATGGCGGACCTTTATCCACAGGTCAGCATCGGCGGGTCGGTGGGCCTGTCTGGGCCGCTCAAGGATTTCGGATCGGGGTCGGCCTTCGGCTTCAGTCTGGGGCCGCTGATCAGTTGGAGCTTCCCCAACCGTCCGGTCGTGAGGGCGCGGATCGCGCAGGCCGATGCACGGGTGCAGGGTGATCTGGCGGCTTTCGACGGAGCGGTGCTGGAGGCGCTGCGCCAGACCGAGACGGCGCTGGAAAGCTATCGCCGCAATGCCCAGCGGGCAGCGGCGCTGGACCGGGCGCGCGACAGTGCGGGCGTATCGGCGGGGCAGGCGGGCAAGCTGTTCCGCTTCGGCCGGGGCGATTTCCTGTCGCTGCTGGATGCGCAGCGGAGCCAAGCCAGCGCGGAGTCTTCGGCGGCGGCAGCGCGGGTGCAACTGGTGCAGGATCAGATCGCCATATTCCTGGCGCTGGGCGGCGGGTGGTCCTGACGTCGGACGGTCAGGCGATCCTGTCCACCAACGCCCTCGGCACGCGTAGCAACGATCCATGGCGCGCTCCGGTAGGCATGGAAAGCCGGCCGCTGACATCGTCCCAATGCACCATGTCGCGGGTGAGCGCCGCGCCCCAGCGGCCTTCCTTATAGACGTCATAATAGCAGATCAGCGCGTCGCCGATCCGCGCCGTCATCGGGCCTTCCACCCATGATGGGGAGAAGGGTCTGGACAGGGGAGCAAAGGGGCCGGTCGGGCTTTTCGCTTTCGCCACTTGCAGCCATTTGCGGGGTGGTTCGACCGTCTCATCCTTGACGATCAGATACAGGTCGCCGTCCGGGCCATGGGCGAAGCTGCCGTCGATCACGCTGAAACCGGGATCGTAGAGCGGTTGGGCCTGCGAGAAATGCACGAAATCGTGCGTGCTGACATGCCAGAGGCGATGGTTGTAGCCGGCCTCCGACGTGCCTTCGCCTTGGGTGAAGCGGCCTGTGACGGTGCTGGACCAGAAAATCTCATAGCGCCCGGTGCGGGGATCGCGGATCGCTTCGGGGGCCCAGCAATTGCGGGTACCCGGCACGTCCTGCATCACCGGAATCGCCCTTTGCGCGGACCAGTGGATCAGGTCGCGGCTGGTGGCATGGCCGATGGTCACGCCTTCCCATGCCGTGGTCCAGAGCAGATGATAGCTTCTTCCATCGTGGAACAGGAAGGGATCGCGCAACAGCCTCTTTTCGCCGACTTGCGGGACCAGCAGGCTGCGGCCCCCCGCCAGCGCGCGGAAGGTGAAGCCATCGTCGCTGACCGCCAGTTTCAGCCCGTCCGCCTCGCCTTGTTTGCCGGTGGTGAAATAGGCGAAGACCAGCAGGCTATTCGCGGCGGACCCCCTTGTCGTCGCGCAGCCGGTGAGCGCCAGTGCGCCGAGGCCAAGCGTGAAGTCGCGCCGCCTCATCGATATTCTTTCGCGAACTGGTCGTAGAGGTCGAGCAGCGGGTTGGCGATATAGTCGCCGCCCTGGCCGATGGGACCAGTCGGTTCAGGCTGGGGCGGGGACTGCTGGCCAGCGAGGCCGCCGGGGGCTTCGGCGCTGTTGAGGCC
>Ga0070665_100007061_pt1 | contig 11411 bp, 11 predicted proteins | sample KBSS13metaG_FD_65862 | JGI IMG/M metagenome (GOLD analysis project Ga0070665, IMG submission 65862) | Switchgrass rhizosphere microbial communities from Kellogg Biological Station, Michigan, USA - KBS S1-3 metaG | ecosystem: Host-associated > Plants > Roots > Rhizosphere > Soil ...
ACGAAGGCGGCGAGGAGCAGGAACTCGTACCAGTAGCCCTCGAGCGTGCGCGTGCGCATGGCCGCGGCGGCGAACACGAAGAGGTTCACCACGACGAGCGCGCGCAGCATCACGCCGAGGTTGCAGAAGTTCGGCAGCCGGATGCCCGTACCTGTCTGATTTATACTGGCCACGACTCATTCTCGCCATTGCCGCCACCACCATGCAACAAGACGACAAGGCGGCCAAGGCCTGGTCCGGCCGTTTCAACGAGCCCCTGGACCGACTCGCCCAGCGATTCAACGCCTCGGTCGACTTCGACAAGCGCCTCGCCGCCTTCGACATCGAAGGGTCGCTCGCGCACGCGCGCATGCTGGCCCGCGTGGGCATCCTCCCCGCCGCGGACCTCGCGGACATCGAGCGCGGCATGGGCCAGATCGCCAAGGAAGTCCACGACGGCACCTTCCCCTGGACGATCGAGCGCGAGGACGTCCACCTCAACATCGAGGCACGCCTCACCGACCTGGTAGGCGACGCCGGGAAGCGGCTCCATACGGCCCGCTCGCGCAACGACCAGGTCGCCACCGACATCCGGCTGTGGCTGCGCTCCGAGATCGATGCGCTCACCGGCGTGCTGAAGACGCTTCGCGGGCGGCTGCTGGACGCGGCCGAGGCCGACGCCTCGACGCTGATGCCGGGCTTCACCCACCTGCAGGTCGCCCAGCCCGTGACGTTCGGCCACCACCTCATGGCCTACTACGAGATGTTCACGCGCGACGCCGACCGGCTCGCCGATTGCCGCAAGCGCGTGAACCGGCTGCCGCTGGGCGCCTCGGCGCTCGCCGGGACGAGCTACCCGATCGACCGCGAGAGTGTGGCGAAGGAGCTCGGCTTCGACGGCGTGTGCGAGAACTCGTTGGATGCGGTCTCCGATCGGGACTTCGCGGTGGAATTCCTGGCCGCGGCGGCGCTCATGCAGGCGCACGTCTCGCGCTTCGCCGAAGAGCTGATCATCTGGTCGAACCCGCGCTTCGGCTTCGTCGAGCTCGCCGACCGGTTCTGCACCGGCTCCTCGATCATGCCCCAGAAGAAGAACCCGGACGTGCCGGAGCTGATGCGCGGCAAGACCGGCCGGGTCTACGGCTCGCTCTTCGCGATGCTCACGATCATCAAGGGGCAGCCGTTGGCCTACAACAAGGACAACCAGGAGGACAAGGAGCCGCTCTTCGACACGGCGGATACCTTGCGCGACGTCCTCACGCTGCTTGCGGAGCTGCTGGGTGGCCTCAAGGCGCGTCCCGACCGCATGAAAGCGGCGTTGGCTGAAGGGCACGCGACAGCTACGGACCTCGCCGACTACCTCGTCCGAAAGGGATTGCCGTTCCGCGACGCCCATGAAGTGGTGGCGCGCGCCGTGCGCGAGGCCGTGAAGCTCGGCAAGGAGCTGCCGGCGCTGCCGCTCGCGACGCTGAAGTCGTTCTCCCCGCTGGTGGGCGACGACGTGTTTGCCGTGCTCACGCCGGAAGGCTCGGTCGCCTCGCGCAGCCACATCGGCGGCACGGCGCCCTCGGCGGTGAAAGCCGCGATCGCGCGCGCCCGGAAGGCGCTCTAGGCCGACTCTTCGGTCTTCGGCTCGAAGAACCAGCAGATCTTGCGGGTCTCGGGCCCGGAAATCCGGTCACCCATCAGGCCGCAGCGCGACACGCGCTGCGAAAGCCGCTGGCACTGCTTGCAGTTGTTGCAAGCCCCGAAGGTGGACCCCTCGTTGTCGATCTGGAGCTGCGTGAGCGCCTCGCGAAGCGCCGAGACCGCGTTGCGGATGCGGTTGGGGCTGATGTTGCGCGTGGCGTTGGTCCAGGCGAGGGTGGGCTGCGACTCGTAGAGGAACTGGTCGCCGGCCGAGGAAAGGCGCAGGCGGACCACGCGGCGGTCGATGTCGTCCTCGAAGCGCTCGATCAGGCCGCGGCGGTCGAGGAGCAGGAGCGTCTGCGACACCGTGCCCTTGGTGAGGCCGAGGTAGTCGGCGAGGGCCTGGGGCGTGTTGGAGTAGCGATTGGCCTTGCTGAGATACACCAGCGCCTGCAGGTGCACCGGCTGGAGGCTCTCTTCGGTTCCCGACTTGCGGTGCTCCGTGCGCATCAGGTTGCCGAGGCGCTCGACCAGCTCCAGGAGCACGATCGGATTCTTGTCCAGGGTCCAATCTCCCCGCGGAAAGACCGCGTGACGCCATTAGTATCGGCTCGATACCAAAAAGTCAAGGATTTGAATCGCCGAATATTCGTATCGGATCGATACCATCTCGGGAAGAGGCCTTTTTCGCGCGTTTTGCGCGCGATTTTTCAGCCGAACGAGATGCTTTCGCCGCCCTGGGACGCGATGATCGACGCGAGGGAAGCGAAGAGCTCCGCTCCGGAGCGCGTGTCGCGCCACTCGCCGCCGCGCGAGGTGAAGTGGAAGCCGCCGGAGCGGGCGGCGACCCAGATCTCGCGGTTGGGCGTCTGGCGATTGACGATCACCTTCGTGCCGTCGGGGCACGTGACGGTGAGGATGCCCGCCTCGAGGTCGACGTCGAGCGTGTCGCTCGCCTCGACGGCGTTCTCGATCCGCGCGAGCACGGCATCGACGGCGCTGTGGAATTCGGTTTCCGTCATCGTCATAATCCCGGGGATGATACGCGCCCTCGCCGCAGCCCTGGTCCTCGCATTCGCCTGCGCCGCATGCGGACAGAAGGGCCCCCTCAAGCTTCCGACGCCCGAGCCGGCGAAGGACAAGCCCGCCTCGCTCGCCCCATGACGACACTGCAAAGGAAGGACGGAGCGCTCGCGATGGAAGGCGTGCCGCTCGAGGAGGTGGCACGGCGCTTCGGCACGCCCTGTTACGTCTATTCGCGCTCGATGATCGAGGCCGCGTTCCGGGAGTTCGACGAAGGCCTGGCGGGCGTGGACCACCTCGTCTGCTACGCGGTGAAGGCGAACTCCAACCTCGCCATCCTCGACGTGCTGCGGCGCCTGGGCAGCGGCTTCGACATCGTCTCGGGCGGCGAGCTCTCGCGCGTGCGCGCCGCGGGCGGCGAGAGCTCGAAGATCCTCTTCTCCGGCGTCGGCAAGTCCGAGGCCGAGATCCGCCTCGCGCTGGGCGAGCGCATCCGCTGCTTCAACGTGGAGAGCGAGCCGGAGCTGGAGCGCCTGAATGCGCTCGCCGGCGCCGCGGGGACGAAGGCTTCGGTGTCCCTGCGCGTGAATCCCGACGTCGACGCGAAGACGCATCCCTATATCTCCACGGGCCTGGCCGGGAACAAGTTCGGCATTCCCTACGGCCGGTCCCTCGAGGTCTATCGCCACGCGGCGCGGCTTCCGAACCTCGTCGTGTCGGGCATCGATTGCCACATCGGCTCGCAGATCCTCGAGGCCTCTCCGCTCGAGGAGGCGGTCGATCGCGTGCTGGAGCTCGCCGACGCCGTGATGGCCGCGGGCATCCCGCTGCACCACGTCGACTTCGGAGGCGGCTTCGGCATCCGCTACCGCGAAGCCGACCGCACCATGGACGTCGGGCAGTACACGCGCAAGCTCGCGAGCCGCATGCAGGGACGCGGGCTGCAGGTGCTGCTGGAGCCCGGGCGCTACATCGTGGGCAACGCGGGCGTGCTGCTCACGCGCGTGGAGTACCTGAAGCTCGACAAGGCGAAGCGCTTCGCCGTGGTCGACGCCTCGATGAGCGAGCTGATCCGTCCCGCGCTCTACGAGGCGTGGCACGAGATCGTTCCCGTGACCGAGGCGCCGCGGGAGCGCGCGACCTACGACGTGGTGGGGCCGATCTGCGAATCGTCCGACGTGCTGGGCACCGGGCGCGAGCTCTCGATCGCCGGGGGCGACCTCCTCGCCATCCTCTCCGCCGGGGCCTATGCGATGGCGATGGCGTCGAACTACAATACGCGCCCGCGCCCTCCCGAGGCGCTCGTCGACGGCGATCGCATCCTCGCGATCCGCGCGCGCGAAAGCGTCGAATCCCTCTACGCCGGCGAATCGACGCTCGATAAGGCGAAGTAGGCGTGATTGGTATCGACTCGATACCAAAATGCGGCGAGTCCGCTCAAATCGTCACGCTTGACAGCGCCAGTCGCATCTAGAATCCAACTCACCAAGCTGGTGCGTGCGTTGAAGGACCCGCAACACGACGCACGAAGTAGCGCAGCAGAGCTACCAGGCACCGTTCGATGCGATTTTCCGGACGCTTGGAGAGGCGGTAACGGTTCCTCACGGGGCTGGCCGCGATACTTAGTCCACCATTGAAAGGAGCAACACCATGGCAACGAAGAAAAAAGCTGCGAAGAAGAAAACCGCGAAAAAAGCCAAAAAGGCCAAGAAAGCGAAGAAACGGTCAACTAAAAAGTCGACCAAGAAGAAAGCTGCAAAGAAGAAGGCTGCGAAGAAACGCAAACCAGCCAAGAAGGCAGCCAAGAAAGCTAAGAAGAAGGCCGGAAAGAAAAAGCCGGCCAAGAAGCGCAAAGCGGCGAAGCCTGCCATGAAGAAGATGGCGGCTCCGGTAGCGATGAAACCGATGATGGCTCCGGCCGTCACCCCGGTCATCACGCCGCTGATCAAGCCGATGAGCTAGGCGGCTTGACCCGGAAACGAGGCGCTAACCGACCCCCCGCGCAAGCGGAACCACCCCCGGTCGATTAGCGCCTCGCTAGCGGGTTTCCCAACTCCCGATCGTTTCGTAGCGTCCCGCCGCCGAGCGGACCAGCGCAAATGCGCTTGCCGTCCATTGCACGGGCGCGATCGGTGTGCGCGCCACCGCCGAACGGATGCGGCGGGCGAGCGTGACGTGCGGCGCGAACGGCCGCTCCTCCAGCACGAATCCCGATTCCTTCAGGGCCTGGCCCAGGTGAGAAGCGATCTCGATGAGCCCTGGCGCCGGGGATTCGCATCCCGCCCAACCCACGCGAGCACCCCGGAACGACCCGGTGCGGTCGAGCCGCACCTCGAAGGCCGCGGCGCGAACCGCGTCGGCGATTGCGCGCGCACGTTCCACGGCGCCGGGATCGATCTCGCCCAGGAAAGCCAGCGTGAGGTGGATCTTGTCGCGCGGAACGGGCGTTCCGCCCGATTGCTCCGCCAACTCGCGTGCCAGCCCGGCGAGGGCTGCCGCGGCGGCCGCGTCCGGCCAGAGCGCGAAGAAATGGCGCGCCACGGCTAGATGAGGAAGATCGTCGCGAGCCCGAGGAAGACGAAGAAGCCCATGCTGTCGGTGATGAACGTGAGGAACACGCTCGAGCCGACGGCCGGATCGCGGCCGAAGCGCTCCATCGTGAGCGGGATGAAGAGGCCCGCCAGGGCCGCGACGATCATGTTCAGCATCATCGCCATCGCCATCACGCCGCCCAGCGCGACGTTGCGGTAGAGCATCCACGCCACTACGCCCAGGACGCTGCCCCAGATCACGCCGCTCGTGACGGCCACGCCCAGCTCGCGCACGAGGAGGCGCCGGGCGTTGCTCGGGCTCACCTGGCCCAGCGCCAGCGACCGGACGATCAGCGTCGCGGTCTGGTTGCCGGTGTTGCCGCCGATCCCGGCGACGATCGGCATGAGTGCCGCCAGCGCGGCGAGCTTCTCGATCGATCCCTCGAAGGCGCCCACCACGCGCGAGGCGACGAAGGCCGTGCAGAGGTTGAGCGCGATCCACGGGCCGCGGTTCTTCACCGAAGCCCAGACCGTGGAGAAGATGTCCTCCTCCTCGCGCAGGCCGACCTTGGCCAGCTCCTGCTGCTCCTGGCGCTCGCGCACGTAGTCGAGGACCGCTTGCACCGGCACGCGCCCGGTCACCTTCCCGTCCGCGCTCACCACGGGCGCGCTCACGAGCTCGTAGCGCTCGAAGGCGCGGGCGGCCTCCTCGGCATCGCTGTCCGCGGTGAAGGACACGACGTTCTGCTGGTAGATCGCCGCGACCTCGACGTCGGGATCGGTCACCAGCAGCTTGTTCAGCGGGAGGACACCCTGGAGGCGATCGTCCCGGTCGACGATGAAGATGGCGTCGGTCTGCGCCGGCAACTCGTCGTAGCGCCGCAGGTAGCGCAGCGCCACCTCCACGGTGACGTCGTTGCGGATGCTCACCACCTCGAAGTCCATCAGCGCGCCGACGGTGCCTTCCGGATACGACAGGGCCGATTGCAGCTCGGCGCGCTCGTCGACGTCCTGCGCCTCGATGATGTCCTGGACGATCTCTTCCGACAGGTCGGGCGCGAGGTCGGCGATCTCGTCGGCATCGAGGTGCTGGGCCGCGGCGACGATCTCCGCGCTGTCCATGTCCGCGAGGAGCGTCTCGCGCACCGCATCCGACACCTCGAGGAGGATCTCGCCGTCGCGGTCGCTGCGGACCAGGCCCCAGACCAGCATGCGGTCGAGCGGCGGCAAGCCCTCCAGCACGTAGGCCACGTCCGCGGGATGCAGGCCGTCGAGCCGCTTCTGCAGTTCCGCGAGGTTCTGCTTGTGCACCAGGCCGTCGAGGAGCTCCGGCTTGCGGCCGACCTGCTCGCCCTGGCGATGGACGAGGTCCTCGACCAGCCTCTGCTTCGCGATGAGGCGCGTCACCGCCTCCAGGTGATCCTGGGGCGATTCCGAACGCGGGATGTCTTCGGGACGGCGGGCCATGAGCCCGCCCATTGTATGCGGCTAGGGCAGCTCGGCCGCGGGCATTCGCGCGAGGATGATCCCGGTCTTGCGCTCGAGCCACGCGGTGTTGCGGTTGCGGTCGTAGAAGCGCGGGTTGGGAACGATGGCGGCGAGGCGCGCGGAGCCCTCGGGGCCGAGCGCCGCGGCGCTGGTGCCGTAGTAGTGGCGCGCCGCCGCCTCGGCGCCGAAGACGCCGTCGCCCCACTCGATCACGTTCAGGTAGACCTCGAGGATGCGCCGCTTGGGCCACAGCTTCTCGATCATCACCGTGATCAGCGCCTCCTGCCCCTTGCGCCACAGCGTGCGGTTGCCGGAGAGGAAGAGGTTCTTCGCGAGCTGCTGCGAGATGGTCGAGCCGCCGCGGACCACCTTGCCCTTTTGCTTGTTCTTCTCCATCGCCTTCTCGATCGCCTCCCAGTCGAAGCCCTCGTGGTCGACGAATTTCGCATCTTCCGCGGCCACGATGGCGCGCTTGAGGCTGGGCGAGATCTTCTCGTACGGCACCCACTGCTGCTTCAGCTTCGCGTCGGGTTTCTTCTCGCGCAGGCGCTCGATCTGCGCGTCCATGAAGGCCGTCGACTGCGGGTTGTGGTCCTTCCACCACCACACGCGCGCGAGGAAGGTGAGCTCGTAGGCGATCAGCAGCGCCGCGAGGCCGGCCAGCAGCCACGCGAAGTAGCGCGCGAAAGTCTTCATGGGCGAGCCCGCATCGCCGCCAGCACCGAGGCCGTCGAAGGTCGCGTCCCGTGCCAGACGAGGAAGGCCTCGGCCGCCTGCTCGACCAGCATGCCCAGGCCGTCGCTGCCGCGCGCGCCGAGCCCACGCGCGTGCTCGACGAACGGCTTCGCGGCGGGACCGTAGGCCATGTCGTAGGCGAGCGCTCCGCGCGCGAGTGCGCCGGCCGGCAGCTCCAGCGGCGTGCCGTGCGTGGAGGTGGAGGTCGCGTTGATGAGGACGTCGAATGCGCCGCCCGCGAGGCCTTCCAGGCCGCGGGGCTCGATCGGGCCCAGCGATGCGAATTCCTTCGCCAGGACCTGCGCGCGATCGGGCGTGCGATTCGCGATCACCAGCGACGCGGGCCTTGCCGCGAGCAGCGGCGCGATCGCCCCGCGCGCGGCGCCACCGGCACCCACCAGCGCGACGCGCGCGCCGGCGAGTGATACGCCGAGATTGGACGCGAGATCCGCGATCAGTCCCGCGCCATCCGTGTTGTCGGCCTCGATGTGCTGGCCGCGAGCGGTGAGCACGTTGGCCGCGCCCGCGAGCCGCGCGCGATCCGTGGCTTGCGTGGCGTAGTGCAGCGCTTCCACCTTGAAGGGCAGCGTGATGTTCGCTCCGCGCCCGTCCTGCGCCAGGAAGAAGATCTTCGCGGCGACGCGGAATCCGTCGAGCGGCGCGAGCAGCGTCGTGTACTCGAGCGCAATGCCCGTCTCCTTCGCGAACTGCGCGTGGATCGCCGGCGAGAGGCTGTGGCCGACGGGATTGCCGATGACCACGAAGCGCGGGGGCGTTGCCATTTATTTAATAGGTATAGGGGTGGAGAGCGTTGTGTTTTGGACTTGATGCTCTATGATGGTGCGTGTGGCTCAAATTGGCACCATGTTCGTGCGTGGCAGCCGGAAATCGGCGAAGTACGCATTCGACTTCAATGCCTTACGTACAATCGACGGTGGCATGTTTTTCGCTATTCAGAGGCCTCGACCGGGTCTTTTTGGCCGCTCGTTTACCATTTCTGTGCATTCACCACCCCTCAGGAGAACAACATGGCAGTCGGCGACGTATTCAAGACGATCAAGGAAAACGAGGTCAAGTTCGTCGATCTCCGTTTTACCGACACGAAAGGAAAAGAACAGCACGTAAGCGTCCCGACCAAGTTCTTCGGCGAGGACAAGTTCACCGACGGCCACGCCTTCGACGGATCCTCCATCGCCGGTTGGAAGGGTATCGAAGCTTCGGACATGTTGCTCATGCCGGACCCGGATTCGATGCGCATGGACCCGTTCTACGACGAGCCGACCCTCGTCCTGTCCTGCGACGTGCTCGAGCCGTCCACGGGCAAGGGCTACGAGCGCGACCCGCGCACCATCGCCAAGAAGGCCGAGGCCTACCTCAAGAGCTCCGGCCTCGGCGACACCGCCTACTTCGGCCCGGAACCCGAGTTCTTCGTGTTCGACGCGGTGGAGTGGAAGGTGGACATGTCGGGCTCCAGCGTGAAGATCTTCTCCGAAGAAGCGCCCTGGTCCACGGACGGCAAGTTCGAAGGCGGCAACCTCGGCCACCGTCCGCCGGTGAAGGGCGGGTACTTCCCGGTGCCCCCGGTCGATTCGCTGCAGGACATGCGCTCCGCGATGTGCCTCGCGCTCGAGGAGCAGGGCGTCGAGGTGGAAGTGCATCACCACGAAGTCGCGGCGCCGGGCCAGTGCGAGATCGGCACCAAGTTCAACACGCTCGTGAAGCGCGCCGACTGGCTGCAGATCCTCAAGTACACCGTGTGGAATGTCGCGCGCTCGTACGGCAAGACGGCCACCTTCATGCCGAAGCCGGTCGTGGGCGACAACGGCTCGGGCATGCACGTGCACCAGTCGGTGTGGAAGGGCGGCAAGAACCTGTTCGCCGGCGAGGGCTATGCGGGCCTCTCCGACTTCGCGCTCTACTACATCGGCGGCGTGATCAAGCACGCGAAGGCGCTGAACGCCATCACCAACCCGGGCACCAACTCGTACAAGCGCCTGGTGCCGGGCTTCGAAGCCCCGATCAACCTCGCGTACTCCGCGCGCAACCGCTCGGCCTCGTGCCGCATCCCGTTCGTGTCGAGCCCGAAGGGCCGCCGCGTCGAAGTGCGCTTCCCGGATCCGACGGCGAATCCGTACCTCGCCTTCGCCGCGCTGCTGATGGCGGGCCTGGACGGCGTGCAGAACAAGATCCACCCGGGCGATCCGCTCGACAAGAACCTCTACGACCTCGAGCCGGAAGAGGCCGCGAAGGTGCCGCATCCGTGCGCGTCGCTCGACGAGGCGCTCGAGAACCTGGACAAGGATCGCGGCTTCCTCAAGGCGGGCGGCGTGTTCACCGACGACATGATCGATGCGTACATCGCCCTCAAGTACGAGGAGGTGCAGCGCTTCCGCATGACGACGCACCCGGTCGAGTTCGACATGTACTACTCGTCCTGACGGATTCGCGAATGGACGCGACAAAGGGGGCGGGCGACCGCCCCCTTTGTGTTTTTTTCCACCCCCGACCACAAGCTATGGGGGTGTCACACAACTATCTCATTGATCTAGTTGCTTTTTTCATGACGCCATCGCATCCTTTCCTTCCCGTTTCGCGAATGGGAGCGCGAGATGAAGAAGCTCTGGGTTGCAACGTTCCTGGCGGTGGCGAGTGCAAGCGCGCTCGCGCAGTCCACGATCTACAAGCACGTGGATGCGAACGGCCGGGTGACGTACACGAACAAGCCGATGAAGGACGCCGCGGTGGTGGAGCTCGAGCCGCTCACGCTGATCCCCGCCACGCCCACCGGCATGCTCCAGCCGCAAGGCGCCGCGGTGAAGCCGCCGGCCGCGCCCACGCCGGCACCGGCTTCGGCCGAAGCGAACATCAAGCCCGCGATCGCGATCGTGACGGCGCTGCCCTCGGCGAGCGCGGCGAGCTTCCCGAAGGTGGACAACTCGCTGCAGAAGAAGCGCGACGAGGAGCGCCGCCGCATCCTCGAGGAAGAGCTGAAGGGCGAGGAAGACCAGCTCGCGAACGTCCGCCGCAACCTCGGCGAAGAGCAGCGCAACCCCGAATTGGTCGCCGTGGTGCGCCTGGCGCAGGCCACGGCCGATCCGACGCCGTCCCAGCAGGTCGAGCTTCGCAACAAGCTCGAGAAGGCCTCCGGCCGCATTCGCGGCCTGCAAGCTACCGCAGCCGAGCACGAGAAGAACATCGAGGCGCTCAAGAAAGAGCTCGGCGCCTTGAAGCCCTAGCCTCGAGCCGTTCCCCTTTCCGGCACCCTGCCGGCGCGCCAGCCTCCGTGGCTGGCGCGCTAATTGCTTTTTGTTCGCGTGAAGGCCGGTCATGAGCGTGCTCTCCGGATTGGAGCTGCTCTCGGCCGCCGTGCTCCTGCTCGACGACGAACTCCACGTGACCTACGCCAACCCCGCTGCCGAAACCCTGCTCGCCCACGGGCGCAAGCACCTGCTCGGCGCCGGCATCGACAAGGTGCTGCCCGGCAACGAGGCTTTCGTCGGCCGCCTGCAGCAATCGCTCGAGTCGGAGGCCGGCTTCAACGACAACGACCTGGTGCTGGACGTCGCGGGCGAGCCGGTGCACCTGCACTGCGTGATCAGCCCCACCGAGGCCGGCGACGGCGTGCTCCTGCTGGAATTCCGCGAGCTCGAGCAGCAGCTGAAGATCGCGCGCGAGGCACGCATCCTCGAGCAGCAGCAGGCCAACCGCGAGCTGCTGCGAAACCTCGCGCACGAGATCAAGAATCCCCTCGGCGGGATCCGCGGCGCCGCGCAGCTCCTCGAGCGCGAGCTCTCCGACCCCGAGCTGCGCGAGTTCACGCAGGTGATCGTGAAGGAAGCCGACCGCCTGCAGTCGCTCATGAACCGGCTGCTCACGCCCAACCGCCTGCCGCGCATCGAGCCGGTGAACATCCACGAGGTGACCGAGCGCGTGCGCGCCGTGCTCCTCGCGGAATTCCCCGAGGGACTGTCGATCCGCCGCGACTACGACACCAGCCTCCCAGATCTCGTCGGCGACAAGGAAAGC
>Ga0070665_100007063_pt1 | contig 11411 bp, 11 predicted proteins | sample KBSS13metaG_FD_65862 | JGI IMG/M metagenome (GOLD analysis project Ga0070665, IMG submission 65862) | Switchgrass rhizosphere microbial communities from Kellogg Biological Station, Michigan, USA - KBS S1-3 metaG | ecosystem: Host-associated > Plants > Roots > Rhizosphere > Soil ...
GTTGGGTTTACAGTATGTCAAAGAACTTTATGCAGTTTAACCTTGATTGGGTTAATTGCATGTTCTCGGGAGATGTCTCCCTCGCAGTCGACATGACGACCTTTGATTTGGCAAGATACGATGTGCCATGTGCGGGTTCCAAATAAACATATCCACATTTTAAGTGTAAGTCGTAAATCCGTGGGTAAACAATAATGCCCCTTTATTTCGGTACGTAAATCACAAATTTCTCTTCAAACGAAGGTTCCTGGAAAATATCGTGCACGCTCCATGCCTGTACCTTTTCTTTCAGGCCTGAGCTAACAATTTCTTTTGTGAGATCGCCGCCTTTCAGACATATGAGGCCATTATCCAGTTCATCACTTTTATGACCTTTTTTTATTACAGGGTTTATCCATCTCCAAAGGTCAGCCAGGGGAGCTACTGCGCGGGATACGGCAAAATCAAACGTCTTTCCCTTAATCTCTTCTACCCTGCCATGTACTGCGGTAACATTTTTCAGCCCTACAGCGGCAGATACCTCCTGCACTATTTTTATTTTCTTGCCAATACTATCGGCGAGCAAGAATTCTACTTCGGGAAAGAAGATGGCTAAAGGTATGCCGGGAAAACCGCCACCTGTGCCTATATCCACCACCCTGGCTCCCTTATGAAAATTGCAAAGCACTGCTATAGCAAGTGAATGCAGTACGTGTTTTTCGTACAGGGAGTCAATATCTTTCCTGGAGATAACATTTATCTTTTCATTCCATTCCTTATATAAGTCCTCCAGCTTTCTGAATTGCTCTATTTGTGCATCAGTAAAGTCTGAAAAGTATTTTAGTATTATGTCCACTGTCTTTTATTTTTCCAGATAATGTATGGCGAAAATGCAAAATTATAAATCATCCAGCCCAAATCGAACAAAGGGAATAGCGGCACCAGCTTTTTCTCTTGCAATTTTATGGCGGTGTAAGCCCAAATAAGCCAATACAGAAAACTGCGTAATAACAGTATATAAACCAGCAACCAGATGTTCACAAAGGCTAATAGTATAAAAAACAATAGCCACATGGCAGCATGAGAAGATGCATATACGCTCAGTAATGCCTTTATATCAGGTCTGTAATATTTCCCAGTGGACATGTGCCTTTGCTTCTGTTTTATCCATTCTGCCCAGGTTCTTTTAGTATCAGAAAAGGTAAAGGCAGCAGGTTTGCTAACTATCGCTGTATTTTGTCCCGTTGCCTGCGTTTGCATCAACAGGTCATCATCGCCTGAAGGCAGAATATTCCATATCTCTGCTTTTTCTGCATTATGCCAAACATCTTTTGCGCAGAGCAGGTTTCTGCCCACGGCCATATATGGCTTACCTGCAAGCGCATAGGTGCTGTATTGCAAAAAGGTATGCAGCGTCTCCCAGCGAATGAATTTATTCAGCAGGCCGGTTCTGTATTCATATTTCCCGTAGCCGGCCACTATTCTTTTTCCGTTATCAATAGGCGCTGTCATCTCCGCTACCCAATTATCCGTTGCAGGGTGACAGTCGGCATCTGTAAACAATAGCAGGTCGTACTTTGCTGCTTCTACGCCACGCTTCAGCGCATATTTTTTACCGGTTACATCGTGTGTATCGTAGCGGGATACAGTGACTACCTGCAGGTGCTCATAGGTATTTTGGAAATTAATTAATACGTCATCAGTATTATCTGTGGAAGCATCGTCTACTACAATTACTTCATATAGCAATTTGCCTGCATCATTCATGTATCTTTGCGCCAAAATTGCCGGAAGGTTCTGTAGCAGGTTATGTGATTCATTTTTTGCACATATAATGATGGAAACAGGTTTCGTGGCAGCCCGGGCAAGCGTTTTATTTACGCCGGGCATAAAAAAAATACGAATAAAGAAATATAACGCATAGCCACACTGCAAAAAGACAGACAGGCAAAAGAGTAAAAAGAGGATATGTGTAAACACAGCCCGAAAATAAGTAAATCTTCTTCCTGTTAAGGAATAAGCATTTTAAAAAGTTTTTTGAGTACTTATGGAATTTGAATTATTAAAAAAAGATACATCTTCAGAAGCGCGGGCGGGATTGCTGACTACGGATCATGGGCAAATAGAAACACCCATCTTTATGCCTGTGGGCACTGTGGGCAGTGTAAAGGCGGTGACACAGCAACAGCTGAATGAGGAAGTAAAGGCACAAATAATATTAGGCAATACCTATCACCTATACCTGCGCCCCGGTACAGAAGTGCTAGAGGCGGCGGGCGGCTTGCACAAATTCATGAAATGGGACAAGCCGATACTTACTGATAGTGGCGGCTACCAGGTATTCTCGCTTGCAGCCAACAGGAAGCTGAATGAGGATGGAGCTATGTTTCAATCACATATTGATGGCTCAAGGCACCTGTTTACCCCTGAAAAAGTAATAGATATACAACGCACTATAGGTGCAGACATAATAATGGCCTTTGATGAGTGCCCACCCTACCCATCAGAATACGGTTATGCACGCACATCTATGGAATTGACCCATAGATGGCTGGCGCGCTGTGTGAAGCAAATGGCAGAAACGGAGCCAAAATATGGCTATAGTCAAAGCCTTTTCCCCATTATACAAGGCAGTACTTTCAAAGACCTGAGGGCAGCTTCTTCCGAGTTCATCGCCGGAATGGAATGTGATGGCAATGCTATTGGGGGCCTTTCCGTAGGTGAGCCGGAAGAAATGATGTACGAGATGTGTGCCCTGTGCTGCGAATACCTGCCGAAGGACAAACCCAGATACCTGATGGGCGTAGGCACGCCATGGAACATACTGGAGAATATAGCACTTGGTGTAGATATGTTTGACTGCGTAATGCCTACCCGCAATGGACGTAATGGCATGCTCTTTACTACGAAAGGAGTAATAAACATCAAGAACAAGAGATGGGCTACAGACTTCAGTCCCATAGATGATGGGCTTGACAATATGGCAAGCCAATATTACACTAAAGCATATTTAAGGCATTTATTTGTGGCCAGCGAGATACTTGGCCTGCAAATTGCCAGTATTCATAATCTTGCTTTTTACCTGCATTTGGTAAAGCAGGCGCGTACCCATATTTTGCAGGGAGATTTTATGCAGTGGAAGAATGAGATGATACCTATTTTAAAACAACGTTTATAAGAGACTGAGATATTAAATGAAGAAGCTTGATTGGTATATAGTTAAGAAATTTATAAGCACATTTTTCTTTGCAGTAATGATACTGGCGGTTATTGCCTGTGTTATTGATTACACTGAAAAGATGGATGACTTTGCTACCAAGAAAGCCCCGGCACTTGCCATACTCAACTATTTCAAGAATTTCATTCCTCATATATCAGCCCTGTTATTCCCTTTATTCATTTTCATTGCTACCATATTTTTCACTTCCAAACTCGCCTACAAATCGGAGGTTATAGCCATATTGGCATCAGGTGTTTCATTCCAGCGTTTTTTAAGGTCTTATGTTATAGGCGGCGTTTTTTTATGTACGGTGTCATTGTTAGCCAACCACTGGATAGTACCTAATGCCAACAAACAACGCCTGGCTTTTGAGGACAAATATGTACACAATGCCAAAACCATATCAGACCGTAATGTGCATTTGCAGCTATCGCGGGGATTATACATATATATGCAGAGCTATGATTATGTAACAAATATTGGAAACAGGTTTACTGCGGAGAAAATTGACGGTACGCTGTTAAAAGAAAAGCTCTTTGCCGACCATGTAAGCTATGATAGCATAAAGAAAATATGGCATCTGTATAACGTTGTAATAAGAGAAAATAATGGCGTGCATGAAGATCTGAAATACCTTACATCCTTAGATATGAAATACCCATTTGTACCCAAAGAGCTGCTTGAAGATGAGGATGTAAAGGAAGCGCTAACTACTCCCGAACTAAACAGGTATATAGCCAAGGAAGAATTAAGAGGAAGTGAAGGGCTTAATTTTTATTATATAGAAAAACACAGGCGTACTGCACAACCTGTGGCAGGCTTTATACTTACCATCATTGGGGCATGTATAGCCAGTCGTAAGATACGTGGCGGCAGTGGTCTGCACCTAGCCTTAGGAATCCTTATTAGTGTATTGTATATCATGCTGTTACAGTTCTCAACCACATTTTCTACTAAGGCGGGATTAAATCCGTTCGTAGCAGTATGGATACCAAATTTTCTATTTGCCGGCCTTGCTTATTACCTGTATAGACGACAAATAAAATAGCTGGCCGCGTTCCTAAATCCGGCCATTTAAATCACTTTTCCTGCTGACCAATATCATAGAGGCACATTTTTTATAGATATACATTTATAAAAATGTAGTTATGCGTGCAATATGGTCAGGTTCTATAGGATTTGGGCTGGTAAATATACCCGTCAAACTTTTTAGCGCCACACAGGACAGTACACTCGATTTGCACATGCTGGACAAGCATGATCACTCCAATATCCGCTATGCCCGGATAAATGAAAGCACAGGAAAAGAAGTAGCATGGGGGGACATTGTAAAGGGCTATAAGTATAATGATGAGTATGTAGTACTTTCTGATGAGGATTTTGAAAAGGTAAGTCCTGAAAAGAACAAAACCATCTCCATCGATCAGTTTGTGCAGCAGGAAAAAATAGACGTAACATACTACGATACCCCATATTATCTCGAACCGTCCAAAGGTGGTGAAAGAGCCTACGTTTTACTACGGGAAGCGTTAAAAAAAACCGGCAAAGTCGCTATTGGATCCTATGTATTGCGTACTAAGGAAAACTTATGCCTGCTAAAAGCTGATGGAGATATGATCCTCTTGCTTAAAATAAGATTTGCAGAAGAAATAAGAAGCTATGAGGACCTGAACATACCAAAATCTGCCACTATTAAAGATGCAGAACTGAAAATGGCCGTGTCTCTAATTAATCAGCTCACGCCAAAAGCCTTTTCCATGAGTAAGTATAAAGATACTTACGACGACGAGCTAATGAAAATAATAGAACTAAAAGCTAAAGGCAAAAGAATACCTAAGCCTAAATTTCATATTGTTAAGAACAAGAGCAAAGACCTTATGGAACAGCTTAAGGCCAGCCTGGGAGATACTACTACTAAACGAAAGAAAGCATCATGAGTCTATCAAAGTATAAAGAAAAACGTCAATTCACGGATACACCTGAACCTGAAGGCAAACAGACCAAATCCGGTGCCAAACTCATATTTACTATACAGCGGCATCATGCTTCTCATTTGCATTATGATTTCAGGTTAGAATTGAATGGTGTATTAAAAAGCTGGGCAGTACCAAAAGGGCCATCATTAAATCCCAAAGACAAACGCCTGGCTATGATGGTAGAAGACCATCCTAAAGATTATGCAACATTTGAAGGTGATATACCTGCAGGCAACTATGGCGCGGGGCATGTGGACGTATGGGACCATGGTACCTACGAACCGATAAATGAAGAAGGTGAAGTAATAAACACTGCAGAGTTTGCAAAGAATTTAAAAGCCGGCTCTATAAAGTTTCGCATGAAGGGTAAAAAGCTTAAAGGCGACTTTGCATTGGTGCACATGAAAAAAGATGAAAAGACCTGGCTGCTGATAAAGCATAGAGACAAGTATGCTACAGACGAAGAGTATAATAGCGAAGACTACGCAAAAAAAAGCTCACTGGCGTACACAGCTGAGCGAAATGCTAAAAAGAAAGTTGTAAAAAAAAAGTAGTGGCGAAACCTGTATCATTACTTAACAAGCAAATTAATAGCTCCGGGAGAAAGTTCAGCCACTTTATTATGCCCATGTTAGCAAAGCTGCATGATCAGGCTTTTGACGACAAAAACTGGGTTTATGAAATAAAATGGGACGGATATCGCGCAGTTGCTGAAATAAATAAAAAAGGCAATCGACTGTATTCCCGGAACGGCCTGTCATTCGAGGAGAAATATCCTCGGATTTTTGAAGCACTGAACAGCATAAAGAAAGACGTTGTATTGGATGGCGAAATAGTGGCATTTGATGAAAAGGGAATGCCTTCTTTTCAGCTATTACAGCAATATGATGAAGTAAATGTTCCCCTGGTTTATTATGTGTTTGATTGTTTATACTTAAACGGCAAATCGCTGGAGGACAAGCCGCTGCTGGAGCGTAAAGAAATATTAAAAAAGTTGTTGCCGGAATCAGACCTTATAAAATACTGTGACCATGTAGCGGGAACAGGCATTGCATTTTTCGAGGCAGCAAAAAAACAAAAACTCGAAGGTATAATAGCCAAACGTGCGGATAGCAAGTATTACGAAGGAACACGCACCGCCGATTGGCTGAAAATAAAAAATGTATTTACAGAAGAAGCAATAATAGCAGGATATACAGAGCCGAGAGGCGGCCGGAAATATTTTGGAGCATTAATACTGGCTCAATACGATAAAGGCAAGCTTGAATACATAGGCCACACAGGAACAGGGTTTAATTTTCAATCATTAAAGAACACTTACGCAAAACTGCAGGCATTGGAGATTGACAAATCGCCATTTGATAAAAAAATCAAGGTGAATTCCCGGGTACATTGGGTAAAACCGGAATTGGTTTGTAATTTAAAATATAGCGAAATAACATCTGATGGCTCAAGGAGGCACCCCGTTTTCATGGGCCTGCGTATAGACAAAAAAGCTAAAGAAGTAAAAGCAGGTGAAGAGCTGCATGCCACTAAAGGTACAGGCTTAAAGAAAACACGCACAACAAAATCAGTTGCAAAACAAAAAACTAAATAAACCATGGCTAAAGCACTTACAACCGGAGATAAAAAGGTAGAGCTTACCCATCTTGACAAAATATTCTGGCCTGAGGAGGGCTATACTAAGGGGGATGTAATTAACTATTATAACGCTGTGTATAAGTACATGGGGAAATATCTTAAAGACCGGCCTCAATCATTATACAGAACACCAAATGGCATAAAAGATAAAGGCTTCTTTCATAAAGACGCAGGAGATAGCGCACCAGCATGGGTAACCAAATATAAAACATGGTCAGAAAGTGCGAATAAGGATATAAACTACATTGTCTGCAATGACAGGCCTACCCTGCTCTACCTGGCAAACCTGGGCAGTATAGAAATAAACCCCTGGAATTCGAGAATTACGAATCCCGACAATCCGGATTACCTGATAATGGATATTGACCCATCTGAAAAAAATACGTTTGACCAGGTAGTGGAAACTGCACTTGCCATAAAGGAAGTGCTTGACAAGGCGCAGGCAGACTGCTATTGCAAAACATCCGGAGCCACGGGTTTACATATTTATGTACCATTAGGAGCAAAATATGATTATGAGCAATGTAAGAATTTTGCACATATCATTGCAACACTTGCGCATGAAAAGGTGCCTGCATTTACCAGTCTGGAGCGCAACCTCAGTAAGCGCACCAAAAGCAATATTTATATCGACTACCTGCAAAACAGGATAGGCCAAACACTGGCATCTGTTTACAGTCTTCGGCCTAAGCCTGGTGCATCAGTAAGCACTCCGCTGGAATGGAAAGAAGTAAAAAAAGGTTTAAACCCCAAAGATTATAATATAAATAATACCATAAGCCGTATAGAAAAGAAGGGCGACTTATTTGCAGGTGTGCTGAAGAAAGGAATCGACATGAAAAAATGCCTTAAAAATCTTGAAAGCTAAATTATCAGTTCAGGTATCTGTAACTTCGGTGTGATTTATATCACGCACAAAATGCATCTCTATATAAAAAACATGGTTTGCGACCGCTGCAAAACTGCGGTAAAAGTAAATCTTGAAGAAAACGGCTTACATCCTGTGTCTATTCAGCTGGGTGAAGTGGATATTGCAGAGCAGGAGTTATCCGTAAGCCAAATAGACAATTTAAAACAATCCCTTTCCGCTCTTGGCTTTGAGCTCATTGACGACCGCAAGAGCAAGCTGATAGAGAAAATAAAGAATGTTGTTATAGATCGGATTCACTATAATGCAGAACCCAATAATCAGAACTTCAGCGACATTATTGCCTCCGAATTACACTATGACTATCCTTACCTAAGCAAGCTGTTCTCAGAAATAGAAGGCATTACTATAGAACATTATATTATAGAACAAAAGATAGAAAAGGTAAAGGAGTTATTGGTGTATGATGAGCTTAGCCTAAGCGAAATAGCAGATAAATTAGGCTATAGCAGTATAGCACACCTTTCCGCGCAGTTCAAAAAAAATACAGGTTTACCACCCAGCCATTTCAAAAGAATTGGCTTATCCCAGCGCAAACCACTTGATAAAGTGGGCAAAAGCTAAGTTTTCCAAAATTATATAAACCTTTCACAAAACCCTGTAACAACAGGCAACCTCTCATTACCGACCTTTGTATCATGAAGGAAGGTAAAGAACTCAGCAAAACAATAAAGCAAACATTCCCGGTTACAGGAATGAGCTGTGCCTCTTGCGCAGTAAGTGTAGAAAGTATGCTGAAGGCCCAGGTGGGGGTACAGGATGCAAGTGTAAACTACGCCAATGCCACAGCCTCAGTAAGCTATGACCCTTCTTTAGCAAAACCTATTGATTTCAAGCATACTATTCAATCCATCGGTTACGACCTTGTAATAGACGATACCTCAGAGGGCGAATTGGAGCAACTGAAGGAAAATGACTATCGCCAATTGCGTACAAGAACCGGGCTTGCTATAGCACTTTCCATTCCCCTGGTTATCATTGGGATGTTTGCGATGAATGTGCCTTATGCCAATTATATCATGTGGCTGCTTGCAACACCTGTTGTGTTTATTTTTGGGCAGCAGTTCTTTGTTGGTGCGTGGAAGCAGGCAAAGCATCGCAGTGCAAATATGGATACCCTCGTGGCCTTGAGCACAGGCATTGCTTACCTGTTCAGTGTTTTCAATACTTTATACCCGCAATTCTGGCAGCAAAGAGGTTTGCATGCCGATGTATATTTTGAAGCGTCAGCAGTAGTAATAGCATTTATATTGCTCGGCAAAATGCTGGAAGAGCGGGCTAAGTCCAGAACATCTTCAGCCATAAAAAAACTGATGGGCCTGCAGCCTAAAACAGTGACTATGCTACAGGGAAACACTTCAGTTGAAGTACCTGTGGCACAGGTAAAAATAGGTGATATCATTCTTATTAAACCGGGTGAAAAAATTGCTGTGGATGGGGTCGTAACAACAGGAAGCTCCTATGTAGATGAAAGCATGATATCCGGCGAGCCATTACCTGCGCTTAAAGAAGAAGGCACGAAAGTATTTGCCGGTACTATAAACCAAAAAGGAAGCTTGCAATTCAAGGCTGAAAAAGTAGGCGGTGATACCCTGCTGGCCCAGATAATAAAAACAGTGCAAGAGGCCCAGGGAAGCAAAGCCCCGGTACAAAAGTTGGTAGATAAAATAGCAGGTATATTTGTTCCGGTAGTTATCGGTATTGCTATACTTAGCCTTATTGTATGGGCTATTGCAGGTGGTGAGAACGGATTTACGCATGGCTTGCTCGCACTGATTACTGTTCTTGTCATTGCCTGTCCTTGTGCATTAGGTTTAGCTACCCCTACAGCTATAATGGTAGGTGTAGGCAAAGGTGCAGAAAACGGCATACTTATTAAGGACGCAGAAAGCCTGGAAATGGCAAAGAAAATAAATGCTATTGTTTTAGATAAAACAGGCACTATTACAGAAGGACATCCGCAGGTAATAAACACAGCCTGGAATAAAGAGTATGATGCTGCCCTGCTGGCAAATATTCTTTACGCCATAGAAGCTAAGTCTGAACATCCGCTTGCAGATGCTATTACGGCACATTTAAAAAATAAAGGCGCAGGATCTGTTACCATTACCAATTTCCAAAGCACTTCCGGCAAAGGAGTTTCAGGCATTTATAACAATGTAACTTATACACTTGGCAGTTATGATGTATCTGCCATTTCAATTCCTCCTGTTCTAAAAGAGAAAGCAGCAATATGGCTGAAAGATGCTAATACGGTTATACAGCTTACTGACGGCAAAACAGTTCTTGCAGTAGTTGCCATTAGTGATAAAATCAAGGACAGTTCTGCAGCGGCTGTAAGCCAATTACAAAGCATGGGCATTGAAGTATATATGCTTACCGGCGATAATAATGAAACAGCCAAAGTAATTGCCGCTAAGGCCAATATCAAAAATTACGTAGCAGGTATGCTGCCATCTGCAAAAGCAGGTTTTATTAAAGAGCTGCAAAAGCAAGGCAAAATAGTAGCTATGGTGGGCGATGGCATTAATGATAGCGAAGCGCTTGCCATCGCAGATGTTAGTATAGCCATGGGCAAAGGAACAGACATTGCGATGGACGTAGCCAAGATGACCTTATTGTCATCTGACCTGTCAGCAATACCTAAAGCAATAACCCTTTCCCACAAAACAGTAAATACTATTCGTCAAAATCTTTTCTGGGCCTTTATATATAACCTCATAGGCATTCCCATAGCGGCAGGAATTTTATACCCTTTTACAGGCTTCTTACTCAACCCTATGATTGCCGGTGCTGCTATGGCCTTAAGTTCTATATCAGTTGTGTCTAACAGCTTAAAATTAAAATGGATAAAAATTTAAATAACAATCATGCAAACATTAAAATTTAAAACCAATATCAACTGCGGGGGCTGCATAGCTACCGTTACATCTTTTCTTAACAATAAAGACGGCATAGAAAAATGGGAAGTAGATACTGCTAACCCTCAAAAAATACTTACAGTTACCACTGAAAACCTTAAGGCAACCGACATAATAGAAACGCTTCAAAAAGCAGGCTACAAAGCCGAACAAATAAACTAACCATGAGAAAATACATAACACTTACCGCATTATTATTTTTAGGAGCATCCACAAGTTTGCTGGCCCAGCATGAGCATATGAAAGGCATGGACATGGGCGATATGCATGCTACAGATACTACCCAACAGCATCACCACCATATGAAGGGTATGAATATGGATAACATGCACCATAGCGACACTTCCATGCATCACTCTATGAAGGGAATGGATATGGGCGATATGCACTTGATGCATATGAGCAGTTCTTTTTCTTTAAACCTCCCCATGACGCGCAATGGTTCCGGCACAAGCTGGGTACCTGATGCTACGCCTATGTTTGGCTACATACTGCACAGCGGCAAATGGATGTTCATGTTTCATGGCGATATATTCATTCGTTACGTCAACCAGGACTTTACGGCTAAGGGCTCACGGGGAGCAGAAAAATGGGATGCACCGGATATGCTCATGGCTATGGGACAAAGACAGGTTGGTAAAAAAGGATTATTTCATTTTAGTGCTATGTTCTCTACAGATGCTATTATAGCAGGTGGCAGTGGTTATCCCTTACTTTTCCAGACAGGTGAGTCATGGCATAATACA
>Ga0070665_100007064_pt1 | contig 11410 bp, 9 predicted proteins | sample KBSS13metaG_FD_65862 | JGI IMG/M metagenome (GOLD analysis project Ga0070665, IMG submission 65862) | Switchgrass rhizosphere microbial communities from Kellogg Biological Station, Michigan, USA - KBS S1-3 metaG | ecosystem: Host-associated > Plants > Roots > Rhizosphere > Soil ...
CTGGCGAAAGCAGTTCTTGGGGATTCTAGTTGTAGACGGATGACGCGTTATGAATATCTTCGGCGACCTCGGTATCCAGAGAGGTCACGATGACGATCATTTTTTCACCCACCATCGGGGTCACGATTTCCGCCCGTGGGATCGCCCTGCTCCTGTACGTCCTGCACGCGCTGTGATTCCTTTAGAAGCCCATACCGGGGGATGCCGCTTAGCCGGTAGCTGCGTTCGTGCATGAGCATCGGTGCGCGGATGCTTGGCCGAATGAGGACAATAAGCCGCTAAACGAGCAGGTCGAAATCGACACCGCAGCGAAGCGATTGGAGGCAATTCGCACCCTTGAGCAGCACCGGGCCGGCCTTCAACTTCTGCTCGAATCCCTAGCCGGCCACTGATCTGCTACTGTAACGGTATGCTTGACGACATACTTCGCTTCTTGCCGCCTTTGCTCACAATCCTCCTCGCAATGGTGGGATATTATGTCTGGCATAGACAGTTGATCGCCAAACGACGATTTGAAGTGGCTGAAAAGACCATCGAGATAGCCGCGAAAACCATGGATGCGATCAGCCGTATCCGCCAGATAAACGTCACGCGCACCGAGCTAGACGCTGTTGTGGATCGCTCCAATGGTGCTGCGCCGGACTTGCTTCCAATAGCGAAGCGGGCGGCGGCCATTGGGACCCGTATAGACAACGAAAAAGGGGTATTCGCCGAGCTACGTGCTGCGCAGATCGTAGCGAGAGTTCACTTTCCTAAGGCAGTTCCCGACGCAATTCAAACCCTCCTCAACGCGAGGCGGGATATTCAAGCTCATCTCTCCGCATATTCCTTTGCCGCACAGGCTCATAAACGGGCCGTGGATGAGGCGACCAGAAACGAATATGCGATACAGGTAAAGCGTTCTCAGGATGTCCTGCATGAGTTGCGAGTTGGAATCGAACAGGCCCCTAGCGAGGACGACAAAATTTCTGCTCGCCTCGATGAAGCGATGAGGACAATTACCGATCATTGCGAACCGCTTTTCCGCGACCCAACCTTTTGGGAGTTCCTATTCAAGAGACAAGCATCGGATCGTAGTTGATCGCGAGAATCGCCCAGACGCGGTCCGCTGAAGGGTATCGCCTCGCGGCAGCCTCAACGCATATGGCGGCCGGAGGCGATGGGTAATGTCGACAAGCCCACTCAAGCACACGTTACTTCCTACATCTGTCGAGGGATTGCCTGTCTGGGCCGCGTCTCATCAACCGTCATCAAATTGAGCAAACACAGTGAGGTGCAACGTAGATGGTGGGCTCCTCCTCCACGGCAATTTAGTGCAAACGCCGAAATTTCGCATGGCGTCGTCGCGTAATCGATCGCCTCTGCTCACGTTCTGTATCGCCGTGCTGGCCATCTGAGCGACGGCCGCGCACTATGGCGACGATCAACCTCGAGGAACCGCCATGGCCATCCGCCGCAATCTGCTTCGTGAACGTCTCAACGCCGGCCTGCCGACCGTCGGCACGCACATCCTGTCGTGCTGGCCGACCCTGGTCGAGTTGATCGGTCATTCTGGCCAGTACGACTATGTCGAGTTCACCGCGGAATACGCGCCGTTCGACATGCACGATCTCGACAACCTCGGCCGTGCCTTCGAGGTCGCGGGGCTGGGCGGCATGATCAAGATCGAGCAGACCCAGTACACGCACCAGGCGATGCGCGCGATCGGCTCGGGCTTCCAGAGCGTGCTGTTCGCCGACATTCGCTCGGTCGAGGATGCCAAGCTGGCCGTCGACGCCGTGCGTGCCGAGACGACGATGGCGGCCGGCGCGCGCGGCCGCGGGCGGCTCGGCGTCGGCATGCGGCGCGATGTCGGCACCGTCCGCCATGGCGGAACGCCGGCCTACGTCGATGCGCTGAACGAGGTCGTGATCGCCATCATGGTCGAGAAGAAGTCGTGCGTGGACGATCTCGAGGCGATCCTCTCGGTCCCGGGCATCGACATGGTCCAGTTCGGCGGCTCGGACTTCTCGATGAGCATCGGCAAGCCCGGGCAGCATGGCGATCCCGAGGTCGTGGCAGCCGAGAAGAAGACGATCGAAATGGCGCTCAAGATGGGCAAGAACCCGCGGGTCGAGCTGCGCGATCCGAGCCAGGCGGCGAAGTATCTCGACATGGGCGTGCAGCATTTCTGCATCGGCTGGGACGTGCGCATCCTGGCCGACTGGTGGGACAGCAAGGGCGCCGAAATGCGCAACCTGGTCGAGGGCAAGGCGGCAAAGCCGACCGCCGAAGCGAAGCCCGCCAAGGTCGTCGGCAACTACGCGTGAGCGCACCGCCGGTCGCCCCGCGGCGCCCGGCGCCGTTCACGCGGCACGGCATCACGGTCGCCGACGACTACGCTTGGCTGAAGGACCCGGGCTGGCAGAAGGTGCTGCGCGAGCCGGCGCTGCTGCAACCGGACATCCGCGCCTATCTCGAGGCGGAGAACCGCTTCGCCGAGGAGTTTCTCGCGCCGACCGACGCGCTGCAGAAGCAGCTCGTCGCCGAGATGCGCGGCCGCATCAAGGAGGACGATTCCGGTGTGCCGATGCCGGACGGTCCGTTCGCCTACACATGGAAGTTCCGCGAGGGCGGGCAGCATGAGCAGATCGGCCGCCTGCCGCGCGACGGCGGCGACTTCCAGACCATCCTCGACGGCGATGCGCTCGCCAAGGCGTCGAACTACTTCAAGTTCGGCGGCCGCCGTCATTCTCCCGACCATCGGCTCGAAGCCTGGAGCGCCGACCTGCGCGGCTCGGAATACTTCACGATCCGCATCCGGCGCTGGGGCAGCGGTGAGGATCTGCCGGATACAATCAACCAAGCCGGCGGCAGCGTGGTGTGGGGCCACGATTCCACGTTCTTCTTCTATGTCCTGCTCGACGACAATCACCGGCCGCTGAAGGTCTTCCGCCATCGGCTCGGCACACCGCAGAGCGACGATGTGCTGGTGTACGAGGAGCCGGACGCCGGCTGGTTCACCCATATCGAGGAAAGCGCCAGTGGCCGCTTCTGCATCATCGCGGGCGGCGATCACGACACATCGGAGCAGCGGCTGGTCGATCTTTCGGTGCCGGACGCGGCACCGCGCCTGATCGCGCCGCGCGAGAAGGGCGTGCGCTACAGCGTTGCCGATCGCGGCGACGAGCTCTTCATCCTGACCAACGCCGATGGCGCCATCGACTTCCGCATCGCCACGGCCCCGCTCGCAACGCCGGATCGCCCGCATTGGCGCGAGCTGATCCCGCACCGGCCCGGCGTCTATCTCCTGTCGACCGAGCTCTATGCCGGCCATCTGGTGCGGCTGGAGCGAGCGAATGCCCTTCCCTCGATCGTAATCCGCGACCTCGCGACGGGTGCCGAGCACACCATCGCCTTCGACGAGGCGGCCTATGCGCTCGACATGCAGAGCGGCTACGAGTTCGACACCACGACTCTCCGCTTCTCCTACTCGTCGATGACGACGCCGGCCGAGGTCTACGACTACGACATGGCGAGCCGGCAGCGGACCCTGCGCAAGCGCCAGGAGATCCCGTCCGGCCACGACCCGTCGACCTATGTCACCACCCGCATCTTCGCCACGGCACACGACGGTGCCGAGGTGCCGGTGTCACTGCTGCATCGCCGCGACTTCGTGCCGGACGGCAATGCGCCCTTGCTGCTCTACGGTTACGGCTCGTACGGCATGGCGATGCCGGCGTCGTTCTCGGCCAATCGCCTGTCGCTGGTCGATCGCGGCTTCGTCTACGCCATCGCCCATATCCGGGGTGGCGCCGACAAGGGCTGGAACTGGTATCTCGACGGCAAGCGCGAGAAGAAGACCAACAGCTTCGACGATTTCGCCGCTGCCGGCCGCGCGCTGATCAAGCGAAGCTATACCTCGGCCGGCCGCATCGTCGGCCACGGCGGCAGCGCGGGCGGCATGCTGATGGGCGCCGCCGCCAACCGCGCTCCCGAGCTGTTCGCCGCCATCGTGGCCGAAGTGCCGTTCGTCGACGTGCTGAACACCATGCTCGACGACACGCTGCCGCTCACCCCGCCGGAATGGCCCGAATGGGGCAACCCGATCACCGACCCCGAAGCGTTCCGCACCATCCTTGCCTATTCGCCCTACGACAATGTCGCGGCCCAGCGCTACCCCGCAATCCTCGCCATGGCGGGTCTCACCGACCCCCGGGTCACCTACTGGGAGCCGGCCAAGTGGGTCGCCCGCCTGCGCGCGACCATGACCGGCGGCGGTCCGGTGCTGCTGCGCACCAATATGGGTGCCGGCCACGGCGGCGCTTCGGGCCGTTTCAGCCGGCTCGACGAAGTCGCGATCGCCTACGTGTTCGCCTTACGCGTGACGGCCATCACTTTGGGTTGAAGTATCTGGACAGGACTTCGCCTCTCGGCTCATCCTCCCTGCAACTAAACGACGTCGCAGACGTCAACATTGGGAGGGAAGCGATGCCTGCAAAGTCACGGTCCACCCGCAATTCGCGTCGCAAATTCCTGGGCGGTGCCGCCGTCGCGGCGGTTGCAAGCGTTGCCGCTCCCACGATCGCCAAGGCGCAAGGCCCGATCAGCATGCGCTGGCAGAGCACCTGGCCGTCGAAGGACATCTTCCACGAATTCGCGCTCGACTTCGCCAAGAAGGTCAACGACATGACCGGCGGCGACCTCAAGATCGAGGTGCTGCCGGCCGGTGCGGTGGTCCCAGCCTTCGGCCTGCTCGAGGCGGTGTCCAAGGGAACGCTCGACGGCGGCCACGGCGTGCTGGTCTACCACTACGGCAAGCAGACGGCGCTGGCTCTGTGGGGCTCCGGTCCGGGCTATGCCATGGACGCCAACATGCTGATGGCATGGCACAAGTACGGCGGCGGCAAGGAACTGCTGGAGAAGCTCTACGCCTCGATCGGCGCCAACGTCGTGTCGTTCCCCTACGGACCGATGCCCACACAGCCGCTCGGATGGTTCAAGAAGCCGATCACCAAGCCGGACGACCTGAAGGGGCTGAAGTTCCGCACCGTCGGCATCTCGATCGACGTGTTCCAGGGATTGGGCGCGGCGGTCAACGCGCTTTCGGGCGGCGAGATCGTCGGGGCGATGGATCGCGGCCTGCTCGACGCGGCGGAGTTCAACAACGCCTCGTCCGACCGGATACTGGGTTTCGCCGACGTCTCCAAGATCTGCATGCTGCAGAGCTATCACCAGAACGCCGAGCAGTTCGAGATCATGTTCAACAAGGACAAGTACAGCGCACTGCCGGACAAGATGAAGGCAATCATCGCCAACGCCGTCGATGCGGCCAGCGCCGACATGTCCTGGAAGGCGGTCGACCGCTACTCCAAGGACTATGTCGAGCTGCAGACCAAGGACAAGGTGAAGTTCTACAAGACGCCGGACTCCGTGCTGAAGCGCCAGCTCGAGATCTACGACGAGGTCGTGACCAAGAAGGCGGCCGACAATCCGCTGTTCAAGGAGATCGCCCAGTCGCAGATCGAGTTCGCCAAGCGTGCGACGCAGTGGGAGCAGGACACGGTGGTCAGCCGCAAGATGGTGTTCGACCACTACTTCGGCCCTCAGGCCAAGCCAGTGAAGCTGTAGGGACCGACGACGGCGAATGACCGTCGAACGGTTCCTGCACACGATCGACGGCATCAGCACCTGGATCGGCAAGGCTGCGGCCTGGCTGATCGTGGTGCTGATGTGCGTCGTCTGCGCCGAGGTCTTCAAGCGCTACGCCCTGAACCAGCCGACGGCGTGGATCTTCGACGCCGAGAACATGCTGTACGGCAGCCTGTTCATGCTGTGCGGCGCCTATGCGCTGGCGCAGAATGCGCATGTCCGCGGCGACTTCTTCTACAGCTCGATGCGGCCACGCACCCAGGCGATGCTCGACCTGGTGCTGTATCTCGTCTTCTTCTTTCCCGGCATCGCCGCCCTGCTCTACGCCGGCTGGGAATATGCCGGCGATTCCTGGCGCATCAATGAACACTCCAACGTCACCGCCGACGGTCCGCCGGTCTACCACTTCAAGACGGTGATCCCGATCGCCGGCGCACTGGTGCTGCTGCAGGGCGTCGCCGAGGTCGTGCGCTGCATCGTCTGCCTGCGGACCGGCGCCTGGCCGTCGAGGCTCAAGGACGTGACCGAGATCGACGTGGTCGAGGAGCAGCTCGCCCACAGCGAGCACGTCGACGAGGAGTCGCGGCAACGCGCGATCGCCCAGGCGGCGGCGATCGAGGAAGCCGCACGGCAGCGCGGCATGGGAGACAACAAGCCATGAGCGAGACGGCGGCATGAGCGATCCGGCCCTTGGGCTCCTGATGCTGGCGCTCATCGTCGTCGTCATCATGATGGGATTCGCCACGGCCTTCACCCTGATGGGGCTGGGCATCTTCTTCGGCTTCATCGCCTTCTACGACCCGTCGCAGCCGTGGGCCGACAACAGGGTCTTCGCCCTGATGGTCCAGCGCACCTACGGCGCCATGACCAACGACGTCCTGATCTCGATCCCGCTGTTCGTGCTGATGGGCTACGTGATGGAACGCGGCGCCCTGGTCGACAAGATGTTCTATTCGATCCAGCTCGCCTTCCGCCGCGTGCCGGCGGCGCTCGCCGTGGCGACGCTGATCGTCTGCACCTTCTGGGGCATCGCCAGCGGGCTGGTCGGCGCGGTCGTGGTGCTGATGGGCGTCATCGCCTTCAACCCCATGCTGCGCGCCGGCTACGACGTGAAGCTCGCCTCGGGCGTGATCACCGCCGGCGGCACGCTGGGCATCCTGATCCCGCCGTCGGTGATGATCATCGTCTATGCCGCCGTCGCCGGTCAGTCGGTGGTCAAGCTCTATGCCGCGGCGATGTTCCCCGGCTTCTTCCTCGCCTTCCTCTATCTCGCCTACGTCCTGGGCTGGGCGATCATCAATCCCAAGATCGCGCCGAAGCTGCCCGAGGAGCAGACGCGCGTACCGGTGCCGGGCTGGGTCGGGCGCCTCAGGGAAGAGTATGCCCCGAACCTGTTCCACGCCCTGAGCGCCGCGCTGTTCGCGCCCGGCAAGGCGCGCCGGATCGAGGACGACAAGGGCCGGCCGCTGTCCTGGGGCATCGTCGCCTTCAACTTTGTGACGGCGCTCGGGCCGTTCATCGTCGCGGCCGCCACCTTGGCCGGCGCCTGGTGGTACGTCGTCATTCACAAGAAGTCGATCGACGCCGGAGCGGCGCCGGAGGGCCTGCAGCAGCTCGGCGGCGCCGCTGCCACGAGTGCCCCGAGCGCAGTCGAGGCCGGACCGCCGGACAGCTTCTATTGGTGGTTCTGGGGCACGGCCCTGTTCATGGCGGCCGTGCTGGTCCGCTACTACGTGCGCATGGACGCGGCGCGCTTCGTCGTGCTGAAGCTGCTCACCTCCTCGGTGATGCCGCTCGGCATCCTGACCGTGATCGTGCTGGCGGTGATCCTGCTCGGCATCACGACGGCGACCGAATCGGCCGCAGTCGGGGCGGCCGGCGCCTTCCTGCTCGCGTTCCAGGCCCGCACGCTCAACTGGAAGCGCACCAAGGAGGCGGTGTTCCTGACCGCCAAGACCACCGCCATGGTGTGCTGGCTGTTCGTCGGCTCGGCGCTGTTCTCGGCGGTGTTCGCCATCCTGGGCGGACAGGGGCTGATCGAACGCTGGGCGTTGTCGCTCGACCTCACGCCGCTGCAGTTCATGCTTCTTTCGCAGGCCATCATCTTCGTCCTCGGCTGGCCGCTGGAATGGACGGAGATCATCATCATCTTCGTGCCGATCTTCCTGCCGCTGCTGAAGCACTACAACATCGACCCGATCCTGTGGGGCACGCTGGTGTTCGTGAACCTGCAGGCCGCCTTCCTGTCGCCGCCGGTGGCGATGTCGGCCTTCTATCTCAAGGGCGTGTCGCCACCGCACGTCACAATCAACCAGATATTCGGCGGCATGATGCCGTACATGCTGATCGTCATCCTGTGCATGGTGTTCATGTATGTATGGCCCGGCATGACGCTCTGGCTGCCGACCTACCTCTACGGCGGCTGAGACTCACTGCGACAGGGTGAAGAGTTCCGTCTCCTCGCGCACGCCGCGCAGGCGATGGCGGCCGACTGAGGCGAGGTGGCCGCGGCTGTCGGCCGCCGCCTCGGCGAAGGCCTGCGAGACCAGCAGCGGATGGCCGAGCGCCTTGCACAGCAGCTCGATGCGCGCGGCCTCGTTGACCGCAGGACCGATCACCGTGAAATCGAGTCGCGCCTCGGTGCCGACATTGCCGTACTGCACCGTGCCGACATGCAGCGCGATGTCGAGGCCGGGCGTCGGCTGGCCAGCCTCGCGACGGCGGGCGGCCAGCAGGTCCATCAAGTCGAGCGCGTCGCTTGCCGCTGCGAGGGCGGCGGCGCAGGTCGCGGCCCGCCGGCGCTCGTCGATGCGGAAGATCGCGAGCAAACCGTCGCCGAGGAATTTCAGCACCTCGCCGCCGCGCCGCGTCATCGGCCGCACCATGCAGTCGAAGCAGTCGTCGAGCAGCGCGATCAGCTCACGGCCGGGCAGCGTGTCGGCCAGCGCCGTGAAGTCGCGCAGGTCGGCATAGAACAGCACGGCCTCGACCTCGTGCACTTCGCCGCGCTGCACCGTGCCGGCCAGCACGCGCGCAGCCGGGTCCGCGCCGAGATAGGATTCGAGCAGCCCCTGCCCCACCGCACGCATGGCGACCGCCTTGACCGCGAGAGCAAAGACCGGCAGCACCTCGCGCAGCCGGGCGAGCTGGACGTCGTCGAAGCCGTCGGCGGAGTCGGTCGCGACCGAGCAGACGAGCCAGAGCTGACCGACCCCCTCGTGGGCGCGCGGGCCGTCGACACCGGGCGTGAGCTCGCCGAACGGAAAGATGTTGCCCAGCCAGTCCGTCATGCCGAGCCCGCGCAGTTCAGCGAAAACCGGCACCTCGTCGGCCGGCGGCGGTTGGCGGAGATCGAGCCGCCGCTCGAATGTTCCCGCCCTCAGCATCTCCGCGAATGGGCTTTGCTGCATGCTCGGATGCTCGACCTCGGCATGCTGGAACTCGAAGCGTGTGGCAGGCCCCGTCGTCCGATCCCAGGTAAGGGCGCGCGCCAGCACCATCGGGTGCAGCGCATTCATGCCGATGAAGATCCGCGCGACCGGCACGCTCGCGGCGTCGAGCCGCCGCGCGAAGCCGTCGACCAGTTCCTCGAGCGGCAGGTTACGCAGGCCCGAGTCGGCCAGCCAGAGAGACAAGCTCATCACAACAACCTAGGGCATATCGCGAACCGATTCCTGCTTGAACGCGATGGTTTTCGCTGGGACCGCGCCACTCCGTGGCGCTCATGGTTATGTCTTCCGGACCGCGAGCGTCCCGCTCGCTCATGAATCCGAGCGAGCGGGACGCTCGCGGTCCGGAAGAATATGAGCGCCACGGAGTGGCGCGGTCCCAGCGATGATCCGGACGGGCCGGACGGGCGTATCCCTTCCATGCAACGCCTGGCATTCGCCCTCTTGCTCGTTCTGGCCGCGTGTTCCTCGGCAGTCGCTTCCGACGGTGTGCCCTACGGCCAGACCCTGTCCTTCGTCGTGATGCGCCAGGGCCAACCGATCGGCAGCCACAAATTGGTCTTCGAGCGCGACGGCAATCATCTCAAGGTTTCGACGTCGATCGACCTCGCGGTGAAGCTCGTCGGCATCACCGCCTATCGCTACTCCCACCGCGCGCAGGAAGTCTGGGACGGCGATGCTCTCGCCTCGCTGACGAGCCGGACCGACGACGACGGCAAGGCCTATGCCGTGCAGGCCAACCGGACGGCGGAGGGAATCGTCGTTCAGGCACAGGGCGCGGGCCGCATCGTGCTGCCGGCGACCATCATCCCCTCGTCGCACTGGAATGTCCGCCAGGTCACCCAGACGATCCTGCTCAACACCCAGAAAGGCAACGAGGCGCGCGTGAAGATCACCGCGCTCGGGCGCGAGGCGGTCAAGACCAGCTCAACAACGTTGCAGGCGACGCACTATCGCTATGACGGCGACGTCAAGATGGACCAATGGTTCGATGACCGCGGCCGCTGGGTGAAGATGGCCTTCGCGGGTTCCGACGGCTCGCCCATCGAATACGTGATGCAGGAATGACGAGCATCGGCGCTCTCCGGCGGTCCGGTTCGGCTGTTCTGGCAGCGGGTTGGCTCGGCGCCTGCGCCAGCCCGCCGCAGATCGCGGCCGAAGCCACTGCGCCGCCGCTGGTCCTCGAGGAGTTCTTTGCCGGCACCACCACTGGCGAAGGCTACTTCCTCAACAGCTGGTCCGGCACGCGGCGGGAATTCCGCGTGACCATCGCCGGCTCGCTGGCCGGCGACGAGCTCATCCTGGTCGAGGATTTCGACTATGCCGACGGCGAGAAGGATCGAAAGACCTGGCACCTGCGGCGAACGGCGCCCGGCGTCTACAGCGGCACGCGCGAGGATGTCGAAGGGCTCGCCCAGGCCTGGACCGAAAACGGCCAGGTCCGGCTGCGCTACAGCGTCAAGCTCGGGGGGTGGCTGCTCGACTTCGCCGACGTGCTGGCGCTGCGACCGGACGGCACGCTTCTGAATCGCGCCGTGGTCGGCAAATGGGGCGTGCGGGTGGGACGAGTGGAATTGGTGCTGCGCAAGCCGGCTGCCTGAGCCGGCCGCGCCGCTTCACAGCGCGACCCTGGCGGGCGGCAGGGGCAGGCCCGGCACGTCGACGCGCGTCTGGAAGATGCTGCCGCAATTCTCGTGCGGCCCGCCGCGCGAGCCGGTGACGATGTAGAGATCGCGCAGGTCGTCGCCTGCGAAGCACAGGCTGGTGACCATCGGCAACGGCACCGCGATGTCCTGGCGGTGCGAGCCGTCGGGATTGAACACGGCGACCCGCCCGCCATGGGCGTCGGCAACCCAGACCGAACCGTCCTGCGCTACCTTCAAGCCATCGGGCACCTTGTCGTCGCCAAGCGACGCGAACTTGCGCCACGGACCGACGCTGCCGTCCGGCTTCGCGTCGTACACGCGCACGTAAGGCCCGCGCGCATCGCAGTGATAGAGGAGCTTGCCGTCCGGCGAGAAGCCCAGGCCGTTGGTCAGCAGCACGCCGTCCGACAGCGTGCGCATCGAGCCGTCGAGGTCGATGACATGGAGATGGCCGGGCTTCGGCACCTCGCCGCCGAAGACCTTGAAGGCGAGCGAGCCGACATAGATGCGGCCCGCAGCGTCGGTCGTGAGGTCGTTGAAGCCGGTCGCGCCGGGAATGGCGTCGAGCGGAAGCAGCGATTTGGTCCCGCCGTCGGCCAGCGACACGCAAGCGATGTCGCGGCCGCCGACGACGATGCCGCCCGATTCGTGCAGTGCCATGCCGCCGATGCCGCGGCGCTTCGG
>Ga0070665_100007066_pt1 | contig 11409 bp, 6 predicted proteins | sample KBSS13metaG_FD_65862 | JGI IMG/M metagenome (GOLD analysis project Ga0070665, IMG submission 65862) | Switchgrass rhizosphere microbial communities from Kellogg Biological Station, Michigan, USA - KBS S1-3 metaG | ecosystem: Host-associated > Plants > Roots > Rhizosphere > Soil ...
TCGCCTGGTCACGCGCGACGATCGCGTCGCTGAACTGGGTATCCGGGACCGTGATGAACCCGAGCTCGCAGACGCGAAAGGGGCCCGCGCGGTTGCGGGTGGCGCAGAGCGGGAGCACTGCCGCGAGCGCACCGTCGCGCTGCAGCGCTACCAGGTGCAATGCGCTTCTGGACGATCGCCATTGCCAGGCCGCGTCGAACCATTCGTGGCGCAGGAAGATGTTCGGGTCGGCGGACGCATCGACGATCCGGTTCCACGCGCTGCGAAACGAATCGAATTCCCGGATGTCAGTAATGACCTTGGCGGAAAAGGAACCCAAGCCGATGCTCCGCTCTTCCGGTAATGCCGGTCTCATCGACCCTCGCTCAACAAGCCGGTCCCGACCTGCGCGATCGCAGGCCGCGCTGGACCGATGCAAAGTGGGCGTTTCAATCGAAACCGGGGTGTGCAGGCGTGCAGCGTGATCGACATCGGACGCGAGGTTTCGTGATGTTCGACGCACGAATGCGCACTTCGGCCGTCGAGACGGCGTGGTTCGCGTTCTCGGGCAGAAAATGCGGGTTGTGGCCCACAGTCGCGGCGTCCGGCAATCCCGGTCGGCTGCCCCGATGATCCGCCCGTCGGATAGGCGGAATATTCCATTGCGAAGCGCCCTTCCGCGTGACATTTTGCGACATTAGTTTCCACAAGAAAACGGCGTATATCGGTAACCCATCGTTGAATGGCACGCCGGCGCTATTTCCGGCCTTGGACAAACGGCATTTCTCGCGTGGATCGCTCACAATTCGGTTTCGGGAACTGTATGCAAGCGCGATCGATGGCACGCCAATTGCTCAGCTTGTAATTCACGAATGCCGGTCAAGTGTACAGGCGTGCCCGATTTCACGATCGGATGCGTCGTTCCTGCAGTAACTTTTCCAGCAAATACACACTTCTGCAAACGAATGCTGACGGCATGACTCAAAAGGCAAGCGCGGCGGTGATCGCGATGCGCTCGACGCATCGGCGCGCGAACGCCCTGCGCGCACGCAGGAACGCGCGGCAAGGCACCCGCGTTTTGCGCGTGCTCATGCCGTTCAGCGCTCGTCTGCATTGATCGTCGAGCTCACGTGAACGGTCTGTTCCGACAGGGAATCACGTCAGCGACGCTGCTGCAGCTCGTTGCAGATCTCTCATGGCTGTTCCTGGCCGGCATCTTCGCCATCCGCTTCAACGAACGGCTGGTCATCCCGATGCAGAGCGTGGCGGCGCCCGCGCTCGTATTCGCCGTCGTGATCGTGCTGCTCAACATCGCGTTCGGCATGTACCGGCGCGCGGACAAGCTCACGTCGAGCACCTATCTCGTGCGCATTGTGCTGGTTCCGGCGATCGGCGTTCCACTCGCCTGGCTGATCGCCGACGTGCTGCCCACCGGACGTCTGTTGCAGAACAACCTCGGCACCGCCGTGGTCGTTGCGGTCGGCGGGTTGCTGCTGATCCGGCATGCAGTGGTGTTGCCGCTCGTCGCCAACCTCGTGCCGCATCGGGTGCTCGTGCTGGGCACGGGGCCTGAAGCGCGTCTCGTCGAGGCTTCGCTTTCCGCCGCCAATCTGCCGGGCATGAACCTGGTGGGCTTCTTCGCGCTCGACAAGGTTCACGAAATGGCGGTGTCGTCGCAGCGGGTGATCGCCCGCGGCGGTCCGCTCGAGCAGGTCGCGCGCCAGTTGCGCATCGACGAGATCATCGTTGCGGTGCGCCAGCAGCGCGGTGGCGTGCTGCCGCTGCGCTCGCTGCTCGACTGCCGGCTGGGAGGCGTGCGCGTCACCGATCTTTCCCGCTTTTTCGAGCGCGTTCACGGACAGGTACCGATCGAATCGCTCAAGGTGAGCTGGCTCATCTATGGAAACGGCTATCGCCAGAACTGGCGCCGGACGTTCATGAAGCGCGTCTTCGATATCCTGGTCGCCGCGGTTCTCCTCGTCCTGACGCTCCCGATCATGTTCATCGTCGCGTTAATGATCCTCCTCGAGGATGGCGGGCCGATCGTTTATCGGCAGCAGCGAGTGGGCGCGCGTGGGGCGGTGTTCACACTGCTCAAGTTCCGCAGCATGTCGAAAAACGCCGAAAAGGGAAACGCCGTCTGGGCGAGCGTCAACGACGACCGGGTGACCCGCGTCGGCAAGTTCCTTCGCCGCACGCGCGTCGACGAACTGCCGCAGCTCCTGAACGTCCTGAAGGGCGAGATGAGCTTCGTCGGACCGCGGCCCGAGCGTCCCGAATTCGTGGCAATGCTGACGGAGCGGATCCCGTTCTACGCAGTCCGCCACAGTGTCAAACCCGGCCTGACCGGGTGGGCTCAAGTGCGCTACTCTTACGGCGCTACGGTCGAGCAGTCGGTAAAAAAGCTGGAATATGATCTCTACTACGTGAAGAATCACACTCTCGTACTGGATCTCGTGATCCTGCTCGAAACCGTTCGCGTCGTTCTTCTCGGGGAGGGGGCGCGATAGCGGGCGCCCGCCTGGATACGCCGGGCCGGCGCATTCGCTGGTCGTAGGTTTTTCCGGGACCGCTTAACCCCCTGGCGTTCCGGTGCGCTGCCAGCGCGCCGGGCGAACCACGGTCTCGAAGGTGCTTCGGTCCGCCGCCGGACCGGGTTTCGGCTGCCTCGCCAACTTTGGAACCGATCGGGCTCGACGCGTGACCGGAAGCTTTTTCGCTACTGCCGCCGCATGGAGCTATGGGCTCGCGCTCGCCGTTTATGCGGCGCTGGCGATCCGGATTGCGCTGGGCTGGCGCGCGAGTCTCCAGGCGAGCCTCCTGCTGTGCGCGATTATTGCCACCACGGCGTGGGCGGCAGCCAACATCTTTGTCGGCAGCGGCCCGAACGCGCCGGCCATCTTCATCGACGACATCACTGACGCGATCCGCTACGGCGCATGGTTTCTCTTCGTGGGGAGCCTGCTCCTGGGCAGCGAAGGCGCGGCGGCAGCGGAAGCAAAGGCCCGGTTTCCGCGATGGGTCGTCGCCGCGGTGGGTGTCGCGGTGGTCGTCGCGCTGGTGCTGTCGCGAGGCTTGCCGTTTGCGGCGGCGCTCGGATTGTCCGGGCGGCCGGAATTCGCCGTGCGCCTCGGGCTGGCCGTATTCGGACTGGCGCTGACCGAGCAACTCTACCGGCGCACGCACGCGCAGGGTCGATGGGCGATCAAGCCGCTTTGCCTGGCCTTGGGCGGTCTCTTCGGCTTCGAGCTCTTTTTCTATGCCGACGCGATGCTGTTCGGACGGATCGACCGGGATATCTGGCTTTCGCGGGGCGTGGCGTCGGCGCTCGTCGTTCCTCTCATCGCCATCGCGACGGCGCGAAACGCCGGCTGGACCATCGAGATGCACGTGTCCCGTGGCGCGGTATTTCATTCCACGGCGCTCCTCGTGTCAGGCGCGTTCCTCCTCGTACTGTCCGGCGCCGGCTACATGGTCCGGTTTTTCGGCGGCGACTGGGGTGCCGCCCTGCAGATCGAGCTGATCTTCGCCGGGATCCTGTTCCTCACGCTCGTGGCGACGTCAGGGCGTTTCCGCTCGCGGCTTCGCGTCTTCGTCAGCAAGCATTTTTTCTCGTACCGCTATGACTATCGCGAGGAATGGCTGCAGTTCACCCGCACGCTGTCGACGGACACCACCAGCGCCAATGTGCAGCAGCGGACCATCATCGCGCTCGCCAATCTGGTCGAGAGCCCTGGGGGCGCGTTGTGGATCCGCGACGACGAAAGGGGATTCGTCCCTGTCTCGCAATGGAACATGGCGCCCATCGACGCGGTCGAAGCCCCCGATGGGTCGCTCGCCCGGTTTCTGGCACGGACCGGATGGGTGATCAGCCTTCCCGAGCGGTCGCTCGATCCGACGCAATACCCCGATCTGGATCTGCCGTCGTGGTTGCAGGCGTTGTCCGCGCCCTGGCTCGTGGTGCCGCTGCAGTCGGGGCAGGATCTCGTGGGGTTCGTCGTGCTGGGCGCGCCCCGGGCGCCGATCGAGGTGAACTGGGAGGTCCGCGACCTGCTGAAGACGGCCAGTCGACAGGCGGCGAGCTATCTGGGACAGATGCGGGCGACGGAAGCCCTGCTGGAGGCGCGGAAATTCGACGCCTTCAACCGGATGTCCGCCTTCGTGGTGCACGACCTCAAAAACCTGGTGGCACAACTTTCGCTGATGTTACGGAATGCCGAGCGCCATCGCGACAATCCCGAGTTCCAGCGCGACATGCTGATGACCGTGGAGCATGTGGTGGGGCGCATGAACGGGCTCATGTTGCAACTGCGTACCGGCACGACACCCATCGAGAAGCCCCGCCAGGTTGACCTGGAAGCGCTCGCGAGGCGGGTCTGCAACGCGAAATCGGCCGAAACCGTCCCGATCCGCCTGGAGTCCGCGGCGGTGTCGGCGCTAGGCCATGAAGACAGGCTGGAGCACGTGATCGGTCATTTGGTTCAGAACGCCCGCGACGCGACGGCCCAGGGCGGCGAAGTGACGGTGCGGCTGTCGCGCGAAGGTCGATGCGCATCGATCGAGGTCATGGACACGGGCATCGGGATGGACCCGCTGTTCGTGCGGGAACGATTGTTCAAGCCGTTCGAAACGACGAAGTCAGCGGGAATGGGAATCGGAGTGTACGAAAGCGCGCAATACATACGGACCCTGGGCGGTGAAATCCGCATCGACAGCACGCCGGGCGCGGGCACGCGGGTCCAGGTGCTGCTGCCCGAAGCCGACGGCGATGGCCCGGCACCCGCGCGGCGGTCCAACGCGGCGGAGGCGGCGTGAGCGAGCCGCGGAAGCCGCTGCTGATCGTCGAGGACGATCCGGCGCTGCAAAAACAGATGCGCTGGGCCTTCGAGCAGTATGAGGCCGTCGTCGCAAGCGACCGCGAGAGCGCGATCGCGCAGTTGCGTCGCTATGAGCCCGCGGTGGTCACCATGGATCTCGGTCTGCCGCCTTCGGCGGACGATCCCATCGAGGGATTCAGGCTGCTGGAGGAGATCCATGCGCTTTCACCGGAAACCAAGGTGATCGTGCTGACCGGTCAGAACGATCGTGCGCATGCGCTTCGCGCCATCGACCTCGGCGCGCACGACTTCTGCACCAAGCCCTTCGAGCCGGAGCTCCTCACCTGGACGATCGATCGCGCCTTCCGGGTGCACGACCTGCAGGAAGAGAACCGCCGGCTTCAGAACGCCGCGCAGGCGCCCGCGATGTCCGGGATCATCACGCGCGATCCCGAGATGCAGCGCACCTGCCGCACCATCGAGAAAGTCGCGCCCACGTCGGCCACCGTTCTGATCCTCGGCGAATCGGGCACCGGCAAGGAGCTGCTTGCGCGGGCGCTCCACGACCTGTCGCCGCGCGCGGGGAACCGTTTCGTCGCGATCAACTGCGCGGCGATTCCGGAGACCCTGCTCGAAAGCGAGCTCTTCGGTTATGAGAAAGGCGCCTTCACCGGCGCCGCCAAGCAGACCATCGGCAAGATCGAGGTCGCCGCGAACGGAACGCTGTTCCTGGACGAGATCGGCGATCTGCCGTTCTCGCTGCAGGCAAAGCTCCTCCGCTTCCTGCAGGAGCGTGTGATCGAGCGCGTCGGCGGTCGCTCCGAGATTCCGGTCGACGTCCGCATCGTGTGCGCCACGCACCAGAGCCTCAAGGATCAGATCGTCACCGGCAAATTCCGCGAGGATCTCTACTATCGCCTGGCCGAGATCGTGGTCGAGATCCCGCCGCTGCGGATGCGCAAGGCCGACGCGGTGCTGCTCGCGCACAGTTTCGTGCGCAGGATCGCCGCCGAGCAGCGTCGCGGCGGGATGACGCTCTTGCCCGACGCGATCGACGCGATCGAGGCGCATCCCTGGCCGGGGAACGTGCGCGAGCTCGAGAACGTGATCAAGCGCGCGGTCATCATGGCGGACGGGCAGAAGATCGGCGCGGCCGACGTGGGCCTCTCGGCCGCCGAGCCGGATGCCTCCATGCTGAATCTCCGCCAGGTGCGCGACGAGGCCGAGCGTCACGCCGTGTTGCGGGTGCTCGCGCGGGTCAACGGCAACCTCAGCAAGGCGGCGGAACTGCTGGGCGTCAGTCGCCCGACGTTGTACGATCTGATGGATCGATTCGGACTTCGCTAGCCCGCGCATCCGTACACTCCCGTCGAAAGAAACGTCATGTTCCATCGTCCACAAGGCCTGACCCGCATCCTGCTGGCCATCGCAATGGTTGCGACCATCGCGGCCTGCAGCAAGAGCGATCCGTCGAAGTTCATCGTATCCGGCAAGGCGTTCGCGGACAAAGGCGACTACCGCGCGGCGATCGTCGAGTTCAAAAACGCGATCCAGGGCGCACCCAACAACGCGGAGGCGCGGTTCCTCCTCGCCCGGACGCTCCTGGACAGCGGTGACGCGATCGGCGCCGAAACGGAAGTGCGAAAGGCGCTAGACCTGCGCTATGAGCAGGACCAGACCTACCCGTTGCTGGCGCGCGCAATGCTGGCGCAGGGAAAATTCCAGATGGTGGTGACCGAGTTTTCGCCGGTGAAGCTCAGCACCACGCAGGGGCGGTCGGATCTTGCCACTTCCCTGGCGATCGCCTACGCGGGGCTGGGAAACTACAAGACCGCGGGGTCCACGGTCGACTCGGTCCTGGCCGAGGTGCCGGGAGATGCGCGGGCGCTGGTCGTCAAGGCGCAGATCGTCGCGTCCTCGCTCCGCGATCTCCCCGAGGCGGGCCGGCTGATCGATCTCGCACTTGCCGCTGCGCCCAACGACAAGGACGCGCTGCTCGCCAAGGCCCAACTGCTGGTTACGCAGAACAAGCGCGACGAAGCCATTGCGGCGCTCGAACAGACGCTGGACAAGTATCCCGAGCTGCGGCCGGCCCGCATATCGCTGATCTCGCTCCTCGTTGGCTCCGGCAATACCGACAGCGCCTCGCGCCAGCTTGCGAAGCTGAAGGCCGTCGCGCCGAACGAAGCGGGAACCGCCTATGCCGACGCGCTGGTCTCATTCGCAGCCGGCAATCCGACACGTGCCCGCGAGTTGACGCAGAAGTTGCTCTCCGTGCAGCCCGACCACCTGCCGTCGCTCTATCTTTCCGGCCTCATATTCGCGCAACTCAATTCGTACGCGGCGGCAGAAGAGGCGCTGCGCAAGGTGCTGGCGCGTGTTCCGGACGACATAGGCGCACGCAAGATACTGGCTGGCGTCTACGTGCGCTCGGGCCAGCCTGCGCTCGCGCTTGAGACGTTGCAGCCGATCATGACCCGCTACCCCGACGATCCGGAGCTGCAGCGGATGGCCGGCGAGGCTGCGCTCTCGAGCGGCGATTTCGCCAAGGGCCGCACGTACTACGAACGCGCTGCGGCACTCGACAAGACGAGCGTTTCCTCGCGCGTGCGGCTTGCGCAGGTGCGCATGGCCACCGGAGACACGCAACGCGCATTCAAGGACCTCGAGGATCTCGCGCAGTCGGACGCCTCGCAGAACCAGGCCGATCTCGCGTTGATCCTCGCCCACGTCCAGCGCCGGGAATACGACAAGGCGCTGGCCGCGATCGATGCGCTGGACAAGAAGCAGCCCGAAAACACAGTGACGGGAAACCTTCGCGGGGGCGTCTATCTTGCCAGGCGCGACTACAAGAACGCCCGCGTCAGCTTTGAGAAGGCGCTTGCCGTGCAGCCGAAAAACGTGACGGCGGCGACGAGCCTCGCAGCGCTCGACATACAGGATGGCAAGATCGACGACGCGCGCAAGCGCTACCAGCAGATGCTTGAAAAGGACCCGAACAACGAGACGCTGCTGATTGCGCTCGCGGAGCTCACCGCCTTCACGAGCGACAAGCCGGAAGAGAGCAAGGCGCTGCTCGAGCGCGCGATCACGGCCAACCCGGCGTCGTCGCGTCCGCGTCTCGCGCTGATCAGCTATTACGTGCGGATCGGCGACAGCCGCGCAGCGCTGTCGGCCGCGCAGCAGGCGCTGGCAGCTTTTCCGAACGATCCGCAGGTCATCGATGCGATGGGCAGCGCCCAGCTCGCTTCGGGCGACCTGAACCAGGCGATCTCCACCTACACCAAGCTGACGCAGGTGCAGCCGCAGAACGCCGGTGCCGTCACGCGGCTTGCCGCATTGCAAGTGCAGGCGCGGGACTATCCGGGTGCGATCGAAAGTGCGCGCAAGGCGCTCGCGGTCTCGCCGGAATTCGTGCAGGCGCTCGATGTGCTCGTGCGCGCGCAGATCCTTTCGGGGCAGTCGGCCGCGGCGCTCGCCGACGCGCGGAAGCTGCAGAAGGAGCAGCCGGATCGCGCGTTGGGCTTTGCGCTCGAGGGCGAGATCCACGTGATGAACAAGAAATGGAGTGACGCCGCGGCATCGCTCCGTCAGGCGCTCGCGAAGCAGGCAAACTCCGGGCTCGCCGCCGTGACCTACCAGGCACTGCAGAACGCGGGCAACGCGAAGGATGCGACCGCTTTCGCCGACACGTGGATGCGCGACCATCCGCGCGATACGACGCTGCAGGAAATGATGGCGCAGCAGTTCCAGGCCAGGAAGGAATATCCGGCGGCAGTCGCCAAATACCGCGCGGTCCTCGAGATCAACCCGGACAGTCCGATATCGCTCAACAATCTCGCGTGGATCCTGGGCGAGAACGGCGATCCCAAGGCGCGCGAGTATGCCGAGCGGGCCTATCGCCAGGCGCCTTTCAACGCGTCGGTGATCGACACCTATGGCTGGACGCTCTTCCGCACCGGCGACACGGCGCGCGGCGTCCAGCTCCTGCGTTTCGCGTCCAATGTCGCCCCCTCTGACAACGACATCCGCATGCATCTTGCACAAGGCCTGCTCAAGACCGGCGACAAGGAAGGCGCCAAGCGCGTCCTCGCGCCGCTCACCAAGCTCGACGCCGGCGCACCGCTGCGGATCGAGGCGGAAAAGATGCTGGCCGGCGGCTGATTCCGATTTACGTCCGACGACCACCCAACAAAAAATCCATGGAAGACCGAACCATCATTGCCGTCGTCGGGCTGGGCTATGTGGGCCTGCCGCTTGCCGTCGAATTCGGCAAGCGCTACGTAACGATCGGTTTCGACTTGTCGGTGACCAAAGTCGAAGCCTATCGTCGCTACAACGACCCCACGGGCGAGGTGAGCGAAGACGAGCTCCGTGCCGCCAAGGGACTCAAGGTCACGACCGATCCCGCCGCGCTTCGCGAAGCGGACTTCATCGTCGTCGCCGTGCCGACGCCGGTGGACGATGCGCACCAGCCGGACTTCTCCCCGTTGATCGGCGCAAGCGAAACGGTCGGCCGCAATCTGAAACAAGGCGCAACGGTTGTCTTCGAGTCGACCGTCTATCCCGGCGCGACGGAAGAGATCTGCGTACCGATCATCGAGAAGTGCGCCGACATGCGCTGGAAGCGCGACTTCTTCGTCGGCTATTCGCCCGAGCGCATCAATCCGGGCGACAAGGAGCACACGCTCACCAAGATCACGAAGGTGGTGTCGGGCGACACGCCGGAGACCCTCGAGCGTGTTGCCACCATCTATGGCAGCATTATCACGGCCGGGGTCTTTCGCGCGAGCTCGATCAAGGTGGCGGAAGCCGCGAAGGTCATCGAGAACACGCAGCGCGACCTCAACATCGCGCTCATGAACGAGCTTGCGCTGATCTTCCATCGCATCGGCATCGACACGATGGAAGTGCTCGAAGCCGCAGGCACCAAATGGAATTTTCTGCCCTTTCGTCCCGGCCTGGTCGGCGGGCACTGCATCGGCGTCGATCCGTATTACCTCACGCACAAGGCCGACCGCCTGGGCTACAACCCGCAGGTCATCCTTGCGGGCAGGCGGATCAACGACGGCATGGGAAAGTACATCGCCGAGCAGACGGTGAAGCAAATGATTCGCGCGGGTTTTCCGGTGAAGGGCGGGCGCGTCAACGTGCTCGGCCTCACGTTCAAGGAAAACTGTCCTGATCTTCGCAACTCGCGCGTGATCGACGTCGTGCGGGAGCTCGATTCGTATGGTGTCAGCGTGCACGTGCACGACCCCGTCGCCGATCCCGACGAGGCGATGCACGAGTACGGCGTCAAGCTCACGCCATGGGAAGCGCTTCCGCGCGCGCATGCGATCGTCGCCGCCGTCGCGCATGCGCCGTTTCGCAAGCGACCGATCGATGACTATGTCGCCGGCCTCGAGCCCGGCGGACTCTACGTCGACGTGAAGAGCCAGGCCGACCAGGTGGCGCTCCGCGCACGCGGCGTCGACGTGTGGAGGCTCTGATGGGCGCCCTGACCGCTCCCAGCCGATACGCTGCACTCTGCGACAGCCTGCGCGCGTCGCCTCAGCGCTGGCTCGTCACCGGAAGCGCCGGCTTCATCGGCTCGCATCTCGTCGAAACACTTCTCCGCCTGGGGCAGCATGTCGTGGGCCTCGACAACTTCGCCACCGGCCATCGCCGCAACCACGACGAGGTTCGCGCCGCGGTCGGCACCGCTGCCTGGCATCGCTTCAGCTTTGTCGAAGCGGATATCGTCGACCCCGATGCCTGCCGCGCCGCCTGCGAGAACGTCGACATCGTGCTGCACGAAGCTGCGCTCGGCTCCGTTCCGCGCTCGATCGAGGATCCGCTGCGCACGCATGCCGCCAATGCCACGGGCTTCGTGAACATGCTGGTCGGCGCCCGCGATGCCGGCGTCACGCGGTTCGTCTACGCGGCATCGAGTTCGACCTACGGCGATCATCCCGGCCTGCCGAAAGTCGAGGACAGCATCGGCCGGCCGCTGTCGCCGTACGCGGTGACCAAGTACCTGAACGAGCTGTACGCCGATGTCTTCGATCGGTGCTACGGGATGTCGACGATCGGGCTCCGCTATTTCAATGTGTTCGGCCCGCGCCAGGATCCGAACGGCGCGTACGCGGCGGTGATTCCGCGATGGGTCGCGGCGATGCTGAACGGCACGCCGATCACGATCTACGGGGACGGCGAGACCACGCGCGACTTCTGTTACGTCGCGAATGTGGTCCAGGCCAACCTGTTGGCCGCGACGACCAGCGATCCCGCGGCGGCGCGGCAGATCTACAACGTCGCGGTCGGCGGCAGGATGTCCCTGAACGAGCTCTACGCCATCCTTCGCGATCTCCTGACCAAGCGGCACCCGCACGTCCGCATAGCGTCGCCTCGCTACGAGGCGTTTCGCGCCGGCGACGTGCGCCATTCGCAGGCGGACATCGGCAAGGCCCGTCGTCTCCTGGCATACGAACCCACGCACGACGCGCGCGCCGGCCTCGCCGATTCGCTCGCCTGGTACGACGCGCGGGGAGCGCATGCGTCGCGCGAGGAATTACCCGCCCATGGAGCGTTGTGAGCATCCGCGATCACGCGTCGGCCGCCGCCTGAAGCT
>Ga0070665_100007067_pt1 | contig 11409 bp, 10 predicted proteins | sample KBSS13metaG_FD_65862 | JGI IMG/M metagenome (GOLD analysis project Ga0070665, IMG submission 65862) | Switchgrass rhizosphere microbial communities from Kellogg Biological Station, Michigan, USA - KBS S1-3 metaG | ecosystem: Host-associated > Plants > Roots > Rhizosphere > Soil ...
GTCGGGTTGGGCCTCAGTCTTGTCGCGGCGATCACCAAGCTTCATGGCTTTCGCCTGACGATCGCCGCAGGCCCGGGCTGCGTGATCGAGATCATCGCTCCGCAAGCCTGAGCGAACAGCGATTTGGCTTATCGGCAACATTGTTCGGCACAGTCCGAATATATATCGAACAATACTAGTATAGAAATACATATCAGAATATACTGAGATGAAATTGAATTTAATTGAGGGTCAGGTCGCCAAATACCATATCTGAGTGATGAACACTTAGAATGCGAATGGCAGATAAATTCCATGGCAAAGATACTGGTCATTGACGACGACCCACACATCCGTGGCCTGATCGTCGCGATTTTGATGCAAGACGGACATGAGGCGCTTGAAGCGAAAGACGGCGAGGAAGGCATAAGCCTGTTTCGCGCCAACGCGCCGGTGCTCGTCATCACCGACATTCTCATGCCGGAAAAGGATGGCATCGAGACGATCCGTGAATTGCGTGGCGATGCCTTCACCGGACCGATCATCGCGATCTCGGCCAGCGGCGGAAAGTTTCTGAGCATTGCGAAAAAGTTTGGCGCCGATCTCGTTCTCGCCAAGCCGTTCAGTCCCCAGGACCTGATCGACGCAGTCGGCAAATTGCTGTCCCGTAGTAGCTGACGACCCGAAGCAAGCTAAAGCCGGTTGTCAGGTAGTGAAGATGGCCATCCCGGCGCAACTGATCGACTGTGAGGAATCAATGTTCAAGTTTCCGCCGATCCGCATCGTCCGCCCGACAGAGTTCGACCTCGGTACAGCGCAGACACCGGGCTCGGAGCGCCGAGCCGCCATCACGCAAAATCTGGTCGAGACAAGCATGTGGGGCGGGACCTTTCTCGTTGAGCCGTGCGCGACGACCGGAATCCATCATCACGGCGAGCAGGAGACGATCGCCTACGTGCTTGAAGGCGAGAGTTATATACGCTGGGGAGAGCATGGCGAGTGCGATGCTGTTGCGCGCGCCGGCGACTTCATCCACGTTCCCGCATGGCTGCCGCACCTCGAGACGAACCGCTCGCCGGATCAGCCGTTCCGTTGGATCGTGGTGCGCAGCACGGCGACCCCGATCGTCGTCAATCTTCCTGACGACTACTGGGAATGACCGCCGCGGCTGCGTCGCGGGAGTCTCGCTGGCATCGTGCCGTAGGGCCAGACTGGCGGTCTCGCCGTGACGATCAGACGCGACGCCAGGCAGGCTTGCCGGGATCGACGAGCTGGAGGCCCACTGGCGCTATTCCGAATAAGGCGATTACGGCCGGCTCTTTCGCACTGGCTGGCACGCCGTCGTAATGCGGTGTGTGCGCATGGCGCAGCACATATCCTCCTGCCGCCACGGGTACCACATGCGCCGGATCGAAATCGGCGCCGCCGTTGACCCACCATGTTCCCGAGACGACCACCGAAATCCGGTCGGTCTCGTAGCGATGCGGGGCACTGAAATAGCCAGGATGCCATTTCATCAAGGCAAGATAGGGCCCAGGCTTATCCAGACTGCCATAGAGTTCCGCAACCTCGCCGCTGCCAGGCGGTCCACCGCTCCAGGGGACAAAGTGGATGTCATTCGGAAGAGTGACAGCGGTTTCCGAAGGATCGATCATGCCCGCCTTGGCGCTATCCATGAGCTGAGCGAGGCCGGCCGCCAGCGGCGCCATAAGCAGCGTCCGCCTGCTGGTGCCGCTGTTCGCGGCAAGGGTGCTCGATAGAAACTCCTTATGAAGCGCCATCGGCGTCTCCTTTCACGTGCTAAAAAGGGAGGGTTCCGGTGCGTTAATCGCAAACACTCCCCGTTATCGGATCGCTGGCCGGAAATGTGTCTTCGAGCGCGCGATCCAGCCAATCGTCCAACGCAGCCGGACCGTCAGGCTGCCGTGCTGAGTGGCGAAGACTGTCCATTCGGAACACGCGGATCGATCGGTGGAAGATCGATCGCGTCGATTCGACGAGTTGGCCGCCTGGGAAAGACGGCTAGGAGCATCTCGGATGGCTGATAGGCGTTGCCCGAGATCGGCATTGCGCAGGCGACGCATGACTGAAGGCGGCCGTCGACGAGCCAGTCATAGTTCTTGGTCACCGGCACGCGCGTCATGAATGCACGGAGAAGCACTTGTCGCAGGGCTTGCCGATACGGCGACCGCAGGTCCGACAGTTGGCTCGGAGAGCCATCGTGGTCAAAGGACTTTGCCATCTTTTCGGTCATCAGCCGAATCCGGAAATCTGCGCCGTGATCCAGCACTTTGAGAATTGCGAGATCGTTGGCCCAAGGAGTCAGCCAGCGCATATCAAAGGATCGATCGCTCAGGCGTTCAGATCCGCTGAAATGCGCATGCCAGAAGCCAACCAATTCATGCGCTTGAGCTATGGGATCAGTGGCGAAGACGATCACCGGCTCGAGGTCGACCTCGGCGATCTCGTACGCAAACTCGCTCTTGGAAATGCGGAAGCTCTCTACGTCGATTTTCATCGCCCTTCTCCATGCTGTCGATCTAACGAGGGGATCACGCGACGTGTTTGAGGGAATGCCTCGTCGGCGGCGCCATGAATTCAGGGCCGACGCCATCGCGAACATGCTCGGCGATGATGCGATCGATTTGCGTCATCCCTACGGCGTCAATCGACCAGTCGAGCGCGCTGTCGATATTCTCGAGCTGCTCCGGCCGCCGGGCGCCCCATAAGGCGATGCTCTTCCCGTGTTCCAGTACCCAACGCACAGCGAGCGCCATCACGGTCCGGCGGTAATGCAGGTGGGCCAGCCGATCCAGAGCCGACACCGCAGCCAAATATTGTCCGAACAGCGGCGGCTGGAACTTTGGATCGACCTTCCGCAAATCATCGCCGGAAAATTCCGTTCTCGCGGTGATTTTCCCGGTCAGCAAGCCGCGACAGAGCGGCCCATAGGCGAGCACTGTTATGTTGTGTCGATGCGCGTAAGGCAGGATGTCATGCTCAATCCCGCGCTCGAAAAGATTGTAGGGCGGTTGAATGGTGTGTATCGGCGCGACCTTCCGGAACGCGTCCATTTGGACGGGGCTGTAGTTGCTGACACCGATCGCTCTGATCTTGCCCGCCCGGAGGAGATCAGCCATCGCACCGGCGGTCTCCTCGATCGGCACGAGCGGATCCGGCCAGTGGACCTGATATAGATCGATGTAGTCGGTCTTGAGGCGCCTCAGGGAGTCGTCCACCTCACGCTTGATCCTTTCAGGACGCGAGTCACGGAACGGTCCGCTCTTTGTCCAATTTAGCCCGACCTTGGTCGCGATAAGCACATTACCGCGACGTCCGCCGGCAACCAGTGCCTCGCCGACGATTTCCTCGGATTCGCCGAAGCCGTAGACGGGCGCCGTATCGAATAGCGTAATGCCGTGGTCGATCGCGGCATGGATCGTTCGGATTGCTTCCCTCCGATCTGATCCTCCCCACATCGATCCGCCGATCGCCCAAGTCCCGAGGGCGATACGTGATGCGCGCGGGGCCAGGCCAGCAATGTCGAGATATTCCATTTTGGTCTCCATCGAGATTTACCGTGTGTCAGGGGTGCGGGTTGTCGAGAGATCGCAAGTAAGCGATCAGGTTTTTCCGGTCGGCCGGATCGGCGACGAATGCCTGCATGTTCACGCCCGGAATAAAGGCGGGCGGGCCAGCCAGCCAGCGATCGAGCGTGCTCTCGTTCCAGACGAGATGAGCGCTTTTCAGCGCATCGGAATAATGATAGCCGCCGACACTACCCGCGGGCCGGCCAAAGACGTCTGAGAGTTCAGGCCCTGGCTTTCGGGTCGGATCCGCCGAATGGCACGCCGTGCAGCGCTCGTGAAAGAGCTGGGCTCCGGCGGCTACGTCTTCGGCACCCTGCGCAGCGGGGCAAGCGATCGCCAAGCAGACGGCCGCCGGAAACAAAATGAGGCGCGAAATAAGGAGGCCCCAGTTCGAGAGCCGCATACCCGATTGTCTGCCCCCGGACGAGATCGCCAGGTAGGGAAGCGACTTCAGGACCACCGCATTGGAGGTGGATATCCAGGGGGGCGGGCCGATGTCGGCGTAGCGGGATAGCATGACGCAACTCGTGAGATAGATTTCCGGTCGTCAAGTTCCGTACTTCCGGTCATCAATTGCTGATGCAACGATGATTGGAGTTGGTCGCTGTCAGTTCAAATAAACTAAATTTTAAGAGCCCCAGTAATCAGGACTGTGCGCAGGCGATCTCGGCGATGCAGCCGGGGCTGCCGCCGATTGTGAAGCGGAAGCCATGCACTTTGCCATCGCCGCGACGAGGCTAAGACCGAGGCCAGCGGCTTTCGTTTGTCGGCTCTTGTCAGAGCGATAGAGGCGACGGGTCAGCGCGGCGCATTTCCAAAGTCCGACTGCCCACCCAGAAATTCTCATGCGGCACGGCCTCCAGAATGAAATCGAATTTAATGGTCAGCCTCACGGTAGGGATCCATTTAGCGGCGTGAGCAATCCGATTCGTCGCCGTGGAGTGATGACACATGCGAAAGCCGCTTTTATTGGGAGCCGTCACAATCTGCGTTCTGGCCGGCTGGGGCGCCTTCGCCCTCCATGCCAAGCCCTCGAAACCCGCCGCCGCTCAGAGTGCCGCGCCGATCCCGGTGGTTGCCGCGCCCGTGCAGAGCGGGACCTTTCCGATCGAGCTGAGCGGGCTCGGCACAGTCCAGGCCCTCAACACCGTCACGATCCATACGCGGGTCGATGGGCAGATCCAGTCTATCAATTTCACCGAGGGCCAGAAGGTCGCGGTGGGCGACACGCTGCTCAAGATCGATCCGAGGCCCTTTCAGGCTCAGCTGGATCAAGTGGTCTCGGCGAAGGTACGGGACGAGGCGCAGCTCCTCAATGCCCAGCTCGATCTGAAACGCGATCAGGCGCTCGTTAAGCCCGGCTGGGCGACGGTTCAGGCCTATGACACGCAAAAGGCGCTCGTGGCGCAGCTACAGGCGACGATCCAGAACGACCAGGCGCAGATCGAATATGCGCAGGTCCAGCTCGGCTATACGACGATTGCCTCGCCCATTCCCGGCATCACGGGCCTTCGCCTAGTCGATGTCGGGAACATCGTCCATGCCACCGATACGACCGGCATCGTGGTGGTGACCCAGATCGAGCCCATTTCGGTCACCTTCACCCTTCCCGAAAAGTCGATCGCCGACATTCGTCAGCATATGACGCAAGGGCCACTCGCGGTTCATGCTTTCAGCGAAGACAATCGGATCGCCCTCGGTGAGGGACAGCTCCAGGTGCTTGACAATCAGGTCGATCCGCAATCCGGAATGGTTCGCCTCAAGGCCACCTTTCCGAACAAGGACGACAAGCTTTGGCCAGGCCAGTTCGTCAATGCCAGGCTCATTCTGGACGATAAGCCGGATGCGCTCACAGTGCCCTTGGCTTCTGTCCAGCAGGGCAGCAACGGCACATTCGCCTATGTCGTAAAACCGGACATGACGGTTGAGCTGCGGCCGATCCAGACCGGCGCGAGCGAGGACGGCCGGGTGCTGGTGACCAAGGGGCTGGCCGCGGGCGATCGCGTCGTGGTCGAGGGGCAGTCGCGCCTCCAGCCGGGGGACCACGTCACAATCCAGCAATCCGGCGGCCTGGCGGATGTCTCGGCGACCGGAGCGGCGCCATGAATATCTCGGAAAGCTTCATCCGCAAGCCGATTGCGACCTCGCTTCTGATGGTCGCCGTCCTGCTGGTCGGGATCGTCTCCTACGGCCTTCTACCGGTCGCTGCCCTTCCGGCCGTCGACTTTCCGACCATCCAGGTCACGGCCAAGTTCCCGGGGGCGAGCCCCGAGACGATGGCCTCGTCGGTCGCCACGCCGCTCGAATACCAGTTCGGCCAGATCGCCGGCGTTACCCAGATGACATCGACGTCGGCGCTCGGATTCACCCAGATCACGCTGCAGTTCGATCTGTCGCGAAACATCGACGGCGCAGCACAGGATGTGCAGACCGCGATCAACGCTGCCGGCGGCGTCCTGCCGCCCATGCCGACGCCGCCCACCTACCGCAAGACGAATCCCGCTGACGCGCCGATCCTGGTGCTGGCCCTTACCTCCGGCACGCTGCCGATCACGGTGGTCGATGACAACGCCGAGAACATACTGGCGCAGAAGATTTCCCAGGTACCGGGCGTCGCGACCGTCGGAATCGGCGGGCAGCAGAAGCCGGCGGTCCGGGTCCAGGTCGATCCCGCCAAGCTGTCGGCGATGGGCCTCAATCTCGAGGATGTCCGCGCGGCGCTCGGCGCGGCCAATGTCGATCAGCCGAAAGGCAATTTCTTCGGCCCCATCCGCGCCGCGACAATCTCGACGGACGATCAGCTTTTCAAGGCGGCTCAATATCGGGATCTGATCGTCGCCTATCGGAACGGCGCGCCTGTCCGGATCTCCGACATCGGGACGGCGATCGACGGCGCCGAGGACACGACCCTGGGGGGCTGGTTCGATCGCGACAGGGCGATCATTCTCTCGATCCAGCGGCAACCGGGCGCGAATGTCATCCAGACAGTCGACAGCGTGAAGGCCATCCTGCCGCAACTCCAGGCGGCGATCCCGGCCGCAATCAAAGTTTCGGTCGTCTCGGACCGGACGACGACGATCCGGGCTTCGGTTGCCGACGTCGAATTCACGCTGATTCTGACCGTGGGGCTGGTTGTGATGGTGATCTTCCTGTTTCTGAGGAAGCTCTGGGCGACGGTGATTCCGGGGATCGCGGTGCCGCTGTCGATCGTGGGCACCTTCGCCGTGATGTATGTCTTCGGCTACAGCCTCGACAATCTGTCGCTGATGGCGCTGTCGATCGCGGTCGGCTTCGTGGTCGACGATGCGATCGTCATGATCGAGAATATCGTCCGCCATATCGAAGAGGGGCTCAGTCCGTTCGAAGCCGCGCTCAAGGGCTCACGCGAGATCGGCTTCACCATTCTCTCGATCTCGGTCTCGCTCATCGCGGTATTCATTCCTCTGCTGCTGATGGGCGGCATAGTCGGACGCCTGTTCCGCGAGTTCTCGGTCACGGTCGCGATCGCGATCGCGCTCTCGGCCTTTGTCTCGCTGACTCTGACGCCCATGCTGTGCGCCAGGCTGCTCAAGGCCGAAACCGGCGAAAAACCCGGACGGCTCAGCGCCGCTCTCGAACGCGGCTTCGATTGGCTTCTCGGAATCTACGATCGTGGGCTTCGCTGGGTCCTGCGGCATCAGCCGCTGACGCTCGGTCTGATGATCGCGACGGTCTGCGCGACGGCGGTGCTCTTTGTCCTGATCCCCAAGGGTTTCTTTCCGCAGGAGGACACGGGCCTCATCCTGGCGATCGCGGAAGCAGGCCAGGATGTGTCGCCCCAGGCCATGCAGCGCTACGAGGAGAACGTCATCGACGTCGTTCTCGCCGATCCGGCGATCCAGTCGGTCGGCGCCTTCATCGGCGCCGGCGGCGCGACCGCGACCGAAAATGACGGCCGGCTGGTGATTTCGCTGAAATCCCGGGACCAGCGCACCGCATCGGCGGACCAGATCATCAATCGGCTGCGGCCACGGCTCGCGAAGCTCCAGGGCGTCAATGTCTATATGCAATCCGTGCAGGACATCACGGTCGGCGGCCGGCTCTCCAAGACGCAGTACCAGTACACGCTGACCGATGTCGATCTCGCCGAGCTCAACCAATGGGCTCCGCGGGTGCTCGACAAGCTTCAGTCGCTGCCGCAGATCGCCGATGTGACCAGCGATGAGCAGAATGCGAGCGCGCAGGTCAGTCTCGCGATCGACAGGGCTACCGCCTCGAGGCTCGGCATTCTGCCCCAGCAGATCGACGACACGCTCTATGACGCGTTCGGCCAACGACATGTCTCAAAGATCTACACCGACCTCAATCAGTATTATGTGATCCTGGAGGTCGATCCGCGGCTGCAGCTCGGCCCGAACGCGCTGCAGAACATCTATGTGAAATCGAGCAGCGGGACCGAGGTGCCGCTGAGCCAGATCGTTCATCAGACGCAGGGGAACGCTCTGCTGTCGGTGAATCATCAGGGCCAGTTCCCCGACGTGACGATCTCTTTCAACCTGAAGCCCGGGGTAGCGCTGGGCGATGCGGTGAGTGCCATCGACGGCGCGACGCAGGCCATCGGCTTGCCGCGATCGATCCAGACCAGCTTCCAAGGCAATGCGAGCGCTTTCCAAAGCTCGCTCGCCAGCGAACCGGTGCTGATCGCCGCCGCGCTCATCGCCGTCTACATCATCCTTGGCATGCTCTATGAGAGCTATATCCACCCCATCACCATTCTCTCGACATTGCCGTCGGCGGGCGTCGGTGCGCTCCTGATCCTGATGGCAGCCCATATCGACCTGTCGGTCATGGCCATCATCGGCATCATCCTGCTCATCGGGATCGTGAAGAAGAACGGCATCATGATGATCGACTTCGCGCTCGACGCCGAGCGCAACCACGGGCTGGCCCCCGAGGAGTCAATCTACCAGGCTTGCCGGCTGCGCTTTCGGCCGATCCTCATGACGACGATGTGCGCCATCCTTGGCGGGCTTCCCCTGATGCTGAGTTCCGGGACGGGGTCGGAACTGCGCCAGCCTTTGGGCTACACGATGGTCGGCGGCCTCATCATGTCCCAGTTTCTGACCCTGTTCACCACGCCCATCGTCTATCTTTACATGGACCGCCTGGGTGCCTGGCTGGGCTTCTCGAACACACCAGGCCAGCGTTCAGGCGCGAGTCTGCCGCTCGTGCCGCTTCAAGCTCCGGGCAGCTAATCCGGACACAATAAAGACTATTTTACTTTTCTGCTCTGCGTCTCATCACCAAATATGATTTGGTTCGAGGAAAAGAACTTTCGGATGGTCTGGTAAATTCTAGACAATATTGCCGCCGAGAAGGCTCTTTACATGATATTTTTTAGACGTGCAGAAGAAATGGATGATTCTGGGGTAGGACAGAGGTTTCCATGCATCGAAGCTTCGATATCTGGGCGATGAGCTATCGCAAGTCGCACCGCCCCGGCCAATCGAAACCAAGGAGACGAACATGCAAGTAGGATTTATCGGACTGGGCCGGATGGGATCCGGCATGGCTGCGAACCTGATCCGGGCAGGGCACCAGGTCAGCCTTTTCAATCGTACCGCTGGTAAGACCGAGGAGCTTGCCGCGTTGGGCGGTAAGGTTGCGGGTGACATCGCGGAGGTCTGCCAGGGCGAGGTTGTATTCACGATGCTGGCGAACGACGAGGCGGTCGAGAACGTCCTCTACGGCGGAATTCTGGAGAATCTGTCCAGAGGCGCGATCCATATCTCGTCGAGCACGATCAGCGTCGCTCTTTCGGAGCGCCTTGCGGCGGCTCACGCCGAAAGGGGACAGCGCTTCGTCGCCGCACCCGTTTTCGGTCGGCCGGAGGCTGCGGCCGCCGGCAAGCTGTTCGTGGCCGCGGCGGGTGCCGAGGATGCGGTGCGCGATGTCATGGCGCTCCTCGAGGTGATCGGTCAGCGAGTCACCGTCCTGTCGCAGACCCCGAGCATAGCTAATCTGGTCAAGCTCAGCGGCAATTTCCTGACCGCGTCGGTCATCGAATCCCTCGGCGAGGCTCTCGCCATCGTTAGCAAAGCGGGCATCGATCGCGGGCAGTATCTGGACTTCCTGACTTCGACGCTGTTCACCGCCCCGGTGTATCGTACTTATGGCACGCTGATCGCGCAGGATGAGCCGAGCCCGGTCGGCTTTGCCGCTCCGCTCGGTCTGAAGGATATCAGGCTTCTGCTCGCAGCCGGCGATTCCCTTGGCGTGCCGCTTCCTTTGGCAAGCCTTTTGCGAGACCGCTTTTTGACTCTGGTCGGGCGGTACGGCGAAGCGTTGGATTGGTCGGCGATCGGCCAGCTTCCCAGGCGCGAAGCCGGTGTTTTGAGGACTTGATCGTTCGTATGGACATCTCCGTGACCCGAGTTCTGCTCATTTTAGCGCTAGCGATTGCGGGCATTTCATCGGTGGCCTCGGCACAAGTGGGACCGCCGGTGGATGCCCTTACCCCCGATCGCCCTCCCCAGATTGCACTTGAGGTCGTCAACCGCGTTCCCTCCTTTTACGACATGACCCGGTGGCTCTCCCGGGGCTCGGGATGGAGCCCGGTCCGACCTCTGCCGCCAGAGGGCAGCCAGGCTTTCAATGCCGGTCATAGCTTAGCTGGTCTTTGCCCCACTATTTCCCCGCCGCGCGGAGCCGGCACATGTCTGCTTCGCCAAAGCAGTCGCCAGCAGTCCAATCGGGCAAGCTCGGAACCAGACATTTAAAGAGACGCCGCGTCGGCGGCTTCGCGCCCATCGGCGTCATTCGGTCAATCAACGTCGACGCTCCGAAGCGGACATGGCGCCTCGGGTCGTCACCGATCTAGATGGGTGGAAAGGCGACATCTGGCGGACGCTTGGCGAGGGAGTAGGATAGTCTTAGGTCACGTCAGTAGAGAACTCAGTTCGAAGTGGGGCATGTATCCAACCATCGAAACCGACTGGCTCATTCTGCGCATCCCGACGCAAGACGATTTTGAGGCGGGGTGGGCAGAGTTCCACGGCGATGAAGAGTGTATGCGCTACTTGGGTGGCGCAATGCCGCGCAGCGTCGCCTGGCGTCTGTTGGCCCAAGTTGTCGGTATGTGGCAGCTACGCGGGTTCGGGCAGTTCTCGGCTATCAAAAAAGAGAACGGTCAATGGGTGGGCCGAGTTGGTGCTTGGTTTCCCGAAGAGTGGCCGGCACCAGAGGTAGGGTGGATGTTGCGGCGGTCAGTTTGGGGCCCTGTCGCGCCTTCTATACAGCCTCGCACGCGACGGGTTACTGCCGGCGGCCCTCGGCCGCTCTGAGCGCTCCATGCTAGCGCCGCGGTCTGCCGTGTTGCTCGCAGCCGGGGGTGGCATTCCGGTCGCTGGACTGCTGCCTATCAGCTTGCTCGGCGAGTTGATCTCGACCGGAACGCTGATCGCCTTCGCGACGGTGTGCGCGTCACTCATTGTATTCCGGCGACGCCATCCCGAATGGCCACGCCCGTTTCGTGTCCCGTTCTGGCGCGTGACGCCCGTGCTCGGGATCGTGATGTCCCTGTTCGTGTTGTACAGCATGGGCCTTCCGGCTTTGGAACGCATCCTCGCTTGGCAGGTAGTAGGATTTGTCGTCTATCTTTCCGTCAAGCGGCCGCGCCGCGCCGCGCTCGCGTCTGCGGGCTGAAGGTCGGGAAAGCTTCCTGCGGCAGCCCTCGCTAGAGGAGTAGGTCGCGGGGGGAACCTGCAGGTGGCAATTGGCACCCACCCGTCGCATTCGCGCCAACAGCGGACGCTGATTCCTCGTGCGAAAGCAGACGTCTGTATGGCGCTTAGCCACTAGC
>Ga0070665_100007069_pt1 | contig 11406 bp, 10 predicted proteins | sample KBSS13metaG_FD_65862 | JGI IMG/M metagenome (GOLD analysis project Ga0070665, IMG submission 65862) | Switchgrass rhizosphere microbial communities from Kellogg Biological Station, Michigan, USA - KBS S1-3 metaG | ecosystem: Host-associated > Plants > Roots > Rhizosphere > Soil ...
TCGGACGGATGCTTGATGCGCTTGCTCCAGGACATGTCGGAGATGTGGATGAGGCCGTCGATCTCCTCCTCCACTTCGACGAAGGCGCCGAACTCGGTGAGATTGCGGACCTTGCCTTGGATCTTCGAACCGACCGGATACTTCTCGGCGAGGTCGTGCCACGGGTTGGTCTCGACCTGCTTGAGGCCCAGCGAGATGCGCCGCGCGGTGGCGTCGACGCCGAGCACCATCGCATCGACCGTGTCGCCGACGTTCAACAGCTTCGACGGGTGCTTGACGCGCTTGCTCCAGGACATCTCGCTGACATGGATCAGGCCTTCGACGCCGGCTTCGAGCTCCACGAACGCGCCGTAGTCGGTGAGGCTCACCACTTTGCCGCCCATGCGTGCGCCCACCGGGTAACGTTCCATGACGTTCGCCCAGGGATCGGTGATGAGCTGCTTGTGGCCGAGCGACACGCGCTCGGTGGCGGGGTCGTACTTCAACACGATCACGTCGATTTCGTCGTTGACCTTGAACAGCTCGGACGGATGTCCGACGCGGCCCCACGACATGTCGGTGATGTGAAGCAGGCCGTCGATGCCGCCCAGGTCGATGAACGCGCCGTAGTCGGTGATGTTCTTGACGACGCCCTTGAGCACCTTGCCTTCCGCAAGGATGTCGAGGGTGTGCTTCTTCTTCTCGGCGTTCTCCTCTTCGAGCAGCGCCTTGCGCGAGAGCACGATGTTGCCGCGCTTCTTGTTGACCTTGATGACGCGCATGCGCAGTTCCTGACCGCGCAGCGCATCGAGGTTCCGGACCGGGCGCACGTCGATTTGCGATCCGGGGAGGAAGGCGCGAACGCCGATGTCCACCGCGAGACCGCCCTTGATGCGCTCGATGACGCGGCCGATCACGACCTTGCGCTCGGCATAGGCCTTCTCGACCTCGTCCCAAATCTTCATCTTCTCGGCTTTTTCACGCGAGAGGACGACGTACCCTTCGCGATCCTCGGTCCGCTCGAGCAGGACGTCGACGATGTCGCCCGCCTGGACCGTGACTTCGCGATTCTCGTCGAGGAATTCGTCGACCGAGATGATGCCTTCGGACTTGTAGCCGACGTCGACAATCACCTCCGAAGCGGTCACCTTGAGAACGGTCCCTTTGACGACCTCGCCTTCCGCGATATTCCGGAAGCTGTTATCGTAGGAATCGAGCAGCCGTGCATATTCGGCCGGATCGATCTGGTCGTCGTCCTCACGGGGCCGTGCCTTCAACGTGCCCTTATCCGTGCGTTCGCTTCGTTCGGGTCGCTCGGTCGTTGCGACCCCGCCGCTGCCCGCTCCGGGAGTGTTCTCGTCTGCTACGTTCGCCATGCCTTGCGCGTCCTCCTGTGTCCGATCGGTTTTCCGATCGGCGTCTGCCGGCGGTTGTTTGAGCGGGTGCCGGCCCCCCGCTGGATTTTCTGAATTCCGATAAGCAACAGAGAGTACGACACTTATCGCCAAACTGTCAAGGTTCCGAAAGGACTGAAGCGATGGCTAAACGCAAGGCCACGAGACGCGCGGCACCCGCAAAATCAGCTCGAAAGGCTTCGAAAGCCCGGTCGGGCCGACGCGCGTCCTCGAAACCGTCCGCGAAGCGGCAGGCACCTGCCAAAAAGAAGGCTCCGGCTCGAAAGTCCTCGAAAAAAGCGACGCCGAGGGCGACGAGCAGCCGGAAATCGCAGGGCACCGCCAGGCCGAAAGCCGCTGCCAAAGTCGCGGCCAGGCGCAGCGCGGCACCGCAAGTGCCCATCAAGAAGGCCAAACTCGACCGCGTCCGGCGGACGCTGGCGGAGACCGAGACCCACACGACCCCGCCTTCTTCGCTGGACATGGTGCGCCAGGGATCGGCGGCCCGGACCGGCCGTGCCGAGATCGCTCAGAACATCCGCGAACACCATGGCATGAATGGGGTCACCGGCGGCGATCCGGACGTCGACATCGAAGACGCCTACTTCACCGGCGAAGAAGCGCCGGGCGGCGACAACCCGACCCCCGATCAGGACATCGTCGAAGACATCGGAAAGTCGCTGGGCGTGACGTACGACGACAGCGAAGAGCTGAAAGGCGCCAACAAGCTCGAGCAGCGCGACAAACATCGCTGGGAGCTGGATCCAGCGTCCGCGGAAGACTACAAAGACCGGAAATAATAAGTAACGACTCAGGCGCCGGACTTCGCCTGTCGAACGCGTTCGACCACGGCGAGCACTTCCTTGCAGACGAGATCGATGTTCTTCCCCGTGGTATCGACGATGAGCGCATCATCGGCCGCGTACAGCGGGGACGCCGTGCGGGTGCGGTCGAGCTCGTCGCGCTGCGTGAGCAGGGTCGCCACCTCGGCGACCGCGTTCGGCACGCCGGTATGCGCGGGATCGTTCGCGCGCCGTCGCGCGCGCTCTTCGGGAGACGCGTCCAGATACAGCTTCACGTCGGCGTGCGGAAACACGACCGTGCCGATGTCGCGGCCCTCCATCACGATCCCGCCGTCGATCCCCATCTGCCGCTGAAGGTCCACGAGGATGCTGCGGACGCGCGGCAAGCGGGCCACACCAGCGGCCGCCCGATCGATCTCCGGCGTCCGGATCTCCCGGGTGACGTCAATCCCGTCGATGGTGACCTGCGTACTGGTGACGTCGATGCGCGCGCTGCCGGCGATTGCGGCGATCGCAGGCTCGTCGTCGAGCGCGACGCCCTGGCGCAGCGCCTTCCACCCGACGGCCCGGTACATCGCGCCGCTGTCCACGTGACGATAGCCAAGCTCCCTGGCAATCGCGCGCGCGATCGTGCCTTTGCCGGCGCCGGACGGACCGTCGATCGCAATGATCAGAGGACGCATGACATTGCAGGAAGGAAGGATTGCAGGATTGCAGAAAGGGAAGGCAGAAGAGAAGCCGGAAGCGAAGGCACCCTTGAGGCCCTCCCTTTCTGCACTCCTTCCCTCCCGCAATTCTGCAATTTCACGAAGGCGGAAGTGTAACATGCGCGTCATGCGCGGCCGCCGCTTGACTGCGGGTCTCTTCGCGATCGCAGTGGCGTTCGTCGCCGCCTTGATCGCGCGTCCTTACGTCCACGGGCTCTCCTTCGTGATTCGCGCGGCGGAGATGCAAGGCGCGGCGCGACGCGCGGCCGATTTCGACACCGTCCGCGTCTCCGAACGCGAGGTGACGATTCCCACGCGGCGCGGCCCGATGCGCGCGCGGCTGTACGAGCCGGCCGGCTCACACCGGCGCGCGGCGCTCCTGACATCCGGCCTTCATGCCTCGGGCATCGACGAACCGCGTCTGGTGCGGCTGGCGCAGCAGCTCGCCGCGAGCCACATCGCGGTCGTCACGCCAGACATCCCGGAGCTCTCGCGGTTCGAGATCGCGCCAGCGATCACGGACGCGATCGAGGACGCCGGGGTATGGCTGGCCGACGAATCGACGCTGGCGCCCGATCGCAAGGCCGCGCTGATGGGCATCAGCTTCAGCGGCGGGCTTTCCATCATCGCGGCCGGGCGTCCCTCGCTCGCGAACAAGCTGGCTTACATCTTCTCGCTCGGCGGTCACGACGATCTCCCACGGGTGCTGAAATATCTCTGCACCGGGCACGAGCCCTCCCCGATTCCCGACGTCCAGCTCGGGACCGCCAGGGACAGCGAAATGATCCTGCCGCCGCACGACTACGGGGTCGCGGTGATTCTGCTCTCGCTCGCTGACCGGGTGGTTCCGCCGGCACAGGTCGCGCGGCTGCGCGAAGGCGTGCGTCAATACTTGTGGGCGTCGGCGCTCGATGGCGGAGTGGACAAGGCCGCCGCGCCACAGGCATTCGAGGCGGTCGCCAAGTACGCGCGATCGCTTCCCGAGCCGTCCGCGACGCTGATGCGCTACGTGATCGCGCGCGACGTGGTCCACCTCGGTGCGCGCCTTCTGCCGTTGATCGGCTCGACGGCGCCGGACGGTCTGTCGGTCTCGAAGTCGCCCAAGCCCACCGCACCTGTTTTCCTGCTGCATGGCCTCGAGGACAACGTGATTCCGGCCGTCGAGTCGGAATATCTGGCGGCCGATCTGCGTGGCCACGCACCTGTGCGGCTCTTGTTGAGCGGCCTGATCTCCCATGCGGAAGCCGATCGGCCGATACACGCGACGGACGTGCTGCAGCTGGCAGGGTTTTGGGGCGATCTGCTATCAAGATAGAAGTTAGAACTTAGAAGTAACTTCTGCCTTCAACTTCTGCCTTCAACTTCTAACTTCAAACTTCTAACTTCTAACTTGTGATAAGACACCTGTGTGGAACGTTTACAGAAAATCTTGTCCCAGGCCGGCATCGCCTCCAGGCGCGCATCCGAACAGATGATGCTCGAGGGGCGCGTCACGGTGAATGGCGCGACCGTCCGTGAGCTCGGCACGAAGGCCGATCCGGCCCGCGACGATATCCGCGTGGACGGCTCCCGGATCAAAGTCGTCGAACAGCATCGCTACATCCTCCTGAACAAACCGCGCGGCTATGTGACGACGAGATCCGATCCTGAGCGGCGGAAGACGGTGATGGATCTGCTGCGTGGTGTGAAGGAGTACGTCTATCCCGTCGGCCGGCTCGATTACGAATCGGAAGGGCTGCTGCTGTTGATGAACGACGGCGACCTCGCCGCAAAGCTGACGCATCCGAGGCACGGCATTGCTCGCGTCTACGAAGCGAAGGTGCTCGGCATTCCAGATGCGCACGATCTCGAACGCCTGCAACGGGGGATCGTCGTCGACGGCCGGCGGATGCGCGCCTCAGAGGTCGCGCTGCTGCCGTCCAAGCGCGAGGACTCCGGTGCGACGCTGCTCATCACGCTGCGCGAAGGTCGCAATCGCCAGGTGCGGAACATGTGCGATGCCATCGGGCACCCGGTCGATCATCTGAAGCGCGTCGCCATCGGACCGCTGCGCGACCCGCGGCTTAAGACCGGGTACTGGCGCGATCTGAGTGAAGAAGAAGTGGCGCGACTCCGAAAAGCTGCCGCGCCTCCGACAGGAGACGCCCCTCGCGCAGATCAAGGACACAAAGGCGACAAAGGACACAAAAGAGCGGCTCGAGCGCCGCGAAAGTCTTAGTGTCCTCTGTTCCCCTCTGTGCCCTTGTACTGTCTCAGTGAATGGACTCCCCCGGCGGTTCCACGTCCTCGCCGTCAGGCTCGTCGAGCGGGAGCATATCCTCTGGCGGCGTCTGCTCGATCAGGATGGGCGCCTCGAGGCCGAGCGCCTCGGCCATGTCTTCCACCTTCGGCAGATCGGTCAGATCGTTCAAGCCGAACCGAATGAGGAACTCGCGGGTGGTCGCGTACATGAACGGCCGGCCGACGACCGCCTTCCGCCCGACGATCTTGATCAGGTGACGCTCGAGCAGCGTGTTCAACACACCGGACGTGTTGACGCCGCGAACCTCGGTGATCTCAGCAGCGGTGATCGGCTGCCGGTACGCAATGACCGCCAGCGTTTCCAGCGCCTGCACCGTCAGCTTCTGCGTCGTCCGCTCGTGGAACAATCGCCGGACCCACTCGTGCAGGTCCGAGCGCGTGACGATCTGGTAGCCGCCAGCCACTTCGACCAGCTGGAGCCCTCCGGGCCGCTCGTAGTCCTGCTTCAACTCGGTCAGCGCGGCCAGGACGTCCTCTTTCGGCTCGGTGTCGAGCAGCTTGCACATCGCCTTGGGCGTCATCGGATCCGGCGAGGCAAAGATCAACGCTTCGAGAATTGCCTTCAATTCGGCGGTGCCGCGCTTGGGCAGGCTCTCTTCGATCCCATCCTGCCCTTCCGGCCTATCCTGCCCCTCCTGCCGATCCAGCCGATCCTGCCCTTCCGGCCCATCCTGCCCGTCCAGCCTGTCCCGCCCATCCTGCCCATCGTTCTCTTCAGCCACGATTTTCCTCCGGGTCGCCGATCGGGTGGGGCGCATCCGCAGGCCGCGACCGTTTGTAGACGCGGATCGGGCCGAAGCTGCCGGACTGGAACACCCTCACGAGCTTCAAACGAATCATTTCGAGCAGCGCCAGGAACGTGACGATCAGGCCGCGCCGGTGATCGACGTCTGAGAACAGATCGTCGAAGCCCATGGCCTCGGTCTCGGACAGCCGCGCGAGCAGCTGGTCGATGCGCTGCTCGACCGGAATCTCCTCCGGCGGGAGGATCACCTTCGGCCGCTGCTTGAGCCGCTGCACGACCGCCTGAAACGCATTCATCAGGCTGAAGAGATCGACCTCGAGCTCCGGCTCGTATTCATCACCCGCGAGCTCGGCCACGCGTCCGTCGGGCCGTAGCCACTGAGCCGCGCGCAGCTGCTCGCGTTCGTGGAGAAGACCCGCCGCTGCCTTGAACTTCTGATGCTCGAGCAGCCGGCGAACGAGCGCGTCGCGCGGATCCTCGACCTCGCCTTCGACGCCGGCGGCCGTTTCCGGCCGCGGCAGCAGCATCTTCGATTTGATGTGGATCAGCGTCGCCGCCATCACCAGGAACTCGCCGGCGACGTCCAGATCGAGCTCCTGCATCAGCGCGATCGCTTCGAGGTACTGCGCCGTGATCAGCGCGATCGGGATGTCATGGATATCGACTTCGTGCTTCCTGATCAGGTGCAGGAGGAGATCGAGCGGCCCCTCGAAGTTGGACAACTTGACCGGGAAGGCATCGGGCGCCGATTCGAAGTCGGTGTGAGATTCCATGGCTACCTATACACCGCGGAGGACACTGTGGATACGGTGGAAGGCTTTTTCGCGGTGGCCCATCTCATCATCTATAAGAAATCTTCATGGCATCGCGGACGCGGCCCATCGTTTCCGCGGCGACGACGCGTGCGCGAGCCGATCCCTGGAACAGGACGTCGCGCAGATAGCCCGGTCTCGCCAGCGCGGCGGCGCGGCGTTCGCGGATCGGCTCGAGGTATGCGTTCAACGCATTCGCCAGCTTGGTCTTCACCTCGACGTCGCCGACCTTGCCGGCACGGTAGCGCGCTTTCAGATCGTCGACCTCGGCGGTGTTCGGGTTGAACGCGTCGTGGTAGGTGAACACCGGGTTGCCTTCGACCGTCCCGGGAATGTCGGCGCGAATCCGCTTGGGATCCGTGTACATCTGCCGCACCTTTTTCATGACCTCGTCTGCGGTATCCGAGAGATGAATGGTGTTGCCGAGGCTCTTGCTCATCTTCTTGTCGCCGTCGAGTCCGGGCAGCCGGCCGAAGGACGTCAGCAGCGGCTGCGGCTCGACGAGGACATCGCCGAAGAAGTTGTTGAAGCGGCGCACGACCTCGCGCGCGAGCTCCAGGTGCGCGACCTGGTCCTCTCCGACCGGGACGAACCGCGCATCGTAAATGGCGACGTCGGCCGTCTGCAGCAGCGGATATCCGAGGAACCCGATCGCCGACAGATCCTTGTCCTTCAGATTGTCCTGCTGCTCCTTGTAGGTCGGCACGCGTTCGAGCCACGGGACCGGGACGACCATCGACAACAGCAGATAGAGCTCGGCGTGCTCGGGCACGAGCGACTGCACGAAGAACGTGCTCTTCTCGGGATCGAGACCCGCGCCGATCCAGTCGGCCACGTTTTCGTACGTGTACGACGTCAACTGACTCGTGTCGGCGTAGTCGCTCGTGAGCGCGTGCCAGTCGGCGACGAAGTAAAAGCAGTCGTACTTGTCCTGTAGCGGCACCCAGTTGCCGAGGGCGCCGACGAGATGGCCGAGATGCAGGCGGCCGGTCGGCCGCATGCCGGAAACGACGCGCGCTTTTGAGGTCACGTTTACAGCAGCCAGGAGAGGATGAACCGCGCCGGCGGAATCACGATCTGGTTGAATCCGTTCGACAGGATGAGCGCGTAGAGCAGGATGAACCCGTACGGCCGCACTTTGTTGAATTGCGAGGCCAGGTTCGGCGGCAGCAACCCGGAAAGGACGTTGCCACCGTCGAGCGGCGGAATCGGCAGCATGTTGAACACGGCGAGCAGGACGTTCAGGTTCACGAGCCTTGTCAGCAGCGTTGCAATCGGCACCGAGACGTTCGACTCGCCCAGTGTCTGCGGCGAGACGGGGACGATCGCGAGCAGGATCGCGCCGAACACCGCCAGCACCAGATTGCTCGCGGGGCCCGCGGCCGCGACGAGCATGTAATCGCGGCGCGGCTGCTGCAGCCGGCGTGTGTCGACAGGCACCGGCTTCGCCCAGCCGATGAGCGTCGCGCCGCTCACCATCGAGATCAGCGGAAACAGCACCGTTCCGATCGGATCGGCATGGACGATCGGGTTCAGCGAGACGCGGCCCAGCAGCCGCGCCGTCGGATCGCCCAGGCGATCCGCCGTCCACGCATGCGCCATTTCGTGTACCGTCAACGAAAACAGGAGAACGATAAAGCTGATGAAGATGCTCGCGAAGTCGAGGTACTGCAAGAGTGAAAGGTTAAGTCCGACTCGCGAAAAACGCAAGGACGGCATCGGCCGTTTTCGCGCCGACGGCAGCCGCGAGCTCCTCGCGCGTCGCGCGCCTGACACCCGCAAGACTCCCGAATTTCGTCAGCAGCGTCTTGCGCCGCCGCGACCCGACGCCGGGCACATCGTCGAGCTCCGAGCGAAGATCGCGCATCGAGCGCGCACGTCGATGGAAGGTGACAGCGAAACGGTGCGCCTCGTCGCGAATGCGCTGGATTAACAGCAGCGCGGAATCGTGCGCGGCCAGCATGATCGGATCGTCGTGGTCGCGCGTATAGATCAGCTCCTCTTTCTTCGCGATTCCGATCGCAACGAGATTCGACAGCCCGAGCTCCTCGAGCGCCGCGTACGCCGCTGAGAGCTGCCCCTTGCCGCCGTCGATCAGCACGAGATCGGGAAACGGTCCGCCCTGCTCCAACAGCTTGCGGTAACGGCGAAGCACGACTTCATGCATGGACGCGAAGTCGTCCTGGACACGCTCGGGGACTGGGGGCTGGGGCCTCGGGGCTGGGGACTGGGGAATGGGGGCTAGAGGCTCGCGACTCTGTGAACTCTCCAAGACCCTGGCCCCAAGCCCCAAGCCCCTGATCCGAAACTTCCTGTACTCGGCCCGCCTCATACGACCGTCTTCGCACACCACCATCGATGCGACCGTTTCGCTGCCTTGAATCGTGGAGATGTCGAAGCACTCGATCCGGCGCGGGAGCGCGGGCAACGCGAGCACGTGCTGCAGCGTCTCGAGCGCATCGTATTGCGCGGTTTGCGCCTGGTTGAAGCGTGTCTGATACGCGAGGGCGGCATTGCGATTGGCCAGATCGACGAAGCCGCGTTTCTCGCCGCGCTGCGGAACGACGATCCGGACTTTGCGGCCCACCCGATCCGACAGCCACGTCTCGAGCTCGTCGCGATCGGCCGGTTCGGCGGGCACGTAGATTTCGGCCGGTGCTCCGCGCAGCTCGTAGAACTGCTGGATCGCGGCTTCGAGCACCTCGGCTTCGCTCGCGCCGACGATCGCCTCCTCCGTGCCGAGCTCCACGCGCTCGACGACCCTGCCGCTGCGGACCTGAAACACCTGGATGGCCACGCCTGCTGGACCGAGCTTCAGTCCGAACACATCGCGATGGCCCAGTTCGGCCGTCGCCATCTTCTGCTGTCGGTCGTGAAGCGTCTGCACGGTGCGCAGCGCATCCCGCAGCTGCGCGGCCTCTTCGTAACGCTCCTGCTCGGCGGCACTCAGCATCCGCGATCGCAGTGTCTTGACGAGCTCGTCGTTCTTCCCTTCCAGAAAGAGCCTCGTCGTCTCGACCGCGCGGCCGTACTCGTCCGGCGAACAAATCGTATCGACGCACGGCGCGATGCAGCGCTTGATGTCGTACTCGAGGCAGGGACGCCCGCGCTTTCCGGTGATGACCTCGTTGCACGATCGCATCCCGAACAGCCGATGCGTGAGCGACATCGTCTTGCGCGCGAAATGAGCCGGCATGAAGGGGCCGGCGTAGAAGCTGCCGTCGCGCTGCACCCCGCGGGCCACGAGCACGCGGGGAAACGCCTCGTTCGTGGTCAGCTGGAGGAACGGATAGTTCTTGTCGTCGCGAAGCAGGATGTTGTATTTCGGCGAGCGCTGCTTGATGAGATTGTTCTCGAGCGCGAGCGCCTCGACGACCGAGTCGGTGACGATCACCTCGAGACGGACGACCTCTTCCAGCAACGCGTCGGTCTTCGGGTCGGTGCCGTAGGCGCCCAGGTAGTTGCGGACCCGATCGCGCAATGCGCGCGCCTTGCCCACGTAAATCGTGTCGCCCTCCGCGTTGAAGTACAGATAGACTCCGGGCTGCTCGGGCAGCCGGCCGATCTGTTCCTTGAGTTCGTGGATGGGCATACGATAATATGACGCGTTTGCGGCAGGTACCTGAACCCTCCATTATAGTGCCACTTCCAACAACGACCGAGCCCACTGTCCGGAAACGGATGACGTTCACGGGGGCGATCGGCGCCGCGTGCATGCTGCCGCTGCGCGCCATCATCAACCTCTGCGTCGCCCTGCGGATTCACCCCAACACCCTCACGCTCATCGGCGTGTTGATCAACGTCGGCGCCGCGTGGGCGCTCGGCTACGGCCGGTTCCGGCTCGCGTTCGTCATCATGCTCGTCGCGAACATCTTCGACTTCATCGACGGCAAGGTGGCGCACATCCTCGGGCTGCAGTCGCAGTTCGGGGCGTTCTGGGACTCCACCCTGGATCGCTTCTCCGATCTGGCGCTGCTGACGGGGCTGATCTTCCTGTACTCGAAACTGAACCGCAGCGATTACGTCATGATCGCGGCACTGACGCTGATCTTCTCGATCATGACCAGCTACGCGCGAGCGCGAGCGGAATCACTGGTCGAGAAGTGCAAGGTCGGATTCATGGAGCGCCCCGAGCGCATCGTGCTGCTGATGATCGGCACGATCACGAACCGGATGGCGGGCGTGCTGTGGGTGGTGCTGGTGCTCTCGATCCTGGCCGTCGCCGATCGGATCTACTACACGTATCTCGCGCTGAATCGCCTGCCGATGCCGTCGAAGGAAGGAGCCGTCGGCGTCTTCAATCGCGCATTCTTCTGGACCGACGAGCGCGCGACGCTGCCGTACGACCTGTGGGTGATCGCGATTCTCGCGTTCGTCTGGTTGATCCCGCCCCAGTGGCTCGGTGACCCGATGGCTCACGATGCGGGCTTGATCGCGTGGATCGTTGAGAAAATACAGAATTAAGAATTAGGAATTAAGAATTAAGAAGGAGAGGAAGCGGTCCTTCTCGCGGCGGCTTTTGCGGCTTTCTCCGCAGCCTTCTTCGCCGAGACGTTCTTTCGTTTGTTCTTGATGATGGTCGTCACGATGGCAATCAATTCGTCCGATTCGCGGACGAGTGCTTGCGCCTCCGCGGCATGCATACAAGAACGCGCGGTCGCGCAA
>Ga0070665_100007070_pt1 | contig 11404 bp, 7 predicted proteins | sample KBSS13metaG_FD_65862 | JGI IMG/M metagenome (GOLD analysis project Ga0070665, IMG submission 65862) | Switchgrass rhizosphere microbial communities from Kellogg Biological Station, Michigan, USA - KBS S1-3 metaG | ecosystem: Host-associated > Plants > Roots > Rhizosphere > Soil ...
ACGCCGAGATAGGCATCGATGACGTCCTGGTTGGACCTCACCTCATCGGGGGTGCCGTCGCCGATCTTCTTGCCATAGTCGAGCACGACGACGCGGTCGGAGATGTCCATCACCACGCCCATGTCGTGCTCGATCAGCACCACCGTGGTGCCGTAGTGATCGTTGACGTCGAGGATGAAGCGGCACATGTCCTGCTTCTCCTCGATGTTCATGCCGGCCATTGGCTCGTCGAGCAGCAGCACTTTCGGCTCGGCGGCCAGCGCGCGGCCGAGCTCTACCCGCTTCTGAAGGCCGTAAGGCAGGCGCGATACCGGTGTCTTGCGGATGTGCTCAATCTCCAGGAACTCGATGATTTCCTCGACCGCGGCGCGGTTTTCGCTTTCCTCGCGCCTCGCGCGCGGCAGCTGAAACGCCACTTCCAGGAAAGTTGCGTGCGTACGCAGAATGCGTCCGGCCATGATGTTGTCGAGCACCGACATGCCACGGAACAGCGCGATGTTCTGGAAGGTGCGCGCCATGCCGAGATGAGCGGCGTGCGTCGGCGTCATTTCCGACAGGCGCTCGCCGCGGAAGGTGATGCTGCCCTCCTGGGGCATGTAGATGCCGTTGATGACGTTGAGCATCGAGCTCTTGCCGGCACCGTTCGGGCCAATAATGGCGCGGATCTCGTGCTCGAGCACGTTGAAGGAGATGTTCGTCAGCGCCTGCACGCCGCCGAAGCGCAGCGAGATCGAAGAGAGCTCGAGGATCGGCGGGCCAAACGGAAAAGCGCGCTCCGTCGCCTGCAGGATCGAGGATTGCACGGGGGGCGTCACGTTCATGCAACTCTCCGGATCTGCGCGGGCGCGACGACCTTTGCGTCGCGGATTTTCACTTCGTCCGTCTCGTCGCCGAAGCGCACGCCGGCATGACCGCCATACATCGCATCGACCAGCGCGCGGTATTGCTCGGCGATGACATGACGCCGCAGCTTGCCGGTGCGCGTGAGCGCGCCTTCATCGGCGCTCAGCTCCTTGCCCAAGATGACGAAGCGGTGGATTTGCGATTGCGCCAGCAGCGGCTCCGCGGCCAGTCGCGCGTTCACCCTGGCGATGCAATCGGCGACCAGCGTGTAGACGTCTTCGTGTGCGGCGAGTTCGGCATGCCCGGTATAGGAAACGCCCCGTCCATCGGCCCAGTTGCCGGTGGCTGATATCTCGATGTCGATCAGCGCGCAGACCTTGTCGCGGCCGTCGCCGAATGCCACGGCTTCCCTGATGTAGGGCAGGAACTTCAGCTTGTTCTCGATCAGGCGCGGTGCAAACGTCGAGCCGTCCTTCAGCGTGCCGACATAGGCCATGCGGTCGATGATCCGCAACTGTCCATCCTGATCGAGGTCACCGGCATCGCCGGTGTGAAACCACCCCTCGGCATTTTTCGCCTGCGCCGTCGTTGCGGGGTCGGCATGATATTCCCTGAAAAGTCCGGGCGAGCGTACCAGGACTTCGCGCTGCGGCGTCAGTTTCAGCTCCACGCCTTCGAGCGGTGCGCCGACCGTGTCCGGCTTGATGGCGCCGTCGCGCTGCATGGCGACAAAGAAGCCGGTCTCGGTCGAGCCGTAGAGCTGTTTCAAATTGATGCCCAGCGCACGGAAGAACATCAGGAGTTCGGGATCGATCGCATCGCCGGCGGTATACGCCACGCGCACCCGGCTCATCCCGAGCATGTCGCGCAGCGGACCGCAGATCAGAAGATCACTGGCAAATGCCTTTAGACGATCGGTCGTGGAAACGGTCTTGCCGGCGAGACGCTGTTCGTTCACCCGCTGCGCGACCGCCATGCAATTGCGGTAAAGACGTTGCTTGACGCCGCCGGTCTCTTCCACCCGAAGCGACACCTGCTTGAGCAGCGCCTCCAGCACGCGCGGCGTGGTCAGAAGATAGGTCGGGCCCATCTCGCGCATATCCGACAGCATGGTGTCGGAGGATTCGGGGCAACAGACGCAGTAGCCGACCACCATTGGCTGGACATAGCCGAACAGGGTCTGGCCGATCCATCCAGGCGGAAGATAGGCCATCGCTACGTCGGTGTCGTTCAGCTCTCCGATTGTCGCGGCTAGGCGGGCGCGATCGATCAGCGCGGTGTAGGTGAGTACGACGCCCTTGGCCGGACCGGTCGTGCCCGATGTGAAGAACAGGAACGCGGGGTCTTCGCCCTTGCCGTCCGCCACCTCGCCTTGCACGAAGTCGCGCTTCTGTTCAGCGAGCTCCCTGCCCTGCGTCAGCAGGGCGTCGTAACTGACAAGCTCCTTCTGCTTGTAATGGCGCATGCCGCGGTCCTTGTCGTAGACGATGCATTGCACCATCGGGCAACGCGGCAGGATCGCGAGCAGCTTGTCGACCTGCTCCTGGTTCTCGGCAAAAACGTGGGTGACGTTCGCGCGTTGAAGCGACGAAGCGACTTCGTCGGCCGTCGCATCCTGGTAAAGCGGCGCCACGACGGCACCGAGCGACTGCGCTGCGCACATCGCGGCATAAAGCCGCGGCCGGTTGTCACCCAGCAAGGCGACGTGCGAGCCGCGTTGCACGCCCCGCGCCGACGCGGCCGCTGCAAGCGCGGCTGTCTCTTTCGCCAGTTCACGCCAGGTTACAGTGCGCCAGATACCCCGGTGCTTCTCGCGAATGGCAGGACGCTCACCCCGCTCTCCGGCGTGATGCAGCAACAGCTTCGGAAAAGTATCCAGGCCCAAATTCCCAGTCGTCATGCGCCGCTTTCCCCGATGCCCTCACAATCGCTCTGGCGCAGGGAATGCGCCTCGGCGAGTCACCTACACAATGTCGGATTGCAGTAATCTGGTGCGCCGCGATCAGCGCGCACGCAAGCGACGCCCCGAACTCAGGGTGCCCGCGCATTTCCAGATTCCTTCGCCCCGCTTCCACCCGCACGCATTCCTCTGGCCATGCTCGCGCACGGACCGCGCCAGGAGGAAGTTGTAGCAGCATGCAGTATCAATCAAGCGGAGACAATTTCACATTGGATTTATTCCAAGTCTGCGCACTCCAATGACACGAGCGGATGACATAGGCGAACCCTATGGGTTGCAAAATTCTCGCACTGGATGATTACGATTCTCGATCCAAAATTCGGATAATTGATCGAATGTCGAACTTTGGTCCGATTCATTCGAATGAATCCTAGAGATCGAACTACATTCATGAGGCTAGGCAGTGAGAATGACGCGCCGCGGCTAAGCGGTTGTGTCCCATGCGATATAACGTCGCTATGGAAAAAATTCCGAGATTTCCGATGGCGAAAGCTGCGGTGATTGCAACTCACCGACGTCTTTTGGCGCCGAACGCAGACGCGCGCGATAGATGACCGGATGCTCCAGAACAAAAAACTCCAGCTTCGAGGGCTGGGGCTTTGAATTGCGAGAGGTTGCGGAGGACAAGGGTTGACACCCGGTCATCTCCTCGTATCCGCCCATTCAAAGGGCCGAGATGAAGCCTCTTGCCGCTATTGAGCCAGGGGCTTTTCTATTTCGCCGTTGAAGTCGTTTGCAAATACCCGGCTGGCCAGCACGTCCGCCGCCTCCAGCGACATGATGTCGCCGGCTGTCAGAACGCGGTCGAGGTCGGCGACAAGGCGATTGGCCTGGCGCAATCTTATGCGGTCGAGCGCGTTTCGGATCGAGCGCGCATTGGAGAACAGCGGCTGGGTCCTGCGCAGCGCGATGTAGCGGATGAACGCCTCCCGGGCATCGGTGCTGAACCTGTAGTTCATGTCCGACAGCATCAGTTCGGCGATCGAAAGCAGCTCATCGCCGGAATAATCCGGAAAATCGATGTGGTGGGCGATGCGGGACCGAAAACCCGGGTTGCTGGCGAAGAACTTTTCCATGCGATCGCCATAGCCGGCAAGGATCACTACCAGATCTTCCCGCTGCGATTCCATTACCTGCAGCAAGATCTCGATCGCCTCCTGGCCGTAGTCGCGTTCATTGTCGGGCCGATACAGGTAATAGGCCTCGTCGATGAACAGCACGCCGCCCATCGCCTTCTTCAGCACCTCCTTGGTCTTGGGCGCGGTGTGGCCGATATATTGCCCCACCAGTTCGTCGCGGGTGACCGAGACGACATGGCCGCGGCGCACGAAACCAAGCCGGTGAAGAATGTTCGCGATCCGCAACGCCACTGTGGTCTTGCCGGTGCCGGGATTGCCGGTGAACGACATATGCAACGTCGGCACGTCCGTCGTCAGTTGCATGCGCTTGCGGATACGTTCGATCAGCAGCAGCGACGCAATCTCGCGAATGCGGGCCTTGACCGGCTTCAGGCCGATCAACTCGCCATCGAGCTGCGAAAGAATCGCGTCGATGCCGACGGCTTCATGCTCGTCGCGGAGGCTGACCGTATCTGCCATCGGGGCGGTATCAATGTCCATCAGCAAACCTCAACACGTCGCACGCTTTTTTTGGGAAAAAACTCCGTCGCCGCTTCCGCAGCGACGGAGCAGTGCATCCGGCAGACACAAGGCGCCGATCAGGGAGAACGCGTCCGCCGAAACGGGGTAGCTAACCGTAGCGCCGGCCCTCGGGGCGGTCGGCGGCGTATGATTTGGTGGTGTAGCGGATGTTGCGGCCGGCAACTTCATGCCGCTCAAGCCGGAAGCCGGGTTCATCCTTTGGCCGGTTGACGATGAAGGACAGCCGCACCGATTCCCAGCCGTGACTGGAATCGAATGCCGACAGGCGAATGTAACGATCGCCATACACCTTGCGGCATTGATCGAGCTCCATCATGACGCCGGCGGCGTCGCGGAGATCGAACATCGGCAGTCCCCACATTTCCCAGAGATTGTTGCGGGGATGCGGATCGTCGGTGAACTCGATGTTCACCGCCCACCCCTGCTCGAGGCAATACTGCACCTGTCGGGAAATCTGCTCGTTAGTGAGATCGGGCAGGAACGAGAAGCAGCCTTGGGTAATGCGCATGATTTTCGCTCCTTACATCGCGACAGAAGGCGTAGGCACGTAGTCCGGCATGTCGGTCGATTCATAATTGAAGGTGACGTTCTTCCAGACCTCGAGCGCCGATTTCAGCGGCGTGCAGGTCTCGGCCGCCTTGGCGAGGATCTCGGGCCCCTCGTGCAGGTAGTCGCGGCCTTCGTTGCGCGCCAGGATCATCGCCTCCAGCGCGACGCGGTTGGCGGTCGCGCCGGCCTGGATGCCCATGGGATGGCCGATGGTGCCGCCGCCGAACTGCAGGATCACGTCCTCGCCGAGATGATCGAGCAATTGATGCATCTGCCCGGCGTGAATGCCGCCGGACGCCACCGGCATCAGCCGATTGAGGCTGGCCCAATGCTGGTCGAAGAACACGCCGTGCTCCAGCCGCGTCGGATTGTAGTCCTCGCGGCAGATATCGTAGTAGCCGCGCGTGGTCGCCGGATCGCCTTCGAGCTTGCCGACCACGGTGCCGGCATGGATGTGATCGACGCCCGCGAGCCGCATCCATTTCGCGATCACGCGGAACGAGACGCCATGATTACGCTGCCGCGTGTAGGTAGAGTGCCCTGCCCTGTGCAGGTGCAGGATCATGTCGTTGCGCCGCGCCCATTTCGCCATCGACTGGATCGCGGTGTATCCGATCACCAGGTCGATCATGATGATGACCGAGCCGAGCTCCTTGGCGAATTCGGCGCGTTCGTACATGTCTTCCATCGTTCCGGCGGTGACGTTGAGATAGGTGCCCTTGATCTCGCCGGAAGCTGCCTGCGCCTTGTTGACGGCCTCCATGCAATACAGGAAGCGCTCGCGCCAGTGCATGAACGGCTGCGAATTGATGTTCTCGTCATCCTTGGTGAAGTCGAGCCCGCCCTTCAGCGCCTCGTACACCACCCGTCCGTAATTGCGGCCGGACAGGCCGAGCTTCGGCTTGACGGTGGCCCCCAGCAGCGGGCGGCCGAACTTGTCCATGCGCTCGCGCTCGACCACGATGCCGGTCGCCGGCCCCTGGAACGTCTTCACATAGGCCACCGGCAACCGCATGTCCTCGAGCCGCAGCGCCTTCAGCGGCTTGAAGCCGAAAACGTTGCCGATGATCGAGGCCGACAGATTGGCGATCGATCCCGGCTCGAACAAGTCGAGATCGTAGGCGATGTAGGCAAAGTATTGCCCCGGCGAATTCGGCACCGGCTCGACGCGAAAACATTTGGCACGGTATTTCTCCGCCGCCGTCAACCGGTCGGTCCACACCACGGTCCAGGTCGCGGTCGAGGATTCACCCGCGACTGCCGCCGACGCTTCGATCGGATCCACCCCGTCCTGCGGCGTAACCCGGAACAGCGCAATGACGTCAGTGTCCTTGGGCTGATAGTCAGGCTCCCAATAGCCCATCTTCTTGTATTCGAGGACGCCGGATTTGTAGCGTTCCTTGCCGCGAACGGTCATCGAATGCATGTTCATACTGGTCTCCTTCGGTGGTGTGCGGCCATGGATCGGGATCGAACGCGTCATCAATTCATTCGGCGGCATCGGCTATCCCTCCGATGCGTGGATCGAGGGCTCCGGAGCGATAGCGCCGCGCCATCTCTGCCAGCGGAACGACCTTGATCTGCGAGGCGTGGCCGGCAGTCCCGAATTGCTCGAAGCGCTCCCGGCAGAGATCGCGCAAACCGTCCATTGCCGGTTTCAGGAATTTGCGCGGATCGAATTCACCCCGCGCCTGTGTCGCGACCTTGCGGAATGCAGCAGTCATCGCCAACCGGCAGTCGGTGTCGATATTGACCTTGCGGACGCCGTGCTTGATGCCGCGGACGATTTCCTCGACCGGCACGCCCCAGGTCTGCGGCATCTCGCCGCCGAACTGGTTGAATGCGTCCTGCAGCGGCTGCGGCACCGAGGATGAACCGTGCATCACCAGATGCGTATTCGGCAGGCGCTGGTGGATTTCCTCGACCACCCGCATGGCTAGGATGTCGCCATCGGGCTTGCGCGAGAATTTATAGGCGCCGTGCGAGGTTCCCATCGCAATCGCCAGCGCATCGACCCTGGTGGCGCTAACGAAATCGACGGCCTGGTCGGGATCGGTCAACAACTGATCTTGACTGACCTCGCCTTCGACACCGTGCCCGTCCTCCTGCTCGCCGCCGCCATGCTCCAGCGAACCGAGTACGCCCAGTTCGCCCTCGACCGAGGCGCCGATCCAGTGCGCCATGTCGACCACGCGGCGGGTGATGTCGACGTTGTATTGGTAGCTCGCCGGGGTCTTTGCGTCGGCCATCAGCGAGCCGTCCATCATCACGGATGTAAAGCCGTGCTGCAGCGCGGTGGCACAGGTCGATTCCTCGTTACCGTGGTCCTGGTGCAGGCAGAGCGGGATCTGCGGATACATCTCTTCCAGCGCGTCGATCATCCGCGCCAGCATGATGTCGTTGGCGTAAGAGCGCGCGCCCCGCGAAGCCTGCATGATGACGGGCGCATCGACAGCAGACGCCGCCTCCATGATCGCAAGACCCTGCTCCATATTGTTGATGTTGAAGGCCGGCACGCCATAACCGCGCTCGGCGGCGTGATCGAGCAGTTGCCTCAGTGTTATTCTTGCCATGGGGACCTCCGTCTCATTGCTCGTACGCAGACCGCAGCGGATAACCTGCCACCATCCTGGCGCGCGCGATGCAGCGCAGCGCCGCCTTCGCCACGGCGTCCGCGGTGATGCCGAACTCGCGGTAGAGTGTTTCGGCCGGTGCGGAGGCACCAAAGCCGGTCATGCCGACGAACTCGCCATCGTCGCCGAGCCAGCGCGCCCAATCGCCCTCGACGGCGGCTTCGACACCGATCCGCGGCACGCGCCCAAGGACCGCGGTCCGGTATTCGCGCGATTGCCGGCGAAACAGCTCGAAGCACGGCGCCGAGACAACGGCAGCTCGGATGTTCACGCTTGCCAGCAGTTCCGTTGCGTGCATGGCGATCGATACTTCCGAACCGGTCGCGATCAGCGTCACGTCGCGGCCATCCTCCGGCTCGACCACGACATAAGCGCCGTATGCGACCAGGTTCTGTTCGCCGCCGGCTTCGCGAAACGTCGGCATCGCCTGCCGCGACAGGCAAAGAACCGACGGGCTGTTTTGCGAGCGCAGCGCGCAATCCCAGGCTTCCGCCGTCTCGACGGCGTCGCCGGGGCGGAACACCAGCAGATTGGGGATCGCCCGTAACGATGCCAGATGCTCGACCGGCTGATGGGTGGGACCATCCTCGCCCAGTCCGATCGAATCGTGCGTCATCACATGGATGACGCGAATGCTCATCAGCGCCGCCAGCCTTATCGCGGGACGGCTGTAGTCGGCGAAGCTCAGGAACGTGCCACCATACGGGATGAAGCCGCCGTGCAGCGCGACGCCGTTCATTGCCGCGGCCATGGCGTGCTCGCGGACGCCATAGTGAACATAGCTGCCCGCAAAGCAGCCTGTCTTTACCGGCGCTTGAGACTTGGCGCGCGTCAGGTTGGAATGCGTGAGATCGGCCGAGCCACCGAGCAGGTTGGGTAGCGCCTCGGCGATGGCACCGATCACGCGCTGCGAGGCCTGCCGGGTAGCGATATTCGGCCGCTCGGTCGAGAAGCTATCGCGTATCCGCGCCATCGCCTCCGTGTAGCTGCACGGCAGATTGCGATTGAGGGCATCGTGAAACGGCGAACGCACGTCCGAACGGAGACGTCTGGTGCGTTCGATCCAGCTGCGGCGGGCAACATGCCCGCGCCGGCCAGCCTCGCGCCACTGCGCCTGCACGGCTTCCGGGATTTCGAACGGCGCGTGCGGCCAGTTCAGCGCATCGCGCGTTCTGGTGACTTCTTCGTCACCGAGCGGCGCGCCGTGGACTTTCTCAGTCCCCTGACGGTTCGGCGCGCCGTAACCGATGATGGTGCGGCAGGCGATCAGCGAGGGCCGGTCGCTGTTGCGCGCCCGCTCGATCGCCGCCCCAATCGCATCGGGATCGTGGCCGTCGATCCGGCAAGCTGACCATCCCGCGGCCTTGAACCGCGCCACTTGATCATCCGAGCAGGATAGCGACGTGGCGCCATCGATCGAGATTTCATTGTCGTCGAACAGCACGATGAGGCGGTTGAGCCCGAGATGGCCGGCGAGCGAGATCGCCTCGTGGCTGATCCCCTCCATCAGGCAACCGTCGCCCGCGATCACATAGGTGAAATGATCGACGCAGTCGTCGCCGAACCGCGCGTTCATCAGCCGCTCGGCCAGCGCCATGCCGACGGCGGTGGCGATGCCCTGCCCGAGCGGCCCGGTGGTCGTCTCGACGCCCGGGGCGTGGCCATACTCGGGATGTCCGGGCGTCTTCGATCCCCACTGCCGAAACGCCTTCAGTTCGTCCAGCGACATGCCTTCGTAACCCGTGAGGTGCAACAGCGCGTACAACAACATCGAGCCGTGACCGGCCGACAGCACGAAGCGGTCGCGGTCCGGCCACGCAGGATCGGAGGGGTCGAACTTGAGGAAGCGCGAGAACAGGACGGTTGCGACATCAGCCATGCCCATCGGCATGCCCGGGTGACCTGACTTCGCCTTCTCGACGGCGTCGATCGCCAGGAAGCGGATGGCATTGGCCATTTCCGCGTGTGAAACATCGGGACGGCTGGCGATGCGGGACAGGACGGGAGCGTTCATATCGTGCGCCTCTTGCGTTCCATCAGTTGCAGGATCAGTGGGGTGAGGATGAGTTGCATCGCCAGGTCGAGCTTCGCGCCATGGATCACGATCGAATTGGCGCGTGACATGAAGCTGTGCGGAATCATCGAGAGCAGATACGGAAAGTCGATGCCGCGCGGATTCCTGAGGCGGATCACCACCATCGATTCATCCGGCGTCGGGATCCATCGCGCGATGAACGGGTTCGACGTGTCGACGGTCGGGACGCGCTGGAAATTGATGTCGGTCTCCGCGAACTGCGGGCAGATGTAGTTCACGTAGTCCGGCATCCGCCGCAAGATGGTATCGGTCACCGCCTCGGCGCTATAGCCGCGGGCGCTGCGGTCGCGATGCAGCTTCTGGATCCATTCGAGGTTGATCACGGGCACGACGCCGATCTTGAGATCGGCATGCTGCGCGACATTGACCTTGTCGGTCACGACGGCACCGTGCAGCCCTTCGTAAAACAGCAGGTCGGAGCCTTCAGGCAATTGCTCCCATTCGGTGAACGTGCCCGGCCTGGCGCCGTAGAGTTTCGCCTCTTCGTCGTCGTGAACATAGTGACGCGTCGTTCCGGTGCCGGATTCGCCATAGTCGCGAAATGCCTTTTCGAGTTCCTCGAACAGATTGGTTTCGGGGCTGAAATGGCTGAAATGCTTGTTGCCGCGCTCGGCCTCATCAGACATCTTGCCGCGCATCTCGACGCGATTGTAGCGATGGAAGGCATCGCCCTCGATATATGCTGCAACGACGTTTTCGCGGCGGAAGATCTGCTCGAACGTCTTCTTCACCGACGTCGTGCCGGCGCCCGACGAACCCGTGATCGATATGATGGGGTGAGCCCGCGACATCACGATCCCTCGTCAGCGGAACAGGCCGCGCCGCGCAAACAGCGGCGCGTCGCTATTGTCGAACATCGGCTCGGTCCTTTCGTGCATGGTCGTGACGTCACGCACGCCAAGCACGGAGCCCATGATCAAGGGCACCCGCTGGTGCAGCGTTCTGGCGGCGACTTCCAGAATTCGCCGGCGCCCGGTCGACGCTGCACCGCCCGCCCATTCCATCACCAGCGCCATCGGATGGGCCTCGTAGAGCAGACGAAGCCTTCCTTCGCGATAACTGGGGCGGGCATCGGCGGGATAAAGGAACACGCCGCCGCGCACCAGGATGCGAAGCGATTCCGCAACCAACGAACCGATCCAGCGCATGTTGAAGTCCGCCTCGCCACCCCCGCTGGTTCCGGCGAGGCATTCGTCGATGTAGGTGCGGACCGGGCCGTGCCAGTGGCGCCGGTTGGAGGCGTTGATGGCGAATTCCGGCGTATTGCGCGCGATCCGCGCCGCCGGCAGGATCAGGACAAATTCGCGCGTGCGTCGGTCGAGAATGAAGATATCGACGCGCCCGTTGAGCGCGAGAACGAAGATCGTTTGCGGGCCGTAAACGAAGAAGCCCGCGGCGCATTGCGCCGTACCCGGCTCGAAGAAGGTAGAAAGAACGTCGTTGCCTCGAGGGCGAACCGAGAAGATGGTGCCGACCGAGATATTGTTTTCGAGATTGGCTGATCCATCGAGCGGATCGATCGCAACGCAGAATGGCGCCGTGGGACGCAGGGTTTCCGGTAGCACCGCCTCTTCGGATAAGACGGCGGCCACCGCGGTATCGCGCAAGGCGCGCCGTATCGCCGCGTCGGCGGCGAGATCGATATCCTTTTGCCGATCGCCGT
>Ga0070665_100007071_pt1 | contig 11403 bp, 10 predicted proteins | sample KBSS13metaG_FD_65862 | JGI IMG/M metagenome (GOLD analysis project Ga0070665, IMG submission 65862) | Switchgrass rhizosphere microbial communities from Kellogg Biological Station, Michigan, USA - KBS S1-3 metaG | ecosystem: Host-associated > Plants > Roots > Rhizosphere > Soil ...
CGAAGTATCTGTGCGAGACAAGGGGAATGCCTTCGATCGAAATTCGGACAGCATACTGGTCAACGTGGCTAGATAATAGCAAAGCGAAATTCAAGCTCGGATGGCGCCCACGTTTTGACTGCAAACGACTCATCGAGGAGGCGTGGGGCTATCAACGAAGTCAAAACGACCCGCGAATGGTGTGGTATCCGGGCTGAAGTATCGAGTTCCACAACTGCCCGCATGTCCTCCCACTGGCGAATCCCAATCGGTAGCGGATACCTTTTGGGGTTCGACCGGTCCATAGACAATCTCGACCCACTCGTGTGCCAACCAGGGCAGATTCAGCATTGAACCGATTGCTCTCCAAGATAGGGATACGAACGGAAAAACCGAACGTCGTACCACAACGATCCCACCAAAGATGCTAAGAGCACCACGAACGAAGCCGCGAAGAATGCTGTCCACCATCGGCGACGTCGGAATTCACCGAAGCCAAGCAAGCCGTAGCCCAGGCGCGTTCCGACGAACCACCACCAAAAGACAATGAAGGGAATTTCCAGTAATTACTCGAAGTAGGAAGGCGTAGTCCGCCAGAGATTTCCCAAAAGGCGCACAACAATGATCGCCGGAGCGTTCATCAGTCGACGGACGAAATCCGCCCCTTCGCAATGCCAATTGAGCCGCGCCTCGTCGTAAACGTCGCAGGCCCATCTGCTCGGACCAATCGCCCACGCAATAAGGACTACCGATGCCAGGCCAAATACAACGGGTAGCCATACTCGAAACTTGAATTGCTGCACTCTACATTAGACACCGATGAAACGAATTCTTGAGCGGAGCAGCCACTTCGGATCGAGGTGTCGGCAACTCGGAACCAAGCCGATTCGGCTATCGCGTAACTCCAAGGCGCTCGATTCCCTCGACAGACAAGCCGTCCTCATCCCTTAGTCTCAAGAGTCCAGATCTCAATAGTAGGTACTGTTTCCCGCTGGGAAGCTCGGCGACGAACACCTCACTGTCAGAATTTGGCTGAAGAACGTCCACCCGAATGCCCACGCTAGCTAACTGCGACATGATACGCGTAATTTCACTGTGCACTAAACTCCAGTGGCCCTTACATGGCCGTATTGAGAAAAGGCGGGTCACCCTGCCCTATCTCATACATCATGCTACGCGCTCTGATCCCAAAGGAGTCATGCGCTGTTTGGCATACCGGATGATTTTGCATCCCTGCTCTTTGTAAGACGTGTATGCGCCTTTTGGCGCCGACCAGAACGACTGATGCGGATTTGGGCCTGAAGCGACTCGGAACCTAACAGCGAAAATTGCGGCAAAGGTCCGAGTTGCCGGTGAACTCAGGCCTTCCCAGCACATCTTTTGGGTCGTGTAGCGAAACTATCAGTTGCGGTGTGCTGAATGGTGCGGGGACGGTCCTCAGTGTGGTCTAACAAAGAACAAATTAACAACGCCCTATCTCGCTGATAACCGAAGGAATGAATGGGACGACTGGCATTCTGAGTCGTGCCGTGAGCTACTGTGACCATCTTTTGCGTGCAGTAGGTGCCATAGTTGAACTAGATTCCGACCAAACCCTCTGTGCTCGGAAGAAAGAACGCAATGCCCTATGCTCAAAGTGACAAACTTCCCGTCGTCGATCAGACAACTTCAAAACCAAGAATTCTCGTTGTAGACGACGAAAAGGCAAACCGAGAAACTCTCGGCATGGTTTTGGAATTTAGTGGATTCGACGTCGTTATTGCAGGGGACGTTAATGAAGCACTCAAGCAGATTGCGTCTCGGACATTCGATGTTCTTCTGACCGATCTACACATGCCTGCTCACGGTGATGGGTTAACCGTTGTGAGTGCAATGCGACACTCTCATCCAAAAGCTGCAACATTCATCTTGAGCGGATATCCGGAGATGTCCGCCGCGACGTCTGCACTCCTTCTCCAAACCGATCAGGTTCTCTTGAAGCCAATGAAACCTGACGCGCTGGTGGAAGCAATCAGGAAAAGATTGAGAGAAGGCGTGATCCCTTCAATGCACGGTGTCGAGAGTGTGTGCGCGATCCTGGGACGCGAATCGATTGCTACCATCGACGATTGGTATAGGCGAACGGAACTTGATCCGAGTGTGATTTCTATTCATTTAGAACAGTCCGAAAGATGCGAACATCTACCTGCGCTATTCCGCGACCTTGTGTATCGACTCCGACATCCTTTGCTTCTTGGAACTCACGCTCTAGTGTCGTCTGACGCTGCTGAGCACGGTCGAAGAAGGCAAAGACAGGGCTATTCTGCGGCGATGTTGGTGGAGGAATCGCGGATGTTGCAAGTCAGCATCTTTCAAACGTTGCAGAATAATCTGCGAACCGTGGACTTCAGCTTGCTTCTCGGAGACATAATGGCCATCGCCGATGAGGTAGATTCACAGTTGGCACAAGCGATGACGAGCTACACCGCTGAATCTAATGTGACAATCTGATGTGATCCCTGCGCAAATTGTCTGGCCCGTTCAGGCCCGCGTAGCGTGCGGCTCCAAGATCTAGTGGTAGCGTTTTCGAACTGTTTTTGCCCTACCAAACCATGGTGAATTAGCGGTCGTGCATCCGGAATTTATCGTGCTTGGTAACGATAAGTTAGCTTCAAGGAGGTATTCATCGGCCTTCAATTGCTGATATCAGGCCGAGGCACTCATTGACCGTTCTCGATGGCTGGGATGCAGCAGTTTTGTCGTTTTGGAAATGAGTTGTCGGCAATTCGGAACAGTACCATGCCTCCGACACGGTCTTGATTTGCATTACGGATCGCATAGCATGACGAACTGGAGGAAGGTAAAATCCTCGAGTAGTGGACTTGAAGCCGTCAGACAAAGGGACTTGGAAGTCAGAGCGGATCGATGGACGCGGTGAAACAATTGTGTGTCTTCGAGCGCTCCGCTCCTGCAGGGTCGAGGTTCTATATCAAGGCCCTAATCTGAGCAGGCGTGACCACGTCCGTGAGTTTCTTTTTGGTCCTGGCGAAGAATTCTACGTCCCTTTCAGTCAAGCCCTCGTTCTCCTCGCCAATGGCAGCGCGAAGATTGTCCACGACCCGCAGTGACTCCGTACCGGCGTGAGTCGTTGTGAAGCTTAGAGAATTCAATCTCGTAGACGCGTCGCGCTGTTGGCCGGGCGTGATCGCCAATCCACTCCCATCCTTTTCCCTCTTCCAAGTAAATCGAAAAGCAGCTGGATCGCATATTTTCTTTCTGCGATTTGGGCTCGGCGGTATGCGTCGTTGTCGAACGAAGCGGCCTGAATGAAGCATAGGCGTAACTGCCCCCTCAGCGTCTGAATCAAATCTTCGAGCGTGGCTCGGTCGATGACTCGCCTCATCGTGAGATGAGTGATTCAAGCGGGGCTGCTGGCGTTGCTTTACGGCTGTCCTAGAGGGGTTACGGGCCGCCCAGATTGGGATGATCTAACCAGACCATTCACAATCGTCAACCGCAAGCAGGCCGAGATCCACCAAACTCTTGCCGGCATTAAAGCGGAGAACCTTAGCGACGTTTTCTGCCGTGCCTTTGTCAGTTGCGAAGAATCGGAAGTCTACGATTTCTTTGCCGAACGCGCAGGTCATGTCGACGCGTGTGCCGACGATTCGGTTTACTCTTTTCAATGTCACGGATTCCGGGCTACTTGCAAAGGCTTCTTTGCGGGTATCGTATGGCCCACCCCCGCCTTGAGGTGGCCAACCTGACAAACTCGACAATTCCTTCACTCAGCAGCTCCAATCAGCAAGTTGACCCCATCATCAATGACCAAAGGCCAATCGGACAATACGTCTTTCGAGTTGCGTGGCCGAGCCGACTCAGGACAACGCGCAGTACAGAGCGTATAAGGCGATTCCCGGTTTCTGACGATGCGACGTGAAATTGGCCAGCGTAGTGGTTGGTTTGTCGGCGACTCGGACACTGAGATCAAGAACTTGTACTCAAGTTCCGGATTGAGGAAGCCCTGCGAGTGGTTGGTCGCCATCTCGGACATTTGATCCCCGTCAACTATCGCCAACAGGCCGAGGCGCTAATTGAGACCTGGATTGCCGTGCAAAATCCGGATAAGTACAGAAACTCGGTTCAGTCCAGCGATGAACTAGAGTTCGTCAATCAACACATTATCCTCAATCAACTCTCCAAGCCAATGGCCGGCGTCTCGATCGAATTTGCCACGTTCCGGTAAGGTCGGGCTGATCAGTTTGTCTGGCATCTGGTGCCGCTTTTGGTGCCACTTTGTTCCGCGATTGTGTGCTTTCTCGTGCGTCAGGGTGCGATGTGGATAACACGTCCATCTGATTCAATACGAAGGAGTTATTCTGCACTGTGCAAGGTAGTGCAAGGAGGTGCTCTGTCACGCAAATTAGGACTTAAAATCCGCAGGCCGCAAGGCCGTGGGGGTTCAAGTCCCCCTCCGGGCACCAGCAAAATCCGGTTTCCAAAACAAAAGCCCACGCGCATTGGCGTGGGCTTTCGGCTTTTCGATATCAGAATCTCTATGCGGGCCGGCTCTTGACGGACGCTGAAGCTGGCTTTGTCCGCCTTGTCTGGCTCCAGATTTTGAAGATTGCTGCGACGTGACGGAAGAAGATGCCAGGCATCTTGCTCCACTTGTAGACCTGGGTGACGCCGGCCGCGCGCAATTGATGTTTGATTGGAATCTCGTGGAGCGTGAATCCGTGGCGATGCGATCTCGCTACAAATTCCCACCAGAAGCCCTCTTTCATTTCGCCGAGTTCACGAGCCATGACTTTCGCTACGGAATCCCGCATTAAAACATAGGGACAGCTAGGGTCGTGCACGGGAACGCGGAAGACCGCCTGGTATATCAAAAAGAAAAATCGTGAGAAGACTCGGCGTACGAGGGTGTCTGCGCGTTGAACGCGCCAGCCGATAATGACATCGGCGGAGTTGCGGGCATCCCAGAACTTGCTGAAGTCGCGCGGATCACACTGACCGTCGGAGTCGAGGCAGAGAAGATATTCGGACTCGCACATCTCCATGCCTTCGCGCATCGCCTTGGAGTATCCCTTGCGCGCATCGCTCAGGTTGAGCCGGATGGGAAGTTCTGTGGCGAGTGACCGAAGAACCTGCTTCGAATTGTCTTTACTTCCATCCTCGCAGACGATAAATCCAACATCGGCTACGCGAGAGAGTTCGGTGTTCATCCCCCGCATAGTGGCTTCAATGCTTTCGCCTTCGTTATGAACCGGTAGAAGTACTTCAACCTGATGAGCGGACATAATTTATCTCCCTATAATTCAGCCGCATAGCACACACGATCACCTAAGTGCTATTTGCACGCTTTGCGTAGAAGGATGCCGTTCCATCGTAATCTGTTGCCTCATGTGCGGAAAAGGGGCCCGGACTCATGTCTTGCGAAGACTCCAACCATACGCAGCTTTGGAGTTCTTCCAGAAGTATTGTTCCCGGACCTCGGGACTTTTGGCAGATAGATATTCGGAGATGATGGAAAAGGTCTGATCATAGGGGGCGACCTGGTCGCTGTTCGGCCAGTCGCTGCCGAAGATCACGCGGTGGGGCGCAAAAAGGTCCCACAGCGGATCCAGCTTCTGACGATAGAACTGCTTGTCGCGGAGGAGGGAACCATCCTTGACCACCGGTATCTCAGAGAGTTTCACGTAGACCGAAGACTTACGCGCTAACACTGCGAGATCGTGGTGAAACGCAGCGAGAGCTTTCTTGTCGTTGGGGAGCCTGGCATTCGGTAAGTGGTCGATGATGACACGTAGCTTCGGCGCATGTTCGACCACTTGAAGCAATGCAGAGATGAGCCGCGGGTCTGGGTTTGCGCTTTCGAGAACTAGGCCGGCATCGGCCAGAGTGCGGAGGCCCTCAACAAAGTGCGGTTTGCTCAGGTCTGCGAAGAGGTCGCGACTCCAGAGATTGCCGTACCGGATTCCGCGGAAGAGCGGGTTTTTCTGCAGGCGATCGAGCTGGGTGCGAAAGTTGGGATCTGCGGGGTCCAGATCGCCGATGACTCCCAGCACAAACGGATCAGAGGCCGCGACGTTGAGGAGCCAGTCGTTGTCGGCAAGTAGGGGACTGCATTCCACGGCGATACATCCAACGACACCAAAAGACTGCGCGATGTTCTTGAGCCGTGGAGGCAATGCAGGCTTGAAAAGCGCGGGAGTATCGCTCGTCGGCCAGGGCACGCCGCCAGGGCGCGTCGGGTCGAAGAAATGAACGTGAGAGTCGATGACGTGAGTCATTTTCAGCGGTCTTGTGAAGTGCCATTGGAGCAGATAAATAGGTGACGGGCAAGCCGAATCTTGTATTGAAATAGTTGCTCAATTGCATTAAGCTGTTTTGGCTAATTGGAGCGCGCCGGTGGCGCTCGTGAAGCAGTTTCCCCGACATTCAAGTTTTTGAGAGGCACTTCGTATGACCGCGACCGCCACCCGCCTCGCTTATTTAACTGACCTGTGGGATGACAAGACAGCCAGCACGCTGGATGAGCCGGAGCTGCTTCGCTACCGTTCGAATTTGCTGGGAGCGGATCTTCGCATCACAAACTTCGCGGGCGGGAATACGAGTTCAAAGGTTGTCGAACGCGATCCGCTTGATGGAACAGAGCGGAAAGTTTTGTGGGTCAAAGGAAGCGGCGGAGACCTTGGCAGCATGAAACGAAGCGGCTTTGCGACGCTGTACCTGGACAAATTGCTGGCGCTGGAAAAGGTATACGGAGGAGTCGAGCGCGAAGACGAAATGGTGGAGTTGTATCCGCTATGTACGTTTGGGTTGAACCCGGTGGCGGCATCGATTGACACCCCCCTTCATGGATTCCTGCCATTTGCTCATGTTGATCATTTGCACCCGGACTGGGGAATTGCGCTTGCGGCAAGCGCCAACGGACTTGAGAAGCTCAAAGAATTCAATGAGCGCTTTGGGCATCGGGTGATCTGGGTGCCGTGGCAACGGCCGGGATTCGAACTCGCCATGATGCTGAAGCAGGCTGTAGAAGCGAATCCGGGATGTGATGGCGTAGTGCTCGGCGGCCATGGGCTCTTCACCTGGGGCGAAACGCAGCGCGAGTGTTACCTGAACACGATTACGATCATCGATCAGCTGGGCCAGTTCGTGCTGGAACACGTAGAGAAGAGACGTGACACGATATTTGGTGGTTCGCGATTGTCAAGCAGGAAAGACGCGAAGCAGATTGCGACCGAGATATTTCCTTTTCTGCGCGGGCGTGTTTCGGCGCAGAGGCGCCTCATAGGAACATACAGCGATCTCCCCGAGGTTCTGCAATTTGTGAATGCCAAGGATGCAGAAAGGCTGGCATTTCTTGGCACAAGTTGCCCGGATCACTTCTTGCGTACGAAGGTGCGGCCTCTTTTCGTGAACTGGGATCCTGCCGGCGATGTTAAGACCCTGCGAGGAGCGATCGATGAGTCGCTGGAGAAATACCGCAACGACTACGGAGAGTACTACGTGAGGTTTGCCGAACCGGCATCGCCGGCTCAGCGGGACCCCAATCCAACCGTCGTGCTGATTCCAGGGGTCGGCCAGTTCAGCTTTGGAAAAACCAAGGCCGAGTCGCGGGTGACAGGCGAGTTTTATGTGAACGCGATCCACGTGATGGAGGGTGCGGCCGGCCTAGGGGGACTTAGCGTCTGTCCTGACATTCTTCCGCAGGCCGGACCTGCGGCGACAACGCAGATGTTTCAGGTTCATGACAACTATGTGGCGCTGCCAACGCGGGAGGCGTTCCGGATTGAATACTGGGCCCTCGAGGAAGCGAAGCTTCGCCGGCAGCCACCCGAGAAAGAGTTGAGCAGACAAGTTGCGCTCGTAGTTGGAGGGGGAAGTGGAATCGGGAGGGAAGTAGCGCGAATTGCAGCGGACCGAGGAGCACACGTAGTCGTGGCGGACCGCGCTAACGAAGCCGCCGAGCGGGTTGCGCAGGAATTGCGAAAGCTGGCGGGAAATGAAGCGGTTATGAGTGCTGCGATCGACATTTCCAAACGTGATTCGATTCGGGCGGCGGTGGAGAAGGTGATTCTGGCCTACGGCGGGGTGGACATATTGATTAACACCGCGGCTCTGTTCCCTTCGTCTCCGACCGGCGCGATTTCAGACGAGCAGTGGGCGACGACGTTGACAGTAAATGTCACAGCGAACTACCTGCTGGTGGATGAACTGGCGAAGTTGTTTGCGGATCAGGATCTGGATGCGTCTGTAGTCCTCACGAGCAGCGCCAATGCTGTTGTTCCCAAGCGTGGCACCGAAGCATACGACGTGAGCAAAGCTGCGCTCAGCCATCTGGTGAGAGAGCTTGCTGTTTCTTTATCGCCAAAGGTACGAGTGAACGGGATCAGTCCGGCGACGGTGGTGAAGGGATCAACGATGTTTCCGCGTGACCGTGTCATTGCCTCCCTCAAAAAATACGGTCTTGCCTTCGAGGAAACGATGGCGGACGAGGAACTGCGTGGTGTATTGGCCGGATTCTACGCGCAGCGAACGCTGACCCACACTCCGATCGAGCCGGCTGATTGCGCGAAAGCGATCCTATTTCTGGCGGGGCCTCAATCGCGTTGTACATCCGGACATCTGATACCGGTGGATGGCGGTTTGACGGAAGCATTTCTTCGGTAGCTCCCGGTTCGACAATACCGGGCGAGGTTGAACGGGCAGATAAACTAAGCAATGATCGAGACGCAGTAAAACGAGATCGCACTGCCAAACACTTCTCTATTTCAATAGAGCATCTGTTTGCTTTTTGATGTTTCGCTCCGGTATGATGGCTCCGCTCAAACCGGAAGGTCACCAACTTCATGACTCCCTCGGATCGAGTCCAAAGCGACGAAGCCAACTGTCTCGCCGTCGATCTTGGCGCGGGAAGCGGCCGGATTGTCCTTGGCGAGATTGCGGGAGGCTGCTGGAAGTTGGAAGAGGTCGCGCGCTTTCGCACCCCGACTCGAACGGATGCCGGCACAGGTTATCAGTGCTGGGATACTGACGAAATCCTCGCGCAAATCGAGATCAATGTCAGAAATGTACGTTCGAAGAAAAGCCCCGCGAGCATAGGCGTGGACAGCTGGGGCGTGGATTATGTGCTGCTGGACCAAGATCTCGAGATGGTTGGCGTCCCGGTCTGCTACAGAGACAAACGCACAACCGGGGTGATGGAGAGCCTGTGCGACCGATTGTCACGAGAACACATCTACGGGCGGACGGGAATCCAGTTTCTGAGTTTTAACACGCTGTATCAGCTTGCAGCCTGCGTGCAACAGCAGCCTGAGTGGATTGAGCGAGCAAAGCACTTCCTGATGATTCCCGATTACCTGCACTTCAGGCTTTCGGGTGTGATCTCAAACGAGTACACCAACGCTACTACGACGCAGTTGTGTGGTCTTGACGGCGAGTGGGATACGTCTCTCATGAAATCGATTGGCCTGAGCGGCTCGCTCATGAGAAGTCCGGTTCCGGCCGGAACCGTGCTTGGCGAAGGGCAGGGAACGGCTGAGGGACTCAAGGTGATTGCTCCGGCGACGCATGACACGGGCTCGGCGGTCGCGGGTACACCGCTCGAAAACACGGACGAAGCTTACATCAGTTCGGGAACCTGGTCGTTGATGGGCATCGAGAGCGAAAATTCAATTGCGACACCTGATGCTTTGCGCATGAATTTTACGAACGAGGGCGGGATAGAGCGGCGCTTCAGAATTCTGAAAAACATCATGGGGATGTGGCCTATTCAGCGGGTATGCGAGGAGCAGAATATCTCCGACTTCGGTCAGGTTATCGAGGATTCTGTTCGCGAAAAACCCTGGCGCTCAATTATTGATGTGAATGATTCAGAGTTTCTCAATCCGACATCGATGACCAGGACAATTCACGAACATTGCCGGAGATCGGATCAGCCCATTCCCGAGACGATGGGGCAAATCGCTCGATGCGTCTTCGACAGCCTCGCTCTTTCTTACCGGACGGTCAAGAATCAGCTGGAGTCGTTACGCGGGCGTGAACTCAAACGGATACGGATTGTGGGCGGAGGTTGCCAGAACAAGCTCCTCAATCAGCTTTGCGCTGACGCATGTGAGCTACCGGTTACCGCGGGTCCCGTCGAAGCGTCTGCACTTGGCAATCTCAGCGCACAGATGATCGCCTTGGGAGTAATCGAAAATCTCAGCGCTGCTCGTGCGCTCATATGTTCTTCATTTGAAATGCATGAATATTATCCACAGAGTGCTGTGCCCATTGATGTCCTTGCTCGATTTGACGAGCTGCTTGCGATGAAAGAGTTGAAGGGAGAGACATGCGCGTAACTGGAACGAAGATCGAAGAGGCGTATGCTTTTGCACGCGAGCGCTATGCCGAAAATGGTGTGGACACCGAACGGGTTCTAGGTCAACTCGACGCTGTGCCGATATCCATACACTGTTGGCAAGGCGATGACGTACTTGGTTTCGAAAGCGCAGACGCCAGTCTCACGGGTGGAATCCAGACGACTGGAAGCTATCCGGGCCGGGCGCGAAATGTAAGCGAGTTGCGCTCTGATCTCGAACTAGCTCTCACGTTGATCCCTGGCGCCAAAAGGTTGAATCTGCACGCAATCTACCTTGAAACCGACAAGCCCGTGGAGCGTGACAAGATTGAGCCGAGGCACTTTCAGGGCTGGATCGACTGGGCCAAAGTGCACGACCTGGGGCTTGACTTCAACCCCACTTGCTTCTCGCATCCGAATAGCGCGCAGAACCTTACGTTGAGCCACCCGGACAACGGCATTCGGAAATTCTGGATTGACCATTGCATCGCCAGCCGCAGGGTAAGCGAATATCTGGGCGAAGAGTTGAATTCGCCAGCCATCATGAACATCTGGGTGCCAGATGGTTACAAGGACACACCGGCAGAGCGGCTGGAACCGCGGAAGAGATTGATCTCCTCTCTCGATACCATCCTCAACTCCATGCAAGGCAAGCATCATAAGGTCGCTGTCGAAGGAAAACTGTTCGGAATTGGAGCCGAGAGTTGCACGGTGGGCTCTAACGAGTTCTACATGGCCTATGCCGCTACTCGCAAAACGCTTCTATGTCTGGATGCTGGTCATTTCCATCCCACTGAGAATGTAGCGGACAAAATCTCGACAAGTCTCTGCTTTCTGGACGAGATACTGTTGCACGTTTCGCGCCCTGTTCGCTGGGATAGCGACCATGTTGTTCTCTTCGACGATCCGACAATTGCAATCGCGCAGGAAATTGTGCGTTCTAATGGGCTCAACAGGGTGAACGTGGGCCTGGACTTCTTCGATGCAAGTATCAATCGGATCGCGGCGTGGGTGATCGGAACAAGAAACTTCAGAAAAGCATTATTGTTCGCGATGCTGGAACCTCGAGATGCCCTTAAGAAAGCAGAGGC
>Ga0070665_100007073_pt1 | contig 11401 bp, 9 predicted proteins | sample KBSS13metaG_FD_65862 | JGI IMG/M metagenome (GOLD analysis project Ga0070665, IMG submission 65862) | Switchgrass rhizosphere microbial communities from Kellogg Biological Station, Michigan, USA - KBS S1-3 metaG | ecosystem: Host-associated > Plants > Roots > Rhizosphere > Soil ...
GGCGGTACCAGCCAAACCGCAGTCAACCGCCTCGCGGGCGCACGTACGCAGGTTGCGGAACTCGTAACGGCCGGCATGACTCTCGTGACGATGCTTCTACTTGCACCACTCATGGGAATGATGCCGCAAGCCACGCTTGCCGCCATTGTGATCGTCTATTCCATTGGATTGATCAAGCCGATCGAATTTCGTGAAATTCTCAGTGTCCGGCGAACAGAATTCAGTTGGGCTCTCATCGCCTTCGCCGGCGTTGTGCTTCTGGGCACGCTGAAAGGGATTATCGTCGCGATCGTTATTTCGCTGGTATCGCTCGCCTACCAGGTCGCCAATCCTCCGGTTTACGTGCTCGGACGCAAACCTGGGACAAACGTATTCCGGGCGCGTTCCGATGAGCACCCAGAAGATGAGACATTTCCCGGCTTGCTGCTGCTGAGAGTGGAGGGCCGAATGTTCTTCGCCAATGCCGAACAGATTGCACACAAGATCAGACCGCTTATCGAAAAGACGCAGCCGAGGATCGTTGCCCTTGACCTTAGTGGGGTTCTCGATCTCGAATACACCGCCCTCAAAATGTTGACGGAGGCAGAGAAGCGACATCGCGAACACGGCACGAAGATCTGGCTGGTCGGTCTGAATCCTCGGGTACTTGAAATGGTGTACCGATCCCAGCTAGGTAAAGCGTTAGGGCGCGACGCGATGCACTTCAACGTGGAAATTGCTGTAGCGAAGTACCTGGGCGGCGTTTCGAATCCAGTGGGTTGCTAACGAATGGAAGCTGCGGGATTTATTGGTCGGGGAGAGAGGATTTGAACCTCCGACCCCCTGGTCCCGAACACAGCAAGTCTTTTAGAATCAATAGTTTATTAATCTCAATCGTGGCGCTTCAATCGCATAAGTCCTTCTGAGTCATGTGTTTAGCTTTCACTCATTTTCATCTGGGTACCCTAGTTTGGGCACCCTCTAGAGTTCGTTCGCTTCCGGAGGGAGCCGATCTTCGGAGCGGAGAGAACTAGGGGGTCACCTCGCTTTGACCAGGGGGTCTACGCGGAACTCCATTATTCGCGCGGGTCCGCACGCGTTTCTTTAGGGTGAGCTCTTCGATTTGGGAACCCTTCTGCCGACGGAGGCTTGTAAACACTGGGCTTTCGCTGTGACCACCTTTCAACATTCGTTTGGGGGCAGTTACGAATCCTCAATCGTGGCGAGATGATAGCGACCTTAGGGCGAGAACAACTCCACTATCGCGCTCACGGACCGAAGTGTACGTGGCACTCAACGGGCTTTGCCTCCTTATTCTCTGAGTCAGATTGCATCAGACTGTGGTTGAGTGGTGAGTTGTTGCGCGCGCTTTCTCTTCTGAGTTCGACTGCATTGCACATCGCAAGGCACGAAGAATACTTTCCTTCGCCTCCACGGCAGCACATAGCGCAAGTCGCGGAGCCCGCAAACACCTGCGCGTCGGGCGGGCCAGCCGAGCCGAATTTCTTGAGATCTAAGGTTGAGCTACGAAGCCACAGACTGGATCGCAACAGACTACACTCAGTCTCGATTCCAATCTCTATCGTTGATTCCCCGTGCAGGACGGCTGCTATCAGCGGGGAAATTGTTGTGAATGTAATCGCAGTCTGAATACCCTTCCTCGGCGTTCAGGCGGGATTTATCCGCAGGCTAGCAATGGGATGCTGCCTCCCAATCTGCAACTCTCCTTTGTGACCAATAGCTTATAGATTCCGATTCCGCGAAGTTCGTTCGACCTCTCTTCTTCTGCCGTTCCTATTTCATGCGCACGCGTCGTATCCTTTCCCTGCATGTTCCGCTTGCTCGTTGCATGGGAGTATCGGATGGATAATCTCGTTCTGAGTATCAATGGTAGGAACCAGCACGTGCTTGCATCTGCGGAAGAGAACCTTCTGACAGTCCTGCGTGATCGACTTGCCCTGACTGGCACCAAGTATGGCTGTGGCGAAGGCCAGTGCGGGGCTTGTACTGTCCTGCTGGATGGAAGAGCCACGCGCTCCTGTATTACTCCGGTGACCGCAGCCGTGAGCACGAAAATCATTACCATCGAAGGTCTTGAGCAGAATGGGGTCCTCAGCCCTGTACAGCAGGCGTTTCTCGACGAAGGAGCCTTCCAGTGCGGCTACTGCACCTCAGGCATGATTCTCTCCGCCACTGAATTGCTTCGTGCGACTCAGCATCCTACCGAGGAACAGATTGTGAAGCACATGAATGGCAACATTTGCCGATGTGGCACGTATCCGCGCATCGTCCAGGCAATCAAGCGTGCCTCTCAATCGGCAGCCAAGGGAGGGAATCGATGAGCGCCCGCGAAGAACTCCTGCGTGAATTCCCGCAACACGACATCGATAAGTTGCACTGGTTCCAACTTGACAGGCGCAATTTCCTCAAACTCTGCGGCGGAGGGCTGCTCGTTTGCTTCACCGGCCTGCCAGCATCGTCACAGGAATCGGGCCGAGGCGTTGGCAGTCATGAATTGCCCAAAGACGTGGCAGCATGGCTTCACATTGCTGCGGATGGCAAGGTGACGGTCTTTACCGGCAAGGTTGAAGTTGGCCAGAACATCCGCACGTCGCTTGCCCAACTCGTAGCAGAGGAGCTCGTAGTGCACTTCGATGCCATCACCATGGTCATGGGAGACACCGACCTCACTCCATGGGACATGGGCACGTTTGGGAGCCGGTCCATTCCAACAATGGGACCACAGCTTCGAACCATGGCCGCTGCAGCCCGCCAGTCACTTCTGGAATTGGCCGCCCAAAGGTGGAGCGTTGAGCAGTCGAGTCTGAAGGTTGCGGATGGCAAGGTAATGGATGCTCAGAAAGGTCGATCACTCACCTATGGCGAACTGACGCGCGGCGAGAAACTCGTAAAGACTGTATCCGGCGATGAGCACCTGACGCCGACCAACAATTGGAAGATCGCTGGAACTGCGATTCCAAAAGCGGGCGGTCGAGACTTCGTCACCGGTAAGCATCAGTATCCATCAGACATTTCCCGGCCTGGCATGATGATTGGCAAAGTTCTTCGGCCCGACGGATTCAACGCGACTCTCGTATCGCTCGACGTCAGCGAAGCGGAGAAGCTATCCGGGGTAAAGGTAGTGCGCGATGGCGATTTCGTTGGCGTGATTGCTCGCGATTCGTTAACAGCACAACGTGCGCTCTCCGCATTGCGAGCAAAGTGGAGCGTGCCTGCACAGATTTCCAATAAGGAACTCTTTGACTACTTAAAAAACAATCCCGAGACAGATCGAGGTGACGACCGACCACAATTCACCAGCGGCTCTGTTACTCAGGCGATGGCAAACGCAGAAGTCAAGCTTGAAGAACACTACACGGTCCAGTTCATCGCTCATGCGCCTCTCGAACCGCGAGCCGCGGTGGCGCAGTGGGATGACGGAAAGCTCACCGTATGGACGGGCACTCAGCGTCCTTTCGGTGTGCGCGATGAGCTCGCAGAAGCGTTTCGTCTTCCTGCTGACAAGGTTCGCGTAATCCAGCCCGATATGGGGAGCGGCTACGGAGGTAAGCACACAGGCGACGCCGCGATCGAAGCGGCACGCCTCGCTAAAGCCGGCGGTAAACCCGTAAGAGTGGTGTGGACGCGAGAAGAAGAATTCACTTGGAGCTACTTCCGTCCGGCGGGCTGGATCGAGATCCGGAGTGGAGCACGCAAGGATGGCACCGTTGTCGCATGGGAGTACCACAACTACAACTCTGGCCCAGCGGCAATTACGACTCCATACGACATCGCGAATCAGGTGATTCAGTACCATCCAACGAAGTCACCGTTGCGACAGGGATCCTATCGCGGGCTTGCTTCGACCGCGAACCACTTCGCACGCGAAACTCATATGGACGAATTGGCGCAAACGATTGCCATGGATCCGTTGGAATTTCGACTCAAGAATTTGAAGGATCCCAGACTGCAGGCTGTATTTCAAGCTGCGGCGAAGAAGTTTGACTGGGGGCGTCTGAAGTCCACTCCGGATCGGGGCTTTGGCGTCGCTGGCGGCGTCGATAAAGGCGGATACGTGGCAACGTGTGCCGAGGTGGAGATCGATCCGATGACCAAGAAGGTCAGAATCATCCGGGTGGTCCAGGCCTGGGAGTCGGGAACTATCGTGAACCCGGATGGGTTGAATAACCAGATCACCGGCGCAATCGTGCAGGGAATTGGCGGGGCCTTGTTCGAGTCTCTTCAATTCGCGAATGGCCGAATCCTGAATCCATTTTTTGCCCAATATCGCGTACCCCGCTTTAGCGATACACCGCAGATCGATGTTGTTTTGATCGATCGCAAAGATTTGCCATCGGCAGGAGCTGGCGAAACTGGTCTCGTCGGATTGGCGCCAGCCGTTGGAAACGCAATCTTCGCAGCCACCGGCACCCGCTTACGCAGCTTGCCGATGAATTCGCTTAATGGGCTCCCGGCGTAAGCCGTGCAGAATCCGCACGATTGGTTGTTCCAAAGTCACGAAGGCAAAGGGAAAAACTCGAACTCTTAGCCTTTACCGTGTCACCTTTGACCCCGCTGCGATAAGTCCTTCTAAGCAGCATCATTATCGCTTCCTGAAACGTTTGGCACTCGAAGCTGTGATCTAGCTCACATACAGTCGAATAGCTCCCGTACCAACACTGAACCCTACCAATTTCTCGAGATCGCATCCCGAGACTTCATGGCGGCAGCTTCAAGGGAGAGCTGGCTTCATGGGCATTTTCAAGGATGCAGGACATCTTTTCCGCTTTGCCGCGTTATTTGTAGTCGGCACTCTGACTTTTCTGGGGATTCGTGGGTTCTTTGTCCCGAAAAGCTTTGGGGAGTACGGACATTATCGGGGAAATGCCATAGTCGAGGTCGCTGCTCGTCCGATCCACTATGCAGGAAACCAGGCCTGCGAGACTTGTCACACAGATGTGGTGAATAAGAAGAAGGATGGCAAGCATGCGCATGTAAATTGCGAGGCCTGTCACGGTCCCCTGGCAAAACATGCCGACGACCCATCGGTCGAGCCCACCAAGCTGGATACCGCGGTGTTATGTCTCAGCTGTCATACAGCGAGCGCCGCCAAGCCTAAAGGCTTCGCGCAAGTTGCGGAGGACCACTCCAGTGGTTTGCCCTGTGAGACGTGTCACCAGCCGCATAGTCCGGCAATCGCCGCGGGAGGTGCGAAATGAACCTTAGTCGGCGCCACTTCTTGATCCTGTTGCCCGCGGCAGCAGTCGCCTGGCAGGCGGTCCTTGCCGGGAGTCCGGAAGCTTCCCCCAATTACAAAATGTCCGAACACTGGTGGGGAATGCTGATTGATATTCCCAAGTGCATCGGTTGCGGCAACTGCGTTCGAGCCTGCCAGGCCGAGAACGATGTGCCGGATGGATATTTCCGCACCTGGGTGGAACGCTACCACGTGTCGGATGGAAACCTTTCAAATCCTGAAGTGATCTCGCCGGATGGAGGTAAAGAAGGATTTTCTCCAGCCAAGGAGGACGAAGGCAAGTATTTCTTTGTACCCAAGCTTTGCAACCAGTGTGCGGATTCGCCGTGCACTCAGGTCTGCCCCGTAGGAGCGACCTTTACCAGCCCGGACGGCGTCGTGTTAGTAGACCAGACTTACTGCATGGGATGCGCCTATTGCGTGCAGGCTTGTCCTTATGGCTGCCGCTACATTCATCCAACCAAGAAGGTCGTGGACAAATGTACGCTCTGCTATCACCGGATTACCAAGGGGCTCACGACCGCATGTTGCGAAGCCTGTCCAACCGGTGCGAGGCAACTGGCCGATTTGAAGAATCCCAAAGACCCAATTCATGAATTTCTGAAGACGCATAGCGTGCAGGTTCTTAAGCCGCAGATGGCCACCGGTGCGAAGGCCTTCTACTACGATTTGGATGGTTCGGTGCGATAGGGAGATTGGTGGGCGTTATGCCAGGTGTTGAAGGCTTCATGTATCCGAACGAAACAGCACTTCATTGGAGTGTGCTGATCGTCTTGTATCCATTCATCACGGGGCTGGTGGCCGGGGCGTTTATCCTGGCATCCCTTGAGCGTGTTTTCCGCGTAGAAGACGTGAAGCCCACCTATCGTCTCGCGTTATTGACTGCGCTATCCTTCCTGCTGGTTGCGCCACTGCCGTTGCAGTTGCATCTTGGACATCCGGAACGCTCGTACGAGATGTACTTCACTCCCCACAGCTCTTCGGCGATGGCGATGTTTGGCTTCGTGTATCTCTGGTACCTCATGGCAGTCCTGGTAACGGAAATCTGGTTGGACTATCGGCGCGACATCGTCTTAATGTCTGAATCCTCCAAGGGCGTGAAGCATTGGATGTATTGGTTGATGACTCTGGGCTCCAACAACATAAGTGAGCGCTCACTCGCGATAGATGAGCGGGTAGGCTGGATTGTCACGCTGGTGGGCATTCCGTCCGCTTTCCTGTTGCATGGTTACGTCGGGTTCATCTTTGGCTCGGTCAAGGCGAATCCATGGTGGTCGTCGCCGCTGATGCCCGTGGTGTTTATCCTCTCCGCCATGGTGTCAGGAATTGCTGCAGTGATGCTCCTGTATATGCTCGCGATGCGGCTTCGCCGAGAGGCGATCGATATGCATTGTGTGGACACCGTAGCGCGCTACCTTTTCTACATATTTATCGTTGCCTTCGGACTCGAAATGCTCGACCTGATTCACAGGATCTACGAGGCAGATGAATCTTTTCGCAGCCTCAATTTCATGGTGCACACCAAACTCTACTTTTCGCATATCGTCATCCAGATTGTCCTGGGAACTTTGACTCCCATCCTGTTACTGGCATTGACGCAGGTATGGAAATTCTCTGCGATCACGCGTAAGCGAATCTACACGGTTGCCGGATGTCTTACCCTGATAGGTATCTTCGCAATGCGTTGGAATGTAGTGATTGGGGGACAGTTGTTCTCCAAGAGTTTTCTTGGCTACACAACATACAAGATGGGCTTGGCAACGCGGGAGGGACTACTTGTGGCAATTGCATTGACTGTCCTTCCGTTGGTTATTTTGTGGGTGCTGGTGAAGGTTCTGCCTCCCTGGCCTGAGAGGAGCCAGGGGCCGAGTGCCGCCATCACGCCTGTGATCTAGGCGCAACAATTCTTAGTTGTGTGTCCATTAATGCGGGTGATGATTATGGACGTAATTACGGACGATCTAACTCGACTTGGCGAGCGCCTCGAGATACTGGAGCACCGTGTTTATGCTCTTGAACACCCTGCAGAAGAGGCCAGTCTGTTGCCTGAAAAGGCGGAGAGACCACCAGCGGCATCGGTGGCTACTAATGAGCCGCAATTTGAGCAAACCGCTGGGATGTTTTCCGTATTAGGCAAGGCCATGCTCGGAATTGCGGGAGCCTATGTACTTCGGGCCATAGCGGAATCAGGCTCACTCCCGAAGTTAGCGGTAGTGGTTACTGCAATCGCCTATGCGGGAATTTGGCTGATATGGGCTGCACGTTTACCTGCAGAAGCGTTGTTTGCGCGCACTACATTTGCCATCACATCCGCATTGATTCTCGCTCCCATGCTTTGGGAGCTTACGCTTCGATTTAATGTGTTGCCAGCCTGGGCGACGGCTGCAGTATTGGCAGCGTTCGTGATGGGGGCTTCCTTTCTTGCCTGGAAGCACAATCTCGAATCTGTATTCTGGATAGCCAACGTTACCGTGGTCCTCGAATCTCTTGCGCTGCTGATGGCCACGCACAATATGGTTCCATTTATTTGGGCGCTTTTGATTACGGCTATGATCGCGGAATTTGCGGCGGCTCGTGGGCGCAACCTGGGAGTGAGGGCGCTTGTAGCATTGGCTGCCGATCTTGCGATCTGCGCGTTGATCTATATCTATTACGATCCGACAAATGTGCCTTCAAACTACAGCGCATTTCCCGCAACTGCACTTCTCGCTCCGGGCATCGTTCTACTCCTGATTTATGCGGCCAGCGATGCCTTCCAAACATCCATCCTTCACCGGCCGATCTCATTTTTTGAAACGGGTCAGGCTGTCATCGCGTTTCTGCTGGCTGCGCTGAGCGTGCTTCGTTTCGGGTCAAGCGTAGGCGGTCCGGTATTAGGCGCATTCTGTCTGCTCTTCGCGGCTGCAGGTTATACCGCAGTCTTCATCTACTTTGACCGCTCCCCTGAACAGCGCAACTATCATGTCTACGCAACCGGGAGTGCGGCCCTTCTTGTGGCCGGGAGCTACATGATTCTCCCTTCGCCGTGGCTTGCTTTGTGTCTGGCATTTATTGCGATCCTAGCCACTTTTGGGGGTGTTCGGACACTTCACCTCACTCTGGAGTTCCACGGCCTTATTTACATGGCGGCTGCTGCCTTTGCCTCGGGACTGCTCAACTATGTCTATCGTGCTTTGGTAGGCAACTTTCCGGCTGCGCCCTCGTTGACCGTCTGGATGGTCGTCGTTTCCTCGATTCTCTGTTATGCAGGCGCCGATCGGTATCCCGGAGACGAGTGGAAACAGAGAGTCATTCATGTAGTGGCGGCGACATTTGCCGTCGGTGGAACAGCGGCGCTGTTGATATTTGCACTGATGCGCATTTCGGAAGCCATAACGACTACCGGTCCACATCTCATCGCCTTCATCCGCACTCTGACAATCTGCTCGGTAGCCCTAGCACTTGCCTATTGTGGTTCTCGATGGCAGAGGAAAGAACTTGCGTGGATTGCCTACGCCACGCTGATATTTGTCGCGGCGAAGCTATTGTTTGAAGACCTGCGCCACGGTCAACTCGTATTTATCGCTGCTTCGATTTTTCTCTTTGCCGTAACTCTGATATTGGTCCCTCGCCTCATACGTCCGGGACAGAGAAGTTTCCAGCAGTGATAACGCCGACCCGAGGTGATTTCTGGGGTGACTATGTTCTGGGTTAGTGGGAGGAGCCATGACACAATCACAAATCGTACCGGAATTGTATGAACTGATTGCACCAGTCGAACGCCGGGGTGGTGATCCTTCGGTGTTGCAACCCGAACAGGAAGGAACGGCTCTGTGTCTCTCCGGAGGAGGATATAGAGCCATGCTGTTTCACGTGGGGGCCATCATCCGCCTCAATCAACTAGGTATTCTTCCCAAACTCGACCGCATTTCCAGCGTCTCCGGAGGCTCCATCACTGCAGGCATGCTCGCCGTGGCTTGGAAGAAGCTGAGATTCAATGCCGCTGGTGTGGCCGAGAATCTGGATGAGTGCTTCGTCACGCCGCTTCGTGCCATGAGTTTACACACCATCGATGCCTCCCCCATATTCGAAGGCGTCTTGCAGCCTGGGGTGGTCTCCGACAGAATCTCCAAATCATTCAAGGATTACCTTTTCGGAGCCACGACACTTCAGGACCTTCCTGACACGCCTCGCTTCGTAATTAACGCAACAAACCTGCAGTCGATGTCTCTCTGCAGTTTCAGCAAGCCCTACATGTGGGATTACCGTGTCGGCAAGGTCTCCAATCCGAAAATATCTTTAGCTCGAGCGGTGACCGCGTCCTCAGCGTTCCCGTGGATGCTCTCTCCAGCCGAGCTTCACCTCAAGAATTCTGACTATGACGCCGACACCAGCACAGAGTTGCACAAAGAACCATATACCACCGACATGGTCTTTACAGACGGCGGCGTGTACGACAACCTGGGCTTGGAAACCGCATGGAAGAAATACAGCACCCTCCTGGTAAGCGACGGGGGTGGTGCGGCGCAGCCCGAACCCGAGCCCAAACATGACTGGGCGGGACATGCATACCGCGTCTTGGACATCGTCGATAGCCATGTACGCTCCCTCCGAAAACGCCAACTCATTGGCGGTTTCAACGTCGGATTGCGCAAGGGAACATATTGGGGTATCCGGACCGACATCAAGAATTACTCTTTGTCGGACGCACTGCCATGCCCCTTTGAAAAGACAATTCAGCTCGCGGAGATTCCGACAAGACTCAAACGACTCGAACCTGAGCAAGTGAAAGATCTGATCAACTGGGGCTATGCGGTTTGCGACGCAGCGATGCGCGCTCACATGAATCTAGGAGTTGTCTCAACACCAGTGCTGCCCTCATAGGGAGATCAAGCAAGGCTACAGCCCTTCGTGGATAGAAAACTGATACCCAGACAAACGGACGGCGCATGGGCATACGGATTTAGCGGAGAATTGAGAACGCTCCCCGTGAGAGTCCATGATTTGAGTGTGGCCATAGACGGGAAGCGATGTATCGAAAACTGTAATCTGGCTACCGGTTGGGCATCCTTCCCCGATTTTGTAGATGTGTAATAGGCGATTTGGGGAATATTTTGCGAGCTTATCTGCATGTTCTGAGGCGGCAAGACCACAAACTCTCTTTGCACTCCATCTCCACTACGCCATGCGTCTCCATAACTTTGCAATCCAGGATCAAGGTACCTGTCGGGGTCATACAGGAATGGGATATTCGTACCGGAGCCTAGCTCTAATAGTAGGCGACGAGATCCAGCCCCGGAGATACGCACCGGGATGATGATGACGAAGGCTTCTTCGCGAACGCGCTTCGAGACATCGAAGATCTGATCAATCTCGGAGTTCATTGAACAAGAAGTGACGTGAGGAAGAAGCATTGCCGAAGCAAAGGATGGAAAACTTTCGAATTGCATGCAACAGGTAGACAGCAGTGGGCGCGTAAAGCGCTTTGCTCCGCGAACCGGAAGGCAGGACGATCATTAGCTTTGTAACTCATGCCTGGTTAACAGACTGATCCTTCATGAGCTTGAAAAGACTGTTTTGGCTTTTCTCATCGTTAGAGCCGAATTCATGAAGGTCAAGTTACGAGATAAGGACCCGAAACATAATTCCGGGTCCTTTATATCTAGCTTCACTACTTAACGGCTACCATTGTCTGGCCCGCAGAGTGTAGGTGAGCTTCCTGCATTTGGATTTTCTTTTCCAGCTTGGATTTAGGGAGCGCTACACTAATCGCTGCCGTTGGACAAAGTACTTCACTCAGGAAGTACTGGTTGCCGAATCGATCAAAAACCAATTTTCCGCCGTTAATTGCCTCGTTGCTGTCGGGTGAGGTCATCGTCATGAGCGAGATCTGCCTGTCGCTGCTTCGTATTTCGATCACTCCCGAATTTAACGAAGCAATCGTATAGCTCCCAGCCGGGAGCAGTCTATCGCCGACAGTGAAGTCAAAAGGTACATTTGCGTGGACGGCGCGGTCGGCTGCAAATGCTGCACCCGTCGCGAAGACACTTGCGAGAACCAAGAGAATACCTACTGTGATCCGCTTCATGATTGTCTCCTTTTAGTGAATCGTCGTTTTTCGACTGCCTTCACTTCCTAATGCGCAATTCTTTAATAACGTTTCTTCGTTATAAATAGCCCAGTAGG
>Ga0070665_100007076_pt1 | contig 11400 bp, 11 predicted proteins | sample KBSS13metaG_FD_65862 | JGI IMG/M metagenome (GOLD analysis project Ga0070665, IMG submission 65862) | Switchgrass rhizosphere microbial communities from Kellogg Biological Station, Michigan, USA - KBS S1-3 metaG | ecosystem: Host-associated > Plants > Roots > Rhizosphere > Soil ...
TCGTCACCAGCGGTGACGAAATCTCGGTCCGATCGGTGGGCGCAGGAAATGTACGGGATTCTGTGGCTGTCGGCGAGAAAGCGCTTTCTCTGAGTTGGGGGTAAGTGCGGTAAAAAACCCGTGTCCTCCCGAGCATTTCAGCACTGCAACCCGGAATTCTTCGCTTCTTGAGGTCCCGAGCGAGACGCGGTAGCAACTGCTGGCCATAGTTTGCCCGATCCTCGCCGTTCTGTTCGAACTCAACGATATACGCACCAATCAACCAGTTGCGAAGCGTGAGATACCGATTAACCGCACCGGCAGCGCCGGCTTGCGTACGAGCATGGACCTCGGCAATTGAGGAAATGAGTAATTCATAACTCGTTGGAGCAGGAATGATGCTCCGAGATTTCCTCTGATCAGAAAGCTCCATCATCATTTCCGTATCTATTGTCTGTTGCGTGGTGTGGATGAAGGTGTTGGCATCATACAGATTGTTTGTTTTTTTTTGTATTGTGTGTGTTTCTGTCGAAGAGTTCGGCCAGTGCGCGTGCTATGCGAGGCTGCGAGCCGTCATAGGTCGGACGGTGAGTACCGCGCGCGTGTCTCCACGGGCTGTACTACGCGGAGCACGCGCGCCACCCAAACGGCGCGTTCGTGCTCAAGGCTCTCGCGACGTAAGAGTTCATCAGCGCTCACACCCAACACGTTCAAGCCCCTCTCTTGGATCCGGTGTGTGGCCGCCGTCGCGTCGTCGGCCGGGTGACTTTGCGCGAAATCGTGCGACTCGCGGGGCTCAGTTTTGGCAAGCGAACGCAGACTCGTCCTTCCGAGCGCCGCAGGCGCTGGCAGCAACCCACGAAAGTAGTGCCGTGGCTGGGCGAAATGAGGTCTATAGTGAGAGCGTCTCAGTTGACGAGCCGGCGGAAGCGTTTGGTCAGCATTGGCGCGTTTGCGGTGCTGGTCGGGGCAGATCGCCTAATTGCGTTGCACACGGCGCGGCCCAGAATCACGGTGCGTCGCTGAATTCGCCCGATGAGATGAGGCGTTGAGTTCCAATCGCTCCAACCCGCAATACATTGGTGTTCCCGGCCGCTTGTGGAACGAGCAGCATGACTGAGCAACAACAATCAGCAGGGCTTCTGGTAGCCGGCAACTCACGCCCCGAAGTCTGGGGCCGACGCCACGCACTACTGGCGATGTGCTTCCTGGCGATGTTCATCGCCTATACCGATCGCGTCAACATCTCAGTTGCTTCGGTCGCCATGCGCGAGCAATTCGGGTGGACCCAAACTGTCAAAGGCATCGTACTGTCTTCATTCTTCATCGGCTACATGCTCTTCATGGTGGCGAGCGGCTGGCTGGCAACCCGCTTTGGGGGCAAGCGTGTACTCGCGATTTCCGTTGCCTGGTGGTCAGTGTTCACCATCCTGACGCCGTGGGCTGCTTCGGTCTCGATCGCGGCACTGGTCGCCGCGAGAATCGGGCTGGGAATAGGAGAAGCGGCAGTAATGCCGGCAACCTACGAACTATTTCGCCGCTGGGTACCCGAAAACGAGCGCTCACGTGCCGTCACCCGCTTCTTGAGCGGCATACCGGTCGGACAGATCGTCGGATTCCTGGTCACCGGATGGCTGACCGCTCGGTTCGGCTGGCCGGCATCCTTCTATCTCTTTGGTCTGATCGGATTCATCTGGACGGCGTTCTGGCTGTCCCATATCAGCAACGACCCGGCCGCTGACAGGCGCATCACTGCACAGGAGCTACGACTGCTTCAGGCTGACACGCAGATCAAACAACTGCAGTCGGCTGTCTCTTTACGGAGGCTCCTGGTCAAGTCTCCGGTCTGGGCGATCTTCGTCGCTCATTTCTGTAATAACTGGGGCCTGTATCTGCTGATTGCCTGGCTTCCCAGCTACTTCCGCGAGGCGATGGGGGTCAGTTTCGCGAATGCCGGAGTCTATGCAGCGGCGCCGTGGCTTGCGGCCTTCGCCGTCGGAAACGTGGTTGCCGTGTTGGCGGATAAAGCCATCGCGCGCGGCGCTCCTGTTGTCCTCGTCAGGAAGCTGATCGTCGGTGTTGGCCTCCTAGGATTTGCAGGTTTTCTCCTTCTCGTGCGAGAGGTACACTCTCCGACGAGTGCGTTAGTTCTAGTGTGCGCGGCGACCGGTGCGTTAGGAGTTTGCTGGTCGGGCTTCGCGCCGAATATGCTCGACATTGTCCCTCGCCACTGTGCGGTGCTGATCGGCGTGAGTAATACCCTGGCGACGATTCCCGGAGTTGCGGGAGTAGCAATCACGGGCTGGCTCGTCGACCGAACGGGTACCTACTCCGCAACCTTCACACTAACCGCCGCGGTAGCTATTCTTGGCGCGCTCATCTACTTGGTATTCGGAAGCGCCAAGCGCATTGATTGATGACGGCGGGGAGCATTCACTTGTCCGCATCGAGATATGGTTTGGTGTGGCCTAAGAGCAGCTGTAAGGCAAGATCTCCAAGGTCCTTGGTTTTAAAGGCTTCGCCTCCCTCACAGCGCTCTCGACCACGCAGTTGGGGGGTGGGCCGGCTACTTCAGCTCGATTAAGATCTCGCGGTAGCGCGTCTTGCCGCTATTACGGAGCGCGTGGCTTGCTGGGTATCGCATGAGGTCCGACACCAACTCCGCGCCTTGAAGCTCGACGTAATGGGTCTCGTCGGCATTAATCTTACCGGCACCTAAGAACGTGCCGTTCGCATCGAGCAATTCCTCACCGCCCCCGGCTTCGACCACGCAGAACACGTAGTCACGCGTATGAGTATGTACGGTCGACGTTTCGCCCGGCTCGAGGATAAAGTCCCAGACGATCACGCGATCGTTCTCGAAGAGCTTGCGGGTACCTACGTCTGACATGATGGCCTCCTCGTTGCAGATCACAACATGATGCGATGCGCGAGCCTTCGGTCTCTGAGACGCGGATCCTATATTTATCCCAAACACCCGAACCAGATCCCGCGCGAACTATGCCGCGGCAGCCGACGCAACTGACGCGGTGCGTCACCGCCTTTCTGGACGGGCGGCATCCAGGACCGTGCCCGTGCGTCTCGTGTCTTTTCGCTCTGGATTCTGCTCCGCGGGCTAACCGAATGTCATCGGCGTGCGGGGGAGCCGGCGTCGCCTCCGGCGGCGTTACTTCTTACTGTTGATCCACGCTTGCACGTGGCGTCGCAGCTCGCCTAAGGGAACCACGCCCTCGTCGAGTACGGTGCGATTGAACTCGCGCACGTCGAACTTGGGGCCGAGCGCTGCCTCGGCCTCGGTCCGTAGGCTCTTGATCTCCAGCCCACCGGAGTCGTAAGCCGCCAGCTGGCCGGGCATGACGGCGATGCGGTCGACCTGGTTCTCGGCGCCTTTCGCATCGAAGCGCCCAGTGCCGACTAGATAATCAACGGCCTGCTGGCGCGTCCAATGGAACGCGTGCAAGCCGGGGTCGACCACCATGCCGCGTGCCGGCCAGACGCGACGTAAGATCTTTGCGTCCTCGGTCTGATAGATGTCGGCTTCTTCGCTCATGGCCTCGGCGTACCGCGCCCAGCCTTCGACATAGGCGGAATTGAAAATGAGTTTGTTGACTGGGGTGTCGGGCGCGATCTCGCGTGCCAGAGAGATCTGCAGGTGGTGGCCAGGCCACGCCTCGTGCACGACTGTCACCTCCGCCTCACCGCGTGTCTGGACCAGCCAGTTGCCGAGCTCGATGCGGTAGATCCCCGGCTTGGAAGGGTCGGGGTCCGGGTCGTAGTGGGAGGACCCTCCGGCCTGGTCCTCGAAGTCGCGCTCGGGTTCAATAACACATTCCTGTTTAGGCATGCGGTCGATGAGCGAGGCAGTCTGCTCCTTGGCCCGCGCAATGAACGCCCGCGAGTACTGGAGCAGCTCTTCCTTTGACTTGAAGTGGTTCTCCCGGCGTGCCTTGGAAGCGGCGACGACTTTGTCGAAGTCCTCAGTGCCAAAGAGCTTCGCACCGATGCGCGCGACCTCCGCCTTATTCGCTTCCACCGTTCGCACCCCCAGATCGTAGACCTCCCGCGGAGTCCGGCTGAGGGTCGTGTATTGGCGCAGGTAGGCCTGGTAGCAGGCCGCGCCCTGCGGCAGATCGCTCAGGGCGACCCCAGGACGGGCATGCGGCAGATACTCGTTCGCGAGAAAATCACGGTAGCGCTTGAGCGTGGGGTCGATGTGCTCGGCTATCAGACGCGTGAAGGCTGCGCGGAATGCTGGATCAGAATCGCGCCCGGCGACGAAGTAAGGTGACTTATCGGGCGGCAGTGCGATGAGCCCATCCAGCTGCGCGATCACCCGACGGACCACCGATTGCGGTGCCGAATAACCTTCCCCTAGCCCGCGGCGCAAGTTGGCAATTTCTACATCGATGTAGTGCGGAATTGAACCGAAGCGCCTCAGTGCCTGGGTCCGCAGGTCCGGTGTTCCGACAGGCTGCTTGTCCGCGACATCGGCGAACTGGTTCATCCAGCCCGTGAAGTGGTCGACGTTCCACAACTCGCGACGGCACACGCGCAGTTGCAGGTCCGATTCCAACTTCTCCTTGAGCATTGCGTAGGTGGCCAGTGACGTGGCTGGCAGCTGCGCCCGATCGATGGCTTCGAGTGCCTGGAGTTCAGCGGTTTCTTCCGCATCGCGCGCGGCGATCGCCTGGGGGGCGTGGTCGGCGAACCGGTCGTGTACGCGCATCGGCAGCCCGGCCTCGTAGGCTACAGTCGGGTCGTACTTGAGGCTTTCCGCGACGAAGCGGTTTGCGAGCTGCTCCAGCCTCAGCGCCTCGTTGTCGGTTGCATGCACCGCGGTCGCGGACATCCCACACAGGACAGACAGCATTGTGAATCTCTTCATGCGCGCACCTCCTTGCCGCTTTCTCGGCTGAGCGGGACCTTCCAGGCACGCACTTGGGGGGCTGCTCAACGCGCCTAACTTGGTCCGCACTGGAAATTTCAGCAGATATTTTGCATAAAAGTGCCCACCGAAGAAGCAAAGATGCGCGACTCGGTGAATGACCGCTCTTGAGCGATCTCCCATACTGCGACGAACGTCCGTTCTTGGCCGGTGGCGCCGATCAGGGCAGTCCCGCGAACTGGCGCTGTCGACCCGAAGCCGCCAGTGGAGCTTCCAGACTGCAGCCATTAAGGTATGTGCAAGCGGACCTTTCAGTCGGGTGCCACTGCTAATTGCTGCGCTGCGACCTCCGTGCCCCGCGGGCTAGGAGCTGACAGCCGATTTGGTCCAAGCTCCCTCAACGCTAAGCTGTCTCCAACCATCACCCGCAAACAATAAGGATTCAATGATGGACAACCGAGTGTTTGGCGCGATCGGCCTGGCGATCGCGCTGCAAACCGCGGCGATCGGTCAGGAGGCGCCGATGCCCCCGCTCCGTCCCGATCAGGTAACGTTCCTCGCGCTTTACAAGGAACTGGTCGAGACCACTACGACACTGTCAGCGGGAAGCTGCACGCTAGCGGCTGAGCGGATGGCGGCGCATCTCAAGGCGGCGGGTTATGCCGATAAAGATGTAACGCTATTTTCGGTACCCGATCATCCCAGGGAGGGAGGGCTGGTCGCAATACTGGTGGGAACCTCTAAAACTGCGAAGCCGATGTTGCTGCTCGGCCATTTAGACGTAGTCGAGGCAAAGCGAGAGGACTGGACGCGCGATCCGTTTACGCTCGTCGAGGAAAACGGCTATTTCAGTAGAGCAGGATATCCAAGTCGGCGAGAAAGCATTCCAGAACTTTCGTTTGGAGACGGTCAACGCCGGTGGCCACAGCTCGATCCCAATCCGCGACAACGCCATCTATGAGCTCGCGGATGCGCTGTCGAAAGTGCGCGATCTCAAATTTCCGGTGAAGTTGTCCGATACCACACGAGCCTACTTCGCAAAGGTGGGCGCCGCCCGCGACGATGAGCTGGGCCACGCGATGGTAGCGATATCGCATAACCCCAATGACCCGGAGATTGGGGTGCGACAGACTGCACTTCGCCCGATCGCCATCGCTCTACGACTGCGCACTTTTGACCCAAAGCCGCCAGTGGCGAAACGTCCGCATCGCGGAAAATCACTTCGCAACTTTCCAGACCTCGCATGGCCTCGGAAGGCTATCCAGGCGGCCTCCGAACGCTTATTTGCTCTCCGGGCTCCATGTGACCAACTTCATCGTTGTAATCTTTATGAATCAACCAGCGATCGGCGATGACGCCCAACATCGATCGTTCGGCCATCAGCCAATCCGGCTATAACATAGATACTCCATTTCAACGGAGTTGCCGCGGCCGTCAACGAAAGTGAAGTCTCCATGCGTATGCCACGGCGTTCCCTTGAAACCAACCCGGCAGTCTTTATCTCGTTCGGCATTCTAAAAAATCAACCGCACGTCATCGGTTAATTCAACAGCCAGCTCGTCGGGCGAGGACATGCCGCTGTTCTGGCCGGCTTCCCGCGCTTTGTCGAGTTCGATGGCGCGGACCATTGGACCTTCGCAGGCAATCAACGGCCCGTCCTGGCCGTCACGCTGCTTCCTCAAAAGTTACCCTACGGGGGCCGCTCCGGCCTCGGCGGGCGGGCTCGAGTCCCAGTTCTACCTGCGACTCCGTAGCATGCGGATAGGCCGCACAGTGTTCGTGACCAGGCGCGCCCACGCGGCTTGGCCCCAGCCTATTTCGGAGGCGCTACCTCGAGCTGATTGATGACATGATCCTTTCCCGCGATCTCTGTCGCCTTCATTTCGATGGCTTTCTTTTCGCCTTCGTCACGGACCGGCCCCTTCAACGTGACCGTTCCGCCGCTCGCGATGATCTTGACATTGTGTCCATACGTTGAAATAGCCTTGTCATCCATAACGCTGCGCCGAATGCGCTTGGCCATATCAAGATCGCCCGCGTTGTTCTTCTGTTGATCAGCTGTTGGCTCACCGGTGGCACGATCTCGCTTGTTCTTTCCGGTGTTGTCAGCGTCAGAGTGTGCAGCGGCGGCGGCTGTAGAAGTAGACTGAGCGCTCACGCCATGTGCGCTCATGGCGACAGCGACGACTGTCATGTAAGTAATGAAATGCTTGTTCATAGGTATCTCCTGAGTATGCGGCAGGCGCGGCACTGCGCCCAGCGCAGTGCCGTGCACGCGACGGCTAAGCCCGATAGTCGACTTGTGAGGGTGTGTTCGTAGACGGCCGGGCACCAGCACTTTCGCCGGCAGAGGCAACGTCTTCGGCCCCGGTGGATTCCAACACCCGTTTGGCGCGGGTCACCGTCTCCGATGTCTCACAGTGCACGGAGAGCAAGACGCCACCGTTCTTGACTCGGCCCTCGTACCGCTTGGCTTCGTACTCCGGAATGCCCATTCCGATGAGTGCACCAACCAGTCCCCCCACTGCTCCTCCGACCCCGAGCCCAGCCAAGCCGGCCATGATGGGCCCCGCCGCAATGAACGGCCCCAGACCCGGGATCGCCAGCGCACCTATCCCGGCCAGCACGCCCAGTGTTCCACCAATCGCTCCTCCGGTGGTCACGCCTACGGCTGTTCCCTCCGGCGCCTTGGTGTCCTTTTCGTGTGCGAAATCTCTTGTCGATTCGTTATCGGGCATGAGCACTGAGATATCCGTACTGGGAAATCCCGCATCGATCAGCTCATCGACGGCCCGTTCCGCTTGGACAGGGGTAGAATAAATGCCGAAAACGGCGGTATGTTTGTCAGTCATGAAGCTCTCCTGATGTTGATAATTCGACGCCTCTATACACCGCGCAGGCAGGTCTAGCGCGGCAAGGGGCCCATGGCTGCTTCCCTTCGCGTTGGATGCGGGCTTGCGCATCGATCCCTCCGCTGTTGATCCGTACGCAGCGCTCGTCAACTCTGCTTTGTGTGCTGCGAGTTCCTCTCCAAGCGTCTGGAGATTGAGGTCGGTCTGCACCCGGCCTCGATCTGCGCGACCCGCTCCGTGACAGGTGGATGTGCCGCTGCCACTTCAGCCACCCGGGCATTCAGTGACAGACTCCCTCGGTTGATGGGTGCTCGGAGGGCAGCATTACGCACTCTGTAGCACGGCACCACTGTAGGACAGCGCGCTGAACCGGGGCTCAGAAGCGCCGAGAATGCATTGGGGACCCGAATGCCCGCCTACTGGCCCAACGCAGGACTGGACCTTCAGCCACGCCTGGATATCCAACTTCGTCGCCGCTGTGCGGCGCGATCCCGCCAAGGGCCGTGTAGGGTGGCGATCGCGTCATCGTTGCTATTGAGGGTGCCAATGAAAAGCGTAAATAAGACGTCGACTCATGCAAGTGCCCGGTCAGCACTTACGCCCGGTCACTGACCTTCGATGCGATCCAGCACGCGTTCGGGTGCAACATCCTGCTTCAGATCCGAGAGCTCCGCTGCCTCCGGCTGCTCCACGCCGGCTTGCTTGGCCAAAGCGCTCACCATTGTGACGAGCCGCGTAACTTCGTGCTCTGCCAGTAGACTGATGTGCAGATCGAGCTCCGCACGCTTTTCTGCGTTCGCGGACATCCGATTCTGCGTAATAAGCACAAAGGTCGAAAGGAAGATTGCCTCCACGGACGCGAACATGGCTAGCTTGACCAGCGATGGATCGACACGCGGTAATAGCGGTACCCAACCCACACTCGCGAGAATCCAGCCACTGAACAATATGAGGTGCAGGTACACAAAGAGCATGCTGCCCGCGAAGCGCGTCACGACCTCGGCAATCTTCTCCTGAAGACCGCGCTTGCGCTCTTCGGCCGCTCTGTGCGCCAGTAATGCATTGATGTTGCGCTCGATGACGGCGCTCATACCAGGACTGTGTGCATGAAGGGGTGGCTCGGCCATGACAGTGACTCGCCAGATCGTGACTCCGGCGCAGTCGCAAGAATCGAGCGAGCCCGGTGCGAGTTGGTTGCCTGGACCCGTTCTCGGGGGGCACCGGAATCGAATTCACGTACTGCCCAGCCCCCTTCAACAGGAGCGCTCAACTACTCGCGAGCGCTAACAACCAGCAGTCCCGAGCACGCCGCGCGACCCGCTGCCAGGACTTGGGCTCACATGACGACCCATTCAACGAGGTGCGGCTCCCCACTATGTCTTGCGGCGCTCGATTTCGCGACGGCTTGAACCGTGACTACTCGGGGACGTCTGGAGAGTTTCGGCTTCGTTTCGTGAACTCCGTAGGGCTGGTCTTTTGTCGGCCATGGTGATTGAGTTTTATCGCTCGTTTGCTTATGTCGCGCTAACTTGTCGACCGGGTGCAAACCCCGACGCGATCCGCTTGCCCTTCTAAGGGAACAGCCGGCATCTTTCCCGGGTAGTCTAATGCACGAGCGCTCGACTGACTGCTTGCAGGGAAGCGACTCGTACGGGCCGATGACCGCTCCTGGCCGACAGCGGCAGTTCGGCCAACGGGCGCTGTCGACCCCTTAGAGACAATTCGTCATCTACAAAGCAGTCATTCTAGACTGTGAGAGCGGACACTGCGCGAGCTGCCGGTATGCGCTCAGACACTACTGTTGCCATCCATACCGGGTGTCTTGAGAAGCGAGACGCCCGCCAGTCCCGTGCCCAGCACGAGGCAAAGCCATCCGAACGCATCCCCGATGCGATCGTAGAGTGTTGTGCCTCCTAGAGCTTCGACTCGCAGATCGCCGATGAGCGTCGTGAATTCCCCGTTGGTACGGGTCTCCGCGACGATCTGACCGTAGCGATCGTTTAAGGTTAACAGGCCGTGGATCGAGCTTCTTGCCATCGGCACACCGTTCTCCACGCTTCTCAGCACCGCGTCACGAGCATGGAACCAAGCGTCGGCCGCAGTCGTGGGATTCGACCAGTCGCCATGCATGCCGATCTCCGAGGCGGGCACTGCGAGCAGTCTGGGCCTCGTCACTGCCTGGTCGCGGCGGATCATGCGCTGAAAATTCATATCGAAGCAGATCTCGAGTCCGATGCCGCCGGGTAGCACACGCGGTCCCGAGCCGGGCGTGAAGACGGAAGATTCGAGCCCGGGAACCAGCCGCCGCTTCTCGTAAATGATTGGCGTTCGATTCCGAGGCGCGAATGCCCACGCAACATTACGCCGCGCACCATCGATGTACATGTTGAATCCCCCGACGATAGTAGCGCCAGTCGCATCCGCCGCAGCGGCGAGCCTCGCCTCGGCCTGATCGCGCCACTCGCCTGAGATCATCGAGATGTTCTCGGGCAGCACAACGAGTTGCACGTGCTGACCCCGCAGCCTGTCAATTTGCGCTGTGTAGGCATCTATGACCCGGAGCGCCGCTTGCTCGAGGTTTTCCGCGGGTTGATCGAAGGCTATCCAGTAGCCATACGTGTTGTTGTCGACGAGCGCGACTCGCAGCGTATCCGTCGACGAATGTGAAACTCGCCAGTAGCCGTACACTGCGTTGGCAGCGAAGAGCCCGGCTGCGAGCAGCACGGGCGCGGGATTGCGCGTGCGCAGGCTAAGGGCGATTGCGGCGGCAACCGCGCCGAGTAGAAAGGTGATACCGAGGAAGCCTACCAGCGCCGCGCTTTGGACTAATACCGGTGCGGCGACCTCGGCACCCGCGGGCGACAGTATTGATCCCGCTCCGGGATCGAACGATAGAAGCAGATCGAAACCCGTCCATAGTGTGGCGAACGCGAGCATCGCCGGGACTGCTCCAAGTGCGCGCAAGACGCGCCGCGCGCCCAGGGCGGCCAGCGCGAACAGAAGCGATGGAACGAGGATGTTGAACGCGAGGAGTGGACCCGGAATGACATTGACATACGCTCGCAGGAAACTTGTCAAACCGAGCGCAAAGGCAACCCACGCGGCCAGGAATGCCCTCCACGGTTTTGTCACCGCGAAAACCAGCCATAGAACCGGAACGGGTGTGAGCCAGGCGAGCCACCATGCATGGCCCAGCCCAAAAGAGAAGTAACAGCCGGCGGCTGTCAAAATCACGCAAGCGATCGCATACATGGCCATGTCCTGATAACAGCTATGTTCGTAAGTGGCTTCAGAGAGCTTTCATAACGAGGCGGGACCGTGGCGGCGCTACCCGTCGAGCCCGTGTGCGCCGCGGGCTTTCAATCCACGGAATAGCCTTCGCATCGATCGGTGTACCAACTCCTTGAAGTCCTCAGGGGGGAGGCTGAAGCGACCTGCTCGGTAGAGTGCGATGTAGCCGTGCGCGTGCGCCCAGATCTCCAGGGTGACTTCCCATATGTCGTCTTTCTCTAAGGCACCCTCTTCCATCCACTTGGTCACGGCGTCCGCAAGAGGATTCAGCGTCGGCGAGCGGCGCGCACGGAAGTCCTCGGGATAACGCCTCGCATCCTCCCGAGGCTTTGAGAACACATAGTCGAAAATCTGGGGTCGGCTGAGCGCGTACTCGAGGTAGGCGTCCAATGC
>Ga0070665_100007077_pt1 | contig 11397 bp, 11 predicted proteins | sample KBSS13metaG_FD_65862 | JGI IMG/M metagenome (GOLD analysis project Ga0070665, IMG submission 65862) | Switchgrass rhizosphere microbial communities from Kellogg Biological Station, Michigan, USA - KBS S1-3 metaG | ecosystem: Host-associated > Plants > Roots > Rhizosphere > Soil ...
GCCGCGCCCTGGGCGCCGCCGCCGACGTAGAGGACCGGGCGCCGGCTGGCCTCGATCGCGGCGACGATCGCCGCCGCCGCCTCGGCGGGCGGCACCAGCGGTGCGGAGGGCTCCGCGGTGGCGACGCTCGCGGTCACCGCCGCCTCCTGCACGTCGCGCGGGACGTCGACCAGGACCGGGCCGGGCCGCCCCGCCTGGGCGAGGGCGATCGCCTCGCGCAGGCTCGGGATCAGCCGCGCCGGGTCGGTGACGAGCCAGGACCCCTTGACCAGCGGCCGGGTGACGTTGACGATGTCGCACTCCTGGAAGGCGCTGGTCCCGATCAGGGCGCTGCTGACCTGCCCGGTGACGCAGAGCAGCGGGGTCGAGTCCATCGCCGCGTTGGCGATCGGGGTGACGAGGTTCGTCGCGCCCGGGCCCGAGGTCGCGATCGCGACCCCCAGCCTGCCGGTCGAGCGCGCGTAGCCCTCGGCCATGTGCCCGGCGCCCTGCTCGTGGCGGACGAGGACGTGGCGGATCCCGCTGCCGCGGGCGAAGGCGTCATACAGCGGCAGAATCGCGCCGCCCGGCATCCCGAAGCAAACCTCCACCCCGGCTTGTTCGAGCACGCGCAGGATCGCCTCGGCGCCGGTCAGCGCCGGCTCGGGGTTCGAAGCTGCCTGCGACCTCGGTTCTGAGCTCGTGGTCGTCGCCATCACATCACTCTTTTCTGGATCAGCCCCGCCGTGCGGGCAGGGGCACGGGTACCGATTGCGATGAGGCGTCTGCCGACGCTGGCGACCGATCCCCCTAGCGGGGGATCCGCGAGATGGCACCGATGACCTCGATCCGGGGCGCGGCGGTGAGCAGCTCGGAGAGGTGGGCCATCGAACCAGCGTAGGCGCCGCCCTGAAGGCGCGCAAGCCGCACCCGGTCGGGTTGTCGCAGCGCGCCGCTCGACATCTGTCGCCCTCACCCGCGCCCGCTGTCGGTCGATTCCTGATCCATCCACCGTGAATTCTTGGATCCAGTATTTTTACATCCAGGATCCACTGTACGGGATGCCGATCTTGCCCGCGGCCGAAAATCAGACGTGAATCGCTGTTAGGGTCTGCAAATGGCGAAGCTTCCGGGCACCAACCGCTCGCGTCTGGTCGACGAGATCCTCGAGTACATCCGCGAGCAGATCTACTCCGGCGAGTTCCCCCCGGGGATGCAGCTGCGCCAGGAGCGGCTCTCCGAGGAACTCGACATCAGCCGCACGCCGCTGCGCGAGGCGCTGCGGGTGCTGCAGAGCGAGGGCCTGCTGCTGATGAAACGCGGCAACCGGGTCGAGGTGATCAGCGCCGACGTCGACCGCTTCGTCGACGCCCTGGTCCTGCGCGAAGTGGTCGACGGGGCCGCCGCGCGGCTCACCGCCGAACACCACAGCGCCCGCCTCGCGACTAGCCTGCAGCGGGCGATCAAAGCGCAGCGCGACGCCCTGGAGCCGTGGGATCGTCCCGCCTTCTCCAGCGCCGACGCCGACTTTCACAAAGCGATCTTCGAGGCCACCCAGAACCCGTACGTGATGGGGCAGGTCTCGCTGGTCCGGCTCTCGGTCCAGGTCTTCCAGCGCGGCACCTCGTTCGGGCAGGAGCGGGCCCGCGGCACGATCGAGGACCACGAAAAGATCGCCGAGAAGATCCTCGCCGGCGAACCGCTGGAGGCCGAGGAGGTCTCCCGCGCCCACATCCGCCGCGTGATCGACGACCTGCGCTCGCAGGCCTCGCCTCAGTCCTAAGCGCTCCGGCCCGCCCCAGCCGGTCCCCGCCCGAGTCGCGGCGCGATCCGCGGCGCGCGACGCTGCCCCATTTCTCGAATTAATTTCGCAAGGGTCCTGGATTCTGGATTCAGAATCACTTAAGTTACCCGCGACGAACCGAAACGAGGAAGAGGTGGAGATGCGAGTCGCTGTTCATGAGGGCGCGGGCGGGACCCGGGAGACGATCGTGGAAACGGCCGACGGCTCGGCCTCCCTCGGCCAGGTCCCGGTCGAAACCCTGATCGCCGAAGGCGAGGCCGGGCTCGAGCGCCTGCGCGCCGCCGCTGCCGATGCCGCTGCGGACAGCGACCGGGGCCGCGTCCTCGCCCCGCTGCTGCACCCCGGCAAGCAGATCTTCGTCGGCGTCAACTACGAGGACCACGTCGCCGAGCTGCCGCCGCCCTGGAAGATGACCGAGGACCCGTTCATCTTCAGCAAGCTGAGCACGGCGATCGTCGGCCCCGGCGAGGCGATCTTCCTGCCGGAGGAAGACAGCAGCGTCGACTACGAGGTCGAGATGATCGCGGTGATCGGCAAACGGACCTCGAAAGTCGCCGCCGAGGACGCGCTCGACCACGTCTTCGGCTGGACGATCGCCAACGACGTCACCGAGCGGGCGATCCAGGCCACCGACAACCAGCTGACGCTGGGCAAGGGCGTCGACACCTTCTGCCCCCTGGGACCGGTGATCGTCCTTCGCGACGAGATCCCCAACCCCGACAACCTCGACATCTGGACCAAGGTCAACGACGAAGTCCGCCAGAGCTCCAACACCTCGAAGCTGATCTTCAGCGTCGAGGAAATCATCGAGCGGGTCAGCCACCTGATCACCCTCGAACCGGGCGACACCGTCTCCACCGGCACCCCCGGCGGCTGCGGCGCCTACAAGACCCCGCCCCAGTACCTGCGACCGGGCGACGTGGTCACGGTCGGCGTGCAGGGGATCGGCGAGTTGACCAACCCGGTGCAGGCCGGCTGGTAGCCGGCCTCAGGCCGGTTCCGGCGCCGTGACCCGGCGGCGCAGGCGCGCTTCGGCCAGCGCCAGCGCCAGCTCCAGCGGCGTCCGCCGCTGCTCCGCGGCCTCGCGCAGCAGCTCCCGGGTCCGCTCGCCGGCCGCCTCGATCCGCGCCCGCACCTCGGCGTCACCGAACCCGAGCGGCTCGGCCCCGACGTGGATGATGCCGCCGCAGTTGGCGACGAAGTCGGGGACGTAGAGGATCCCCGCCTGCGCGAGGACCGCGGCCAGGGACTGGTCGGCGAGTTGGTTGTTCGCGGCGCCGGCGATGACCCGGCAGCGCATCCCTTTGATCACCGGCTCGGTCACCGCGCCGCCGAGCGCGCAGGGGGCGAAGACGTCGAGCTCGCGCTCGGCGAAGCGCTCGCGCGAGACCGCCGCGGCGCCCCACTCGGCGGCGACCCGCTCGGCCCGCTCGGCGTCGAGGTCGCAGACCTCGACCACCGCACCCGCCTCGCGCAGCAGCCGCACCAGCGCCGCGCCGACGTGGCCGACGCCTTCGACCCCGACCCGGACCCCCTCGAGGTCGGCGCGGCCGAGGCCGACGTCGACCGCGCTGACGATCGCCGCGAAGACGGTTTCGGCGGTCGCCGGCGAGGGGTCGCCGCGGCCGCCGCTGCTCGGCGGGCGCCCCGCCACGTACGGGGTCTGGGTGGCGATCGCCTCCATGTCGCCGGGGTTGGTGCCGACGTCCTCGGCGGTTACGTAGGCGCCGCCGAGCCGCCCGATCCGAACCCCGACGGCGCGCATCCGCGCCTCGCGCAGCTCCCCGGTCCACTCGCCGTCGTCGATCAGGACCGCCTTGCCACCACCGAGATCGAGCCCGGCGGCCGAGTTCTTCAACGACATCGCCCGCGAGAGCCGCAGGGCGTCGACCGCCGCCACCGAGATCCCCTCGTAGCGACTGAGACGCAGACCGCCCATCGCCGGGCCGAGGGCGGTCGAGTGGATCGCGACACAACCCCGCATCCCGCTCTCGGGGTCTTCGAACAGCGTCAGCGACTCGTGTTCGAACTCGCGCGAGAGCAGATCCATCGCCGCAGCCTAGGACCACGGCCGCCGCGGCGCGGCACGATCGTGTCGCGTCTCGCCGCGGCGCGCGGCTACAACTGTCCTGCGGCCAGCCCGAATCAGGTGTCGAGCAGCTCCGGCACGAACAGCTCGTCGACGCTGAAGCGGCGCTTCAGCACGCCCTGCTCGTGGGAGTAGCGCAGGAAGGTGTCGATGTTCTCGCGGTTCGCGGCGATCCCGTTGGCCCAGGCGTCGGTGCCGAGGATCTCCCGGTTCTCCTCGTAGAGCTTGCTGACCCAGGGGATCATGTTCGCCGAGTGGTCCTCCATGCGGCCGATCTCGAGCGCCTCTTCGGCGACCGCCTTGGAGGCGTTGAAGCCGTCGTAGAGCTTGCGCGCCAGGCCCGGGTTCTGGTCGAGCAGCTCGCGCTTGACAACCACCGTGTGCATGATCGGGAACAGCTTGGTGCGCTGGAAGTACTCGCGCTCGACCGACGGGTAGTCGGGGAACAGGTGGCCGACGTTCGGCGAGCCCTGGAGCACGCACTGCGGCACGATCGCCGAGATCAGCGCGTCGATCTCGCCGCTGTCGAGCATCGCCCCGAGCATCCCGCCCTCCGGGGTCACCTCGACCTCGACGTCGTCGGGATGGGTGAAGGGGATGAAGTCGAACGGCGGCATGTACCAGTCGGTGCCGCCGACCACCCAGCTCGCCTGGTCGGGGGTGAAGCCGTAGTCGTCGGCGAGGATGCCCTTCGGCCAGATGCCGGCGTCGTGGCCGTAGGTGGCGAACTCGCCGATCCGTTTGCCGGCCAGGTCCGTGGGCTCCTTGATGCCGCTGTTGGTGTTGACGTAGATCGCCGAGTGGCGGAAGTGGCGGTTGGGGAAGACCGGGATCGCGACGAACGGCGGATCGTCCTGTTCGAGCGTCCGCGTGTAGAAGGTCAGCCCCAGCTCCGAGACGTCGTAGGCCTGGTGGCGGACCATTTTCTCGAAGGTGATGGAGATGATCGGGGCGCTGTCGAACTCCGTGCTGACGCCGTCGATCTCCACGCTGCCGTCGATCAGGGGGCGAATGTGGTCGTACTTCTCCCAGTACCCCACCTTCAGGTCGAGCTCGCTCATGCTGGTTCCTTCCTTCTAGTCATTGGTTGGCAGATACGTCTCCCCAGATGACGAGCACCGAGCGCGAAACGGGGCCCGCGGAGGCGGGCCCCGTTGCGCGTGACGGGTCGGACGCTCAGCCGCCAGCGCCCCAGAGTTTCGCGAAGCGTTCCGCGAAATCGGGGTAGCCGGACCAGCCGAACTCCGGGTTGAACGTGATGTCCTCTTTGGTCAGGAACTGGTAGACGCCGCGGCCCTCGGCCTCGGGGCCGGTCAGCTCCTGGCCGATCATTTCCCGCGTGGCCTGATCGAGCTGGGTCCAGACCCCGATCGCCACGTCGAACGCAAGCGCCGCCGTCTCTTTCCCTTCTTTGAGGTACTGGAGGTTGGTCGGCTGCGGCGCGAAACCGAGGGTTTCGACCTCGATGCCGGCCGTTTTCAGGGCATCCGGGAGACCGAACTGGATCTCGTCGGAGGCGAACACCGCGACGTCGGTGTCGGGGTGGGACTGCAGGTCGGAGACGACCGTGTTCGGGGCCGTGTTGCCGAGGGTTTTCGAGGCGATGTCGACGACGTGGACGTCGCAGTCGGCACAGAGTTCCTCGAACACTTCGGCGAATTCGCTGGCGACGGTGTCGACCACCGGGACCTCCGGGATCGAGTAGACGGCAACGTTCGCTTCCGGGTTCATCTCGCCAATCACGTAGTTGGCCATCAGCTCGCCGTAGCCTTCGGAGCTGCTCTGGACCGGGTCGAGGCCGTATTTCTCGCCTTCGTTGACGCCAGCCGCGGCGACCGGGATTTCCATGTCCTGGAGCGTTTTCAGCTCGTTGGTCCAGAGCTGGATCGGGATCGAGCCGACCATCACCGCTTCCGGATCTTTGGCGATCACGCTGTCGAAAGCCGTGGTCACGGTGTTGGCCGAGAGACCGCCGGTGAAGCGCTGGACGTTGACGCCCATCATGTCGATCGCCGGGCCCAGCAGCTGCCACTGCAGCGCGTCGAACGGGGTGCCGGTGCCGACCCATGCCAGCTCCGCGCCTTTCGGCGATTCTTTGAGTTTCTCGGTAACGGGAAACGGGCTGGGTTTGTGGATGTACGGCGCGACGAACGCGGCGGCTTCTTTGGCGGCGTCGCCGCCCCCGCCTTCGGTCGTTTCGGTGGTCGTGGACCCGCTGCTGGAAGTCGAATCGTCGTCGCTGTCACCGCACGCGGCGATGGTCAGCGAAAGCGCGACGATTGCGACCAGCAAGAGACCGGCCTTTTTAAGGCTCATTGAGACAATTCCCTCCTCCGTGTGGATACCGTATCCAGGACCCTACTAGTGATACGACGCCTGTCAAGCGCGACAATGGGCTCCGTTCGATCAAGCGCGACCGGCTAGCGACGACTCCCAGGACTCGCTTCCGATCGCCGCGTTGACGGCCGGCATCACCTCTTCCGCCATCAGCTCCATCGAGCGCCGGCTCAGCTCCGGGTCGGTCCAGTCCTTGCCGGCGTAGACGAGCGTCCCGAACGGTCCCGCCTCCTCGCGCAGCGCGAGGATCTGCTCCGCGACCTGCTCGGGAGTACCGGCGATCACGCAGTTGTCGAGCGCGTAGTCGAGCGTCACCTGCTCGTCGGGGACCGCGAGGTCCGCCTTGAACATGTCGAGTTTCTTCCCTTTTTCGAATTTCATCAGGAAGTCGTTGAAGTGGAAGCGGTAGGGGCTGTCCGGGGACGTCTTCCCGTACTCCCGCGCGGTCTTCTCGTCCTCGGCGACGAAGATCGAGCGGACCACCCGCCAGTTCTCGCGCTCGGCCTCGGGGTCACGGCCCGCTTCGGTGGCGCCGGCCGCGTAGTTGGCCCAGAGCTCGGGCAGCCGGCTGGCCGGCAGCGTGTCCGAGGCGAGGATCGCCCAGCCGCGGCGGCCGTACTCGGCCAGGCTCTTGGAGGCCGGGTCGCCGGCGGCGGTGAAGATCGGGGGGTGCGGCCGCTGGTAGGGCTTCGAAGCCTCGCCGAGGCCGAGCTCGGGCCAGCTGGTTTTGGCGGTCGAGATGTTCCAGTACTCGCCCTTGAGGTCATAGGGCGGCTCCGTTTCCCAGAGCGCCAGGACGTGCTCGATCGCCTCCATGAACATCGCCTTGCGGTCCTCGCCGAGGATCTCCAGCGCCTCCGCGTCGGAGAAGGTGATGCCGGCGCCGATCCCGAACAGGAAGCGGCCCTTCAGCATGTTGTCGACCATCGCCGCGTTGGAGGCGATCACCAGCGGGTGGCTGAAGGCGAGGTTGTGGACGCCGGTCCCGAGCTTGATGTTCTCGGTCAGCCCGGCGAGCGAGGCGACGAACAGCAGCCCGTTGGCCACGTTCTCGTGGAGGTTCGTCATGTGCTCGCCGATGAACGCCTCCGAGTAACCCAGGCGGTCGGCGAGGACGAAGGTGTCGCGGTCCTCTTCGAGCGTCTCGGCGTAGTCCCGCCCGGGGGTGTGAATCGGCTGCGTAAAGAATCCAAGCTGCACTTTCAGTTCCTCTCTATGGCCAGCAAAGTTCGCCGTCGGCAAGCCAGACGGCTTCCAAACTCAGGGGTTCCGGGCTGTCGTCGACCCGCAGGGCGTGCCCGAGGCGCTCCTGCTTGGCGCGCAGGTAGGCGATGTTCTGGGGCCGCGGCCGGGTGAGGAGCGGGACGCGGTCGACGACCTCGATCCCGCGGCGCTCGAGCCCGATCGACTTGTCCGGGTTGTTGGCGAGCAGCCGCACGCGGCCGACTCCCAGATGGGTGAGGATCTCGGCGGCGACGCCGTACTCGCGGCTGTCGACCGGCAGGCCAAGCAGCAGGTTCGCCTCGACCGTGTCGGCGCCCTCGTCCTGGAGCGCGTAGGCCGCCAGCTTCTGGCCGAGCCCGATCCCGCGGCCCTCGTGGCCGCGCAGGTAGACGACGACGCCGCTGCCGGCGGCGCCGATCGTCTCCATCGCCAGCTCCAGCTGATCGCCGCAGTCGCAGCGCAGCGAGCCCAGCGCGTCACCGGTCAGGCACTCGGAGTGGACCCGGACCAGGGCCGGCTCGGCGCCGGCCGGGGAGCCGAGGACGAGCGCCACGTGCTCGGTCCCGTCGGCGGGCGAGCGGAAGACGTGGGCGGCGAACTCGCCGTAGCGGGTCGGGAACCTGGCCCTGGAGATCTGCTCGACCCCCCGCTGCCGCGGCCGCGGCTCGCTCGCCGCCCGGAAGCCGGCCAGCTCCTCGATCGAGACCAGCGGCAGGTCGCGCGCGGCGGCGAAGGCCCGCACTTCGGGGCCGCGCATCATCGTCCCGTCGTCGTTGGTCAGCTCGCAGAGGACGCCGCCCGGACCGCGGCCGGCGAGCCGGGCGAGGTCGAGGGCCGCCTCGGTGTGGCCGGGGCGCTCGAGGACCCCGCCGGGGCGGGCGCGAAGCGGGAAGACGTGGCCCGGCCGGCGCAGCTCCTCGGGGCGCGCGGCGGGGTCGGCGAGGACGGCGATCGTGCGGGCGCGGTCGGCGGCGGCGACGCCGGTGCCGGCGTCGGCGGCGTCGACCGAGACCGTGAAGGCGGTGCCGTTGGGGTCGGTGTTCTCGGCGACCATCGCCGGCAGCGCCAGCTCCCGCAGCCGCGCCGCCGGGAGCGCCACGCAGACGATGCCGCTGCCGTGGCGGATCATCGTCGCCAGCTCGTCCGGGCCGGCGGCGTCGGCGGCGACGATCAGGTCCGCCTCGTCCTCGCGATCGGGGCTGTCGGTAACGACGACCATGCCGCCCGCGGCAATCGCGGCCAGCGCCTGCCGAACCCTGGGATGCCCCTCGCTCTCGCTCATCGACGACCCTCCTCCGCTGTTGCCCGACCGCAAACGGAGGGGCGGACCCAATTCACCGTTATTGTATCAAATTGCGTTCGCTATATCTAAATGGTATGCGCTTGATATCTTGCCGAGAGTGATCCTCCGCCTCGACCTCGCCACCGCCCCCCCGGCTGTCTCGCTCGAGCAGCCCGAGGAGCTGAGCTCGTTCAAGGCCGAGGTCGTGCTCGGCTCCCACACCTGGGTCTCCCCCGCGGCGCTCGAGTCCCTGGGCCCCGACGACGCCGAATGGCGGCAGCGCCTGGCGGCGACGATCGCCTACGCCCGCGAGCACGGCTGGACCGACGAGCAGGGCAACGTCCGCGCCCACGTCGAGCTGGTCGACGAGCGCGCGGACACCGCGGTGGAGTGACCCGCGCTCAGGCGCGGATCCTCGCCACCAGCTGCTCCCAGTTGCCCGCGGCGAACTTCTCGCGCGCCGCCGCCTCGGCCGGCAGGCCGTCGAAGAAGCGCTCGACCTCGCCCGGTTTGCGCGGGACGAACGGGTAGTCGAGCCCGAAGAGGAGGCGATCGGGGCCGAGCACCTCGGTCGCCAGCGGCAGGTAGGTGTGGGTCAGGGTGCCGCTAGGGACGATGTAGACGTGCTCGCGGAAGTACTCGGCGATCGGCCGCTGCCCGTCGGGGCCCAGTTTCGAGAGGACTTCGATCTCGTCGAGGTAGAAGGTCACGAGGTCGCCCCAGTGGCCGAGGATGATCCGCAGATCCGGGTGGCGGTCGAGGACGCCGGCGAGGACGAGCCGCAGGAACTGCACCCCGGCCTCGTAGTGCCAGCCGAGCCCGGCGCTGGCCAGGCCGAGGCCGAATTTGCCCGGCAGGCCCTCGTAAAGCGCCTCCCGAACCACCCGCTGGGGCATCTGCGGGTGCAGGAAGAGGGGCGCGCGGAGCTCCGCCGCGGCGGCGAAGATCGGCTCGTAGTCGGGGTGGTCGAGGTTCTGCTCGCGGGTCCGCCCGAAGGTCATCCCACCCTGCAGCCCGAGCTCACCGACCGCCCGGCGCAGCTCGGCCGCGGCCGCCTCGGGATCGGGAGTGGCCAGGGTCGCGAAGCCCTGGAAGCGCTCGGGATTGGCGGCCACCAGGCCGCCGAGCAGGTCGTTGGAGCGCGCGGCCAGATCGACCGCGGCCGCGGCCTCCAGCGGTTGCGCCCCGGGGGTGGTGACCGAGAGCACCTGGACGTCGACGCCCATCTGGTCCATCCACTCGAGGCGGCGCTCGCCGAGCTCCAGCAGCGGCCCGCCGGCGGGGCCTTTGTAGATCCCGACCGCGGGGTCGAAGTGCTCGGGCGGGAGTCCCTCCCAGGCCTCGATCAGCTCGGGCGTCGCGAAGTGCTCCTCGACGGTGATGACCTTCATCGCTTCCTCCGTTTCAGTGGCGGGTGTGGCCGCCGTCGACAGGGATCGCCTGGCCGGTGACCCAGCGCGCGTCGTCGCTGACGAGGAAGGAGACGACCCCCTCGAGGTCGGCCGGCAGGCCGGGACGCTTGATCGCCTGGGCGGCGATCACGTGCTCGACGATCGGCGAGCCGTCGAAGAACGCCGCGGTGCGGGCGACCTTGGTCAGGCCGGGCAGGATGCAGTTGGCGGTGACCCCGTCGGCGCCGAGCTCGTTGGCGAGGCCGCGGGTGAGCCCGATCACGCCGGCTTTGCTCGCCATGTAGTGGACGAAGCCGGGCGCGCCGAGGTCGACCGAGTTGGAGGAGATGTTCACGATCCGCCCCCAGCCGCGCTCGCGCATCGCTGGGGTGAACGCCTTGCAGGTAAGGAACATCGCGTCGAGGTTGACCGCGAAGACCTTGCGCCAGAGCTCGAAGTCGATCTCCTCCCAGGGGGCGACCGGGGTGATGCCGGCGTTGTTGACGAGGATGTCGGGCGGGCCGAAGCGCTCGACCGCGGCGGCGCGAAGCCGCTCGACCGCATCGGCGTCGGTGATGTCGCAGGCGACCACGAGCGACTCGCCCCCGGCCGCCTCGATCGCCGCGCCGGTCTCGGCCCCGTCGCCGACGTCGGCGACGACGACCTTGGCGCCGTCGCGGGCAAGGCGCTCCGCGTAGGCGCGGCCGAGGCCGCCGGCGGCGCCGGTCACCACCGCCACCCGTCCCTCATGCGCTCCCGGAAATCCAGTCACTCGTCCTCCTCCGTTCGTTCTCTGAAGTTCTCAGCGCTCGCTGTCGAGCGCGGCCATCTGGGCCTCGGGGTAGCGGCTCCCGACCACGGCCTCGGCCGGCACCGCCCGTTCGATCCGCTCGAGATCACCGGCGCTGAGCTCCAGCTCCAGGGCGCCGAGGCTCTCGGCCAGCTGCTCGCGGCGGCGGGCGCCGATCAGCGGCACGATGTCCTCGCCGCGCGCCGCCACCCAGGCGATCGCCAGCTGCGCCGTCGGCGCGCCGAGCTCGGCCGCGAGCTCGCCCAGGGCCGCGACCAGCTCGAGGTTGCGCTCGACCGCCCCCGGCTGGAAGCGCGGGCCGAAACCGCGGAAGTCGCCGGGCTCGCGGCCGCGCTCGGGGGTCCAGTGGCCGCTCAGCAGCCCACGCGAAAGCACCCCGTAGGCGGTCATCCCGATCCCCAGCTCGCGCAGGGTCGGCAGGATCTCCGCCTCGACCCCGCGCGAGACCAGCGAGTATTCGATCTGCAGGTCGCTGATCGG
>Ga0070665_100007078_pt1 | contig 11396 bp, 6 predicted proteins | sample KBSS13metaG_FD_65862 | JGI IMG/M metagenome (GOLD analysis project Ga0070665, IMG submission 65862) | Switchgrass rhizosphere microbial communities from Kellogg Biological Station, Michigan, USA - KBS S1-3 metaG | ecosystem: Host-associated > Plants > Roots > Rhizosphere > Soil ...
CGAACAGATCATGCGCAAATTAAGGAGAGAGAGCGGGGTGACGATTCGAAGAAGCGTCATCCCGGTCTAGCGCATCGACCTGGCCAATGCGGCGAAACGGCGCTCAACATTTTCCTGTCGCGCCGGCTGCATCGCGATGGGCTTGTCCTTTGGCTCGTTGAGCCAGCCGGTGAGCCGCGACATCAGGCCGGCCTGTTCGGAGCCGGTGTGCTCCTGCACGAAGGGGTCGGTGTAGCAGCGCGCGCCCGCGGCCTGGGCAATCCGCGCCACGGCGTCGGTCATGGCGGGCGCGCCCGCGGTATAGACCACGTCGTCCGGCGACAGTTCCGGCAAATGATCGGTCGGCCGGCCGCCCTGAATGGCGTGCGACATCTGCTGCGGCTCGGACACCATCGGGATCAGCGTGACGTTGGGGAACAGCGCCAGCCGGCACAGCGCCGCATGCATATAAAGCGAGCGGATGCTGCGGGCCTGCACGATGAAGACGATTTCGCGCTGCGGCTGTTCCATGATCGCGGCAACCGCGACCGACCACATCGGTGCAAAGCCGGTGCCGCTGGCGACGAGCACGACACGCCCCGGATGGTCCTTCCTGAAAAAGGCTCGGCCGAACGGCCCCATCAGCTTGACGCGGTGTCCGGCGCGAATTTCCTGGCCGAGCGCCGACGAAACCAGCCCGTCCTGCACTTTCCGGATGTGAAAGTGCAGCAGGTGATCGTGCGGCGCACCTTCCATCGGAAAGGTCGGGCTGTAGGACCGTGGCGGCATGCCCTGGAACTGCAGCTTGCAATATTGGCCGGGAAGGTAGTCGAGCGGCTTTGGCAGTTCGATGTCGACACCCACCACGTCGGGCGCGAGCGGGATGACCTGCGCGACTTCCGCCGACAACGCTACCGGTTCGGGCGCCGCCTCGATCTCGATCTGCAGATCGGAGACGATCCGGGCCTGGCAGGCGTGGATCATGTCGTCGCCCCGGCTTTGGCCGCCGAACACCTGGCCGTCGACCAGGCGCACGCGGCAGGCGCCGCAAATTCCGGAGCGGCAGTCATGCGGGAGGTCGACGCCGCTCATCAACGCCCAGTCGAGCAGCAGTTCGCCGCGGTTCGCCAGGAACGGCTCGTCGTTGATCGTGACTTTGCAAATCTTGGACATTTATTCCACCTCGATACGAATGGGCCGTACGTGCCGCGTATGTCTGATCTGGCTGTGGTCGAAGGCGGCGACGCGCATGAAGACGCCGCTTCGGATGGGCACGTCAAACTTGCTTGTGGTTTCGAGCCGGCGTTTCACCTCGAGCGCCCAGAGGCCGGAGGCCCAGCGGGCGGCCGATCGAACGTCGGCGCGGTCGCCTGAAAATTCGCCGCCCAGGATCACGCCCGGGATCACCGTGCCGATCGGGATGCGGGCGTCGGCATCGGTCGAGTAGGCCACCGAATCCTGATCGGTCATGTACCAGCGCGCCCCGTCGCTTTCGCCATGATTGGGATCGAGATCGATATCTCCCATCGCGTCCGTGGTGGCGGCGAGGGTTTTGGGCAGACGCAGCGGGGCGATCAAACGGCTGCGGCGCGGACCGCCGGAAGTGTCGGCCTCGACCGTGAAATTGTCCCGATAGTTCGCCGTTCCCGGATCGGTCGCGAAGCCGCCCTTGTAGGGCACGACGTTGGCCACCTGCATCGGGGTCGGATCGGCCGGCGGTCCGAAATGGGCGTCGTCCATCCATCCGGCCGAACTGCTGGTCGCCTTCCATTGCCAGACGTCGGCATAGCCGGTTTCGGTGTAGTGCAATCCGCGGCCGCTCATCGTGGCCGGCGCATTGGCGACTGGCTGAGGTCCCGGATGAAACGTTCGCCCGCCGGCCAGCGTGACATCCATCGTCGTCAGCAGCACCGAAAACTTGTCTTCGTTGTATTGATGCTCGTCGCCGAGCTGAAAGCCGGAATGAAGCAGATGCCAGCCATCGGCTTCCTTGACCAGCGGCAGGTGTTTTAGCGAACGCGTCGAGTCCTGCCAGGTGAAGAGGAAATAGGCGTAGGTGCCGTCATGCACCGCGCGGATCTCGATCCGGGCTTCGCCCTTGCCGTCGAAATTGCCGCCTTCGCCGGTCAGCAGCGAGAACGGCTTGACGTTGCGCCAGGCCCGATCGGACGTGTCGCCGTCGAGCGTCGGTGCGTCGGCTGGATTGATGCGGCGGACCTGCACGCTGTCCACCGTCAGCCGATCGGTTGCGACCAGGAGCGAGGCGCCGGTGAACGCGGCGGCGACGGCGACCACGAATGCGTTGGCCTGCAGGGTCGGGTTTCGCGATCGCGCGGGGCCGGCGCGGGGCGCGGGCTCCTGCTCGCGCGGGCGCTCGTGGCGCGGCTGCAGCGAATGCGACGGGATCTCGGGTGCGGCGCCGAAATTCTCCGCCTCCGAGGCGCGCGCCGACTGCTCGGCCAGCATGCCCAGAAGTTCGACCGCATCGAGCTTTGGCGGCGGCGCGGGCAGCGGGGCAGGACGGAAGATGCGCAGCAGTTGCGCTGCCCCGCCGCTCTTGTACTGGGTCAGCACATGCAGCACGACGAAAGCGAGGATCACCCACGTCCCCACCCAGTGCAGCATCGCGACGTCGTAGCCGGAATAGAAACCGAAATAGAGCAGCCCGCCGCTGATCAGCAGCCCCGACATCGTGATGAAGAAGATCCAGTACATCAGGGCGATCACGGCGCTCAACCTCGTCTGCCCGGGGCGGAACAGCCCGCGTACCCGAACCTTGTCGACCTGGACACGGCGTCCGAGGCCGGAGCGGAGCATGTAGACGATGTAACCGATCGCGACCGAGACCAGGACGACCGCTGCCTGCATATGCGCGACCCACGCGCTGCCGCGCGGCAGAACGAGATCGAACCAGTTGAGCCAGGTACGGTCGGGCGATTCGGTAGCGATGCGCAGGCCGGTAACAAGCGCAACGGCGAAGGCCGCGACGAACGTCCAATGCAGAATAATGGTCCCATAATCCGTCTTACGCTGCCTCACGCAGATGCCCCGCTCATTCATGTGTCGGACAGCAACCGCGCCGATTCCTCCAACCGCCGATGTCGCCGCCGTACAGACAATCATCCCCAAAGCCGTCATCATCGGGGCAATCGTCCACGAATCGTTCCAAGGATATTTCCAAGGATCATTCCAAGGATCGTTCCTTGCGGGCCCAGGCCGGCTGATGCCTGTTCTCTGTGCCCGTTGCGTCAGCCGGATCGGCAAACGCGCTCTCGAATCGATGTATCGGCCTCCGGCATTCCCGTCGCATCGGGAGCGTCGGAGGCCGCGCCGCGCGCCGCTATGTCCACGTCTGGTGCAATTGCTGCGCCAGATCGGGCATGCCCGGATTGTCATGGTCGTCGATCGCGATGATGACGTCGGTTGCCGCAAGCATCACGGTCTCGGCGCCGACTGGCGGCGGCACGTCGAGCGCCGGGTCCGGCTCCGTCGCTATGACGGTGGCCGGCGGTTCGGCTGCCGGCGTTATCCCCAGGACTTCGGCAATCGTCGCGCCATTGGCGTTGTAGGTACCACCGGTGATCGGCGCGTTGCCGACGCCGACATCGGCGGCGTTGCCGTGCATCTGGGTCGCAGCCGCCGTCACCAGGGTGGCGTCGCCGGTCTGCAGTCCCTTGATGATCGCGGAAACTTCGGCACCGAGCGCGCCGGACGCCTGGAGCAGCGCGTCGCCGCCCTGCGCCGTGTCGAAATCGGTCACGAACTTCTCGAACGCCTTGAGGTCGTCGATCAACGCGGCGATCGCCTTGGTATCGCCGCTGCCGACGAGGTCGATGGCCTGCTGGCCCAGCGAATTGGACTGGGCGATGAAATTCGCCGTGAATACCGTCTGCACGTCGCTTTCGATCTGCGCCTGGGCTGGAACGGCGGCGCCCGGAATCGGCGCGAAGCCGCTGACGCCGTCTTGCGTCGCCATCTCGGCCAGCTTGGGGTCGCTCTGAACGATCTGGATAATGTCCAGGATGTTGTCGACGCTGGCGCGTGCCGCATCGGGGCTGATGTCAGGGTCGTTGATATAGGTCAGTTCAAGCTGAAGCTGCTGCACCACTTCGTTGGCGTGCTCGCCGGCCGCTCCCTCGAACAGCTCCGGCTTGGCGCTGATCAGCGTCTGCAGGTCCTTGATCACCGTATTGAGGTCTTCGGTGATATCGGCCCGGTTGTCGTCATTGACGCCGCCGAGGATGTCGTTGGCGACGTCGTTGAACATTTCGCCGATCTTCGCGAGGCTCGGCGGCTCGGGCGGTTCGGGCACGACATTCGGTGCCGAAGCCGCGGCGAGGTTGGTCAGCGCGACTTCGGCCTTGACCGCATTGACGGTGTTGGTGATGTCGAGATTGCTGGCGCGAACCGATTGCTCTGCCGCGGCGACGTTGCTGATCGCGGCAATGTTGGTTGGCGTGGCGTTGGCCGTCGAAATCGCGGTGCTGATGTTGGACAGGATGGCCTGAACGTGGCCGAGCGCGGCGCCGGAGAACAGCCCCTTGCCGACCTCCGCCAGCAGGCTGTTATGCACCGTCGTGAGTTCGCTCGCGGCATTGTTGACGCTGCCGGTTGCAAGGCTGCCCTGGTCAACCGGCGTTTGCGGCAGGCTGCTCGCAGGCGTCTGGACGCTGTTGCTGAATGTCGTGCCGAGCCCGGAAAAGGTCGGAGCGGTGGAGGGCGAGGGCGTGTCGATGATCGGAGGCGCATCCTCCGGCGGCGTCGCGGACGGAGGCGCGCGGTCGGCCGGCGAGCTCGGCGCCTCGTCGACCGGCTGTTCGAGATCGACGTTGCGCTGATCCCCCCAAAGCGTGAAACGAGCCATTCTTGGTCCCCTGCTCATCCGAATTTATTTGACGCGTGGCCGCCACTATCCGCGAGGGAGCGGAATGCGCGCACGTTGAAAGATCGGTTAGCTTCGTGGCGTCATTCGGCCGAGACGGCGACCATTGAGCGCCGAAGCAAGGTCATAGACGGACGAATCCGTGACGCGCCTCACGTCGAAAAGAGGCAAATGAAACCCGAGCAACGAATGGAAATCGCTGCTCTTATCGGCGCTTGCCGCGCCGATCCGGGAGACCGACTTGCTCATGCCGGAATTTCGCACGGCCGCGCCACATGCGGCGGGCGACAACGCGGCGTTTGCCACCTTTCTACCCGCGAGCGAACTTGAACTATCGGCATTCGTCGCATTCTCGTCGAAAAATGGTCTGCATCGCGCGTCAAGCAAGCCCTGCAGGGAAACCCGACGCTTGATCGGGTCAAAGGGCAGTTCAATGAGTATCGCTCAGGCGCAGTTACAGAACCGGGCGCGGGCAACAGCGAAGCCCAGCGCGATTTCAGGTCTGCTGTCGACGCTGAATGCCGGCGATCCGGTCGCGAATGCGCTTCGCGACAGCGCGCGCCGCATGATCGGCGTCGCGGTGTTCAGCGGCGTCATCAATGTCCTGATGCTATCGGGCTCGCTCTACATGCTGCAGGTCTACGACCGGGTGATCCCGAGCCGCAACCTCGCGACCTTGTTCGGCCTCTCCTTGATGGTGCTGATCGCCTATCTGGTGCAGGGCTATTTCGATGCGATGCGCTCGCGGATGCTTTGCCGGATCGCGACGCTGTTCGATGGCGGATTGCAGGAGGCGATCCATTCGGCGCTCGCCGCCCTGCCGCTGCGCGGGGTGAAGCCGGTGCTGATGCAGCAGCCGCTGCGCGATCTCGACCAGGTGCGTACCTTCATGTCGGGCATGGGACCGACGGCGTTCCTCGACATGCCCTGGATCCCGGTGTTCCTGATCGGGCTGTTCATGTTTCATCCGCTGATCGGCTTCACGGCGTTGCTTGGCACCGCCGCGATTATTGCGATGACGTTGGTGACCGAGCGGATCTCGCGCAGCGCGACCAAAACGGCGTCGGACCTCAACGCGCAGCGGCAGGTGCTGGCGGATGCGACGCAGCGCAATGCGGAAATCGTCCGCGCACTGGGCATGACGGACCGGCTGACCGCGCGCTGGTCGCAGGCCAATGAGCGCTATTTGCAGGAAAATATCCGCGCGACCGACGTCTACGCCAATCTCGGTTCGGCCGCGAAGGTGCTGCGCTACATCCTGCAATCGGGAATGCTGGGCATGGGCGCCTATCTCGTCGTCGTCGACAAGGCCTCCGGCGGCATCATGATCGCATCGTCGATCCTGATGGGGCGCGCGCTGGCGCCGGTTGAAATCGCGCTCGGCACCTGGAAGCAATTGTCTGCCGCGCGCCAGGGCCTGACGCGGCTGCGCGACATCTGCAAGGCGACCGCGCCGCCGCCGCCGCCGCCGGTGAAATTGCCGCGGCCCACCCGCGAATTGTCCGTGCAGAATCTCGCGGTGGCGGCGCCGGGCTTCGACATGCCGATCGTGTCCGGCGTCTCGTTCTCGCTCAAGGCCGGCTCCGGGCTCGCGCTGCTTGGCGCCAGCGCGTCGGGCAAGACCTCGCTGTCCAAGGCGCTGGTCGGGATCTGGCCGGCGCATCGCGGCGCCGTGCGGCTCGACGGCGCCTCGCTCGATCAATGGCGCAACGAGGATCTCGGCCGGCACATCGGCTATCTGCCGCAGGACGTCGGCCTGTTCGACGGCACCGTGGCAGAAAACATCTGCCGCTTCGACGAGAATGCGAACTCGGACGCCATCCTGAAGGCCGCGCAGATCGCCGGCGTTCACGACATCATCCTTCGCCTGCCGGAAGGTTACGCGACGCGGATCGGGCAGGGCGGCATGTCGCTGTCGGCCGGCCAGAAGCAGCGCGTGGGTCTCGCGCGCGCGGTGTATGGCGATCCCTTCCTGCTTGTGCTCGACGAGCCCAACGCCAACCTGGATGCCGACGGCGAGAACGCGCTGACGCGCGCCATCGGCATCATGCGCCAGAACAAATCGATCGTCGTCGTCATCTCGCATCGCCCGAGCGCGCTGTCCGCGCTCGACATGACGATGGTGCTCTATGAAGGCAAGGCGATCGCATTCGGTCCGAGCGCGGAAGTGTTCGCGCGCGTCCGCAATGCCGGCGGCAAGGGTGTGCCGGGCGCACCGCAGCCTGCTGCGCCGCAAGCCAAGGCTGAACCGCGTCCGTCGCTTGCCGAAAGCGTTCCATCATGAGGGGTTACGATAACGTGCACGCCGATGACAGGGCTTCGCGCCGCCGGTTCGAGGGAACGGATGAGGACGCCGCGGCGCCGCAGGGCCAGGCGCTGATTCTCGAACTGCAGCGGCTGCGGCAAGCATTCGAACTCGACAACCAGCAGGACCAGCGGCCGCCGCTTCGCCGTCCGGCGAACGACGAGGGCCGTCCGGGCGCGCGGCGCCCGCGGCGGCCCCAGCCGAAGCGGTCGAAGAAGAAAAGCAAGATGGGGCGCGTGCTGGACTGGCTCGGCCCGTTCGGGTCGCAGCCCGAAGTTCTCGATCCCGAACCGCAGCCGCCGCGCAGCAGGCGCAGCACCCGCGAGCCGCAGTTTATGAGCGCGCCGCCGGTGAGCGGCATGCGCGGCCCGGAGGAATATGCCGTGCCCCGCACGGCCCGCCACCATGAGCGGCAGGCGCGCGGTCCGATCATCGCGCCCGACGATCCGTCGCTGATGAATTTTGCGAGGTCGCGGCCGGAAGCTCTGGCGATCGACGATATGCGGCCGCCGCGCATCGAGGCGCCGCAGCTGGCCCCGCCGAGCCCCGCCGGTCCGATCGCGCGCGACCGTTCGGTGGCGAACGTGGTCCGCAACGGCCTGAGCGCCGGCGTCGCTTTCCTCGCCGACCGCGACGGGTCGCGGGACATGGCGGGCGCGCCGGGCGAAAGCATCGTGCTGCGCGCAGGCCGCGCCTACGAGGGCGAGTTGCGCACCGGCATGCGGGCGCTGCTGATCGTCGGCGGCATCGCGGGCGGCTGGATGGGACTGGTGCCGCTGTCGGGCGCCGTGGTGGTGCCGGGCAATCTGGTGGTGCAGTCCAGCGTCAAGACCATCCAGCATCCGACCGGCGGCGTGGTTGCACAGATTCCGGTCCATAACGGCATGCGGGTCAACGCCGGCGACCTGCTGCTGCGGCTGGACGCGACGCAGGCGCAAGCCAGCCTGCAGGTCGTCACCAAGCAGCTTGACGAGATGCGGGCCAAGATTGCGCGACTGGTCGCCGAGCGCGACGGTCTGCCGAAGCCGGCGATCCCGACCGAAATGTTGTCGCGGCTGGAAGACAGCAGCGTCAAGACGGTGCTGGCTTCGGAAGCGTCGCTGTTCCGGGCACGGACCACCGCGCGCGAGAGCCAAAAGGAACTGCTCAAGAGCAAGGTATCGCAGCTCGGCGAGGAGATCGTGGGCCTCGAGGCGCAGGTTGCCTCCAAGGCCAAGCAACTCGAGTTGATCACGGGTGAACTCACGGGCGTGCAGGAGCTGTTCGACAAGCGCCTCGTGCCGATCGCACGGCTCACGGCCCTGCAGCGCGAGGCCGCCAGGATCGAGGGCGAGCGCGGCCAGTTGATCTCCACCATCGCGGAGACCAAGACCAAGGTCGACGAGGCGAAGCTGCAACTGGTCAGGCTTGACCAGGATGTGCGCACCGAAGTCGTCAAGGACCTCGGCGAGGCGCAGGGCAAGGAAGCCGAACTCAGCGAGCGCAGCGTCGCCGCGCGCGACGTGCTCGAGCGCATCGAGATGCGCGCGCCGACGTCGGGCGTAATCCATCAGTTGAACGCGCATACCATCGGCGGCGTGATCCGCGCCGGCGACGCCGTCATGGAAGTGGTGCCGGATTCAGACGATCTGCAGATCGAGGCCAAACTGCAGCCCAACGACATCGACCAGGTGCGCAAGGGCCAGCAGGCCTTTGTCCGCTTCTCCGCCTTCAACCAGCGCGTGACACCACAATTGAAGGGGCAGGTTTCGTTTGTCTCTGCCGATACCACGAAGGACCAGCAGACCGGCACCTCCTATTTCACGGTCCGGATCATGCTTCCTGAAGAAGAGCGGCGACTGCTTGCCGGGTTGCAGCTGATGTCGGGCATGCCGGCCGAGGTCTTCATGCAAACCGGCAGCCGGACCATGTTGAGCTACCTGTCCAAGCCGATCCTGGATCAGTTCCAGCGAGCGTTCGTCGAGCGGTGAGGGGGATGGCACAGGGTTGCAGCGCGGCACAATCTTGCCACCCCAGATGGTATCGCTATATCAGGGCAGTGTTTTTGCCCTGATTGCTGCGAGCCCCATATGACAACCACTACCGCTGCCCCCGAATCCCAGCCGTTCCAGGCCGAGGTTGCCGAACTCCTGAACCTGATGGTGCACTCGGTCTATTCGGAGACCGACATCTTCCTGCGCGAGCTGATTTCGAACGCGTCGGACGCCTGCGACAAGCTGCGCTATGAGGCGATTTCAGCGCCGGACCTGATTGCCGACGGCGTGCCGCCCGACATCCGCATCGTGCCGGACAAGAAGGCGGACACACTTTCGGTCATCGACAGCGGCATCGGCATGGACCGCCAGGAACTGATCGACAATCTCGGCACCATCGCGCGCTCAGGCACGAAGTCGTTTCTCTCACGTCTCACCGAGGCCAAGGACGGCTCCAATCTGATCGGCCAGTTCGGCGTCGGCTTCTATGCGGCGTTCATGGTCGCTGACCGCATCGTCGTCACCAGCCGCCGCGCCGGCTCGGGCGAAGTCTGGGTGTGGTCGTCGTCGGGCGGCAGCGGGTTTGAGATCGCGCCCGGGAGCGAGGCGGATGCCGCCCGCGTCACGCGCGGCACCGAGATCGTCCTGCACCTGAAAAAGGATGCGCAAAAATATCTGGAGGCACACGAGATCGAGCGCATCGTCCGCGCCTGGTCCGACAACATCCAGTTTCCGATTCTGCTGGTGGGCGAGGAGGGCGAGCCGCGCCAGATCAATTCGGCCAGCGCGCTGTGGCAGCGCTCGAAATCAGATCTCTCTGCCGAGGACTACAAGCAGGCCTATCAGCAGATCGCCGGCGCGTTCGACGAGCCCGCGATGACGCTGCATTATCGCGCCGAGGGCCGGCAGTCCTACGCGGTGCTGCTGTTTGCACCGTCGACAAAGCCGTTCGACCTGTTCGACCAGGCGCGCAAGGGCAAGGTCAAGCTCTATGTTCGCCGTGTCTTCATCGCCGACGACGCCGATATTTTGCCGGCCTATCTGCGCTTCATCCGCGGCGTGATCGACAGCGAGGATCTGCCGCTCAACATTTCGCGCGAGATGCTGCAGAACAACCCGCAACTCGCCCAGATCCGCAAGGCCGTCACCGGTCGCGTGATCTCGGAGCTGGAGACCCTGGGGGACAAGGAGCCGGAAGCGTTCGAGAAGATCTGGGACGCGTTCGGCCCCGTGATCAAGGAAGGCATCTGGGAAGACTTTGAGCGCCGCGAGAAATTGCTGGGCTTGTCGCGCCTCACCACGACCAAGGGCGAGAAGCGCTCGCTCAAGCAATATGTCGAGGACATCAAGCCGAACCAGACCGACATCTACTATCTGACCGGCGAGAGCGTCGAACGGCTGAAGGCGAATCCAAAACTGGAATCCGCCACCGCGCGCGGCATCGAGGTGCTGCTGTTGACCGATCCGGTCGATGCGTTCTGGACCTCCGCGCCGCTCGATTTCGGCGGCAAGCCGCTGAAGTCGCTGAGCCAGGGCGATATCGATTTCGGCCTGATTCCGCTGTTGGACGACAAGGCCGAAGACAAGAAGGACCAGCCCGCCGCGGATGAAGCTACGACCATCGCGCAGATCAAGGACGCGCTCGGCGAGCGCGTCTCCGACGTGCGCGCCTCGCAGCGGCTGACCGCGAGCGCCTCATGCCTGGTCGCCGGTGGCGGCGCGCATGACCGCATGCTGGAACGGCTTTTGGCGATGCAGAACAAGGCGCCTACCACCAAACCGGTCCTGGAGATCAACATGCGTCATCCCCTGGTCGCGGCGATCACCGCCGACAAGGACGCGGCGAAGGACCTGTCGTTCCTGCTGCTGGAGCAGGCCCAGATTCTCGATGGCGAGCTGCCGGAAGACCCGGCCGCCTTCGCCAACCGGCTGAACCAGCTGGTGCTGCGCGGGCTGGCGAAAGGGTAGGACCTTTCGCCGCGCCTGAACCTGATTTCCAGTTCATCCGTATCTGCCACAACGCTGGAACCGTGGGCCTCATCGCCATGACGACGCCTGAAGGCACCGACATCTTCTACGGCGCGATCCCGGTCTTTCGCGGGTTTGGCCGCCTGATGGACCCGGCGATGTATTCGCCGCTGCCGGATGACTGGATCGTCGGCGTCGCCGACATCGTGGAATCGACCAAGGCGATCGCGAACCAGCGCTACAAGGCCGTCAACATGGCAGGCGCGGCGGTGATTGCCGCCGTCACCAA